>PJUF01000149.1_pt1 | contig 64059 bp, 59 predicted proteins | sample 1512191 | NCBI WGS metagenome assembly PJUF01 (sample SAMN08177673, study PRJNA422409) | Feces metagenome, whole genome shotgun sequencing project. | isolation source: Chicken feces (3) enriched on wood chips | host: Gallus gallus | place: USA: Madison | collected 2015-01-15 | reverse complement strand
ATCGTAAAAACAGGCTCCTGGCCTAATGAACTGTCCAAGTTTATGATAGGAATAAGAGAGGGGGATTAACATTGCGAAGGGTCTCTCAAGGACCAATGACGATTAAAAATCTTACTCCCTCTCACGCTGTATCCTAAATGAAATACAAAATTATATTCTGTTTCTTTAATTCCTATAACTTCCCTACAAACTTACGATGACGCCCACCCCACAATCCTACGGATTATACCGCCAGTTCCGGTCCGATTTCTTAGCCCCTTGCTTCTTTTTCCGATCCAGCCTTTCCAACACCACACTCTTCGGAATCTTGGTCTTTATCCTTTTCTTCTCCACCTTCACCGCCTCTTCCATCACCTTCAAAAACCTTTCAACCACAATATCCTTATTCCTCAACTGGCTCCTATCCTCCGAAGAATCCATCAACAATTCCCCTTCCTTATTGATCCTATTCGCCAATTTCTCCAGAATAATCCCCTTCTCCTCTTCATCAAAAACATTAGACTCCGCAACATTCCATATCAAAGTTACCTTGGAGGAAACTTTGTTCACATTCTGCCCACCTTTCCCCCCAGATCTGGAAGTTCTAAAGGACAATTCATTCATTAATTCTTCTGGATTATAGTTCATTTGTAATAAAATTAGCATAAATAATAAACTGATAAAAATTTTGCACCACAATTAATAAAGCATCCTTATCTTTAAACCAACAAACATAAACGTATGAAAATAGGAATCGTATGCTATCCGACCTTTGGGGGAAGCGGTGTAGTGGCAACTGAACTCGGTAAAGCATTGGCTAACAACGGACATCAGGTACATTTCATCACCTATAGCCAACCTGCACGATTGGATTTCTTCTCCGAAAACTTATATTACCATGAAGTGGCGATCAACCAATATCCTTTATTTGATTTCCCTCCTTACGAAACCGCACTGGCCAGTAAGCTGGTAGACGTGGTCCGATTTGAAAACTTAGACCTCCTACATGTGCACTATGCCATCCCACATGCCTCTGTAGCCTTTTTGGCCAAACAGATCTTGGCAACCTACGGCATCAACATCCCGGTAGTCACCACCTTACACGGAACAGACATTACCCTAGTGGGTAAGGATAAAAGTTTTAGCCCGGTAGTTACCTTCTCGATCAACAAATCCGATGGGGTAACCACGGTTTCTGATAGCCTTAAAGAACAGACCCTAAGCTATTTCGATATCAGCAATCATATTGAAGTCATCCCTAATTTTATTGATCTTCATAGATTCCACAATAAAAACCATGAGCATTTCAAAAAGGCTATCGCGCCTAACCATGAACGGATCATTGTTCACACCTCCAACTTCCGTAAGGTAAAACGGGTAGACGATGTGGTCAAGATTTTCCATAAAATCATCCAGGAAGTTCCAAGTAAACTCTTAATGGTTGGGGATGGTCCGGAGCGTCGAAATGCCGAAGAGCAGGCACGCGAATTGGGCATCACCGATTGTATCCGTTTCTTAGGTAAACAGGATGCCATCGAGGAGATCCTTTCCATTGCCGATCTGTTCATTATGCCATCAGGATCCGAGAGTTTCGGTCTTGCTGCCCTTGAAGCCATGGCCTGTAAAGTGCCTGTGATCTCCTCCAATACAGGAGGTCTTCCGGAACTGAACGTGCAAGGATTCAGCGGATACCTGAGTGATGTGGGCGATGTGGATGATATGGCAAAAAATGCCATCCATATCTTGAAAGACTGCGAGGTGCTGAATCAATTTAAGGAGAATGCATTGACCCGAGCGAAGGAATTTGAACTGAGCAAAATCGTTCCACGATACGAGAAATTTTATGAAGAGGTGATCGAAAAGGTAAAAAAAGAGAATAAATCTAACTAATCGCAAGCAAAAAGTCATATCTTTGGCTTTTGGAAATATTCCAAAAATCAAATATGAAATACAAACGTATCCTCCTTAAACTCAGTGGTGAAGCTTTGATGGGTGAACAAAGCTACGGAATTGACATTAATCGTGTTCAACAATACGCAAACGACATTCAGGAACTTCATGCTTTAGGCATGGAAATCGCAATCGTAATTGGCGGTGGAAATATCTACCGTGGATTGAGTGCTGAAAAAGCTGGAATGGACCGTGTACAAGCGGATTATATGGGTATGTTGGCCACCGTGATCAACTCTATGGCTTTACAGGACGCATTGGAAAAAGCAGGAATGAAAACCCGCTTATTGACCGCCATCAAAATGGAACAGATCTGCGAACCTTTTATCCGCAGACGCGCTGTTCGCCACTTAGAAAAAGGTCGTATCGTGATCTTTGGTGCCGGAACAGGTAACCCTTATTTCACAACGGATACTGCTGCCTCTTTACGTGCTATCGAGATCAATGCCGATGCGGTGTTGAAAGGAACACGTGTAGATGGTATCTATACTGCCGATCCAGAAAAAGATCCTAATGCGAAGAAATTCGATCATATCTCTTTCACGGATGTATATGAAAAAGGGCTGAACGTAATGGATATGACGGCATTTACCCTATGCCAAGAAAACAACCTACCTATCATTGTTTTCGACATGAACAAACCAGGAAACCTATTGAAATTGGCCAATGGCGAGCATGTTGGAACCGTAGTTAGTTAACTGAATAATAACGATAATATACAATCAAGATATGAACGAATTTATATCACTTCAACTGGACGAATGCAAAGAAAGCATGACAAAGGCTGTTGCTCATACGGAGACTGAATTAACGAAGATCCGTGCGGGAAAAGCAAGCCCAGGTATGCTTGATGGAATTTATGTGGATTACTATGGTACCTCTACGCCTTTGGCGCAGGTAGCCAATGTGAATACACCTGATGCAAGAACAATCGTGATCCAACCTTGGGAAAAACCCATGTTATCTGTGATCGAAAAAGCAATCATGGATTCTAATATTGGTTTGAACCCTCAGAACGATGGTTCAATCATCCGATTGGCTGTACCTCCTTTGACTGAGGAACGCCGTCGCGATCTAGTGAAAAAAGCAAAAGAAGAAACAGAAAAAGGTCGTGTTTCTATCCGTAATATCCGTAAGGATGCGAACGAAGCGATCAAGAAATTGAAGAACGACGGTGCATCGGAAGATGAGATCAAAACTGGTGAAGCGGAAGTTCAAAAATTAACCGATGCTTATATCGCTAAAGTTGATCAATTAGCTGAATTGAAAGAAAAAGATATCATGACGGTATAAGTCAGATCTATTTTCGAACACATATGAAAGGATTCTATACTTAGAATCCTTTTTTTTTCGTTACTATTTCTAAATATTTTGGCTATATTCAATTAACAGATTAAAAACACTATGTTACAATCAAGAAGAAACTTCCTTAGGCTTGCAGGCTTAGGTATCGCAGGTGGATTAATTGCACCCCAATTTTTATCCTGTGATAACGCAAAACCAGGCTCTGATTCGCCTCTCCACAATATCGGATTACAATTGTTCACGCTTAGGGATCTGCTCGCACAGAACCCCGAAGAAACTTTGAAGAATATCGCCAAGATCGGGTATAAACATGTAGAAACTTTCGGGGCAGACCCAAGTAATGGTAACCACTGGGGCATCAGTACGGATCAGCTCAAAAAATTCCTGAACGATAATGACCTGAAGACACATTCCGGGCATTACGATCTTCAGAAATATTTGGACAAGGATATTACGGATAAGGAAAACCTGGAGAAATATATTGAGATTGCCCATAATCTTGGTCAGGAATTCATTGTTGTTCCTGTCCCTCCTATGCATAAGTTGAACCAATTGGATGTGGCCAGTTATCAGTATATGGCAGAACAATTGAACAAGGCTGGAGAAATGTCGAAGAAGGCTGGGATAAAAATGGGATACCATAACCATTTCTGGGAATTTAAGGAATTTGGAAATGGGACGAAGGGATTGGATATCCTATTGGCATTTACAGAACCTGATCTGGTGAGTTTTGAGCTGGATTTGTTTTGGATCAATAAGGCGGGAGAAAGTCCGCAGACGTATTTTGATAAGTACCCAGGTAGGTTTTCACAATGGCATATCAAAGATATGGATAGAGCGAATTCTGTCCCTTTGGATCAGAATAAGTTGGATCCAAAGACTGGAAAAAGGGATACGATCAATTTGGATGAGATAACTCGGACGACGAAGTATACGGAGGTAGGAACCGGAAGTATTAATTATATCAATATGGCTACTTTTGCGAATGAAAGCGGATTGAAATATGCGTATGTGGAACAGGATGAGATTTATTCTGCGGATAAATATGCGAGTATTAAGAAAAGCTTTGATTATATGCAGAAGAATTTTAAATAAGAGCCCGTCATTGCGAGGAACGAAGCAATCTTTCGCTTAGTCCAAAGATTGCTTCGTCGTTCCTCCTCGCAATGACGCTAAGTTCCTAAAACCTTAATCTCTCCACTTCCTCTGCGGTCTCTTCCACCTTCTCCCTCAACTCATCCTTAAACCCCTGCACCGCAGCTACCAACTTATCATCTGCTGTAGCCAAAATCTGCGCTGCCAAAATCCCAGCATTCTTTGCCGCATTTAAAGCAACTGTAGCCACCGGAATCCCATTAGGCATCTGCAAAATAGACAACACCGAATCCCAACCATCAATAGAATTAGAAGATTTCACAGGCACACCAATCACTGGCAAGGTCGTAATCGAAGCCACCATCCCTGGCAGGTGCGCAGCACCCCCGGCTCCAGCAATAATCACCTTTATCCCTCTCCCAGCAGCCTGTTCTGCAAAATCGAACATACGCTTTGGCGTACGATGCGCCGAAACGATGGTCACTTCACATTCGACACCTAAATATTTTAAAACTTCAATAGCATCCTGCATAACCGGAAGATCCGATTTACTTCCCATGATGACACTTACTTTTGGATTTTCCATCTTAATATATTCTGTTTTATGCTATAACTTTAATCAAAGATTGTATTTTTCGAGCATTCTCAATCGCTAAGGATCGATCCGGATTCACGATCGTAACATGCCCCATTTTACGGAAGGGCTTGGTATATTTCTTACCATAAAGATGTACATATACACCATCCATCGCCAATGCTTCTTCCAGACCTTCGTATCTCGCCAGTCCCTCATACCCATCCTCACCCAACAAATTGATCATGATCGCATTGCTGCGCGATTCCGTATTCCCTAATGGAAGATTGAAAATCGCACGTAGATGCTGCCCGAACTGCGAGGTATAATTGCCTTCAATGGTCTGATGACCACTGTTATGCGGCCTTGGAGCCAATTCATTCACCAATATATCTCCATCTGCTGTTAGGAACATCTCTACGGCCAACAAACCCACTATCTGAAGATCATTTGCAATCTTCTTGGCTATGCTTTCTGCTTTTGATTGGATATCAAAGGAATAAGTAGACGGCGCAATCAAGAACTCCACCAGATTCGCCTGCGGATTGAATTCCATTTCCACCATCGGAAAAGTACTCATCTCACCACGATCGTTCCTAGCTACAATAACCGCAATCTCCTTCTCAAAATTCACCAATTCCTCTACGATGCTCGGCTCATCAAAGGCATGCTCGAAATCAGCCGCAGTTGTTATTTTTTTAACCCCTTTACCATCGTATCCATCTTTCCTCATTTTTTGGATAAAAGGCAGTTGAATATGGCAATTGCTTAACCCTTCCCGATTGGAAACAAACTGAAAGGCTGAAGTCGGAATATCATTCTGTTTAAAGAACTGCTTTTGCAAGCCTTTATCCTGAATCAACCGAATCACGCGGGATTGTGGGTACACAATAACACCCTCTTCTTCCAAAGCCTCCAGTGCATCCACATTTACCTTTTCAATCTCAATCGTGATCATATCCAGATCCTTACCGAAATTATAAACGGTATCATAATCCGATAGTGACCCCACTTCAAACTGATTACATAGTTTCTTGCAGGGAGCATTCGGATCAGGATCCAACACATGGATATTCACATTAAAATTGATAGCTTCTTGGATCAGCATCCTGCCCAATTGACCACCGCCTAGGATCCCTAATCGAAGGTCACCATAAAAATCTTTTGCCATATTATATGCTATTGCTCTATCGCGGCAGGAAATATATCCCCCTGCAATAAAGACTGTTTTTCTATTATTTTCTGTAATTCCAGGAAAGCCCCGATCAATGCTTCTGGCCTAGGAGGACATCCCTGCACATACACATCCACCGGAATGATCTTATCCACTCCTTTTACCACATGATAACCGTGTTGCCAATAAGGACCACCACAGTTGGAACAGGAACCCATCGAGATCACATATTTCGGATCAGGCATCTGTTCGTATAATTTCTTGATCCGATCGGCCATCTTAAAAGTCACCGTTCCAGCAATGATCATCACATCCGACTGCCTAGGTGAAGGCCTCGGGAATACCCCCAATCGATCCAGATCGTAGGTGGCAGCCATGGCGCCCATCATCTCGATCGCACAGCAGGCAATACCAAAACTAATTGGCCACATCGATGACAACCTTGCCCAATTCAGCAGATCGTCCATTTTGGCGATGATCACCCCATTATTTTGCTGTAAGCGTTGATCCAGGCTCATGATTCGGAATTTGGTTTCTTAAATTTCGGCTTAAATCCCAATTTTACCGGAGCAGCTGCCTTTTCGGCAAGCACTTCTTCTATTTCTTTCTCTTTGAAATCTCGGACAGCATAGATTGTTGCATTCAATCGATCATAGGCAGAAGCAGGAATACCGACCGAAACCGTGGGTTTCTGATGGGTGGGTTTTATCCAACTGATATCCCCACTTTTCCAAACATAGATCAGGCCTACAACCAAAATCGCCAGGAAGATCCCCATTTCAATCAAGGTGAACCATCCCCAACGGGAATCGGCAGCAATAAAGTCTGCATTCCCGAATACGGTTGCCCAAGGAAATATAAACAACAGTTCCACATCAAACAATAAAAAAACCAAGGCTATGACGTAGAACCTGGGATTGAACTGTACCCAGGAAGTCCCCTTGGATTCTTCACCGCACTCATAGGTGCTCAATTTGATGGGATTCGGATTTTTTGGAGAGAGAAATTTTGCTAATAACATGGTCCCAACAACCAATAAGATACCAATGATAGCCATTAAAAGTATCTTACCGTATGCTGATAGCTGACTGGGTTCGTCCATATTACAAAATTAACAATTAATTCCCTTCCACTATTAAAAAGGTTTACCAGGCATTTTAGGCATATTACGCATCATTTTCGCAGCCATTCCTGGATTGGACATCTGCTTCATGACCTTACGCATATCCGAAAATTGCTTCATCAACTTGTTTACTTCATCCAGATTGGTACCTGAACCTTTTGCAATACGATTTCTACGACGTTGATCGATCGCATCCGGGTTCTCACGCTCAAATGGAGTCATGGAATCAATGATCGCTTCAATAGGTTTGAACGCGTTATCATCGATCTCCACATCTTTGATGGCCTTTCCAACTCCTGGAATCATACCCATCAAATCCTTCATATTACCCATTTTCTTGATCTGTTGGATCTGGGATTTGAAATCGTTGAAATCGAATTTATTTTTGCGGATTTTCTTCTGTAATTCCGCCGCTTGTTTTTCGTCAAATTGCTGCTGCGCACGTTCCACCAAGGATACCACGTCACCCATACCCAAGATACGGGAGGCCATACGATCTGGGTGGAACACATCCAATGCCTCCATCTTCTCGCCGGTACCAATGAACTTGATCGGTTTGTTTACCACCGATTTAATGGAAAGAGCTGCACCACCACGGGTATCACCATCTAATTTGGTCAATACCACCCCGGTAAAATCCAGACGATCGTTGAAGGTCTTCGCGGTATTCACGGCATCCTGTCCAGTCATGGAATCCACCACGAACAAGATCTCCTGAGGCTTGGTCGCTTCTTTCACCGCGGTAATCTCCTGCATCAAGGGCTCATCGATGGCCAAACGACCAGCTGTATCGATGATGACCACATTGTTTCCGTTCCTTTTGGCTTCTTCCACACCCGCAACGGCAATAGCAATAGGATCGGTAGAGGTTCTATCGGTATAAACCGGGACACCTACCTGTGACCCCAAAACTTCCAATTGGTCAATCGCAGCCGGACGGTAAACGTCGCCCGCTACCAATAATGGTTTTTTACCTTTGGATGCTTTCAAGAAATTGGCCAACTTACCCGAGAAGGTCGTTTTACCGGCACCATTCAAACCAGCGATCAAAATTACAGTTGGGTTTTTGCCAAGCTCCAATTCAGTAACCGTTCCACCCATCAACTCCGTTAGTTCGTCGTTCATGATCTTGGTCAATAATTGACCTGGCGAAATACTGGTCAGTACATTCTGCCCTAAGGCTTTTTGTTTTACATCATCGGTAAAGGTCTTGGCTGTTTTGTAATTCACATCGGCATCCAACAATGCCTTACGAATTTCCTTCATCGTCTCTGCGACGTTGATTTCCGTAATATTCCCCTGCCCTTTTAATACTTTAAAGGCTCTGTCTAATTTATCCTGTAGATTTGAAAACATCTTATAATCTCTTGAAAATTCTTGCTAAACCACAAAGTTAATAATTACTTGTTAATTAGCGAAAATCTACTTATTTCTGGGCATCTTTTGACCACCTTTTTCGGTATGTTTTTGGGCTCTCGCCGCAGAGTTTTGAAAAAAAAGCACTGAAATTGTTCTCATCTTCATATTGAAGCTCCCTGGCGATTTCCTTAATACTTTTGTTGCTGTTGACCAAAAGTTGCTTACTTATTTTCAGCATACCGATACTGATGAGTTCTTTCGGCGTTTTGCCGAACACTTTTTTGGTCACTGATGTCAGCTTTCTTGGGCTTACACCCAACTGTTCTGTATAGAAAGGTATTTTTTTCTCCTGATGCACATGCTTACTGATCAGGCATTGAAACTTATTCGACAATTCGATCTCTTCCAACCTTCCTTCCCTTTCCACCACAACAAAATCATTCAAATAAATATTTCCGGTCAGCAGGACCTGCTTGATCAGGGTCAATCCAAATTCTTTATAAATAAGTTCGTCGCTGTTTTGTTTCGCCAATTCCATATGGTAGGCCATGAATTCATTATAGCCACTATATTTTTCGGGAATAATGACCGTTCGGTAAAAAAGGTTTTCACCGCTGAAAATGTGGGATTGTTGTAGAGGTTGAAAATCCATGACCATCCGATCAAAAAAAGATTCTGAAAAATAAAGGAGGAAAAAGGGTCTGGGTTCTCCGGCTACTGCTCTTAACCGTACATCTTTGGGGATAAAAACCAAGCTGTATGGTTTAAACTCGATCTCCTCCCCCTGAAGATCTATTTTTCCACCTTGCTCAAAAATCATCACGACTTTTAAAACTGCACTATTCCAGGTATTTACTGAAAATAATTCTCCCAGTGAATCGCCTGAAACTTCTTTAAAATCAAATTCCATAGCATTAAATGATATCTTTCAATATCTAAATTCTTCATTAGGTTAGGCCTCAAAATAGATAAAAATTCCCAAGTAAATGAAATATTTTCTTAATAAATAAAAAAAAAGGCCACCTCTAGAGGTGGCCTTGTACATATCTTTGTTTTTTATTAATCTCTTCTTCCGCCAAATAAAATGGAAGCATAGTACAACAAAGTAACCAGTGCAGATAAAGCTGCTACCACATAAGTCATTGCTGCCCATTTTAAAGCATCTTTTGCACCATCGTGCTCTTCTGTACTGTGGGTGATGTTGGCCGTATTCAACCAGGCCAATGCTCTGTTCGACGCATCAAACTCCACCGGCAGGGTAATAAAACTGAACACCGTGGTCAGGAACAAAGCACCAACCCCAATGGCCAGCACATAATAATTACCTGAAGCCGCCATGATCACACCCAAAAGCAATACCCAAGACACGATCTTAGAAGCCACACTCACCATAGGAACCATGGAGGAGCGGAACTGTAGCCAAGAATAGGCTGTTGCATGCTGAACAGCGTGTCCACATTCGTGGGCTGCAACCGCAGCAGCAGCAACGCTGCGACCGGCATATACATCCGGGCTCAGATTCACCGTTCTATTCGCTGGGTTGTAATGGTCCGTTAATTGTCCTTCTACCGAAATCACCTGTACATCACTGATCCCATTGTCACGCAACATTTTTTGTGCAATCTCCGCACCGGACATGCCTGATGATAAAGGCATTTCCGAGTATTTCTTAAATTTACTTTTAAAGCGCCACTGGACTATCCAGCTCACCAACATAATTCCAATAAAAATTATCCAATACATATCTTTAATATTTTTTTTCTTGTTTAATTACCTTTAACAAATCTGATTCCAAACCTTCATTCCCACAAATAAATAAAAATATCCGACATTTTAGATGCATAAATTGGCAATTTTAGACAAATTGACATGGAAATTACGGATTTAGGGCATAAAAAAATCGGCAGGTAAAATACCTGCCGATCTCCTATTTCGATTACTTAGTTCTATCCAAATTGAAATACCATATTATTCTCTTCGATCATTTTTCGAAGATTGGTCAATGCATAACGCATCCTTCCCAAAGCGGTATTGATACTGACTTCGGTGATATCGGCGATATCCTTAAAACTCATTTCACAGAATAAACGCATGATAAGCACTTCTTTCTGATCGTCTGGTAAAAGTTGGATGATCTTTTTCAAATCAACGTCCCGTTGATCTTTTACCATTTTGGTTTCTACCGAATCGTCTGAAAATTGAAGGACTTCGAAAATATCAAACCCATCATTGTTCACAATGTTAGGCGTTCTTTTCTCCCGACGGAAATGGTCTATCACCATATTATGCGCAATACGCATTACCCATGGCAGGAATTTGCCCTCGTCATTATAACGCCCAGCTTTAAGTGTGTTGATTACTTTAATGAATGTCTCTTGGAAAATATCTTCGGCAAGGTATTGATCTTTCACCTGGTGATAGATCGACGAATAGATCTTCGTCTTATAACGCTCCAGTAATACCTGAAGTGCCATTTCCTCGCCTTTTACGTACGCTTGTACCAATTGCTGGTCACTCTTCTTATTCAATAGTTTCATAATTATTCCTCCACAAATCTTGATAGAGTATTTCTATGTCTTTGTAATATTTTAGTTGTAGCGTAATCGTGTTCCTATAGGCGTTTTATTAAAATTTATATAATCAAAGAGAGTTAAAATTATTCGGTATTCAAAAATTAGGTTACTATTTTAACATTTCTTCACAGTAATTATTGGTAACAAAAATAGCTCCAAAATTATCTTTGGAGCTATTAAATATTTTAATTTTTAAGTTTTCCTTATTTATACAAAGGGAACTTAGCCATCATTTCTTTCACTTTTCCGTGGATGGCATTCAAAGCTGCTTCATCTGCACGTTTTGTGATTGCCTCATCGATCAATTCACCGATCTGTACAATTTCGTTTTCCTTGATACCACGAGTGGTGATCGCAGCTGTTCCGAAACGAACTCCCGATGTAACAAATGGAGAACGCGTATCGAATGGAACCATGTTCTTATTGGTGGTAATGCCCGCCAATCCTAGAACAGCTTCTGCTTCTTTACCAGAAATATCCTTATTTCTTAGGTCTACCAACATCAAGTGGTTGTCTGTACCTCCTGAAATAATGTTATAATCTTTATCCACAAAGTACTGTGCCAATGCTTGTGCATTTTTCTGAACTTGTTTGATGTAGGTTAAATACTCATCAGATAAGGCTTCGCCATAAGCGATCGCTTTTGCAGCAATCGTATGCTCCAAAGGACCACCTTGTGTACCTGGGAATACCGCAAGATCTAATAATTGTGTAATGGTACGAGTCTCTCCTTTTGGAGTTTTTATTCCCCATGGGTTTTCGAAATCTTTTCCTACCATGATCATACCACCACGAGGACCACGTAAAGTTTTGTGGGTAGTGGTTGTTACGATGTGACAATGAGGGATCGGATCATTCAATAACCCACGAGCGATCAATCCAGCTGGGTGAGAGATATCGGCAACCACCAAAGCACCGATCTGGTCAGCTACTTTACGGATACGGGCATAATCCCAATCACGGGAGTAGGCCGAAGCACCAACGATGATCACTTTTGGTTTCTCACGTAAAGCCGTTTCTTCCAATTGTTCGTAATCGATCAATCCGGTATCTTGTTTTACACCGTAGAATAACGGTTGGTATAATTTTCCGGAGAAGTTTGCTGGAGAACCATGTGTTAAGTGGCCACCATGAGATAGATCAAAACCTAAAATCTTATCACCAGGTTTTAAGATTGCTAAGAAAACCGCAGCATTGGCCTGCGCTCCTGAGTGTGGCTGAACATTTACCCACTCCGCACCGAACAATTCCTTAGCACGGTCGATAGCGATTGTTTCGATTTGATCGACAACTTCACAACCACCGTAATAACGTTTTCCCGGTAATCCTTCCGCATATTTATTGGTCAGTACAGAACCAGCAGCTTCCATCACTTGTTTGCTCACGAAGTTCTCCGAAGCGATTAGCTCAATACCCTCTTCTTGGCGTTTAAGCTCGTCGGCAATTAGATTGAAAATGGATTGATCTCTTTCCATGTTGATTATTTTTATTGGGGAATTTAATAATTCGATTTTAAGCAGCAAATATAGAGATTTTCTCCATATAAAACGCACTTTTTCACCTTAGATTCTTTGCTTAAGCATGTTTAAACCAAGAAAAAAGCATGTTTTTATACCCATAACATACTAAATACATACTTTTACATTACTTTCACCCTACTTTCGCAGCGAAGCAAGTCGGCAAATTGTCATAAAACACCCCCTATATCCAATTCATTTTCAAAATGCTTAAATTTGCAACAATAAATAATAAGAAAAAGACATGTCAACAGAAAATATATCAACAGCGGCACCCGTAACCTTAACCGAAGGAGCTGTGAAAGAGCTAAAAAAACTTATTGATCAACAAGAAATCTCCGAAGACTTCGGGCTTCGAGTTGGTGTAGAAGGTGGTGGATGTTCCGGCATGAGCTATATGTTGGGCTTTGACCAAAAGAAAGAGGGAGATTCGGAATACTTGGTGAATGGCATCCGTTTGTTCATGAACAAAGCACATGGCCTTTACTTGGCCGGAATGGAAATCGATTTTAAGTCCGGATTAGATGCCCGTGGCTTTACCTTCAATAACCCCAATGCGACCAGTACTTGTGGCTGCGGCAGTAGTTTCAGCGCATAAAAACACAATAAAAGAATATAAATGCTCCGATAGGGGCATTTTTTATGTGCTTTTAATTCATTAAATTAGCGACCTTAAAATTTAGAATAGGAATTTGATGTACAAGGAATATAAGCAGTTAAATCTATCAGAGATCGGCAAAGAAGTATTGAAACGTTGGGAAAACGAAAATATATTCGAAAAAAGTATTTCCAATCGCCCTGCCAGCAAACCATACACCTTTTATGAAGGACCACCTTCGGCAAATGGAATGCCCGGCATTCACCATGTGATGGCGCGTGCGATCAAGGATATTTTCTGTCGTTATAAAACCTTGAAAGGCTTCCAGGTAAAACGTAAAGGAGGTTGGGATACCCATGGTCTTCCGATCGAATTAGCAGTTGAAAAAACCTTGGGAATCACCAAAGAGGATATCAGTAAAAAGATCTCTGTGGAAGAGTACAACGATGCGTGTCGCAAGGAAGTCATGAAGTACACCGACGTATGGAATGACCTTACCTTGAAAATGGGGTATTGGGTAGATCTGGAAAATCCGTACATCACCTACCAGAACGAATATATTGAGACCCTTTGGTTCTTATTGAAAGATCTTTACAAAAAAGGGCTTTTATACAAAGGCTATACCATCCAGCCGTATTCTCCGGCTGCAGGTACAGGATTGAGTTCGCACGAACTTAACCAACCCGGCACCTATAAGGATGTAAAAGATACCACCATCGTTGCGGAATTCAGATTGGATAAACAACAGATCCATCCGATGTTGGACAGTTTGGTGGAATCTCCAGAGGAAGATGTCGCATTCATCGCCTGGACCACCACGCCATGGACCCTACCAAGCAACACCGCATTGGTTGTTGGTAAGAATATCGATTATGTAAAAATCCGCACCTTCAACCAGTATACAGGGCTACCTGTATCGGTTATTCTGGCGAAAGCATTGATCCCGAAACACTTCAAGGCCGAAGGCCAACAGGTATCTTTCCAAGACTACAGCTTAGGCGATAAAGTTATCCCTTGGGAAATCGCAGCGGAATTCAAAGGGGAAGAACTTGCGGGATTGAGATATCATCAATTGTTGCCATACATCAGCTCCGAAGAATTGCTTGACAAAGCCTTCCGCGTGATCATTGGCGATTTTGTAACCACGGAAGATGGTACAGGTATCGTTCATGCTGCACCAACCTATGGTGCCGATGACTTTAGGGTAGCCCGCGAAAATGGGGTGCCTGCCATCATGGTGAAAGATGAGTTCGGAAAAGATGTTCCTACCGTAGACAAAACCGGTCGTTTTGTAAAGGAAGTAACTGATTTTGCTGGCCGATTCGTGAAGGAAGAATACTATTCGGCAGAAGAAAGAGCTGATAAGGATTTCCGCCCTACGGATGTATTGATCGCCATCAAACTGAAAGAAGACAACAAGGCATTTGATGTCAAAAAATATGAGCACACCTATCCCCACTGTTGGAGAACGGATAAACCGGTACTTTACTATCCTTTGGATAGCTGGTTCATCAAAACTACCGCTCGTAAGGAAGAATTGGTTGCTCTCAACAAAACCATCAACTGGAAACCTGAAGCTACGGGTTCAGGACGTTTCGGAAACTGGTTGGAAAACCTGGTAGACTGGAACCTTTCCCGTTCTCGCTACTGGGGTACTCCACTTCCGATCTGGAGAAGTGAGGATGAAAACGAAGAGATCTGCGTTGGTTCCATGCCGGAATTGAAATCTTTGTTGGAGGTTTCCCTATCGACTGATGTGCTTTCAGCAGATGAAAAAAGAGTGAACAAGGCCTATCTGGATAAATTCGGTACGGATGAATTGGATCTGCACCGTCCTTATGTAGATGATATCATCCTGGTATCAGAAGGCGGTCAGAAATTATACCGTGAACCCGATCTGATCGATGTATGGTTTGATTCTGGAGCTATGCCTTATGCGCAATGGGGATTAGATTACGATAAATTGGCGAAAGGTGATCCTCAGCCGTTCAAAGACGAATATTTCTCTGCTTTCCCAGCCGATTTTATTGCCGAGGGGGTAGATCAAACGCGTGGATGGTTCTTTACCCTACATGCGATATCGACCATGTTCAAAAATTCAGTCGCCTTCAAAAATGTCGTTTCGAACGGCTTGGTACTGGACAAGAATGGTAACAAAATGTCCAAACGCTTAGGTAATGGTGTGGATCCATTTGCGACCATCGAAAAATACTCTGCGGATGCAACCCGCTGGTACATGATCAGCAATGCGGCTCCTTGGGACAACTTGAAATTCAATGAGGAAGGATTGGATGAAGTACGCCGTAAATTCTTCGGTACGCTTTACAATACCTATGCCTTCTTCGCCTTATATGCCAACATCGATAAATTCAGTTATGCTGAACCGGATATCGCTATCCAGGATCGTCCGGAGATCGATAGATGGATCATCTCTTTACTGAACAGTTTGAGCAAAGAGGTGGATGAATTCTATGCCGATTACGAACCGACCAAAGCGGCACGTGCGATACAGACTTTCGTGGATGAGCATTTGAGTAACTGGTATGTACGTTTATGTCGTCGTCGTTTCTGGAAAGGCGAATATAGTCAGGATAAGATCTCGGCCTACCAGACCCTTTATACCTGTTTGGATACGATTGCCAAATTGATGGCGCCTATATCGCCGTTCTTTGCAGATCAACTGTATCTGGATCTTAACGCAGCTACGAAAAAAGAAAACTTCGAATCGGTACATTTAGCAGATTATCCTGCATACCATGCCGATCTAGTTGATAAAGACCTGGAAGAGCGTATGGCTTTGGCGCAGGATATCTCTTCCTTGACCCTATCGCTACGTAAAAAGACGGGGATCAACGTTCGTCAACCTTTAGGAAAGATCATGGTTCCGGTATTGGACAATGCCTTCCAGGAAAAGGTGGAGAAAGTAAAAGATTTGATACTTTCCGAAACGAACATCAAAAATCTGGAGTTCATTACCGATACGACCGGCATCATCAAGAAAAAGGTAAAACCTAACTTTAAAGTCCTAGGTGCTAAGGTCGGAAAAGATATGAAAGCAGTAACTGCAGCTATTCAGGCATTGGATGCCCAACAATTGAACGAACTGGAAATCCAAGGTCAAATCCAGCTTCCAGGTACTGCCTACAGCATCACCACAGAGGATGTGGAAATTATTGCGGAAGATGTTGAAGGATGGCAAGTAGCAAATCTTGGCCGCCTAACCGTGGCTTTGGACATCCATATCAACCAAGAATTAAAAGAGGAAGGGCTTGCTCGTGAGCTGATTAATCGCATCCAGAACTTAAGAAAAGACAAAGGATTTGAGGTTACCGACCGTATAAATGTAACTATTAGTCAAAATACTGAAATTCAAGAAGCTGTACAAAATAATTTCTCGTATATTTGTACGGAAATTTTAGCCAACAGTCTTAAAATCGACGGTACACTGGCAAATGGAGACACCGTTGAGATTAATGGAGAGAATTTATTGCTACTAATAGAAAAAATTTAAAGTATGGGAAACACAGAGAAAACAAGGTACAGTGATGCTGAATTACAGGAGTTTAAAGCAATAATTCTTGAGAAGTTACGTATTGCCAAAGAGGAATTATCCTCGTTGACTAAATCATTGAGCAACAGCAATGCGAACGGCACTGATGATACAGCAGGTACTTACAAAACATTGGAAGATGGATCGGCAACATTGGAGAAAGAGCAGATCAACCAACTGGCAGCACGTCAGAAAAAATTCATCGATAACCTAGAGGCAGCTTTAGTGCGCATCGAGAACAAAACCTACGGAATCTGTAGAGAGACTGGAAAGCTTATTCAAAAAGAAAGATTGAAAGCAGTACCTCATACTACCTTAAGTATCGAGGCAAAAAACAAACAATATTAAGCGAAAGATTAAAAACAAATGGTCTTTGTAATTGCGCAAAGACCATTTTTTATGTACTATGAAAGGATATACCAAGCCCGTATTACTCATTACCATCATTTTATTGATCGACCAGATTTCTAAATTCTGGGTAAAATTGAACATGACCATTAACCAACAATTCAAAGTGATTGGCGACAAGGTTTTGATTCATTTTATCGAAAACCCTGGAATGGCCTATGGCATGGAATTCGGTGGAGAATATGGCAAGTTATTTCTTAGCGTGTTTCGTATCATCGCGGTGATCGGGATCGGTTATGGCTTGCATTACATGATCAAGAATAAGTATAACCGTGGTTTTATCCTGAATGTTGCTTTGATTTTTGCCGGTGCAATGGGCAATATCATCGATTCTGCCTTTTATGGTATGATATTCAGCGAAAGTACCCCTTTCCAAAAAGCGGTTTTATTTCCTGAAGGCGGTGGCTATGCCACCTTTTTACATGGCTATGTGGTCGATATGCTGCATTTTCCATTGATCAATGGCACCTTTCCGGATTGGTTTCCATTTTGGGGTGGCGAACGATTCCAGTTCTTCAGCCCGATCTTCAATATCGCTGACTCCGCCATTACCGTAGGGGTTATCATGATCTTGATTTTCCAAAAACGCTATTTCAAAGAAGAGCATGTGGAAAATTCAAATGTGAATTCAGAGATCGTAGAAGATTAATTCGTTGCTGCTAACCATATATTCATGGATTAGTACCTCCTTCCTTTTTTGGATTATGTATATTTGGTCATGATAAATTTCCGAAAGCCATTTGTTGTGGCATCCTTTATCCTGAGCTGTTGCTTTATCAGCCTTTCTCAGGCTCAAGTAAAAGTGAAAAACCTTAAAAAACATATCGAATACCTTTCTGCAGATAAGATGAAAGGTAGGGAAACCGGTATGGAAGGATCTTTGAAAGCTGCTGATTATGTGGAGAAACATTTCAAAAAATATGGTCTGCTCCCCAAAGGCGAAAACGGTTACCGACAATCTTTTACCGCTAAGGTCACTCGTAAGAAGGTGGCAGATCCGGAAAGACCATCGGACAATATAATCGGCTTTATAGACAACCAATCCCCTTATACCATTGTTATTGGTGCACATTACGACCATTTGGGCTACGGACATATTGGTGGATCCAGGGATTCCTTGGGCGTAGGAAAAATCCATAATGGTGCAGATGATAATGCTTCAGGCGTAGCCGGATTATTGGAGTTGGCAAGACATTATTCCAGCAACAACATGAAAGAGGCATTCAATTTTCTGTTCATTGGTTTTGGTGCGGAAGAACTGGGCTTATTAGGTTCGAAACATTTTACGGAAAATCCAACCCTACCCTTGGAGAACATACATTGGATGTTGAACATGGATATGATCGGTCGATACCAACCGGAAAATGGGTTAGCCATTATCGGATATGGCACTAGCTCTGCTTTTCCTAAGATATTTGAGGGTATTAGCAGTAGCATAACATTTAATAAGAGCAAAGACGGGAATGGCGGATCCGATCAGACTTCCTTCTACCGTAAAAATATCCCGGTTTTATTCTTTCATACCGGTGGTCATGATGATTACCACAAACCAACGGATGATGCAGATAAAATAGATTATAAGGCATTAGAGGCTATCCTAAAATTAGAAATCGATGTCATCGATAATTCGATGAACCAACCTAAAATGGATTTTATATGGACAAATTAGGGAATACTTCTACTAGGGTGCTATTGACAGGCTCTAATGGTTTCTTGGGGCAGAAATGCACGGACTTTATCCTTGAAAAAACAAATTATACGCTTTGTTGCACTTCCCAATCGCCCAACCGCAATCCGAACAATACGGGTTATACGTTCGTTCAACTGGACCTTTTGGATAATGAGGGCTTAGTTGAATTGATGGAGGAATTCCAACCGACCCATATCCTACATACTGCAGCGATGACGGCTGTGGAAGCCTGCGAGCAGGATCCTGCATTATGCCAAAAGCTGAATGTGGATGTGGTTAAGCTGCTAACAGAGGTTGCAGTAATAAAAAACATCCATTTAACGTTCCTATCCACGGATTTTGTATTTGATGGCAAAAATGGGCCTTATAAAGAGATCGATGAAACGAATTCTTGTAATGCCTATGGTGCGAGTAAAATAGCGGCGGAGCAGATCATTTTGGCTTCTTCTGCCAAAGCGGCGATCCTTCGAACCATCTTGGTCTATGGCGTTATTGCCGATAAAAAAAGATCCAACCTGGTTTTATGGGCTAAATCAAAATTAGGTGCCAAGGAGGCCATCAAGGTGGTTAATGACCAATGGCGAATGCCGACCTGGGTGGATGATTTAGCGGATGCCTGCATCTTGTGCATCGAGAAATCGGCGACCGGCATCTTTCATATTTCCAGCGAAAAGATGTATTCCGTTTTAGAAGCCGTACAGGAGATCGCTGATTATTGGGGATATGATAAATCATTGATCAGCCCGATCAGTGCGGCAGAAATTGGCCAATCGGAAAACCGTCCGCAAAAAACGGGGTTTATACTTGATAAAGCGAAGAAAGAACTGGGGTATCAACCTACCTCTTTTCGTGATTCGCTTCCTTTAATCGATCAACAGATCAAATTTTACATGAAATAATGATGCAAGAGAAATTTGCTAGAGAATCTTATACAGAAATGAACGAGTTGGTGCTACCCAACGATACCAACACCTTCGGCAACCTTATGGGTGGTCGCTTATTGTACTGGATGGATATCTGTTCGGCCATGGCGGCACAAAAACATTGTAATAATCAGGTTGTCACCGTTTCTGTGGATAATGTATCCTTCAAACGGTCCATCAAATTGGGTGAAGTGGTTACTATTCAGGCACAGGTAACCCGGGCGTTCAATACTTCCGTAGAGGTTCGCATGGAAATCTTTGCACAGAACCTGCCCCAAGGGACGAAGGTAAAGTCCAATGAGGCTTATTATACCTTTGTTTCCATCGATGAAGAGGGAAAGCCAAAACCTATCCCGGCATTGGTCGCGGAGACGGATACGGAAAAGATCCTGTTTGAGGAAGCGCAACAACGTCGCGAATTAAGACTTTTATTAGCTGGTAAACTGAAACCCGAGAATGCAACCAAGATCAAGAACCTGGTCAAATTGTTTGCACCGAAAGACCCTGCATAAGGCTAACTGCTGAGTTGCTATTTCCGAGGCAGGAAAATAGCAACTTGTGTAGTGTACCCTGGCTCTTTATGTGGTTCATCAAATAATAGATGGGCAAGGGGCGTAGGATAATTATCATTGATCATATGGATCCGTTCCTGTATTCCTTTGATCCCAAAGGAAGTCGATTTAAAAACATTCGGTTTATTCGGTTTTCTATTTTGGAATCCTACACCATTATCCAAGATCCAAATCATCACCTGATCTTCATCCACTTCAATACGAATCAGAATTTTGCCCGGTTTATCCTTCAGATGCCGGATGCCATGATGCACTGCATTCTCCACTAAAGGTTGGATCAACATCGAAGGAATCTTAATTTCTTCATCCAACGCTTTTCCATACGCTATTTCAAAATCAAAAGCATGATTGAATCGATGCTGTTCCAATTCTAGGTATAAACGGACCAATTGGATCTCGGATTTGATGGAAACAATGGAATATTGGGAATTTTCCAGCACGATCCGGCTCAAGGAGGAAAACTTCTGGATCAGATTGCTGGCGTTCCTGCTATCATTTTCCACGACATAGGCCTCAATGGAATTCAGTACATTAAATATGAAATGCGGATTCATCTGCGAGCGTATGGCTTTCAGTTCACTTTCAAATAACTTCTGTTTGAAATCCTTTTCCATCTTATCCTGTTTTTCCCTTTCAATGTCGGCTGCCTGTATTTTGATCGTTTCTACCTTTAATGCCAACTCTTCTTCCAACTTTTCATTGTAATTCGCCTGGATACGGTTTATTTTCTTTTGCTGATGGATTCGATAAGCAAAGAACAGGATAATGGCAGATAGGAAGAAAAGAGCGAGCAAGGTTTTAAACCAGCCCGTAGCATACCAATAGGATTTCATCTGTATGGGGATTTCCAATACCTCGGAAGACCAATTCCCAAACCTATCGCCTACTTTTACAGCAAATACATACTCTCCACCCTTGAGGTTATTGTAATAGGCGGTCTGTTCAGCATTGGCAGTTACCCAGTCTTCATCCTGCCCCTTTAATTGATAGGCAAACCTCATCGGTTGACCTGTAGCTTGTTCCGGAATCGAAAAGGAAAGGGAGAAATTGTTCTCCTTGGCGGCAAGAACGAGTTTATTCTTTCTCAATCGGTAGGATTGATCCTGATGGGAGACCATAAGCCTACTCAGGATGGGTTTATGGTTTTTTGGTTGTTGTTGGAAAGGCATTGATCGAAGATTGCCAATAATCAATCCCTTATCGGTGCACCATACGAGGGTTTCGCCTTGGAGAAAAACATCATAGGTGTTGATATGTTCCGCGGGATATATGCCCTTACCAGCCAAAAGTTGATGGAATTGCTTGTTCTTCTTATCAAAAACCATAGTACCATCTGCTGTGCGCATCCAGATCAGTTTATTTCCATCCTCTAACATGTGCTTGGCATGTAGCCATGGCAATGCATGATCATCCCGATATTGCTTGAATTCGTAGTTGTTGCCCTGCTTGATGATCTCTCCTATCCCTGTTTGTAGATTACTGAACCAAAACCGATCATCACTGTCGGTAAAGAATGAGAATATGGTATTCGATTCTAAGGCATTCTCCTTTTTTTCATTGAACCGGAACTGTTCAAAAGCCTTATCGGGGTGTTCCTTGTTCTTTAATAACAACAGGCCAAAACCATCCATTCCTATCCAAATATCACCCCGAGGATCCTTGCCAATACTGATCACTTTCTGATTGGGCAATCCATTCATTTCATGGTAAAGCTCCATGCTTTTGTTGGATAGGTTATATTTATAGAGACCTGAGCTCCAGGATCCGATCCAATAATGGGGGATTCCCTGGATGGTATCCACAATCAGTTTATTGCAATCGGCCTTTCCAAAGCCATGGGTAGGGCCAATGATTTCCAAGGGTTCCAGTTTCTTTCTATCTTCCACGAAACGATAAACACCTTTATCGTAGGTGGAGAACAATAAGTCTGAAGGGGTAGCATGGATGGCACTGATCTTTAGACTATCCAAGGAAAAACTGCTTAATCTTCGCTTAAAATCAGGGCTCAGCTTGCCAAAAGTGCTTTGGGTAAAATACCAAAGATCCCCCTTCCATTGGTGGATCTCTTGGATGGGATCTGCTGCATATTTGGGGGTTGAAATCAAGGTAGAAACGGTATTCAATGGATAGGCATAGAAGAATAATCCCGATTCACTTCCGATCCAATAGCCTTCTTCAACCGGCAGGATCTCCTGTATTCGGGAAGGTTTGGGTAGTTCGGGCATCAGTTTATCCCAAGAGATATGCTCGATCTCTCCAGTATTCCTATGTAGGATCTCCATCCCCCTAACATTATGCCCAATAAGCAATTGATTTTCCTTTGGAAGATAAGCCAAGGCATTGGCAAAATTATCATAGAAATCCTTATTCTTGTTCCAATGCAACAATCGCGATTGAAATCGTTTCATGTCATAATCCAAGCGGATCACGTCATGATCATAATATCCTGCATAGACCGCATCCGGTGTAAGTGCAAGGCTGGACACCGCATTTTCACCCGGATTTTCCAGGTTGAAATATAGCGTTTGTTTGGTTTTAGGATGATATTTCAGGAGCCCATTATAACGGGTGCCAATCCATATATTTCCTTCCCTATCTTCCGCTAAGGAATAGACACTGGCAAAGGTATGGCGTGTTAATTCAGGGAAGTAGACCAAGGAAACTTCTCCAGTTTCCGGATTTAACACTTGAAGATTGGTTTCCTAACCTCCAAAATAAACAAGACCAGACTTAGCAGCCAATACATCGTACAGATCGGATTTGATCAGATCCCCATTGGAGACTTTTGCATAAAAAGATTTCACCGCCTGATCTGGCGGAAGCGCCGGATCATAACAGAGTAGGCCACGATTATGGGTAGTGATCCATAAACGGTCTTTTTGGTCAATGGAAATGCGCCCCAGGTTATTGGAAAAAGCTTCTTTACCGTAATTGAGGTTGACCTCTACAAACCGGAGTCCATCAAAATAGGATAAACCTCGCTTTGTACTGATCCAGAGCAGCCCTTTGCTATCTTTCGCCAATCCAGCAATCCGATCACTGGCAAGCCCTTCCTTTACCGTAAAGTGCAGGAAATTGTAGGTTCTCTCCTGCCCTATCGTGGAGTTGAGCAGAAAGGAGAAAAATACCAAAAGGAATATCCGGCACGCCAAAACAGACTGTTTAAGTGGAAAATAATCGTTCTATCAATAGGTTTTTCTTGCTGGCCGAGACTTCAAGTTCTGAACCATCAATCATCTCAACCGTACCACCATCGCCTTTTTTGTATTTGATGATATAATCTAAATTTACGATTATACTTCGGTTTATCCGCAGGAAATTACCGGTTTCCAACTGAACCTCAAACTCCTTCAACGTTTTGGATACCATGATCTTAGCGAGGTTCGTGAGGTAAAAAACACTGTAATTGCTCATGGCTTCTACACGGAGGATATCTTCTCTTTTAATTAGATGTATTCCCTCAGAGGTCGGCAATGCCATTTTTAAAGCGGGATTTGGTTTGGATTCGTGAAAATCCATTTTCCGGATTTTCTCTTTCAATTGGATCTTAGATTCCAGTTTTTCGATTGCTTTCCTGAGCTCCTCCATATCCACTGGTTTGAGCAGGTAATCCAGTGCATTCGCCTTCAGCGCATCAAGGGTATAGATATTATAGGCCGTCACAAAGATGACTTCAAAATCAAACTGACCAAGGCTTTCCAGAAATTCAAAGCCATTCATAATGGGCATTTCCACATCCAGAAAGACAACATCGACCTTGAGGTTTCTTATTTGTTGTAAAGCCTCCTGCGGATCGTTATAGACAGCGATCACTTCAATTACCTCCCTGAAATCCTGAAGTTTGTGGTGAAGCAGGGTGCTGCCACGGCTTTCATCATCCAAAATAACCGCTTTTATCATGGTAAAGCATATATAATTAGCCAAATAAGGATGTATGGGCTTTGTGCCTGTCTGCATACATCCTTATTAAAGGTAAATTAAATATTTAGGAGATTAAAAAAGAATGAGTGAATAAGGCTATTCACTGTGTAAACATGGATATTGAATGAGTGATGCTATCTGATCTACTCGCCACTACCCATAGCGACCAATCGATCGAATTCTTCCCTCTTTAAGGGCATTACCGATAACCGTCCCTGTCTAACCAGGGCGATATCCTGCAATTGTGGATCAGCTTTAATGGCCTCCAGGGTTACGGGAACCTTGAAAGTTTCAACAGGTGCCAGATCCACCACTACCCAACGCTCATCCTCGGTCGTTGGATCTTGGTAAAATTCCTTGACCACCTTCGCCATGCCCACGATTTCCTTACCTTCATTGGAATGGTAGAAAAGGACAAGATCACCCTTTTTCATGGCTTTCAGGTTGTTCCTTGCTTGATAATTTCGAACACCGTCCCAGAAAGTTTCACCATCTTTATTAAACTGTTCCCAACTATACTTGAAGGGCTCTGACTTTACCAAAAAATAATTCATGTCCTTTATGATGTGTATAGTTGAAATTAATTCTGTTGTTCTAATATTTCCATTTTATCGGCGTAATGTGCGCAATAATCCCGAAGATCGGCAATTACTTTTTCGGCCATTGGATCTCCTCCAGATGCTCTAAGGAAAGAATCGCCTAAGGTTTGCATGGTCTCGTAAAAGAATCTCTTCATTTCATCATACGGCATATCTTTTGTCCAAAGATCAATACGCATGGAATTTTTATATTGGCTATCCCATAAAGCTAAAAACATAGCCTTTGCCGGCAACTCATCACTTGACTCGCCATCCGATGAACTCCATAGGATCTGCTCTGGAACATTCTTATCATCCAATTCTACTTGGAGCTTTATTTCTGCTTTTTTCATATCTAAAACTGTGTTTTTATCAATATACTAATGATCCCCACTACGAGCACAAAGCCAATCTGCATCATCCATAATTTCTTGACATCCTTGGTCCATAATCGGAAAAGGATATCCAAAATGATCAGGACAACGATCAACAAAATGAGCCATCCCCAGGAAAACAAGGGTTCTTTTGAATCGCCCATTTCTGAGATTGCCCATACGATAATACAGGCCAATGTGATATTGAGGGGAGTTAATTTCATCTTCTTTTTCCAGGTTTTGAAGGTCCTTTCTTAGGTCCCTTCCCTTTTCCTGCTCCCTTTGCTCCCGACCCCCGGCCAGACGACTTTCTGTTGTTCATCTTCATGGCATATTTCTTCTCATGGAAAGCACCTTTGAAATCAGGATCGTCCTTCTTTTTCTGGTTATCTATTTCACGGGCAATTGCTTGTTTTTCATCAAATGGCGTTTTTTCCAACACCACTTCTGCAGGCATCTCTTTCACCGGAATGGTCTGCTTGATCAGCTTTTCGATCTTTGCCACATAATATTCTTCGGCAGGATTACAAAAAGTAATCGCATCACCTGTATTATAGGCTCTTCCCGTACGGCCAATGCGATGTACATAATCTTCAATAACGATCGGAACATCAAAATTGATCACATGGCTTACCTGGGTCACATCCAATCCTCGAGCTGCCACATCCGTAGCGACCAAAATACGTACAGATCCCTCCTTGAACGAATTGATGGAATTGATCCTGGTATTTTGTCCTTTATTGGCATGGATCACCCGCACCGCCTCTGGTCCATACTTACGCTCCAGATAGCCAAATATATTATCGGCCACGGTTTTTGTTTTACAGAAAACGATGACCCTCGTAAAAGCTTGATCATCCTTAAAGAAATGCTGTAATAAATTTAGCTTTGTCTTTAAATTAGGTACATGATATAGACTTTGTTCGACCGTTTTGGCAGGTGTGGCCTGTTCGGTCACCTCGATTACGGTTGGGAACTCCAAGAAATCTCCTGCAATCTTACGAACTAATTCGCTCATGGTGGCCGAGAACAGTAAGTTTTGACGCTTACGTGGCACGATTTCCAAAATCCGATGGATTTTACTGATGAATCCCATGTCCATCATCTTGTCTGCCTCATCCAACACCAAGAATTTGAGACTTTTGGTGTTGATCTCTCCTTCCAGGTAAAGGTCCAAGAAGCGACCTGGCGTTGCGACAATAATATCACAGCCTTTAGCCAGTTGTTCTTTTTGGGTTTTAGGACCTAGACCACCGTATAATAATACGGTACGTAAATCCAGGTAGGTGGAGAACAAACGGATATTCTCTTCAATCTGCATAGCCAATTCCCGGGTAGGGCTTAAGATAAGTGCCTTGGGGTCATTGCCTTGTGCATATTTCAGCTTCATCAGCATGGGTAATACATACGCTGCAGTCTTTCCCGTTCCGGTTTGGGCAATTCCCATCACGTCCTGTCCCGCTAGAACAGGGGTGATCGCTTTTTCCTGAATTTCCGTTGGAATGGTATAGCCTGCTTCTGCAACCGCATTGAGAAGCTGCTTGTTGAGTTTAAAATCTTCAAATGATGCCATCCTTGCAAAGATAGCGAAACATTTTTCTAAATTTGTGATACTACAAAATAGGTTGATATGAAAAAACTGGTATTATTATGTGTGCTGACCCTAGTTAGCACCTTCTCGTTTGCGGACGAGGGTATGTGGTTCCTGATGTATCTGAAAAAGATGAATGAAGCCGACATGCAAAAAAAAGGGTTGAAGCTTTCTGCTGAAGAGATATACAGCATTAACAACTCCAGCCTAAAAGATGCGATCGTACAGTTCAACGGTGGATGTACAGCAGAGATCGTATCTGGAAGCGGATTGGTGTTCACCAACCACCACTGTGGTTATGGCGCCATCGCTGAATTATCTACTCCTGAAAACGACCATTTAACCAATGGTTTCTGGGCAAAAAACCATAGCGAAGAGCTAAAACCTAAATCTTTATTCGTTCGTTTCTTCGTTCGTATGGACGATGTTTCCAAACGTATTTTAGGATTGGTGAATGATAAAATGACCGAGAAGGAAAGAGAGAAAATCATTAACCAAGAGATTGCAAAGATCCAGGCAGAGAATAGTGAAGGCGGTAAATATGTGGTTTCTGTACGTCCTTTCTTCAACGGAAATGAATATTATTATTTCGTTTACCAAGATTATACCGACGTGCGTTTAGTAGGTACTCCGCCGAACAGCATTGGTAAATTTGGTGGAGATACCGATAACTGGGAATGGCCACGCCACACCGGTGACTTCTCGATCTTCCGCGTATATGGCGATAAGAACGGTAACCCGGCAGAATACTCCAAAGAGAATGTGCCATTGAAACCAAAACATTTCCTTCCGATCAGCATCAAAGGGATCAAAGAAGGTGATTTCTCCATGATCTTAGGATACCCTGGCCGTACCAACCGTTGGATGAATGCAGCAGGTATCGATCAGAATGTGAAATTTGCTTACCCAGCTTGGGTGGAAGCTTCGAAAGTAGGTATGGATGCCATGAAAAAATACATGGATAAAGACCAAGCTGTGAAGATCAATTATGCCTCTAAATATTCTGGTGTTGCTAACTACTGGAAAAACAGACAAGGGATGATCGATGCTTTAACGAAGCACAAGACCGCAGCAACAAAAGCAAAACAAGAGAAGAAATTCAACAAATGGGCGAACAAAGCTGCTAATAAAGCAGAATACGGCGATGTGATCAGCACGATTAATGAATATTATGCAAAAACCAATGAAAAGGCTAGACATGATAACTATTTAACAGGTATGATGCGTTCTTCTACTTTTGCTTCTCTACCTTATTCATTAAGTTCTGCATTGCAACAATATGCGAGCCTAGACCAAGCAAAACGTGCAGAACTAGCAACACGTTTACAAGCGTTCATCAATGACAATTACGACAAGGCTTATATGCCGTTGGAAGTTGATGTGTTGGCAGATGAGTTGAACCTATATGCTGCAAAAGCAGGTAACATTGCTCCATACATCCGTGAGATGGCGAACAAAAACAATGGCAATTTCCAAGCGGATGTTCAACAAGCATTTGATAACAGTATATTCGGTTCTAAAGCGAAATTGGAAGCTTATTTGAAAAATCCAGATGCATCGAAAGTTACAAATGATCCATTGTTAAAAATTTCTAATGCATTGGTAGAAAAAAGTCGTGAGAGCAATCCGGAGTTAGCAACATTGACGGATAAGTTCCAAGCGGCTACTCGTAAGTACATTGCAGGTGTTTTGGAAATGGATCCTAAAGGAAAATATTATCCAGATGCAAACTCTACCTTACGCTTAACTTATGGTACTATTCGCGCCCTTCCTAAGGATGCACGTAACGATGCCAAAGTAAATAATTACACGACCTTGAAAGGTACGATCGCGAAATACAAAGCAGGTGATGAAGAGTTCGATCTTCCTAAACGTTTAATGGAACTATATGAAAATAAGGACTATGGACGTTATGCAGACAAAGCTGGATACATGCCGGTTAACTTCTTGAGCGATCAGGATATCACAGGTGGTAACTCCGGTTCACCAGTATTGAATGGCAATGGCGAGCTTATTGGCTTAGCTTTTGATGGTAACATCGAGGCAATGGCTGGAGACGTTATTTTCGATCCTAAATTGCAGCGTACTATTTCAGTAGATATTCGATACGTATTGTTCATCATCGACAAGTTCGCTGGAGCAACAAACATCATCGATGAATTGAAAATTGTGGAGTAATTGCCTCAAAACGGTGTTTTGAAACATAAAAAAAGATTACAAAATTCGCTTTGTTTGTATTCCTTTTGTATATTTATGATATATTAGAGAATTAATTAAGAAAAACTAAAATTATATTAATTAAAAAATGGAAAACTACACTAAATTAAAAGAGCTAGTAGCTTCTATCGAAGCTGACGCAGAAAAATTCTTCAACAACGGTAACTCAGCTGCTGGAACACGCGTGCGTAAAGGTTTACAAGACATCAAAACATTAGCACAAGAAATTCGTAACGAAGTAACTTCTAAGAAAAACGAAGGTAAAAAATAAGCTTGCTTATTTTTGAAAATAAAAAAGCCCGATTCCATTGAATCGGGCTTTTTTAGCTATTGGCTCCTCGTCTATAGGAATAGACTGGCCATCATGAGATCAATCTGTTTATCGGTCATCCATTGTCCCATAACTTCTTTCATTTTAGCCTTGACCTCTCTGCGGGTATTGGGCTTATCTTTTTTCTTGAAGATATCAGTCTTAATGGTAGGCTCGGTCATTTCCACTTTGGTTGCGTAGATGTTGAAGTGCTGCTCCGGAACCACAAAACCTAAGATCATCCCTGGTAAACCATGGATACTTCCCGGTCCTCCTGAAGTAGGGATCTGATCGGTATAGAAAGCCACTACATAAACAGAATCTAAGGTAATTCCATTCGCACGGCGGCAATCGTAGCCAGCGATGTTCCTGTATTCATTGGTAATCTTCCATTTTACATCCGTTAAGCTATCCTGAACAACGATGGCAGAACCCCCAAAATCCATCGCCATGGATACTTGTTCTTTTTCCAGGTTTTGGTAGACCTTAGCCCCATTATCCAACATCATCAGCATTTGGGAAACCAATTGGTTCTGTTCACGAGGCATCGGTTCAAAATAGGTTTCATTGCCACGGAATGATAATTTCCTTTCCAGAACAGCTGTCTCTGGAGATTTTGATACCATTTGTTCCATATACGTACGTGACATATCCCCGTCCTTTAAACTGTTCATATAGCGCCTCATCAAGTTCTTGATGTGGATGGTCTTTTCGTATGTAATTGCCCCCTCAGTTGGGAAATAGGCGTATTGTGCTTGCGCCGCTTGCAAGCCTAGGCCTAGAAAAAATAAAACGGCTATATATAAATGCTTTTTCATGATTAATTTACTCCTATCATTTTAGTGAACTCCCAAGTTAACTTCAACATATAATACCTGGAAATGGTGTTGTAGGTATTCTGTGTAATCGCACCGTTGTATTGCGATCTGCTGAACCCTTTATTCTGATTGAACACATCATTTACATAAAAGTCTAAGATCAGACCTTCACTTTTCAAGAATTTCTTGGAAATACCCGGTTTGAAAAGAATACGTTCGAAACGCTCAGGTAAAGCATCCGTAGGAGCTTCATAGGCATAAGATCCCTCTCCATATAAGGTCATTTTCCAAGGAAGGTAAGCTTTCACCGTCAGATCACTGTTGAAGGTGAATCCGTCACTGTTACGTTCTGGGTTCAACGAAGTTTTCAAGGTACGGAACCCTGGTGTAAAGGTCCAGTTGAAATCTACTTTCTTCGTCGTGTTTCTTTCAAAACCGATGCTCAGTCCGTAATTAAAATTGTCATTTACGTTCTCTGCAAACTCATCAGTAGGATTCGCTATCGTTCTATCGTTAATATAATTATAGTACCTATTGTAAGAGGCATTCAGATTGAAGTTGGATTTTAACTGCCATTTACGGATCAGATCAAATCCAGCACCTCCATAAACCGATACATTGGTGGAGTTTTTATCCATGTTCTCGTAATAAAGCTTCCTTAAACCTCCCTTTTCGATCACTACATTGGTTTGGATCGCATCGATGGTCTGTCCTCCACTAGCCCATAGGTAGATATATTTACCTTTCATCATATCCCAGGAGTTGAATCCTAACCCCAAGCTACTTGACTTGGAAGGAACCAGGTTTTCATTACCAAAATATTCGTTCATCTGGTCTGTATTCTGACGTAATGGTTGAATCTGGAACAGCGAAGGCAAACTATTGCGATAGCTATAATTTAAGTTAATACGTTTAGATTTTGAAATGTTGTATCGCAAATAAGCGTTCGGGTTATAGGTCAGATAATCCCTGCTCAGCCCTGTATTTGCATAATTGTTCATTTGGCTCATATCATCATGACGAAGCACATTATTCAGATACACATCAATCTTTTCTGTCTTATATCCAAAACCGATTCCTCCGGAATTACGGGTGGTGTTAAAGTTGAAGTCATTACTGAATTCATCATCCAATACCGTATAGCCACCACTTGCATCCTTATTGAAGGAATTTACAATGGCATGGGTTTTAGAGGATGCAAACTCATAATTGAAGGAGGTTCTGAAAAGCTTGCCCAAAGGTTCTGTATACGTCACGGAAGAAACGATGTTATCCGAATTGGATGTCTTATTCTTCAATTGATCGATTACCTGGGAAGTTCCCAAAGCATAATTGTTGTTTTCAGATTCCAATAAAAGATCGCCTTCGTCTTCTGAATTATTACCTGCGAAACGCAAAGCCAATGAACGGCCTTCTTTCTTGAATTTACGAGTCAGATAAGCATCATAGGAAACGTTTTGGCTAGTTGTCTCCCCACGTTGCTCACTACTGTTATCCGATACTTTTGTACCATCCTGGAAAGTTTCCCCATTCACCATTAAGCTATTGGTATTCTTTTCTCTTGAGCCAGAAACCTTTAGCGTCAATGCCGTTAAAGAATCGATCGCATAATCGTATTTGGTATTGAAACGATGTCTATTCGCATCCGTTTGATTATTGTTGGTGGTATTGCTGTTCAAATAGCCACTTTCGGTAGGTGTCTCGCGGATAAAGTTATCCGAAAAATTGTTTTCGATCTGACCATATTTATAGCTTAAGTTCAACTTATGCTTTTTGTCTTTCCAAGCATCCATATAAGATACCCCGCCAGTCAAAGCCTTTGGTTGTCCTTTTCCATTCCAATTGCTGAAAGCATCACCACCGAAGCTGAAGTTTACCCCTCCATCTTCCATAATTTGTATACCATCTTCGCCCATACCAAACTTTTCCTCATCCTCCCATCCTAAGCTGATGGTTCCATCATTGGCACCCACTCCAAATGCGGAGATTTTAGTCGATCCTTTGAATCTGTTCAGAGCTAATTTTCCTAGGTAGAAACCATTATCACCATCGGTACCCCCTCCGGCTTCCGCTTTTCCGAACATACCGTTCTTCGCTTCTTCCTTCAATTTCACATTGATGGTTTGCACACGCGTTCCATCATCCACGCCTGTACGTTCAGCCGCTTCCGTTTTCTTCTCATACACCTGCACCTTATCTACCATATCCGAACGGATATTACGGGTCACCAAGGTAGGATCATCTCCGAAGAATTCTTCGCCATCAACCAATACCTTTTCTACGGTCTTACCCTGCGCGGTAATCTTTCCACTCGCATCGACTGAAATACCTGGTAATACCTTTAAAAGATCCTCCACTTTTGCATTCTTTTCCGTTGCAAAGCTGGAAGCATCATATTCGACCGTATCTCCTTTGATCACGACCGGAATCTTTCCGGTAACCAATACTTCCTCGATCAAACTGGCGGCGGATTGTAAACTGATCTGTCCCAATGCCACATCACCTGTTCCCTTTTTGATGTTCTGGAAATACTCTCCAAATTTTGGATAGCTCACGATCAATAGGTAATCTGCTGTATCCGGATTGTTGATACTGAACTTACCTTCTTGATTTACCCGGGCAAAATCCACCAAAATGGAATCTTTAGCCTGCAATAGCATCACGCTGGCATTGCTAAGTTTTGTTTTGTCGGTCTCTGAAAGAATCTCTCCAGTAATTTTTTTCTGGGCAAAAGTCTGCAAGGAGATCAAACCGAAAAAGAGGGTTAGAAAAACGCTTGTAAAAAATTTCATAGAATTAATAAAAAAGTTCAAAAGGATTAAATGGTACGCAAAATTATCACAAAACTGAGAAATACGGTTAAAAGCATTTCGTTTTAACAAATAATTAACAGCAATCGGATAGGAAGTGCATCCATTCAATTCATTTCATTTGTCGATGCTGGGGGCAATTTGTTACAGCCTTACTAAAATATATTTCATTACATTTGTAAAAACCCATTAAAAATGCAAAATATCAAAGACTATGTAGAAGCAAATAAGGATCGCTTCTTAGAAGAATTATTTGAATTATTGCGCTTTCCGTCAGTAAGTGCAGACCCTCAATTTAAAGAAGGCGTATTGAATACCGCGGAATTTGTAGCACAAAAACTTAAAGATGCGGGAGCAGATAATGTAGAGATTTGTCCTACAGCAGGCTACCCAATTGTATACGGAGAAAAAATCTTCGACCCATCTTTACCTACTGTTTTGGTTTATGGTCACTACGATGTGCAGCCGGCAGATCCTATTGAACTATGGGAAACTCCTCCATTTGAACCTACCGTACGTGATGGTAAAATCTATGCTCGTGGTGCAGCTGATGATAAAGGTCAGTTCTACATGCACGTGAAAGCTTTCGAATACATGATGAAGAACGATGCTTTGGCATGTAATGTTAAATTCATGATCGAAGGGGAAGAGGAAGTTGGTTCGGCCAACTTAGGTATTTTTGTAAGTGCCAATAAAGAACGCTTAAAAGCTGATGTGATTGTTATTTCGGATACTTCGATGATCAGCTTGGAAAGCCCATCATTGGAAACAGGTCTTCGTGGACTATCTTACGTTGAAGTAGAGGTAACAGGACCAAACCGCGACCTTCACTCTGGTGTTTACGGTGGAGCAGTTGGAAACCCAGCAACCATCCTGGCTAAAATGATCGCTTCTTTACATGATGAAAACAACCACATCACCATCCCTGGATTTTATGATGATGTTCTAGAATTGACTGAAGCAGAAAGAAAAGCATTGAACGAAGCACCATTTGATATCGAAACCTATGAAGAAGATTTAGGTGTTCAGGAATTATGGGGCGAGAAAGGATTCACAACGATCGAGCGTACAGGTATCCGTCCTACTTTGGAGGTAAATGGTATCTGGGGTGGATATATCGGAGAAGGTGCTAAAACAGTATTACCTTCTAAAGCCTTTGCAAAAATCTCTATGCGTTTGGTTCCTAACCAAAACTCGGAGCGCATCACGAAATTATTCAAAGACCATTTTGAAGCCATCGCTCCAAAATCGGTGAAAGTAGAAGTAAAACCTCATCATGGCGGCGAGCCGGTGGTTACTCCTACCGATAGCATCGCCTATAAAGCGGCAGAGAAAGCCCTTGAAGAAACATTCAACAAAAAACCTATCCCTACTCGTGGCGGTGGCTCGATTCCAATCGTTGCCCTATTCGAGAAAGAATTAGGTATTAAAACCGTATTGTTAGGTTTCGGATTAGACAGCGATAACCTGCACTCCCCTAATGAAAAATATGGCATTGAAAACTACCTAAAAGGTATCGAAACAATTCCATTGTTCCATAAATACTATGCGGAAATGTCGCGATAGCGCTATCGCTAGTATTAAGTATTTAGTAGTTAGTATTTAGACGCTATTTTGAGTAGTTAGTATTTAGTAGTTAGTATTTAGACCTATGTTTGTTAAAAAAGATTTTGAATTTTTAAATAATTTTAAAGTTTTAAATGAATTATTAAGCTGCCAGGGTCTAAATACTAAATACTTACTACTAAATACTGAACAAAGGTCTAAATACTTACTACTAAATACTCAAAAAAATGCATAGGTTTTTCTATTTCGCTGCGGTACTATTTTTATTTCTCCTCAGCTACCCTATTCTATATTTTTTAGCGAAAAACCCGGAGAAGCATTACAACTCGATAGTTTGGTTCAGAAAATGGATCAGTTTGATCAGTTTATACCTGGTGGGTATAAGGATTAAAGTGCATTATGAAGAACCGGTAGATTGGTCCCAAAATTATATCATCTGTCCGAACCATACATCTATTCTGGACATTACGGCTTTGACTTACCTGTGTCCTCGGCCGTTTTCTTTTATCGGAAAGATAGAATTGATGGATAATCCGGTTACCCGGATATTCTTTCGTACGATCGACATCCCTGTCAAAAGAGAAAGTAAGATATCCTCCTTTAAAGCGTATAAGCGTGCGACCGAGCTTCTACAGCAGGGAAAAAGCGTGGTTATTTTCCCGGAAGGCAAAATAGACGATGGTTATCCGCCGGTACTGCATCCTTTTAAAGCCGGTGCCTTTAAAATGGCGGTAGAAAACAACATCCCCATACTTCCTGTGGTGATTCACAATGCCTGGAAAATCATGTTTGATGATGGATCCAAACATGGATCCAGACCCGGAGTAATTGAAATCACGGTATTAAAACCTATACAAACCGACCCGAAACTGCATGAAAGCGATAAGAGTTTTGAGCAGGAAGTCTATGAAAAAATGAATAAAGTGTGGACGGAATACAATAACCGTAAATAAATTTATCATTTTAGAAATCTGATTATCTGATACATACACCCATTAACAAAGAATTAAAGGGAAATTTCTTGCATTAGTTAAATTAAATATTATTTTTGCGAAAAATGTAACTTAATTAAAGAGATATGTATTGGACACTTGAATTAGCTTCGCATTTAGAAGACGCTCCTTGGCCGGCTACCAAAGATGAATTGATTGATTATGCTATCCGTTCTGGCGCACCTGTTGAAGTGATTGAAAATCTTCAAGCGTTGGAAGACGATGGTGAACCATACGAGAACATCGAGGAAATCTGGCCAGATTATCCGACAAAAGATGATTTCTTTTTCAATGAAGATGAATATTAAATTCAAATAAAAAGCGCCTTTTTATCAAGAGGCGCTTTTTATTTAATCCTTTTATGTTTTTATTGGTCAAAGATTCTAAATAAATTAAACATGAAATCGCATTTATTGTATTTGATATTGTCCATCAGTCCTTTGATCTCTTTCGCACAGGCAAAACCTAATGAGGCAAAAATGGAGAAAATGGAAAGCAAATCAAGCAAGGAGAACCTATCCTTGGTCAAGAATTTTATACATGACCTAGCAAACGACGAAAATGCATTGGATGTCATCCTTAGTCAATATGTTACCGTAAATGACCCTTCCGATGAAATGTACGATTACTTGGAAGTCAGCCTTCAGGAAATCAGAATCAATCTGATGACCAAAAAACTGGAGAATATCCAATATAAGACCTACAGTCAATTACCTCGTAAAGAAGTTCGGGATATCGATCCGGAGGATATGGATGTGAATAACATGTACTTTCTATATCATAAGGACCGTTTGGTGACCAGCATTTATGTGGAAGAAGGAAAAATAGCTTCTTTTACCTTGGTCTCTAAAGGGGAAGAGATGGCTCATTTTGTCACCTATTAACAAAAAATCATTTTTTTATTTGATTTCTTGCAAATATCAAAACAATCGTTGATATTTGTTTCATTAACAATGAAAGCACAACAGTTCAATACAATTTGGTGGTGGCACAACAATTAATGTTGTGGCAATGACCTATTGAATGAATTAATGAACTCAAAAAATAGCGGGCTTGCCTTATAGGCAAGCCTTTTTTTATGCACTGATATGAAAGAAATTTTAGCCCATTTATTTGAATATAAGTCTTTTACAAGAAAAGAAGCGTACGATATCCTCACGAATATCGCGACAGGCAAATACGATTCGCATCAAATCGCGGCATTCATGACCATATATGGAATGCGCAGCATCCGGGTGGAGGAATTGGGGGGCTTTCGCGATGCCATGTACGATCTATGCAATAAGCTGGATTTTGATGGTTATGACCTGATCGATATGTGTGGTACAGGTGGTGATGGAAAAAACACCTTCAACATATCCACTTTATCCTCCTTTGTCGTAGCGGGTGCTGGCTATAAAGTAGCCAAACATGGCAATGTGGGTGTATCCTCGGGCTGTGGATCTTCCAATGTGATGGAATCCTTAGGCTATACTTTTACCGCAGACAGCGAAGCCTTAAAGAAACAGCTTGACGAAGCCAATATCTGTTTCCTGCATGCCCCACTTTTCCACCCTGCCATGAAAACCGTGGCGCCAATCCGTCGGGCATTAGGGGTGAAGACTTTCTTCAATATGCTCGGTCCATTAACGAATCCGGCCAACCCCAAATTCCAATCGGTTGGGGTGTTCAATCTAGAACTGGCTAGGCTATATGCCTACCTGTATCAGAACAGCAATAAACAATATAGCATCATCCATTCCATGGATGGCTACGATGAAATATCCCTGACCGGTGATTTCAAGGTGATCAATAATGCGGGTGAGAATTATTATACAGTAGAGGAATTAGGTTTCCAGCCTGTTGCAGCGGCAGATCTGGCCGGAGGAGATCAGGTCGAAGAATCGGCACATACCTTTAGGAAGATCATCCAGGGAGAAGGTACGGATGTTCAGAACAATGTGGTAATGAGCAATGCCGCTTTCGCCATCAAAACCTTCCATCCAGAAAAAAGCTTTGCTGATTGTTACTATGAAGCTGAAGCATCCTTATTGGGATTAAAAGCAGCACAGAGCCTTAAAAAACTGATAAATGCTTAAGAGAAATATTTTGATCAAGGTATGTGGCATGCAAGATCCTGAGAACATCCAGGAACTGGCCAGTCTACCCCTTGATTATATTGGCCATATTTTTTATCCGAAATCCGCCCGCTATGTGGGGAACTTGCCTTCGTTAGCAGATGCTCCAGGATTAAAGAAAACGGGCGTTTTTGTAAATGCCAGCCTATCGGAAATTACGTCGGCAATAAAACAATACGACCTGAAGGTCATCCAATTGCATGGCGATGAATCCCCTGCATTGGCAAAGGACCTTAAAGGGCTGGGCATGGAAGTCATCAAGGCTTTTGGTATTGATGAGGGTTTCGATTGGTCTAAGGTAGCTCCTTTTCTAGATCAGGTAGATTACCTCCTTTTCGACAGCAAGAGCGCAGCCTACGGCGGTACAGGCCACACTTTCAATTGGGAGAAATTAACATCCTATCCCTATGAAAAGCCTTATTTCCTCAGTGGCGGACTTTCATTAGAAAACCTTTCTGAAGCAATGGCATTTGATGATGCCAGACTAATTGGCCTGGATCTGAATTCCAAATTCGAGCTCGAGCCCGGATTAAAAGATATCGAAAAAATTAAAGAAGCATTGAAAACCATTCACCATGAGTAAATATCAAGTAAACCAAAAAGGGTATTATGGCCCATTCGGAGGAGCTTACATCCCCGAAATGCTGTATCCCAATGTAGAAGAATTAAAACAACAATACCTTTCCATCATAGAAGACCCTTCGTTTAAGGCAGAGTTTGAAGAGTTATTACGGGATTATGTCGGCCGTCCTTCCCCACTATATCCTGCAAAAAGGCTATCGGAAAAATACGGAACCAATATTTTCCTGAAGCGTGAAGACCTGAACCATACCGGAGCACATAAGATCAACAATACCATCGGACAGATCCTACTGGCAGAAAAACTGGGCAAGAAACGAATCATTGCCGAAACCGGTGCTGGGCAGCATGGTGTGGCAACTGCGACAGTCTGTGCGCTGAAAGGATTGGAATGTGTGGTGTATATGGGGGAGATCGACATTCAGCGTCAGGCGCCCAATGTTGCCCGGATGAAAATGATGGGCGCTACGGTTATTGCCGCCACTTCGGGAAGCAAAACCTTAAAAGATGCGACCAATGAAGCCTTAAGAGATTGGATAAACAATCCAGTGGACACCCACTACATCATCGGTTCGGTGGTTGGACCGCATCCCTATCCCGATATGGTGGCGCGTTTTCAGTCCATCATTTCGGAAGAAACCCGGAAGCAACTGTTGGAAAAAACCGGAAAAGAGACCCCGGATATCGTTATGGCCTGTGTAGGCGGCGGATCGAATGCCGCTGGGATGTTCTATCATTTTTTGGATGATGAGGATGTACAGATCATTGCTGTGGAAGCGGCAGGTCATGGTGTTGACAGTGGTGAATCGGCCGCTACTACGCAATTGGGACATGAAGGCGTGTTGCATGGCAGTCGCTCCATCCTGATGCAGACCGAAGATGGACAGGTGATTGAACCTTATTCCATTTCGGCCGGGCTCGATTACCCTGGTATTGGCCCACAACATGCCTGGTTGTTCAAATCTGGACGAGGAACCTATGTCAGTGCTACCGATGAGGAAGCAATGAACGCAGGACTTCTTCTGACGAAATTGGAAGGGATCATCCCAGCGATCGAAAGCTCGCATGCCTTAGCACATTTGGAGAAGATGACTTTTAAAGGCGATGAAACCGTCGTGATCTGTCTTTCCGGACGTGGCGATAAGGATCTTGATAATTATATGAAATACTTTGGCTTTTAACCATGATGCAGATAAACAAACAAGCAAACGGATTGCTATCCATCTATTTTACCGCCGGTTATCCAACCTTGGACAGCACCTTGGATATTGCCGAGGCGCTTGAAAAAGCAGGTGCAGATTTTTTGGAAATCGGTTTCCCCTATTCCGACCCTGTGGCCGATGGCCCAACCATACAGCATAGTTCAGAAAAAGCCCTAAAAAATGGCATGACCCTGAACATTCTTTTTGAACAATTAAAAGACCTTCGGAAAAGGGTTTCTATTCCGGTCTATTTAATGGGTTATGTAAATCCGGTAATTCAATACGGAGTAGAAAACTTCTGCAAAAAATGTAAAGAAGTAGGAGTAAACGGAACGATCATCCCTGATCTACCGATGTATGAGTATGAGGAACTTTACCAGGATGTTTTTAAGGAAAATGGAATCAGCAATATCTTTTTGGTAACTCCACAGACTTCGGAGGCACGCATCCGCAAAATCGATGATCTTTCTACCAGCTTTATTTATCTGCTATCTTCCAATGCCACTACCGGTAAGCAATTAGCCATCCAGGATCAATCAGAGGCCTATTTCAAAAGAATTAAAGACATGGACCTGAAAAATCCAGTGGTTATTGGATTTGGCATCCATGATCGGGATACGTTCCGGAAGGCAACAAGTTATGCGAATGGAGCTATTGTTGGAACAGCATTCGTAAAACTATTGGCTGCAGATAATTATTTGGACAAGATTCCGGATTTCATTCAAGGCATAAAATAATTTCCTTCTGTTCCAGAAAGATTACCCCTATAGCAACTACGCTATCCATGTATAATCTAAGTACTATGTAAGTGTGGTGTAAGTGCAAAAAGTCACTTACACTACACTTACAAGTCACTTACACCTCACTTAAACCGAGACCCAAGTGTATTTTTCATAGGGCATAATTAAGCCTTCAAAAAAAAGAGGCTTTATCATTTTCATGACACAGCCTCTTCATAAATTCCAATATTTACAGGATTGGAATTTATGGGCAGCATTTCCCGAGATTAATTTACTCTTCTTAAGATTTTGTTGAAAACGAAAAATACCAAGCCCGCAGCGCATGTTAAGCCTACAACGCCAACATACAGCAAGTTTGGATGTGCAGCTAAAGTTTCCATAAATTATTAGGTTTATTACATTAAGTTGAGTCCAATATAAAAACCAATTTTTTCACTCGCAAGAATTAATTAAAATAATTTATCAACATTTTCCCATAACAATTGTTATATTTGGATAATCTATGCGAAAAATTATTGCCATATTACTCCTAATGATTTATTCTGTATGCAGTACGGGGGCAACTATTTATCTCCACCATTGTGGAAAATCGACTTTTCTATCGCTAGATCAATCCACCAAAGTATCACATGAGAATTGTCCTAATTGTTCAAAATGCCAAGACAAATCTTCCCATGAGCACGGCGATTCCTGTAAGAAAGGATGTTGTCAGGACAAGGAATTAAGCTTGAAATCAGACAGCGAACAATTACAGTCAAAATCTACCTTTGCTGATTTAATCAATTTTGCACCTGCAGTGGTTCTGATCCCTTGGATCATGGAGCAATGGAAAATCTTTGTAGATGATCCTGCCCAAGAATACCACAGCATGGCATTCATTCCTATTAAGGACCTCGAACCCGTCTACATCTTAAACTGCACGTATAGAATTTAGTATCAAATTGACTCCAAATATTTAAACATTATTTGAATCAATTTTTTATTAAATTTTATGAATACCCTTAAAAATTATTTATTAATAACTTTTATCCTATTGGGCAATCTGGCATTTGCACAGACCAATACGGTTGAATTTGAAGTGGCCGGAAATTGCGGCATGTGTAAAAAACGAATTGAGCAAGCTGGTAAAGATGCTGGCGCAAAGAGCATCACCTGGGATCAGGCTACCCAAAAGGCCAAAGTAACTTTTGACAGCAAAAAAACCACAGTAGATAAAATCAAGAAATCCATTGCTGATGCTGGGCACGACACGAAAGAATTCCGTGCTCCGCAAGAGGTATATGACAAATTGCATGAATGCTGTCTATATGAACGTCTGCCTGTAGATGGCGCAAAGAAAGAAGATGACCATGAAGGCCATGACCACGACGACCATGAAGGTCACGATCATGCATCCCACGAAGGACATGACCATGATGAACATGAAGGCCATGATCACGCGGAGAAAGCGGATGATAAAGGTGGACATGACCATGATCACGACCATCAGGTGACCGGTGTAGTCGTTAATGAAAATGATCGTGGCGACCTGACCCCAATTTCTGATGTAACCGTATATTGGAAAGAAGATCCTTCCAAAAAAATAAAGAGTAATGAGAATGGTGTGTTCAAAATCATGCACGTAAAACCTTATCGTTACTTGGTGGTAACCCACGCAAGCATGAATTCGGATACAGTGGAGGTTAAGAACCTGCATGATATCGTGATGATCCAGGCCAAGAACAATGTATTGAAAGAGATTGTTGTTTCGAGAAGACAGAAATCCAACTATATCAGCAAATTAACGCCAGTACGTGTGGAGACCATCACGGCAAAAGAGCTTTTCAAAGCTGCATGTTGTGACCTTTCGGAGAGTTTTTCCACCAACGCATCAGTTGATGTGGTGAGTAGCGATGCGGTAACCGGAAGTAAACAGATCCAAATGTTGGGATTGAGTGGTATCTATACCCAATTGACCGTAGAAAACCTACCAGGTCCGCGCGGTTTTGCCTCTCCCCTTGGCCTGAACAGTATTGCTGGTACTTGGATCGAAGCGATCAACATCAGTAAAGGTATCGGTTCTGTGGCCAATGGTTTCGAGAACATGGCCGGACAGATCAATGTGGAATTGAAAAAACCACACAATACCGATAAATTATATTTCAATGCCTACGCCAATAATATGGGCCGTACGGACATCAACCTGAATGTTGCTACTCACCTGAACGAGAAATGGTCGGTAGGATTGTTGTTGCATGACAACTTCATGTACAATAAGAAGATGAACTTCAGCGACAATGGATTTAGGGATATGCCTGTCGGAAACCTGTTCTCTGGTATCAACAGATGGCATTATGAAAACGGCAAAGGTGTTATTGCACAATTTGGTGTAAAATTCCTACATGATGACCGTGTTGGTGGACAGATCGACTTCAATGAAAACACCGATAAATTTACGACCAACCAATATGGCTTGGGCTTCAAGAACGAGCGTATTGAAGGTTTTGGTAAACTTGGTTATGTTTTCCCGACCAACAAACACCGTAGTATTGGATTACAATTATCGGCAAGCCGCTATAAACAGGAAAGTTTCTTCGGATTGAATGCTTATGACAATGAGCAGAAATCCATGTATGCCAACTTATTGTTCCAGGATATCATCTCCGATGTGACCCATAAATACAAAGTGGGAGCATCCATCCAATATGATGATATGGATGAGCAGTTAAGCCGTGTGAACAGCACAAATGATTACGATTATAACTTCGGAAGAAAAGAATCGGTTGCGGGTGCATTCTTAGAATATACCTATAGCCCTTCGGAGAAATTCGATGCGGTTTTGGGTATCCGTCAGGATTACAACAACCTATATGGTTGGTTCACCACCCCACGTGCGGTATTACGTTACGAACCAATCTTAGGAACGACTTTCCGTATCAGTTCAGGACGTGGACAGCGTACTGCAAACATTTTTGCAGAGAACTTAGGGATTTTTGCATCCAGCCGTACCATTAAAGACTTGGCCCAATTGGTGTCTGGTGAATCGGCTTATGGATTAAAACCAGAGGTTTCTTGGAATACAGGCTTTACCTTCGACCAAAGTTTCCAATTGTTCGGTCGCGAATCAGGGTTATCGTTAGAATTGTTCCACAACAACTTCCAGAACCAGGTCGTGGTTGATTTCGAAAACCCAAGAGAGGTTGCATTCTATAACCTGGATGGTAAATCTTATTCGAACAGTGTTCAGGCAGAATTCCGTTTCATGCCGGCACAGCACTTCGAAGCACGTTTTGCATACCGTATGTTGGATGTACAGACGGATTATACTTCCGGAAAATTACAGAAACCATTGACGGCAAAACACCGTGGATTCATGAACTTGGCCTATAACCTACATTCGGGATGGAGTTTTGATTATACCTTGAATGTGGTGGGTAAGAAACGTCTTCCAAGTACAGTAGGTAATCCCGAAGCCTATCAATTGGCAACGGAATCTGATGCTTATGTTACGATGAACGCACAGGTGAGCAGAACCTTTGGAAAGAACAAGAATTTTGATGTGTATGTTGGTGGTGAGAACCTGAGCAACTACTTCCAAAAAGATCCGATCTTGGCACATGACAATCCGTTTGGTGCTAATTTCGACACCAACTTAGTTTGGGGTCCGATTGTAGGAAGAATGTTCTATACCGGTATCAGATACCATATTAAGTAAAAAGGTAAAATATTTATTAAGTAATAGCATGAAGAGCCTCTGGTGTAAAAGCTGGGGGCTTTTTCTGTTTTAGCAGGGGATAAATATAAGATATAGAAATATTTTTTTGTTAATATAAAATCTTATCCCTACCTTAGCACCGCTTATAGAGAAAGGCAGAGGGACTAGACCCGATGAAGCCTTAGCAACCTGTCCCTTGACAAGGTGCTACATTCTACCTCTGAAGAGGAACGATAAGCTGGACTCACTAATCCTTAGGAGCCTTCTCTTAGCAAACGACTTTAGTAAAAAATTAATTAAGTACAATACTTTATGTTATTAACGAACAATTTAGGTTACCCACGTGTGGGCGCGTTCCGCGAGCTAAAGAAAGCTAATGAAGCTTATTGGGCAAAAAAAATCAGCGCGGAAGAATTATTGCAAGCTGGACTGAAAATCCGTGAAGGCAATTGGAAGACTCAAAAAGATGCGGGCATCGATTTGATCCCTTCTAACGATTTCTCATTCTACGATCAAGTATTAGACCTATCCTTAACTGTAGGCGCTATCCCTGCTCGTTACAACTCCCTTTTGAACAAAATCGATCGCCAGTATAACTTAGACCTATACTTCGCGATGGCTCGTGGTTTCCAAGAAGGTGGTGTCGATGTGACCGCTATGGAAATGACCAAATGGTTCGATACAAACTACCACTATATCGTTCCTGAATTCGTTAAAAACCAAGAATTCAAATTGACTTCAGAGAAATTCCTAAGCGAATACAATGAAGCAAAACAACAAGGTATCGAAACTAAACCGGTGATCATTGGCCCAATCACTTACTTATTATTAGGTAAAGAAAAAGAAGCTGGATTCAACCGTATCGATCTTATCGATAGTTTATTACCTGTTTACGAAGAAATCTTAGCAAAATTGGCTGATGCTGGCGCTCAATACGTACAGATCGACGAGCCTTTCTTAGCTTTGGATATCGATGATGCTACCCGTGCGCTTTACGCAAAAGTTTTCGAAAAACTTGCTGCAGCAGCAAAAGGCATCAAATTAATCGTTGCAACTTATTTCGAGGCATTACGTGACAACGAAGATACTGCTTTGGCACTTCCTGTACACGCGCTTCACCTGGATCTAGTTCGTGGTGAAGATCAACTCGACTCTATATTAGCGAAAGTTCCTGCTAACCTAACCCTTTCCTTAGGGGTGGTTGAAGGCCGTAACATTTGGAAAAATGATTACGAAAAATCCTTGGCAAAAATCAACCAAGCAGTTGAGAAATTAGGAAAAGACCGTGTATGGGTTGCTCCTTCTTCTTCTCTATTGCACGTTCCATTTGACTTGGACAACGAAAACAACGAAGAGTCTCTTCCTGCAGAAGTTAAAAACTGGTTAGCATTCGCTAAACAAAAATTAGCTGAAGTAAAAGACTTAGCGGTATTGGCAGAAGGTGAAGTAGATGCAGCAACACAAAAACGTTTCGAAGCTAACAAAGCAGCAAACGAAAGCCGCCGCACTTCTCCATTGATCCACAAACCAGAAGTTAAAACCCGTGTAAGTAATATCACTGATGAAGACGCTACACGTACTTCTAAATTCAATGATCGTAAAAAAGCACAGAAAGCGTTGTTCAACCTTCCTGATTATGCCACTACGACTATCGGTTCCTTCCCACAAACAAAAGATGTTCGTAAATGGAGAGCTGATTTGAAAAAAGGCGCTATTTCCCAAGAACAATACGATAAAGAAATTGCTGAAGAAACTGAAAGAACCATCCGTTTACAAGAGCAATTGGATATCGATGTATTGGTACATGGTGAATTTGAGCGTAACGACATGGTGGAATACTTCGGTGAGCAATTAGCAGGTTATGCATTCACGCAAAACGGTTGGGTTCAATCATACGGTTCTCGTTGTGTGAAACCTCCGATTATTTATGGTGATGTTTACCGTCCTGAAGATATGACTGTACGTTGGTCTGCTTATGCACAATCATTGACCAACCGTCCGGTAAAAGGAATGTTAACTGGTCCTGTTACTATTCTTCAATGGTCTTTCGTACGTAACGATCAACCACGTTCAACCACGACTTACCAAATCGCATTAGCGATCCTTGATGAGGTTCAGGCTTTGGAAAAAGCAGGTATCAAAATCATCCAGATCGATGAGCCAGCAATCCGCGAAGGATTACCATTGCGTAAAGCTGATCAACAAGCGTATTTGGATTGGGCTGTACGTTCATTCCGTGTATCTTCTTCGAATGTGGATGATGATACGCAGATCCATACACACATGTGTTACTCCGAGTTCAATGATATCATCCAAGATATCGCAGCAATGGATGCTGACGTCATCACGATCGAGACTTCACGTTCTCAAATGGAATTATTGGATGCATTCGCTGACTTCAAATATCCAAATGATATTGGTCCTGGTGTTTATGATATCCACTCACCACGCGTTCCTAGCACAGAAGAAATGGTAGACCTATTGCGTAAAGCAAAAGCGGTTGTTCCTTCGGAGCAATTATGGGTTAACCCTGACTGTGGTTTGAAAACTCGTGCATGGCCGGAAACTAAAGCAGCATTGGAATCTATGGTAGAAGCTGCCAAGATTTTAAGAGCTGAATAAGCCTACGCATTTTTGATTATAAAATATAATTTGTTTTCAGGCCGAACGTTATGTTCGGCCTGATTTTTTTTGGTCAAACCTTTTCCATGTCTTATTGTTTATTAATAAAGACAATTGCACTATGAAAAGAATCAACGGAGTATTACTATTATTTTTAATGACGAATTTATTGACTGGATGTTCCGTAATTGAGGGGATATTTAAGGCAGGTCTATGGTCAGGGATCATCTTCGTCGTTGTTATTGTTGCCTTATTGATCTGGTTGATCACCCGTTTTATGGGTGGCGGTGGAAATAGACAATAGTTAACTTAAAATTCATCGCTTATTAATAAACGATTCTGTATTTTCATGTCAAATTAGAGACTGGAAATGAACAGATTGCTATTAATATGCCTACTTATTATAAATTGTCTTGTCTCTTTGGGGCAGGACAATTATCCTACCCCCACCCGCATGGATGGGGTTTTGTTTTATATACAGCATAACCGAGGGAAGAATACCTATATCTACAGTCTGAACTATAAATCGGATAAAACGGTAAATAAGGAGGAACCCATTCAGGTTTATCGCCAATTATTTGATAATGGTGGGGTTATAAGGCCATTGACCATCATTCAAAAGAATTTTGCGTATGGAATAGATTCGAAACTTTTGAAGAATAATAGTTTTGAAGCTTCCATTGTTTCTCTACCGGAACAAAAGTTATTTCTTCATTTTCCTTCTAAGGGCGATCCTTATGTGAGTACCACGGTTGCTGGAACCAGTTTTATCCTCAAACGGATTTTTATTAGGCAGAAGGATGGGACGTCGGGATTGTCGACCAAGGTGGATTATATTTTGTTTTATGGGGTTAAGGATGGGAAGCCTTTGACGAAAAAGCTAGTGTTGTAAATAATATTGCAATTATTCTTTTATATTTATTTTATTATTAACTTAATCTTCTATTAACATTATAAACCGTTCTTAGCACGAAATTTCATAAGGACACTATTTCTTTTAATTACCCTATTGTATGACAGAAAAAGAAGAATCAATTTCCTCTATTACAGGGGAGACAACATTCGAATCATTTTTTTATCAATATCATACTTTGCTTTATAATTATGCTTTAAATCATTTAAAGGATGAGGATATAGCTGCAGATGTCGTGCAAGAGGTTTTCATTAAAATCTGGAACAATTTTGACCAGTTGGATTTTGAAAATAATCCCAAGGCTTATTTATTTACTATTTGTAAAAATCAAGTACATGATGAATTAAAGAAAAAAGCGAAATTCCATGTTTATGCTTCGAACCAATTAAAGTTAAATAGCAATTTCTGCAATAACAATGAAGAAGAACAGGAATATAACGAATTAAAAAAGATTTATTCCGAAGCCATTGAACAGTTACCTGAAAAAAGAAAACATATTTTCTGGTTAAGTAGAATGGAGAACTTGAGCAATACCCAAATTGCTCAACACCTAAATCTATCCATAAACACCGTTAGGGATCAATTAGTTAAAGGAAATAAAGCCATCAAGACCTATATATTAAAAAAGCATGGTCCTATACCGAAAAAAATATTTTTAATCAGCATCGTCTTTTCACTGAGCATGTCAGTATATAATATAGAAGAACACCTGAAAACGGCATGGACAAGGAAAGATTTCAATATTTATATACCAAATACCTTCAAGACAATTGCTCAGAAAATGAGTTAAAAGAGTTCTATGAATTATACCATTCACTAGAAGATCCCCAGCATTTACTTGACCTCGAAACATTTGAAGAGAACTTTCCATTAGAAAAAAAGCTATCTACCGAAAAGACAAGCGCCATTTTAACCCAAATTCAACAGCCCGATCCTGTTAAACAATCGGCGAAGATATTCACCTTCCTCCGAATTGCTGCTGCTTTACTTTTTATTGGCTTTGCTGCCTTATGGTTCATGAAATCCAACGAAAATTCCGAGGTTGATTATTTCCGGTATAGCAATACGAGCAATAAGATAAAAGTATTGACCTTAGAAGACGGCACGAGAATCTTGTTGAAACCTAATAGCGAACTCGTGCAGAAAAGTGACTTTGCTAAAGCTTCAGAACGTATAATCTCGTTCAAAGGAGAAGGTTTTTTTGATGTAAGCAAAAGATCTAATCAACCTTTTAAAATTGTATCCCAAAATCAGGCAGAAATTAAGGTTTATGGTACAAGGTTCAATTTAATATTCCAAGGCGACCAGCAAGAAGCCGTTTTAACGGAAGGCTCAATTGCGATGAAATTGGGCACCGAGGAAGTAAAAATCAAACCATCGGAAAGGGTACTCATAGATAAGGGAGCGATAAGAACATCGCTGGTCGATACCATGCAATATATTTCATGGACCAATCATCAATTATATTTTAACAATAAGTCATTACAAGAAGTTATCAACCAATTACATACAGCATATCCGGATCAAAAAATCCAAATAAACAACCAAAATTCCAACCTCTACTTTACCGGCTATTTACCAACAGATGATTTTGAGGATTGTATCACCATCCTACAAAAAACTTTTAAAAATTATAACCTCGTTATTTCAATAGAAAAATGAAAAAACAAAAGCTAACCCTGGCATTAGCGCTGGCATTGAGCCTTGGCTTGCCAAACATTAACCATTCCTTTGCGGGTAGTCTCTCCTCCTATCAGGATAAGAATATCACGGAATTAATTCAAAAATTGGAGAAAAAATTTAAGGTTAGGTTCAACTATGAATCTAAACTGAAAGATCTTAAGATTAAGAATAATTATGAGATTGGAAGCTTAAAGAAGTCCGAAATCGTAAATTTTCTTGGTGAGGTGAGCTTTCAACAGATTCAGATTGATAAAGTGGGCGATAATGCCTATACTATGCGCCTAAAACCTAACAGTTCAAGCAATGGAACAACAGGTAAGAACCTACAGGGTTCAAGAACATCATCTAATTTCCAACAGCAAATTACTGGAACTGTATTAGATGGTCAAAGCAATGAGCCACTTGCGAATGTAACTGTACGAGTGAAAGGTACGGAGACCGCTGCACAAACTAATGAGCAAGGGAAATTCACTATCATGATTCCCAATGATAACAGCGTTTTGGTATTTTCCATAGTAGGATACAATAGTTTGGAATCATCCGCGAGGAACAATGCTACATTTACTTTAACGCGTTCAGAAGAATCCATTGACGAAGTAGTTGTAACGGCTCTAGGTATCAAAAGAGAAACTAAAGCCTTAGGATATGCTGTACAGGACATCAAAGGAGATCAATTACAAAAAGTAAAAGGTGTAGACGTTGGTACAACATTAACCGGTAGGATTTCTGGTCTGCGAGTATTTAACAGCACAGAGTTCAACCGGATGCCTTCCATCTCCCTAAGAGGTATGTCGCCAATTTTGGTGATCGATGGAGTAGCCTATGAAAACCTAAATCTAAGAGATATTCCAGTAGATAACATTGAAAACATTTCAGTATTAAAAGGCGCTACTGCCACTGCCTTATACGGAAGTATGGGTGCTGGTGGTGCCATTATGGTCACCACCAAAAAGGGATTAGGAGAAATGGGAACAGAAATCTCTGTAAACAGCAATAACATGTTCTTCGCAGGCTATCTTGCCCTTCCAGAGGTACAATCTTCCTATTCAGCTGGTGAAGGCGGAAAATACAATACCAATGATTATGTATGGGGTGATAAGTTAGATATTGGCAGACAATATAGTCAATGGAATCCGATCACTAAACAAATGGAAATGACCGAATTGACCTCAAGGGGTAAGAACAATTTCCAGAATTTCCTGGAACCTGGTGTAATTTCCAACAATTCGGTTAGTTTCACCAACCAAGGTGAATATGGAAGTATCCGAACTTCCATCAGTCATATCTATAATAAAGGTCAGTATCCAAATGCCACATTGAATATGACCAATATTTCCGTATCTGGCGAAACCAAGATTTCGAACAAAGTATCTTTAGAATCACGATTTGGTTACAATAGAAGGAACGCGCCGAATGATTTTGGTGCTGGATATAATGCGCAAGGATATATTTATAATATTTTGGTATGGACAGGTCCTGAATATGACCTTATGCAATATAAGGATTACTGGCTAGCCAAAGATGAGAAACAAAACTGGCATTATAATGCTTGGTACGACAACCCTTATTTATCGGCTTATGAAAAGATAAGTGCTGAATTGGTAAACAAATTGAATGCGGCTGTCACGTTGAATTACCAAGTGAATGATTGGGCTAAATTCATGTTGAGAACAGGCTATGATTACTATGGAAATACCCAAACGCAGACCAATCCAAAAGGGATCTACGGTACTCGAGGAGGATTTAGTGGTTACCATAGTAATGGTAAGTACTGGACAAACAAAACGGATGGTTTTGGAACGAACAATGATTTGATTTTTACCGCAAAGAAATCTTTTAGTGATTTTCAAATTGACGGTTTAGCAGGAGCTGGCGTATTCTATAGGAGGGATAATGGATTAATTGCCTCTACGGTAAATGGAATTTCCATTCCTGGATTTTATTCCCTAAAAAATTCGATTGACCCTGTTTCAACTTCTGAATCGAAAAATAAAGAAATGATCAACAGTTTATACGGTCGAATTTCCTTATCCTGGAAAAACGCCATATTCTTAGAAGCGACAGGAAGAAATGACTGGTCTTCCGCTTTACCGGAAGAGACCAGGTCCTATTTCTACCCATCAGTTTCTGGTAGTGTGGTTGTTTCTGATTTATTGCAGGATTATAAACCTTCTTGGCTGTCGATGTTGAAACTGAGAAGTTCTTGGGCGGTCACAAAATCTGTACCTGCACCTTATGAGATCAGGCAGACCTATAGCGTTAGCTCCAATGTATGGGAAGGTCTTTCTACCGCATCATATCCAAGTTCTATCAAGGATTTTTCCATCTCTCCAACACAGAGAGACCTTTCTGAATTTGGTGCAGATATTTCCTTATTCAACAACAGATTATATGCGAATTATACCCGATACTATCGATTGCTGCATAATGTAACTACCTATGCAAGTATTTCGCCATCCTCCGGATTCAGTTCTCGATTGATTAATACCGACCAACAATTGATGACCAAGGGTCATGAAATTACGGTTGGTGGAACAGCCATCAAAAAGGATGATTTCTCTTGGGACATCATGACCAACTTTTCTCAAAATCTGGAATATTATCATAAACTAGATCCTATCTATACAGCAGATGCCTTATACATCAAAAAGGGTATGCGTACAGACTTTTATGCTACACGCGATTGGGAAAGAAGCCCAAATGGAGAAATTGTACATAACTCTGCAGGTATGCCGGTTTCCGCGACACATGCGAACAGATTGTTTGGATATACCGCGCCAAAATGGTTTTGGGGATTGACGAATCAATTTGGATATAAGGATTTCTCTTTGTCCTTTAGTTTAGATGGCCGTATAAAAGGATTATCCTATTCCAATATGAATGCAAGGTTATGGCAAACAGGTGCCCATCCGGATGCAGCATCTCCTGAACGTTATGAGGAAGTAGTTAATGGTAATAAAACCTATGTAGGAAATGGTGTTAAAATTACTTCAGGAACCGTGACCTATGATAAATATGGACAAATCTTAACGGATACCCGTGAATTTGCACCTAATGAAACAGCTGTGTCGTTTGAAAACTATTGGAAAAGGGCATATTCTGGTACCCACAACATTTGGGATGAAACGTTCATTAAATTAAGGGAAGTATCCATTAATTATAACCTCCCAATAGGTCTTGCTCAAAAGATAAGTGCTAAAAAAGCAAGCATTGGAGCTACGGGACAGAATCTATTTCTATGGACAAAGGAATATAAGTTTTCAGATCCAGACACGGGATCAGAGGATTTGAATTCCCCATCGATGAGATATGTAGGTTTCAATCTTAACATCACTTTTTAATCCTTAATTTTTACACGAAAAAACATGAAAAAGCTATTCAAATATATATTAATTGGAGTAACTGGTTTTTCAGTACTATCCTGTTCCAAATTTGAGGAGGTGAATACCAATCCCGAAGCGACCGAGAAGGCAACATCGGCGATGATTGCTACACGTATCATCTTGAATTTGGCAAACCAATCGACTCAAAAGAGTTTTATGATGCCCTATCTGCTTAACAAGAACGTCATTTGGACGGAATTTGTAGAAAGCTATCAATACAATGGATTTGGAACCAGTTCTGTTAGTATGACGTCGATCAATGATGCGGAGAACATGGTGAAATTTGCAGCTACAGAAAAACTTGCCAAATCCTACGAAGGATTGAAATACTTTGCGAGGGCGGTAAAGTTTTATGAATCGACCATGGACTTGGGAGATATTCCTTATTCTGAAGCTTTAAAAGGAGAAACAGAAAAGAATTACTTCCCGAAATATGATACCCAAAAAGAAGTGTTTGTGGGAATATTGAATGAATTGGAATTAGCTGATAAGGCCTTTTCTGAAGGGGAGAAATTTTCAGGAGATCCAATCTATGCTGGAGATATCAATAAATGGCGGAAATTAGTGAATAGTTTCTCCCTTAACGTGTTGATGCAATTAAGCAAAAAGGATTCTGATCCAGATTTGAATGTCAAAGGTAGGTTTCAGACCATCTTGACAAGCAAGCCCATATTTGCATCGAATGCAGATAACTATGAGATTAAACGTTCCGATAAGAATGGTCAACAATATCCTTTCTATAAAGTTGGGAACAATTTTACCATCTATCCAACCATGTCTACAGAAATTGTTGATCGATTAAAGGATAAACAAGATCGGCGGTTATTTTATTATGGTAATCCAGCTGCTAAAAAATTATCCGAAGGTAAGACACAATCTGATTTTGCTGCATATGTAGGAATCGATCATTCCCAATCTTTTGATGTCATTACGACGATAAAAAACAGTGGCGATTATTCTAAATTGAATGATCGTTATATGGAAATACCGACTGGCGAACCAACCCAACAATTATCCTATGCACAAGTATGTTTTATCATTGCTGAAGCTGCTGCAAGAGGATGGGTTTCGGATCCTGCGGTTGATTGGTACAAAAAGGGTGTAGAAGCATCTATGAAATTCATTTATGCCAATACCCCAAATACGACCCAATTCCACCATAATATGCCTTTGGACGACACCTATATCAATTCATATGTGGCTGGCTTAGGAACTTCATTTCCAACCAATCTTGAAGCAAGGGTAGAAGAGATTTTAGTGCAGAAATATCTGGCAAGTTTTCTTCAATCCGAATTTGCTACTTATTATGATTACCGGAGAACAGGATATCCAAAATGGAAAATCAATCCTGCAACGAGTTTGAATTCGGAAGCTCCAACAAAAATACCTGTGCGCTGGAAATATCCTACAGTAGAATTCGATTATAACACCGAGAATGTAGATGCAGCAGTTCAAAGACAGTTCAATGGGGTGGATGATATTAACCAACTCATGTGGATATTAAAATAAATTAATTTAACCTATTTTATGTGCCGGCAATATTCATTTATTGCCGGTTTTTTTTATTTATTATTATCAATTTCTTAACCTAGAATCCATTAAAATTCACGATATTTCAACAATCAAATAATTAACCAATATGAAAACAACCGTTTTAATCATTACCTGTGTTTTGACATTCATGCAGTTTGGAACAGCACAAACCAAAGAGGCTAAAGTAACGACTGCCATCTCGAATGAACTTAAGCATGCCCGATCAGTGAAAGATTTAGCAGCAGTATGGGAATTAAAAAAAATGGTAAGCCCAAATGGAGATACCATTAACACCAATTCGGTTGGATACTTGAAAATGTACCAGCAAGATCAATCCTTTCAAATCTTAAAACCTAGTAGAAAGGGGTTTTTCGTTGCCTTAACAGGTACTTATGAACTACCTTCAAAAGGGAAATTGGTTGAAAAAGTGATTGACAACTCGGGTGTGCCCGGAACGGAAAACATAGATAACAAAGAACCTATGGACTACAGTATTTCTGCTGACCGGAAATTCATGACGTTAAAATATAAGTTCAAAACACCTTCAGGAGAAATGATTACCACTACTGAAATATGGCAGCGGGTAACTCATGATGTGCCTACTGAATAGGTTCTATTTTTCTGTATAGGTTCTATTTTTTCCCGGCGAACTTTTCTTCATAAGATTTTTCCAGGGCAAACATTTCGTCCCTAAGTTTGGCAGCTTCTAGGAATTCCATTTCTTTAGCTGCCTTTTCCATACGCTTACGAACAGTTTCGATGGCTTTTTTCATTTCCTTCTCGCTCATGTATTCGATGAGTGGATCGGCTGCCACTGCTGTACTTGCATCAGGTTCGATGTAGGCTTTCGGTTCGCCTTTGAAGTCCGCAACGGAAGTCTGTTCCAGAATCTCTTCCCTGGTTTTACCTACCGTACGTGGCGTTATTCCGTGCAGTTCATTGTAAGCAACCTGTTTTTCCCTTCTTCGATTGGTTTCATCAATGGTAACCTGCATACTATCGGTCATCTTATCCGCATACATGATCACACGACCCTTATCATTACGGGCAGCACGACCTATCGTCTGGATCAGAGATCGCTCTGAACGTAAAAAGCCTTCCTTATCTGCATCCAATATCGCCACTAAGGTCACTTCTGGCAAGTCCAACCCTTCACGTAATAGGTTCACCCCGACCAATACATCAAACTCCCCTAAACGCAGACCGCGAAGAATTTCTACACGTTCCAAGGTTTTAACTTCGGAGTGGATATAGCGTACCTTAATGTTCAATCGGGTCATGTACTTGGTCAATTCCTCCGCCATACGTTTGGTTAGGGTCGTCGCCAGCACTCGTCCACCTTCTTTGATGGTCTTATCTACTTCCTCCAAGAAATCATCCACCTGATTGATGGCAGGCTTTACTTCCACGACCGGATCCAATAATCCAGTAGGCCTAATCACCTGCTCTACCACCACCCCTTCCGTCTGTTGCAACTCATAGTCACCCGGCGTAGCAGAAACATAGATGGTCTGATTGGTCAAGGACTCGAATTCTGGGAAATTCAATGGCCGGTTATCCAATGCCGCAGGCAATCGGAACCCATGTTCCACCAAAGATATCTTCCGCGAGCGGTCTCCACCATACATCGCACGCAATTGCGGGATGGTTACATGGCTCTCATCGATCACTAAGAGATAATCTTCCGGGAAATAATCCAATAAACAGAACGGGCGCATACCTGGAGTTCTACCATCAAAGAACCTGGAATAGTTCTCGATTCCGGAACAATAGCCCAGTTCACGCATCATTTCCAAATCGTAATTTACCCTTTCTTCCAAGCGTTTTGCTTCTAGCATCTTGCCTTCACCCTCCAGTTGGGCTTTCCGGCTAACCAATTCCTCCTGAATGGAAAAGATGGATTGGGTGAATTTTTCTTTAGGGGTGACAAACAGATTGGCTGGGAATAAAGCCAAGCTTTCATGTTTCTCTAAAGTTCTGCCAGATACCGGATCGATTTCGCTCAATTCATCGATCTCATCCCCAAAGAATGAAATCCGATAGGCGGTGTCCTGATATGCTGGATACACATCGATGGTATCCCCTTTCACCCGAAAGGTACCCCGTTTAAATTCTGCCGTTGTTCGGGCATACAGGATCTCCACCAGTTTATATAAAAAGGCATTTCTACTGATGGTCGTCCCTACGCCAAAGCGGAAGATGGAACGGGAAAAATCCTCTGGATTTCCCATACCATAAATACAAGAAACAGAAGAAACCACTATCACATCCCTCCTGCCTGACATCAAGGCCGAAGTGGTGGCCAGACGCAGCTTTTCGATCTCTTCATTGATGGCCAGATCCTTCTCAATATAGGTGTTGGAGGAAGCAATGAATGCTTCCGGCTGGTAATAGTCGTAGTAGGAAACAAAATAGTTGACCGCATTTTCTGGAAAGAATTGCTTGAACTCGCCATAGAGCTGGGCGGCCAAGGTTTTGTTATGGCTTAAAATCAACGTCGGCTTCTGTGTTTGTTGGATCACATTGGCCACTGTAAATGTCTTACCGGAACCGGTGACCCCCAATAGAGTTTGATAGGTTTCTCCCGTATCCACTCCAGCCACTAATTGTTCGATGGCGGTAGGTTGGTCTCCAGTTGGTTTATACTCAGATGTTAATTTAAATTTCATAGCATGCCTTTCACTCTTTAAAGTTATCAAATATTATTCCCTATCAAAACTATCTAGCTATTCATCGGTTAAATACCAATATTTATTAGTATTTTGGAGGATAAGAAGACTTTTTGTCATGGTAACGATTTTAACAAAACAGAACACGATTGCCAATCATTTTTTGGCAGAACTGAGAGATGTAAGGATTCAACAGGATAGGATGCGTTTTCGAAGAAATCTGGAACGCATTGGCGAAATCATGGCCTATGAGATCAGTAAGTCTTTCGAGTACAAAGCTACGGAAGTGGAAACACCTTTGGGCTCAGCCAATACACACCTGATAAGCAACCAACCGGTGATCACGACCATTATCCGAGCGGGCCTACCTTTTCATCAAGGCTTTTTAAATTACTTCGACCGTGCGGATAGCGCCTTTATCGCTGCCTTCCGACATACCAAGAAAAGCGGGGAATTTGAGATCCATAAGAAATACCAAAACACCCCGAATTTGGATGATAAGATCGTTATTGTTGCTGACCCGATGTTGGCAACGGGGCGAAGCCTGGTGTTATGTTGTAAGGATCTATTGAGCGATTATAACATCAGGGAACTCCATATAGCCACAGTTATTGCCTCGGAAGAAGGGCTACAGCATGTGCAGGCTTTTTTACCTGAAGCACAGATCTGGGTGGGTGAAGTGGATAAGGAATTAACCTCCAAATCCTACATCGTTCCTGGATTGGGCGATGCAGGTGACTTGGCTTATGGAAATAAAGAATAAAAAGACCTCGGTTGAGCCGGTTAACAATTAAACAATTAGCAATTACTTAATACACAATTAAAAGATAATGAATAAGATATCAGTAAATTTAATAAACAAATCTTCGCAATATGGAATGGCAAAAATACAATGGCGAGACATTAAAATTACCCATATGGTCCGCAGTTGAGGAAACAATCGTCCGGGAGAACCAAGCCGGAAATAAACTCAAGGTCTACATTGGAACCGATTCCCAGGTCAAACGTGGAACTGTTGAGTTTGCTACCGTCATCGTTTTTCTCCGGGAGCACCGTGGTGGCTTCATGTTCATCAGAAAAGACCGCAAAAACCACAACATGTCCATCAAGGAGCGAATGCTTTTAGAAGTTCAGCATTCGATCGAAACAGCCTATGAACTTTGTCCGCTTCTAGAGCAATACCACATCGATCTAGAGGTACATGCCGACATCAATACAAACCCCAATTTTCAATCCAACACCGCACTTAAGGAAGCCATGGGCTACATCCTTGGGATGGGTTTTATTTTTAAGGCAAAACCAGAGTCTTTTGCAAGCACCAACTGCGCGAACAAACTCGTTCAGTAAACTTGTTAAGGCCTTTTTACAGCTTGATGTAGATGTTTACAGTTTGATGTAAATATGGCTTAGAGGCTTTTCTTAGGTAATAAATGCTATCTTTAATTATCGAAATAATTGAAGAATGCAGGATTTACTCTCTCAACTTTTCCAACAATTTCTAGCAACAAGTCTGCTGGAGTGGATCGCTACCCTCTCCGGTTTCCTCTGTGTATACCTTGCAGCCAAACAAAATATCTGGAACTGGCCAATCAGTATCATCTCTGTTTTGACCTATTTTTATATTTTCTACCATAGTAAGCTTTACGGGGATTCTGTTCTGCAACTTTATTTTCTTGGAACTGCCATTTACGGTTGGTATTATTGGAATAAGAGAGCGCATTCGGATGAGAAACCGATAAGTTCCTTCAATAGCAAGCAAATGATGATGACCATGGCTGTCATTGCTGTTCTGTCGTTATTATTGGGTTTCGTTTTAGATCGTTGGACGAATTCTGATGTGCCCTATGCCGATGGCTTCTGTACGGCAACCAGTTTTGTTGCCCAATTTTTAATGACCAGGAAGGTGTTGCAGAATTGGCTGATCTGGGTGTTTGTAGACATCTGCTATATTCCCTTATATTACCATAAAGATTTATTGTTGACAGCAGTGCTGTATTTCGCTTTCGCCATTATTGCCTGGAATGGATATCGGGATTGGCGGAAAACCTATCAGAATTTTCAGTAATATTGCCTTTATGCAAGAAAAAGATATTGCCTACATGCAAGGAAACGAAAGCAAAACCCTAAAAATAGCTGTTGTTGGACCTGAGTCTACAGGAAAATCTACCATGGCTAATTATTTGGCGGAAAGGCTGAATACTTTATGTGTTCCGGAGTATGCACGCTTTTATTGCAAGAATCTTAATCGGACCTATACGCTGCAGGATGAGGTCAATATGTTTTATGGCCAAGTAGCTTTGGAGGAAGCTTTTCTAATCCGATGCCCAGAAATTCTTGTCTGTGATACCACCATTTTAACCGTAAAAATCTGGTGTGACCATCTGTTTGGGAGGACTCCTTCGGAAGTGACGGATGAGATCGCTGTGCGGCCATATGATTTTTTCCTGTTGATGGATATCGATCTGCCTTGGGAGGATGATCCCTTACGGGATTTCCCAAAAGAAAGGGAGCATTTCCTTGGCGTATGGAAAAAGGAATTAATGGCCTTGAACGCGAACTATGAATTGATTTCTGGCCTTGGAGAGCAACGTTTGGAAAATGGTTTGGAAGCGGTTAAAAGAAATATTTTATAAAAAAAGGGTATCAAATACTTGACACCCCTTCTTGAAATCATTTATTGAAAGATTAATACCTGTAAGCTTCTGGCTTGTATGGGCCATCTACGGTTACACCGATATATTCAGCTTGTTCTGCTGTTAATTCTTCCAGTTCAACACCGATATGCGCTAAGTGCAAACGTGCTACTTTCTCATCCAGATGTTTTGGAAGGGTATAAACTTGTTTTTCGTATTTATCTGTATTGGTCCAAAGTTCTAATTGTGCCAATGTTTGGTTGGTGAAGGAATTTGACATCACAAAAGATGGGTGTCCAGTCGCACAACCTAGGTTTACCAAACGACCTTCAGCCAATAAGATAATATCTTTACCATCGATGGTATATTTATCAACCTGAGGTTTGATCTCGATCTTAGAATCGCCGTAATTGTCGTTCAACCAAGCCACATCGATTTCATTGTCGAAGTGTCCGATGTTACAAACTACTGTTTTATCTTTCATGGCTTTGAAGTGCTCTGGACGAACGATATCCTTATTACCTGTTGTGGTAACTACAATATTTGCCTCTACAATGGCATCTGCCATTTTCTTCACTTCAAATCCTTCCATTGCTGCTTGTAATGCACAGATTGGATCAATTTCAGTAACAATTACACGAACACCAGCTGAACGTAAAGATTCTGCAGAACCCTTACCTACATCACCATAACCAGCTACAACCGCAACCTTACCTGCCAACATTAAATCGGTAGCACGACGGATCGCATCAACCAATGATTCCCGACAGCCATATTTGTTATCAAACTTGGATTTAGTAACCGAATCATTTACATTGATTGCCGGTAAATGCAAGGTTCCGTTTTTCATACGCTCGTATAAACGGTGAACTCCTGTAGTTGTTTCTTCCGATAAACCTTTGATACCATCAATCAATTCTGGGAATTGATCAAATACCATATTGGTCAAATCACCACCATCATCCAAGATCATGTTCAATGGCTGGCGATCTTCGCCGAAGAATAACGTTCGTTCGATACACCAATTGAATTCCTCTTCGTTCATCCCTTTCCAAGCATAAACCGGAATACCAGCAGCAGCAATCGCAGCAGCAGCGTGATCTTGTGTAGAGAAGATGTTACATGATGACCAAGAAACATCAGCACCTAATTCCACAAGGGTTTCAATCAATACGGCAGTCTGAATGGTCATGTGCAAACATCCTGCAATACGGGCTCCTTTTAAAGGTTTAGAAGCTCCAAATTCCGCACGCAAGGACATTAATCCAGGCATTTCCGCTTCTGCTAACTCTATTTCTTTACGGCCCCACTCTGCTAAAGAGATATCTTTTACTTTGTAAGGAACATAGGTAGTTTCTAATGATGACATATGTATTCTTTTTAGTTTTAGAGCCACAAAATTACTTGATAACCAAATCAATTCAAAATTTCATGTTGTTATTCGAGATAAATTGACATTATCTTGAGGATAGAAACTTGGTTTGGGCGGCTTTTCAACTTATATTTGCATTAAACAAAAAAAGAAATAGTATGTATCCAGAATATTTAGTAGCACCAATGCGTCAAGAATTAGTTGATGCTGGTTTCAAAGAATTAAAATCAGTTGAGGAAGTTGATGCTGCCATCCCAACCAAGGGAACAGTATTCGTAGTGGTCAATTCGGTATGTGGTTGTGCTGCAGCAAATGCTCGCCCAGCGGCTAAAGCTGCCGTTAAAAACGAAAAACATCCTGACAAATTAGTTACTGTATTTGCAGGAATGGAAAAAGACGCTGTTGATAAAGCACGTCAATATATGTTGCCATACCCTCCATCTTCACCTGCAATGGCATTGTTCAAAGATGGTCAATTGGTACACATGATAGAAAGACATATGATTGAAGGCCGTCCGGCACAAATGATTGCAGACAACCTAGTTGCTGCATTCGATGAGTACTGCTAACAATCATTGTATTTTGATTTTTGAATTCGAAAAAGCTTCTTTTTTTAGGAAAAGAAGCTTTTTCAGTTCTATAGAAATTTCAGCAATTTCTTAGTACATTTGTTCATAAGGCTTCCTAAATAATGAACAAGAACATTACCAAACTTATCTTCTTTGTATTGTTGGGCTGTTTATTCGGTTGTACGACCAATAAGCAAATTGATCTTATTGTTTACAATGCCAAGGTATATACGGTCGATTCTGCCTTCACGACCATAGAGGCATTTGCCGTAAATAACGGTGTGTTCATTGAAACAGGATCTTCCCAGGATCTGTTGAATAAATACGAAGCCAAAGAAAAAATCGATGCTGAAGGTAAGTTTATCTATCCAGGTTTTTATGATGCCCACGGGCATTTCTTCATGCTGGCTGAGGCTATGGATGAGGTCAACTTGGTCGGAGCTGCCTCCTATAATGAAATCCTTGATCGTTTGAGAACATACATAGCTGCCAATCCGGATAAGAAATGGATTGTTGGCAATGGCTGGGACCAAAATCTATGGGAGGATAAGAATTTTCCCGTAAAGGACTCCTTGGACAAATATTTCCCAGATCTACCAATCTACTTGACCAGAGTGGATTACCATGCAGCATTGGCAAGTGGAAAAGCACTTGAAATTGCGAGCTTGGATTCTGCCTATTTTGTAGATGGCGGATTGATTTCGGTGAATGAGGAAGGATTACCCGATGGGATCTTGGTAGATAATGCCATGCAATTGGTCAGCAAGCACATCCCCAAAAACCAGAACAGTGCATTGCTGAAAATGCTGAGAAGGGCTCAAGATTCATTGGTTTCCGTCGGATTAACAAGTATAGTGGATGCTGGTCTTAATGAAAGTCAGATCGATGCCTTAAAAGTTTTTTATAATGAGGATTCTTTACAGATAAGGGATTATGCCATGGTAATGGCAACTCCTGAAAGTGTGAAGGAATTTCTGCGCGCAGGCACTTTCGAATCCGACCGATTAACGGTTAGATCTTTTAAGCTCATGGCTGATGGTGCTTTAGGATCTCGTGGAGCTTGCTTACTCCATGCCTATCACGATGCTCCAACAAATGGTTTTTTGCTACAAAGCCCAAAAGATTTTGATGATCTCATCAAAAGATTAGCTAAGAGTAACTTCCAGGTCAATACACATGCTATCGGAGATTCAGCAAATAGGATCATCTTGGATAGCTATGGAAAATACCTGAAGGATGGAAAGGAACGTCGCTGGCGAATAGAGCATGCGCAGGTTATCCAGCCTAATGATTTCCATAAATTCAAGGATTTTCAGATCATACCATCTGTCCAACCAACTCATGCTACTTCGGATATGTACTGGGCAGGAGAAAGATTGGGGGAAGAGCGCCTTAAAACTTCTTATGCCTACAAGCAATTGTTGGATCAATATGGTTTATTGGCATTGGGAAGCGATTTTCCCGTGGAACATTATAATCCACTCTATGGTTTCCATGCCGCTGTAGCTCGAGTGGATAAGAACGGTTTTCCAAATGGAGGCTTCCAAATGGAGAATGCCATCAGTAGAGAACAAGCCTTGCGCGGAATGACCATTTGGGCTGCTTATTCCTGTTTTCAAGAAAGAAAACGTGGAAGTATTGAAAAAGGTAAAGACGCCGATTTTGTGATTCTTGAAGAGGATATCATGACGGCAAAAAATGAAAACCTTCGTGATATCAAAACCTTGAGAACCGTAATTGCTGGTGAGACCGTATTTAAACGTTAAGCTTTTTCCAATAACGCTCCACTAAATAAAGAGCGGCAAGAATCAGCAGGACTCCTGGCACACCGATGATAAGCAATGAAAACAGGAAAAACTTAAAATAATGAGCTGATAGTGCATCCCTATCGACATCCTGCCCTTGATAAATATTTCCAAATCCACTTTTATAAAACTCGTGTGTCTGGCTCATTTTGGAGAACAGATCTTGTGCATTATTTCTGGGCATCCGCTCTAAATAACTAAACTGCCTTAAGTTCAATCGTTTAAAATGGGAAAGCGAACTTTCAAGGAATTTATTTATGGACTCTTCATTTACTTCATCAGCAGCAAACATTTTACTGTAATCGAAAGCCATCCATCCACGTGCATAGGCCATGTAAGGTTCATCTTTTTGGAAAATCGGAACAAGGAATAAGGCTTCAATTTTCTTCTTCCCCAAATTGAACAAACCACTTAAAGGAACTTCTCTCGACACCGGAATCACCTGCATCCTATCGACATACCAATCTTCAGCATCCAGAAACAATGCTTTATCATAAGGTTTGAGATCGTAAATAGTCTTTAAGGTCCTTACTTCACCAAAATTATATCTAAGGCTCTTTACCAATGGCTGAAATAATAGGGATACTAAAATAGGAAGCATGGCGCCTATGACGATCAAGCCCTTGCCAATCCGCTGTCTTGCCATGAAGATAACGAATAAGGCAACAACAGCAGGAAAGATGATCATGGCCCAAACTGGCCAATTCCCGCTGGAACCAAATAGAAATAAGATATAAAGTATACTGGAAAGCGATAAACTCAGGAACAAGAGTATAACGATGGGAAGGACAGATTTTTTCAGGTTCATGATGAGCTGGTAAGTTTCCTAAAAATAAAAAAATCCTTAGAGATTTCGAGGGCACTGAAAAAGTCTCAACTTTTTAATGAGATTTAAAGAAATGACTGAGTACAGGATTTACCTTACTCGGTCATTTTTGTTTAAAGGATTTCTGAAAGTGTGTTTTTTAATGGCCTTAT
>PJUF01000148.1_pt1 | contig 66290 bp, 66 predicted proteins | sample 1512191 | NCBI WGS metagenome assembly PJUF01 (sample SAMN08177673, study PRJNA422409) | Feces metagenome, whole genome shotgun sequencing project. | isolation source: Chicken feces (3) enriched on wood chips | host: Gallus gallus | place: USA: Madison | collected 2015-01-15 | reverse complement strand
GACGCCATTGCCGGCCACTGGCGGGCGCTGGAGGCCGATTGCGCCGATCCGCTTGGCTATTTCCAGAGCTTTGACTGGTGCCGCAACTGGGTGCGCCTATTCGGCGGCAGGTTGGGTCAGCCCTATGTCGTGACCGTCTGGCGAGACGATGCGCTGGTGGCGGTGTGGCCACGGATGGTGGTGGATGCTGCGGGTATCCGTCGGCTGGAAACCCTGGGCGCGCCGCATAGCCAGTATTGCGGGATCGTGGTGCGGCGCGGCAGCCTGCCTCTTGTCGAACTGAGGGCGCTGCTGCGCGAAGCGACGCGCGCCTCTGGTTGCGATGTGGCGCTATGCCGGGCGGTGCCGGCAGGAACGGCGCTGGCCGAGATCATCGCGGAAAAGCCCACCGTGCCTGGAAGCGAGAATGCGGCATCGATGCTCGATCTGTCGCTCTTCAATTCGGCCGAAGATTATACCGCTGCGTTGGGCAAGTTGCAGAAGCGCAACCGCAACCGCAGGCGCAATCACCTGGCGCGGCTGGGCGAGCTCGATTTCGGCGTGATCTGGCCTGACGATCCGGACTTTGCGCGGCTGGTCAGGACCTGCACGCAGATGAAGCGGCGTTGGCTGGCAGAGACCGGACGGTACAGCGTCGGATTTTCGGCGCAGGGCTATGAGGATTTCATGGCGGGTCTTCCCGGCGACGGCGCGCGAATGGAAGGCGCCTGCCTTTCGGTGCTGCGGGCAGGGGACCGGGTGGTGGCGCTGGAACTGGGCTTTATCCGGCAGCGGCACTATTACGCTTATGTGGGCGGCTTCGACTGGGACCTGCGGGACCTGTCGCCGGGCAAGGTGCAGATGGACCTGACCGTGGGCTGGCTGATCGACCATCACGTGGGGGCCTATGACCTGCTGATCAACCCGGCCGACTACAAGGCGAGCTGGACCAATCGCACGATCGCTGTGACCACGCGGGCGCAGGCCCTGACCTGGAAGGGCAGGCTCTACAGCCAGGCCTGGCTGCGCAGCCTGCGGCCGGCGATCAAGCGCCTGCATGGACAAATGCCGGTGCTGCTGGAGCGGCTGGCGGCCGTCCTGCGTCCGGCGGCCTGCCTGCTGCTCTATGTCTGAGCGACGTACTGGCGCATGGGATGCGGTGCTGGCGCTGGGCATAAGGGTGGCCAGCGCGGGTCTGGTCTTTGGCCTACAGGTGTTGCTGGCGCGATTGATGCCGGCGGATGGCTATGGCGGGTTTGTGACGCTGTGGACCTGGATGCTGGCGCTCGGGAGCTTTGCGGCACTGGGCTTTGCCGAATCCAGTGTCCGTTTCCTGCCGCGCTACCGGTTGCGCGGCCGAGAGCTTGCGCTTGGACAGTTCTGGCGTTTCGGACTGATGACAGTTTCCGCAGGCAGCGCGATGCTGGCGCTTGTTGCGATCATCGTGGCGATGGCGATCGGTACAGAAAGCGGACCGGGGCTGATGGTGCTGCTGGTGGCTCTGGGCCTGCCGTTCCTGGCCATGGAATATTATCTCGAAGGCGTGGCGCGCAGCTTCGGCTGGTTCCGGCTCGCTGCCATCCCCGTTTATATCCTGCGCCCCGTTCTGATCGGCTCCATCTGCCTGGGACTTGCAGCTGCAGGGGTCGAGTTGTCACTGCCGCTGGTGGGCGCGGTGCTGATCGGGTCGATGGCGGCGGTGGCGGGCGGGCTGGCGCTGATCATGGTCCGCAGGATCGGAGCGATGGCACGCCGCCGGGCGGCGCCGGGGCGCAAGCAGGCCCGGCTGTGGCTGCGGGCATCGTTGCCGCTCCTGATATTGTCCGGGCTCGATGACCTGGTCGGTTATGCCGATGTGCTGGTGCTTTCTGTGCTGGCTGATGCGGAGGCGGTAGGCATCTATTTCGCCGCGGCGCGCTGCCTGGCGCTGGCGGGGTTCGTTGCCTATGCGATGACACTGGTGGCGGGACCGCGCTTTGCGCTGGACCGGGCGGGCCAGTCACGGGCCGTTTTGCAGGACAGCATTCTGGAGAGCACGCGGCTGACCTTCTGGGCCACGCTGATGGCCGTGGCGGCGGCGCTGGTCGCCGGACCACTCTTGCTGGGCGCGTTCGGACCGGAATTTGCGGCCGGCCAACCCGTGATGTGGATTTTGGGCGCGGGCATGGTCTTGCGCGCCTTGGGCGGGCAGGCCGGCGAGGCGCTGATCGTCCTGGGACGACAGCGCGAGGGACTGCTGGTCGGGCTCGGTGTGCTGGCGGTGACGGCGACACTGGCGCTGGTGCTGGTGCCGCTTTGGGGCATGACCGGCGCGGCATTGGCCAGCGCCGTGGCCATGGCAGGCCGGACGGTGGCGCTGATCGTCGTCATGCAGCGGGTGGAGGGCCTCAAGGTCTGGTCAGTCGGACTTCCGAGGCTCAGCGCGTCCTAGCCGGCATCACCGGCGGGGTTCAGCGCTTTCGAACCAGTGCAACTGGCCCGCTATATCCAGGCGGCGCAGCGAGCGGGCATAGAGGTCGTCGTCGTTGAGCATGGTGTCGGTCCAGACCACGTCGATGACGGCCTCCTGGCCGAGATTGCGGTCGATGTCGACGAAGCGGTAGGGCTCGATGCCTTGCGCAGCCTCGGGATGCTCGCCACCGGTCCACTGGTAGTCGCCTGCTTCCGCATTCGCCGAGCCGGCAAAGGCTGCCAGTTGGGCGATGGCAAAGGCCGGGGTGGCGATCTCGCCTGCCAAGGCGGGGTAGGGCGCCGGCCAGTCTGGCAGGTCCACCTCGACCTCGTCCCAACTGCGATCGGTGTGGAAGTCGGTCCCGAGTTCGAGGCAATTGCGGCCGGCACAGTCGTCCTTGCTGGCTTGCTTGTCGGAGATGACACGCTGGCCCACGCTCATCAGCATGGCGGAATTGCCCATCATCGGCTGGAAGACGAAGCGCCAGGCCATGTGCTCGCCAAGGCCGAAGGCTTCGGGTTCGGCGGTGTTTTCCTCGCCATAGGCCTCGGCGGTGTCGGCGCGGATGGCGGGACCGAGATTGTAGTGCCGAACTTCGATGAAGCTGACCGGCATGGGCGCAGCGTCTTCTTCGACGATCATTTCGCCATAGGAGAGGGTGGTGCGGGTGCGATCGGACTCGATGGCCCCGGTGGCGATCATGATCGCCTTTTCGATGGGGCCGACGGCGCCGCCCGGGGAAATGCTGCCGGTGTCCGTAAACTGTTCGGCCAGGTCCATTTCCAGTGGCACATAATCGATTGCCACGAAGCCATCGCCGCCGACGAAGCCATTGATGGCGTCATCCAGAGACTGGGCTTGGGCGAGGCCAGTGGTGCAGAGCAGCAGCGCTGCAAGCAAGGCGAAGCGGTTCATGTATCCCCCTGAGGATCGGTGCCCATTGGTAATATCGGGGACCCGCTGAACGCAAGATGAGCGATGTGGGAGACGGCTGATGCCGTCTCCCACACTGTCAGTTTCGCTGCCAGAAGGCGTGGAGGCCGCCGATGTCGCCCGACGTCAGCAGCGGCATGGCGGCAGAGATGCGTTCTACGGGCCAGTCCCACCAGGCCAGTTCCAGCAACAGGGCTATTTCTTCATCACTGAAGCGTTTGCGGATGGGCCTGGCTGGATTGCCGCCGACGATGGCATAGGGCTCGACGTTTTTGGTCACCAGTGCCCGAGTGCCGATAACGGCACCATGGCCTATCTTGATGCCGGGCATGATGATGGCCTCGGACCCGATCCAGACGTCGTTGCCGATATCGGTGTCGCCGGCAGGCTGAAAGGCGTTGTTGGCCTCGGCAAACTCCGGTGCATCGGGGACGAATGCGAAGGGGAATGTCGAGACCCAGTCGTTTCGATGCCCCTGGTTTCCGGCCATGATGAAAGCGGCGCCCGAACCGATGGAGCAGAAGGCGCCGATGATAAGTCGGTCGACGCCCGGCGTGGTCATCAGGTAGCGGGCGCAATCGTCAAAACCATGGCCGTGATAATAGCCGGAGTAATAACTGTAGCGCCCGACAACGATGTTGGGATTGGTGACCTGACGGTCGAGCGGAATGCCCAGGAACGGGCTTTCGAAATAGTTGGACATGATTGTTCCATGAAGGTCGAGTGAACAAACAGCGCGCGCGAAAAAGCGCCGGCGCTGATACCGGTGATCGGCGTTCCGTGCGCTTGTCAGGCGCGGGGGAACGCGATGGCGGTGGTTCGGTCTGCGAGCTTCATGGGGAGAGTCTAAGTTGTTGCGGACGATTGGGAAAGCCGCCTCATCCGCCCTGCGGATCCCTTCTCCCGCGTGGGGAGAAGGGACCGCGAGGCCGCCATTCGAGCTCAGCTCTCATGGCCTTCTCACCTCAGTTTGCTCCATCGGAGCAAATTGACCCTCCGGGTCGGTTCTAAGCCGCGAAATAGTCCTGGAGGGCGCGGACCTGGAGGGAGCCGTTCTTGAGGGCGACAATGCCTTCGACGGCGGCGAGGGCGCCATCGATGGTGGTGTAGTAGGGGATTTTGGCGAGCAGCGCGGTGCGGCGGATGTCGCGGCTGTCGCTGATCGACTTGAGGCCGTCGGTCGTGTTGATAACCAGCTGGACGCCGCCATTCTTCATGCTGTCCACGATATGCGGACGGCCTTCGAGCACCTTGTTGATCTTGGTAGCGGGCACGTTGTTGTCGCTGAGATAGCGCTGCGTGCCGCCGGTGGCGAGGATTTCAAAGCCTGCTTCGACGAGATGGCGGGCCATGTCGACGATGAACTGCTTGTCCTCGTCGCGCACCGAGATGAAAGCCTTGCCCGACGTGGGGACCTTCTGGCCGGCACCCATCTGCGACTTGGCGAAGGCCATGGCGAAATCGGTGTCGAGGCCGATGACCTCGCCGGTCGACTTCATTTCGGGGCCGAGCACTGTGTCGACGCCGGGGAAGCGGTTGAACGGGAAGACGGCTTCCTTGACGGCGATGTGCTTGAGCTTCTTTTCGGTGAGGTTGAAGCTGGCGAGGCTTTCGCCGGCCATGATGCGCGAGGCGATCTTGGCGATGGGCTCGCCGATGACCTTGGCGACGAAGGGCACCGTGCGGCTGGCGCGCGGGTTCACCTCGATGAGGTAGATGGTGTCGTCCTTATAGGCATACTGGACGTTCATCAGGCCGCCGACCTTGAGGGCGAAGGCGAGCTCGCGCGTCTGGCGCTTGAGTTCCTCGATAACCTCTGGCGGCAGGCTGCGCGGGGGCAGGGAGCAGGCAGAGTCACCGGAGTGGATGCCGGCTTCCTCGATATGCTCCATGATTCCGGCGACGAACACATCCTTGCCATCGCACAGCGCGTCGACGTCGATTTCGGTGGCGCCGGAGAGATAGGCATCGAACAGCAGCGGATTGTCGGAGAGGACCGAATTGATCTGGCCGGTCTTGTCGTTGGGATAGCGCTGCAGGATATCGGGCGGCACGAGGCCGGTCAGGGTGTCCTGAATGTAACGCTCGAACTCGTTCGCGCTATGGACGATAGCCATGGCGCGGCCGCCCAGCACGTAGGACGGGCGGATGACCAGCGGGTAGCCCAGGCGTTCGGCAACAAGACGAGCCTGTTCAAGGGAATAGGCGATTCCGTTCTTGGGTTGAGTCAGCTCCAGCTTGTTGAGGAGCTTCATGAACAGGTCACGGTCTTCGGCCAGGTCGATGGCTTCGGGCTGGGTGCCCAGGATCGGCACGCCGGCCTTGGCGACGGCTTCTGCGAGGTTCAGCGGGGTCTGGCCGCCGAACTGGACGATGACGCCGTGGAGCGTACCGTTCTGCTTTTCGGTGAGCAGGATCTCGATGACGTCTTCCTCGGTCAGCGGCTCGAAATAGAGGCGGTCAGAGGTGTCGTAGTCGGTCGAGACGGTTTCCGGATTGCAGTTGACCATGATGGTCTCGTAGCCGGCGTCGGCCAGCGCGAAGGCGGCGTGGCAGCAGCAGTAATCGAACTCGATGCCCTGGCCGATGCGGTTCGGGCCACCGCCCAGGATCACGACCTTCTTGCGGTCAGACGGGCGCGCCTCGTCCGCGACCTGGCCGCCGAAGGGGGATTCGTAAGTCGAGTACATATAGGCGGTGGGCGACGCGAATTCGGCCGCTGAGGTGTCGATGCGCTTATAGGCCGGGCGGACTTGGAGCGAGTGGCGGAGCTTGCGCACGTCGGACGGCTTGAGTCCGGCGAGCTGGGCAAGGCGCGCGTCGGAAAAGCCCATGGATTTGAGCTGGCGCAGGGTAGCTGCATCCTGTGGCAGGCCGAATTCCTTGACCTTGGCTTCCATGTCGACGATGCCGCGCATCTGCTCGAGGAACCAGGGATCGATCTTGCAGGCCTCGAAAATGTCCTGGTTGGTGACGCCCAGGCGCATGGCTTCGGCGACATGCAGCAGGCGCTGCGGCGTCGGGGTGCCGAGGGCGGCCTTGATGGCGTTATTGTCCTCGCCTTCGCCAAGGCCGGGAATGCCGATCTCGTTAAGGCCGGTGAGGCCGGTTTCGAGGCTGCGCAGGGCCTTTTGCAGCGATTCCTGGAAGGTGCGGCCGATAGCCATGGCTTCGCCCACCGACTTCATCGAGGTGGTCAGGCGGTTGTCTGCACCGGGGAATTTTTCGAATGCGAAGCGCGGGATCTTTGTCACCACGTAGTCGATCGTGGGTTCAAAGCTCGCGGGAGTCGCGCCGCCAGTGATGTCGTTTTCGAGTTCGTCGAGCGTGTAGCCCACGGCGAGGCGGGCTGCGACCTTGGCGATGGGGAAGCCGGTGGCTTTGGACGCCAGAGCAGAGGAGCGCGAGACGCGCGGGTTCATCTCGATGACGACCATGCGGCCATCGGCCGGATTGATGCCGAACTGGACGTTGGAGCCGCCGGTTTCCACGCCGATCTCGCGCAGCACCGCCAACGAGGCGTCGCGCATGATCTGGTATTCCTTGTCGGTCAGCGTCAGGGCGGGGGCGACGGTGATCGAGTCACCGGTATGAACCCCCATGGGATCGATATTCTCGATCGAGCAGATGATGATGCAGTTGTCCTTCTTGTCGCGGACAACCTCCATTTCATACTCTTTCCAGCCAAGGACGCTCTCTTCGACGAGCACTTCATTGGTGGGCGAAGCGTCTATGCCGCTTTCGCAGATGGCGAGATATTCCTCGCGATTATAGGCGATGCCGCCGCCTGTGCCGCCCAGGGTGAAGCTGGGTCGGATGATGGCGGGCAGGCCAATGACTTCAAGGGCCTGCAGGGCCTCAATGGTGTTGTGGGCGAGCATGGAGCGCGGCGTTTCGAGCCCGATTTTCTTCATGGCGTCGCGGAACAGCTCGCGATCCTCCGCCTTGTCGATGGCCTCGGCGGTGGCGCCGATCATCTCGACATTGTATTTGTCGAGCACGCCCATCTTGCGCAGCGAGAGCGCGCAGTTGAGCGCCGTCTGGCCGCCCATGGTGGGGAGCAGCGCGTCGGGGCGCTCCTTCTCGATGATCTTGGCGACCACTTCGGGGGTGATCGGCTCCATATAGGTGGCGTCGGCCAGGTCCGGATCGGTCATGATCGTCGCCGGGTTCGAGTTCACCAAGATGATCCGGTAGCCCTCTTCCTTGAGAGCCTTGCAGGCCTGGGTGCCGGAATAGTCGAACTCGCAGGCCTGCCCGATGATGATCGGACCCGCACCAATGATGAGGATCGACTTGATATCGGTACGTTTTGGCATGGCGCTCGCTCTGTCTGACTATGCAATTTCGAGCGACCGAAGAATCGCCCGGACACACCCGTCCGCGCGAAACCCGCGCTGCAGTTGAGCACTGCGCCGCAGGGGAAAAGACCGAACATGGTGGTTAAGCGGGCGGTTTAGCGGAAGAGTCGGAGGAAGGGAAGGGGGAGTGGGCTGCACCAGGCCAATCTTCGAATAATGCCGGGCGAATCCATCCGCCCGGCATGTCCGCAGTCAGGAGATCAGGGCCCAGTCGCTCGTAACGGCAATCTTGTCGCCGGCACGGCTGCGCAGATCGTAGGCGGAGCGGACGGCATCTTCCTTGATCTTCTCGACGTCGATGCCGACCAACTGGCCAGCACGCTTCATGATCCTGCCATCAGAAATGACCGTGTCCACATTAGCGGCGCGGGCGGTGCGGCCGATCATGCCTTCGACATTGCCGTAAGGGACCATGTTGAGGTCATCAGCGCGGATCAGCACGATATCGGCGCGTTTGCCGACCGTCAGTGAGCCCGTGACCGCCTCGAGGCCCAGGGCCTTGGCGCCGTTGATGGTGCCCATCTTGATGACATCGGGGAAGTTGAGCGGGTTTAGACCCTCCGTGTCGGTGCCATTGTACGGGATGCCCATGTACCAGGCCGAGGCCATGGACTCGAGCATGTCGATCGGTGCAAGCGAGTTGGTATCGAAGGAAAGCGAGACGTTGACGCCGTCGTTGAACATGTGGACCAGTTGCTGGGCCTGATACCCGCCATTGCCCAAACGCCATTCGGAATGGACGGAGTAACTGAGCGGCGCGCCGGTTTCCGCCATGGCGGCGCGATCTTCGGGCTTGGCGTGGACAAAGTGTACGATCAGAGTCTTAGGACCGAGATAGCCCCAGTCCTGGAGAGGCACGACGCCGTAGTTGTAACGGCCCTGTCCGGCATGCATGGCGACCGTCAGGTCGCGCTCAAAAGCCCAGTCCAGCTCGGTGCGGAAGATTTCTTCCGACAGTGTCGCAGGACCACGCGAGTTGAGGCCGAAGGACATAAGGCCTTCGAATGGTGAAGAAGCACCAAACCACTGATCGTGGACCCGCCCGGCGAGGTCCAGGTCGATGAGTTTTTCGGCTTCGAGACCATCCTTGTGCCCGAAGCTGAAAAGGGCCCGCATGCCCGAATCCTTGTGGGCGCGCATTTCTGCCTCGACCGTTTCGGCCGACATGACGTGGTGGCAATAATTGTGCAGGGTGGTGACGCCCGCATTGAGGCTTTCCGCCATGGCGAGCATATCGCTGGCGTAGAAGTCGTTCGGCGTCATGTGAGGAACGAAAGCGCCCTTGACGCCGAAATATTCAAATCCGGGCGCCAGCATGTTGCGGGCAATGCTGGTCCAGATGTGGAAGTGGGTGTCGATCATGCCCGGCATGACGATCATCCTGGATGCGTCGATGACCTCCGCGCCCGGTGCTTCCAGATCGGTGCCGATTGCGATGATCGCGCCATTTCGCACGTGAATGTCGCCACCCTCAATGTTGCCAAGCGTATCGTCGACAGTGACCAGGGAGCCACCCTTGATCAGATATTCGCCGCGATCGGGCAAAGCCGCAGGCGCGCTCTCCTGGGCGCGTACCGGGTTGCTTTTGAGAATGGCCGGGGCAGACAGACCGAACAGGCCAGCGCCCGCTATTCCGCCTGCGCCGAGGAGTAACGAGCGACGCGACATGCGCGGCGCTATCGGTTCACCACAGCAGTCGCAGGGTAGCTCTTCGTCATGGGGGAAATTGGCCAAAATCAAGCTCCTTCTTGTTGCGCGCGGAGCCTAAATTTTTGAAATAATTATGGAATTGTAACGCCTGCATGTCTGGGGAGTGCTTGAAGCATGCCATGAAAATAGACATTCGGCATAACGGTCAGGCCGGCTGTATGACGGTATTCTGGCGCACTTCAAGCAAGGGAGGCATTGCGATTAAATGGCAGGCACTGGCGTATGCAACCAAAGTCTAGCATGGCAGTCTTCCACAGATGGCGCGGCTATGCCGATGGCAGGTCGATAGAGAAACGCAGTCGCCCTCGGCGCGGGACCTCAGGGTGAGGGCAGGGTCAGGGTTTGCGAAGGCTCCAGGGCCTCTTCATCCATGGCGCCGGTATCTTCCGTGGGGCAGCGGAACGGGAGGAAGGTGCTGGCTGTACCTTCGTTCATCATGACGAGAGTAAGTAGTTCGGCGATCTGGTGTTCCTGGGCCGATTGCGGGCACGCGGCCATCGCGTCGGTGCAGCCGGAGGCGATGAAGTTCTCGTTGGTGGCGAGGAAATTGTAGTTGATGTCGTCCGAGCCGATGCTGTCGAGCGCGCGGTTCCAGGCATCCGCGTAGAGCGCACATTTCTGCTGCTGCCAGGATGTGGGTTCCTGGGCAGTCGCGGGACCGGCGAGCAGAAGCGCGAGAAGGGGCAGGGTGCGGATCATTGGTCGTCCCGTGCCGCGGCGCAGTCAGCCGTCTCCTCATGATCAGCCAGATCGTCCAGGCAATCGCATTGCTGTTCGAAACGGGCTTCTTCTTCCGCCGTCAGCTTGTTGCCCGAGAGCAGAAGTCCGAGCTGCGAGCGGCAGAGCTGCGCTTCGACGGAGGATGCGGCGTTGGGGGCAGCCTGGCTCGCCGTGACAGTGGAGAGGGCAATTGCGAAGGTGAGTGCTGACCGCATGGATGGTCCATTGGTTGAGGGCGCGCGCTTCTGCGATCCGATTGCGGTTTTGGCATGGCGAGTTTTGCGGCCTGCCGGTGGCTCAGGCGATCGCGACGATTTCCACCTCTGCCTCGCCCAACAGTGCCACATCGCCTGCGCCCTTGCCCATCAGTGTCCGCGCAAGCGGCGAGGCGAAGGAGAGCGTGCCGGATTTGGGGTCGGCTTCATCTTCCCCGACAATGATATAGGTCTGGGTGCGGCCGTCGTCGCGTTGAAACGTGACGCGGGAACCGAAGGCGACGGTGTCGTTGCTTTCCGGCGGTGGGACGAGCTGGGCCGTGCGGAGGCGTTCGGCGAGATAGCGGCGTTCGCGGAATGGGTTGGCGGCCTGGCGGCGGCGCTCATTGACGTCTTCGATGGCGAGGGCAGCCTCATACGCCGTCGTGGCTTCAGCCAGCTGACGCTCAAGCGCGGCGAGACCATTGGCAGTGACGAGGTTGGGGCCAGCGGGAATGGGCTTTTCCGGCAGCATGGTTTCGGCGGCCGTTTCGGCGCTGTCTTCCTTGGTAAAAGCGACGCTCATTGAAAAACCTTGTTTGCTAGGGCGGCCTTGGACGATGCCTCCGAATATGGGGACGATCGCGCACCGATGCAAAACGGTGAGGTGCGCCAATAGGTGGCAAGAAAACTTTAAGTGACCGCAGCTGGGGCAACCATCGCCCGCTTTCTGGCTTCCGGAAGGGACTGCCCCTTGAGCTACAGGAGCCATAGCCATGAAACTGACAACCGGCCTACTCGTCGGCACGATGCTGACCACCTTTGCCGCCATGCCCGTCCTGGCACAGACCGAAACCGCCAATCCGGCGCCGCCCAATGCGCCAGACCAGACGCCGGCTTTCGAGGGCCAGACACGGGCGCCATTGCCTGCGGAAGCAACGCCCATCGAGACGACAGTAATCGCCGAAGGGCTGCCGCATCTGTGGGCTATGGAATTCCTGCCTGATGGGCGGATGCTGGTGACGGCCAAGGAAGGCGCGCTTCATATCATTACCCCCGAAGGGGAGGTCAGCGCGGTCGAGGGCGAATTGCCCGAAGTCGCCGCTGCGGGCCAGGGCGGGTTGCTCGACGTGGCGCTGGCGCCTGATTTCGAGAGCAGCGGCCGCATCTACTTCTCCTATGCCGAGCCGCGCGAGGGTGGCAATGGCACGACGCTGGCCGCTGCGACACTGACACTGGACGAGGCCGGCAGCGCAACGGTAAGCGATGTCGAGGTGATCTTCCGGCAGGAGCCGACCTATAACGGACGGCTGCATTTCGGTTCGCGCATCGTGCCCACCGAGGATGGCAACCTGTATCTGACAGTTGGCGAACGCTCGGACGAGCCGATCCGCGACCAGGCGCAGGAGCTGGCGAGCGGGCTGGGCAAAGTGTTCAGGATCACCGCGGACGGAGCGCCGGTGGACGGCAATCCTTTTGCCGATACGCCGGACGCCTTGCCCGAAATCTGGAGCCTGGGGCATCGCAATGTGCAATCGGCGACGCTGGATGGCGAAGGGCGGCTATGGACGGTTGAGCATGGTGCGAAGGGCGGTGACGAGCTCAATATGCCCGAGGCCGGTGTGAACTATGGCTGGCCGGACGTGACCTACGGGGTCGCCTATGGCGGTGCGCCGATCGGCGAGGGGATTACGCAGGACGAAGAGACGGCGCAGCCGGTCTATTATTGGGATCCGGTCATCGCACCGTCGGGCATGGCCTATTACGATGGCGCGGAATTCTCCGGCTGGGATGGCGCCTTCCTCGTGGGTGGTCTGGTGTCGCAGGGCGTGGTGGTGCTGACCATGGACGGCGACCGGGTGTCGACCGAGGAGCGGATCGATGTCGGGGCGCGGGTGCGCGACGTGAAAGTTGGGCCCGACGGCGCGATCTATGCCGTGACGGAGAACCGGGATAGCGGGCAGTCAACCATCGTGCGGATCAGCGCTGGTACTTAAGACAACGGGCCCGGCAGCGATGCCGGGCCTCGCTGGCCCAGAGTTCCGGGCAACAAAAAAGCCCCGCATCGCTGCGGGGCTTCCGATCAGGGGAAGATCAATTCAGGCGGCCATGCCAGTCGTCGACTTCTTTGCGGACTTCGTCCTTGGCCTTGCCGTAGCGCTCCTGGATCTTGCCTTCCAGCTGCTCGCGGTTGCCATTGATCTGGGCGATGTCATCGTCAGTGAGCTTGCCCCACTGTTCCTTGGCCTTGCCGGAAAACTGCTTCCAGCTGCCTTCGATGCGGTTCCAATCCATTGGGATTCTCCTCTCGATCAGGTGTGAGAGTAGAACGTCCATACGGCCGTGGCGTTCCGTAAAATATGGTTCAGGCGGCGCGGATCATTACCTGGCGGGACAAAGCAGCCAAGATATCGGCGACGCGGTAAGGCTTTGGCAGAAAGACCGCACCGGCGGGCAGCTGGCCCGGTTCGGGGCGGATGCCGCCGGAGACGACGACGATTGGCAGGCCGGGGCGGGCCTGGGCCGCAAGGCGCGCCAGCGCAAGGCCATCGGGACCATCGCCGAGTTCGATGTCGGTGACGAGAGCATCGACGCCTGCTTCAAGGAGCCGAGCGGCCGTGCCGGCGGTGCTGGCCGGAAGGGCGTCAATGCCGAAATCGGCGAGGTTGTCGATCAGGTCAAGGAGCAGCAAAGGCTGGTCTTCGACCACCAGAACGCGCGAAATCTCGGACATTTGGCTTCCCCTGATACGCAGTACGCAAGGACAGAAGCGGCAAAAGCGTCCATTTGTTGCATGAGCCCAGCGCATGCCAGCCAACATGGTTAGCATTTGGTTCAAATTGCGCGGATGTACGCTCGCTAGAGCTGGGCGCGATAAAGGCTGACGCGGATCCCACCGTGGAGCACGGGCGGCAGAGGCGGTTCAAATCTGAGCCCGGTGGCCTGGGCGAGCTGCTTGTCTGCCGTGACGATGCCGACGCGCCAGCCGGCAAAGCGCGACTTGAGCACGGTGCCCAAGGTGCGGTGCAGGCCGATAAGCGGGCCTTTTTCGCCGATGCGGGTGCCATAGGGCGGATTGACGATGACAAGGCCCGGCGGGCCATCGGGCGGGGCCAGGTCTTCGATCGATTGCTGGGTGAAGACGGTCAGGGCAGCCACGCCAGCACGGGTGGCGTTGTTAGCGGCCATGCGGATGGCACCGGCATCGCGGTCAAAGCCGTAGAAGCGGTGGGTTACGGCAGGTGGCGCGGATGTCTTGCGGAGGCCGGTCCAGACGGCGGGGTCGAAGCCGGGCAGGTGCTCGAAGGCAAAGCTGCGCTCGCGGCCGGGATGGAGGCCGAGGGCGATCTCGGCCGCCTCGATGACGAAGGTGCCCGAGCCGCACATGGGGTCGATGACGGGTTCGGTGCCGGAATAGCCGCTTTGGGCGAGGAACATCGCCGCCATGGTCTCGCGCATCGGCGCCTTGGCGACGCCTTCCTTGAAGCCGCGCTTGTGGAGCGAGGCGCCGGTCGTATCGATGCTGATGGTGACCAGATCATCCTCGATGCGCACCATGATGCGCAGAGTGGCATCTTCCGCGATGGGGGCGCCGAGCTCTTCGCGGATCGCGGTAGCCACACGTTGGGCGGCGGCGCCTGCGTGATAGATACGCGAGCGCTTGCAACTGGCTTCCACATGGACGGGAATATCGGGCCGCAGCAGTTCGGACCAGGGCAACTTGCGGGCGCGCTTGTCGAGCTGGGCCAGGTGCATGGCGCGGAAGCTGGCGACGCGGGCGAGGATGCGGGTAGCGCCGCGCAGAACGAGATTGGCGCGCCAGACATCGGGCCAGGTGCCCTCGAACGCGACGCCGCCCTCGATGATTTTGGCGGCGGAAAAACCCGCGGCGCGTGCTTCGTCGGCCAGGGGTGTTTCGAGGCCGGGCGTGGCCACGAGAAAGATTTCGAACGGGGCGGGAGCGGTCATGGGGGAGGCTTAGCTTCCCGCAGGAAGGCTGGCAATGACATTGCAAGAAAACGACCGGGGAGGGTTACGGGCGTCATGAACCTGTGTTTATATCGGCAAAAGACGATGAAGTGTCGTCAACCACCAGCCTGAAGAAAGAGCCTTGTCATGACCGAATATGTGCCGCCCAAAGTCTGGACCTGGGACAAGGAGAATGGGGGTGCTTTTGCCAGCACCAATCGTCCCATTGCCGGGCCGACGCATGACAAGGAGCTACCGCGGGGCACGCATCCGATCCAGCTCTATTCGCTGGCGACACCGAACGGGCAGAAGGTCACCATCATGCTCGAGGAGCTGCTGGCAGCCGGGCATGACGCCGAATATGATGCCTATCTCATCAATATCGGCAAGGGCGATCAGTTTGGCTCGGGTTTCGTTTCGGTGAACCCAAATTCCAAGATCCCCGCGATGATGGACTATGGGCCGGCCGAGCCCATCCGCCTGTTCGAGAGCGGGTCGATGATGGTTTACCTGGCCGACAAGTTCGACGCGTTTCTCAGCAAGGATGTGGCCAAGCGGGCCGAGACGATGAACTGGCTGTTCTGGCAGATGGGCAGCGCGCCTTTCGTCGGCGGCGGCTTCGGGCATTTCTATGCCTATGCGCCGATCAAGATCGAATATGCGATCAACCGCTATGCCATGGAAACCAAGCGCCAGCTCGACGTGCTGGACCGCCAGCTGGCAGATCACGAATATGTCTCGGGCAGCGACTACACCATCGCCGACATGGCGATCTTTCCATGGTATGGGGGCCTCGTGCTGGGCCGGGCCTACAATGCCGCGGAGTTCCTGCAGGTCGAGGACTACAAGAACGTGCTGCGCTGGGCCAGGCAGGTGGATGCCCGCGATGGCGTGAAGCGCGGCCGGTGCGTCAACGCGGCAAACGGACCCGAAGACGAGCATCTTTACGAGCGCCATTCGGCAGCCGACATCGACAAGGTGCTAGCGGTACGCAAGGCGCGCGGCACGGTCTAAGCCTCTAGAAAATCCCCGCGAAAGCGGGGATTTTTCGTATGTCTTGTCGAAATTGCGCTTGGCCGCTCGTCGTCAGGGCAGAACAAGATTGGAGGACACGCCCATGCGTTTCATGGCTCTCGTGTATTTCGAACCCGGCTCGATGGATCACCTGACGGCGGAGGATTTTCGGCAACTTGACGATGCGACGATCGAGCATGACCAGAAGCTGCGCCAGAGCGGGCATCTGATCTTCGCCTCGCCGCTGGCAGGCCTTGAGACGGCGCTGTCGCTTCGCAATGTGAATGGGGACCTGCTCTCTACCGATGGACCCTATGCCGAGAGCAAAGAGGTGGTCGGTGGTTTCCTGCTGCTGGAGGCGGAAAGCGTCGAGGCGTTGATGCCGCTGTTCGCAGATGACCCGATCCTGAAATATGGACGCATGGAAATCCGACCTCTGGTGGTGAATACCCATAGTGAAACCGGCGAAGGACGGCCTGAATTGCTGCTGGCGTGAGTGCGCATGGGCACCGCCGCCCAGCTTCGCGAAGACCTTCGGGCCAGCTGCGCTACTCCACCCTGGCAGGGGGACGCAAGTGACGTTGGTATGTCCTGTCTTGCTTGACGATCAGGCTGAAACCCATCGGAACCGCGTACCATCCATCCCATCCGGCATGGGGCCGGGGCTGTCGGCGCGGACATTGCCGTCCGGATGAATGCGCAGGAAGCGGTTTGTGGCGAGCGACATGAGAACGACTTCGCCGGTGGGCGTTTCCATCCATTGCCAATGGGTCGCCGTGCGGCCCAGGCCGCCTACGGTGACGACACCACCAGCGGTGACGGATAGCGGGCCGTTCTGGTGGTGAAGGATGACGCGGCCCAGGTCGATCGCTTCGACCGTGAGGTCCATGGGTGGGCCGGCGAGCACGCTGCCCAGGTCCATCTTTAAGCCTGAAGTGGGCGCACTGGCGAGGACCAGCGCGCCGCGTTGGCCGGCGGGTATCGGCTGCATGAGGCCGCGCGGATAGGGCTCGTGGAGCTCGAAAGTGTCGAAATCGGCGTGGCCCCCGTCCCGTCCGTCTTCGTTATAGGCGAAGAGGGCATAGCGGATGCCCTGGAAGGTCTTGAGCTGGAAGATCATGATCATCCGCTCGCCCATTTTGTGGAAGGTCTCGCCATCGGTGGACCACGAGAACTGCGCCGTTTCGGCGAGGAAATCGCAATCGGCGCGGAGCCAGACGCTGGTGCTGCCGATCGCTTCCGTCACGGTCTTGCCGGTCTGATAGTCGAAGAGGCGGATTTCGGTGCCCTTGGCTGTCCGGGCCAGCCCAATCCAGCGCCAGGGCATGCCAAGGAGGGCAAGTCCTGCGACATCGCCGGGCGTAAGACCGGAGCCGTCCAGCTTTGCAGTGGCCGTTGACATCGGCCCAGCGGCGCGTTGGGTGAGGCTGTTGCGCGCGTGCCAGAAATCGGGCGCAGGCAGGGTGTGGAGGCGCAGATGACCGGGGCGTTGCGTCAGGGACCATTTGGCCGGGTCAGGAACGTGGTTCCACTGCCAGAGCGGGTTCAGCGCGGGTCCGGAAAAGTCGTCGCTGCGGCTGGGCCATGGCGTGGCGATTTCCGATGGCCTGGAGACCGAAGGCTTGACCCAGGTGCGGGGTGTGCGCCCCAGATTGTTGGGGAGCCCGAAATAGGGCCAGCCGTCCTGCCAGGTGACGGGCGAGAGACAGGTGAGGCGACCGAGGGAATTGTAGTCCATCATCGACCAGGCCCACCATTCGCCGCCCGGCGTGTCGACGATGCCACCCTGGTGAAGGTTGAGGCGGCCATTGGGTGCGGGATTGGGCGGGACGATCTCGAAAGGCGGTTTGAGAGTGAAGGGAATGCCGGCGCCCTTGATCTTGTAGCCTTCCATGAGGCCGAAATCCTCGTCGATGGAAATGGCGGGATTGATTTCCCAAGGGCCATCGAGACTGTCGGCGCGCGCGCAGGGCATGCGCATCCGGCCAGCAAACCAAGCGCTGGTGATAAGGTATTTTCCGTCGACCTTGTAAAAGTGAGCGCCTTCACCCATCAGGCTTTCTGGCGGCGTCAGGTCGCGCTCGGTGCCGGGGATGACGCGCAGCAGGGTCGCGTCGAGTTCGGCAATCCTGAGGTTGCGATAGCCCCAGACGACGTAGGAGCGGCCATCGTCGTCAAAGAAGATCGTGAGGTCGTGATAGTTGTATTCGGCTTCGCTGTGGGTCCACGGGCCGCGTGGGTCGGCGGCGGTGTAGACCTGGGTGCGATGGCCATTGACGTTGGAGAAGATGTAGAAGGTGCCATCCCTGAAGCGGATGCAGGGCGCCCAGATGCCCTGGCCGTAGATTTCACCGCCCCCTTCGAGGCGGAAGGCAGGGCCAAGATCGAGGGTGTCGAGGGCGTAGGAGAGCGGCGTCCAGTTGACGAGATCGGTCGAGTGCAGCACCGGCAGGCCAGGCATGGTGTGCATGGTGGTGCCGGTCATGTAGAAGTCGTCGCCGACACGGATGATGTCGGGGTCGGAAAACTCTTCGTAGAACAACGGGTTGGTGAACGTGCCATTGCCGTTGTCGGCGGTCCAGGTAGGGGCCGTCATGTGTCGATCCTTGCGCGATGGGTCAGGCGGCCGCTACGCGCGACATCGATCACGTCATTGCTGCACGGCGATGACATCCTACTTGATGATATGGATCACGCAATCTGATTTTGATGTCAGTTGTTGATGGAGAGGATGCCCCACTGGGTTTCGCCGCAGGCGTCATCAAGGCAGACATTGGTGATCCACATTGCGCCATTGCCGATACCGACGCCTTCGCTGGTGACGATGAGATCGGCCACGTCCTGTTCGAGAATGGCCTGCAGCGTATCCTCGGAGACCAGCGCGTCGAAATTGTCGAGAAGGTCCTGCTCCTCGAGGACGTCATAGGTCTCGCCATTGGCGTTCACGGTCAGCGGATAGAACGCGTATTGCCCGAATGTCGCCGGGTCGCCGAACGTCACCGCGTCCTGTAGCAGCGAGAAGAGTTCGAAGAAGCCATCGGCATCGCCGTGAATAGCATCAATGCGGGCATAGACATCCTCTTCGGACTGGGCGAAGGCGAGGTGCGGCGTGGCCACGAGGAGGAGGGCGGCCAGGATAGCCATAGTCGGGCGGGTCAGCATTGGTGTCTCCTTGGGTCGCATGACTTGCACGGTCCATCAGGTCTCGATTTGCAGCGCCGCGCAAGCCGTCGGCGTGCAAATACACCGGCTGTTAAGCCTGATCGGACCAATATGCCGACTGATGGAGCCGGGTGAAACGGGCTCCAAGCGTCATCAGTATCCGAGTTCGAGTAAGCCCAATGCGTCTGATAATCGGTATCGTCGTGGTTTTCGCCTGCGTGTTCGGCGGCTATTCCGCGATGGGCGGGCATGTCGAAGTGCTCTGGCAGCCTTTCGAATTCGTGATCATCCTGGGGGCGGCGATCGGTGCCTTCATCATCGCGAATGGCGCGCCGGTGCTCAAGGGCGTGCCGGCCATGTTCGGCACGCTGTTCAAGGGTCCGAAATACAACAAGACCGCCTATCTCGAACTGCTGGGCATGCAGTTCTCTATGTACAAGCTGATCCAGCAAAAGGGCATTCTCGGGATCGAGCCGCATATCGAGGACCCGCACAATTCCACGCTGTTCAACGCGTTCCCGACTTTTGCCAAGAACCACCATGCGGTGGAATTCGTCTGCGACTACATGCGCATGGTGACCATGGGGTCCAACAATGTGCACGAGATGGACGCGTTGATGGATGAGGAACTGGAAACCCATCACCAGGAACAGGAACGCATGGTCTCGGCCATGCAGGCCATTGCCGACGGTACGCCGGCCCTGGGCATCGTGGCTGCGGTGCTGGGTGTGATCAAGACCATGGGCGCCATTTCCGAGCCGCCGGAAGTGCTTGGCCACCTTATCGGTGGCGCGCTTGTGGGTACGTTCTTCGGCGTGTTCGTGGCCTATGGTTTCTTCGGGCCGATGGCGCAGTCACTCAAGAGCACGTTCGAGGCGGAATCCAAGTATTTCCTGTCGCTCAAGGTGGGTCTTCTCGCCCATATCGGCGGGCAGCCGCCGGTGATGGCGATCGAATTCGCGCGCAAGGCGCTGATGAGCGAAGTGCGCCCGACCTTTGCGGAAGTGGAAGCCTCCACCGCCGCACTGCCAACCACGACCTGATTTTCTCGAAATTGCGGTAAGCCAGAATGGCGAATTACGACCAGCCGATCATCATCAAGAAGGTCAAGAAGGCGGCGCATGGCCATCATGGCGGCGCCTGGAAGATTGCCTATGCCGACTTCGTGACGGCGATGATGGCCTTCTTCCTGCTGATGTGGCTGATCAGCATGACGACGCCCGAGCAGAAGGAAGGTCTGGCCAACTATTTCGCGCCGGCTTCGCTCAGCATGACCACGAGCGGTGCGGGTGGGGTGATGGGTGGCAGTGCCATGGACAATTCGGGCAACCAGATGTCCGGCTCATCGGCTGATATCGTCGAGGACAAGCCCGCATCGCCGCAGAGCTCCGACCAGGGCACTGTGGAGGTCCATATCGGTGGACCTGCCCGCGAGCAGGGCAGCGAGCGCGAGGCCAGCAGCGACAGCGAGTTCAATCTCAAGTCGATCGACGCAGAAGCTTTCCACAGCGCAGCGGCCAGCATCAAGCAGGCATGGCAGTCGCTGCCCGAGGTGACCCCCTATATGGACAACCTTCTGATCGAGGAAACCGAGGACGGGCTCGACATCCAGATCGTCGACCAGCAGGGACGGCCGATGTTTCCGGAAGGATCGAAGTATCCGCTGGAGCACACGCGCGCCGCCATTGCCGCCATCGGCCCGATCCTGCAGCAGCTCAATGCCCAGATCACGATTTCGGGCCATACGGCCGCCGGCGGGCGCTATGACAATCCCCGTTACGGGCCGTGGGAGCTGTCGGCGGACCGCGCCAATGTCGTGCGCTCGGTGCTGGGCGAATTCGGGATGAGCGACGACCGTTTCAAGGCGGTCTCGGGTCGAGCAACGGACGAGCCGTTCTTTCCCAACGATCCCTATATGGCTGCCAACGAGCGGGTGCGGATCACCGTTCTGCATGCGCCCCCACCGGTGCCGGTGGGGCTAAAGCCGTGAAATGCTGAATGTTTCAAGGGTCTCGTTAACCCTCGAAACCGATGTGAGCGGCCTCGCGCAGCGGCGACCGCACGACTTAACGGTCGGTTAAGCGGTGCGGGTGCGAAAGTCTCCATGACGGCGAGCAGGAGCTTGCCCTGGAGGTAGAAACCCATGCGTATCGGCAAAGCAGTGCTGTTGAGTCTCATGCTGGCGACGGCCGGCCAGACGGCACTCGCTGACGAATGGATCGCCGAACGCCTGCGCGGCGGCGTGATGCAATTGCAAAATGGCCAGTGGACAGCGCTGGAGCGCGGCGCCGTCGTCCCTGATGGGCGGACGGTGCGCACAGGACCGGACGGCCGGCTCGAGCTGGTGCGGGGGCAGGAGCGCATCTCGCTGGCGGCGGATACGGAAATCTCGATCCGCGATGCTGCGGGGCAGAAGATGACCAGCGTGATGCAGAGCTCTGGCATGGTGACGATCGAGGCCGAGCGGCGGAACGTGCAGCACTTCTCGGTGCAGACGCCGGTGCTTGCGGCAGTGGTGAAGGGGACGCAGTTCAGCGTGACCTATCGCGATGGACAGGCTCGGGTCGACGTGCAGAGCGGCGTGGTCCAGGTGCAGGATAGCGCGCATGAGATGGTGGTCGACGTAACGCGGGGGCAGGTGGCCGAGGCCGGGCAGGATCGACCGCTCGATGTCAGCGGCCCGGGTTCGGAGCGGGCCATTTTCCTGATCGAGGGCGAGATCGTGCCGGCTCAGGCGCGCGACGCCGTGCTCAGCGGGGAGATTGCGGCCAGTGCGGCGCTGGAGACGGTGGTGCCCCACCATGGGCCGGGTCCCCGGAACGAAGAGCGCGGGCCGGCCGCCGGTCCAGCCGGAAAAGCTGGAGATGGACCGGGCAAGGGTGGTCCGGGTCGTGACAACGAAGAGGGTCGCGGCAACGGCCATGGCAACGGCAAGCAACACGGTCCCGATAACGATCATGCGAAGCCGAATGGGCCGGCAAATGATCGCGGTCCTGGAAACGGCAACGGTCCGGGGGCGAATTCGGCGTCCGGCAATGGCAAGGGCCCTGGATCCAATTCCGGCCCGGGCAACGGCAATGGCCCTGGATCCAACTCCGGCTCGGGCAACGGCAATGGCCCTGGATCCAACTCCGGCTCGGGCAACGGCAATGGCCCCGGCTCCAATTCCGGCCAAGGTAACGGCAATGGCCCGGGCTCCAATTCCGGCCAAGGTAATGGCAAGGGCCCTGACTCCAATTCCGGCCGCGGCAACGGCAATGGCCCGGGCTCCAATTCCGGTTCCGGCGGTGGTGGCGCCCACGGAAACGGGCATGCGCCGGGGCTCAAGGCCGATCTTGGTCGGGTGAGCGTCGAGGTGAGCTCTGGCAATGGCCCCGGGCTCAGCCTGGGCCATGGAAAGGGCTTGTCCCTGAGGTTGGAGAACTAGGCGCGCGACACAGCCGCAGCTGCCTCCAGCCGCTCTATCAGTTCCAATCCCGGCATGGGACGGCCGAAGTGATAGCCCTGGCCAAAGGTGCAGCCCAGAGCCGCGAGACGGTGCGCTGTGGCAGCATCTTCGACGCCTTCCGCCACCGTGTGCTTGTCCAGCTTTGTCGCCAGTTCGACGATGGCCGCGAACAGGCGGTGATCTTCCGGAGTCGTGCGGCCGCGCACGAAACTCTGGTCGATCTTGACCGTGTCGAAAGGCAGGTCGCGGAAGTAGCTGAGACTGGAATATCCAGTACCGAAATCGTCGATGGACAGGCGCACGCCCATGTCCTGGAGTTGCCACATGGTCTCCTGAACAGCGGCATTGCCGACATCGCCACTTTCGGTAATTTCGAGTTCCAGACGGTCGGGAGGCAGACCGGTCCGTTGCAGGGCGACCCGGACAGCCTCGAAAAGATCGTCGAACTGTAACTGGACGGCCGAAACGTTGACAGCAACGGTTATAGGCTGCGGCCAGGTCATCGCCTGACGGCAGGCTTCCTCGATGATCCAGCGTCCGAGGTCGACGATCAGGCCTGTTTCCTCAGCCAGAGGAATGAATTCCAGCGGCGAGATCAGTCCGAGTTCGGGGTGCTCCCAGCGCATCAGGGCTTCAACGCCGACAATGCGCCCACTGTTAAGCCAAACCTTGGGCTGGAACAGCAGGTGGACCTGATCGTGCTCCAGTGCCAAACGAAGGTCGCGGTCGAGCTGGCGATGGCGATCGAGCTTGATCTGGTCAGAGGGGTTGAAATTGCGAAGACGCAGGCGGCCGGCGCGCGCCTCGATCAGGGCGGTTTCGGCCTGGTTAAGGAGGGCGGCGCGCGAGGTTTGTCCTGCAGCATAGCCTGCGATCACTTCGATATGCAGGTTATGGCCATCGACCCGGTACGTTCCGGACAGGACGTCGCAGAGCTGTTCTGCGGCGGCGGCCAGGCGGTCGGCGTCGCCATCGTCGCTGCGGATCACCGCGAAGCGGGATGGCGCGACGCGCGCGAGGTCCATGGAGCCGACATGGCGGAGGCGATGGACGAACTGTGCGAGCAAGGCATCTATCACCTCATGGCCGAGCGTGGCGCGCAGTTCGTCCATGGACCGGATCTGGAGCAGGACGAGGCTGACAGAAGATGCCGGCGGCGACAGTCCAAGCAATCCCTGTTGGGACAGGAGACCGGTTGCGGCGTCGTGCGTGGCGAGGAATTCCAGGCGCTGCTGCGCTGCCCGGCGGGCGCGCAGATGATGATAGCCATTGTCGACAAGCGCCAGGACGAAGAGCATGACCAGACCAACATGCAAGGTCGCCGTGTCCATGATGATGCCGAACCTGGCAAAGCCGATCAGGCCCAGCACTTCACCGGCGATGGCGGCCGAGACCAGCACGACGGCGGTCGTCGGGATATCGATCCGCTTTTGGCGAAACAGCATGGCCAGCGCCAGAACGGCTGTGGCGAGCAGGCCCGGAACGCTCCCCCAGCGCGACAATATGCGATCTGCCTTCACGGTTTCGAGCGCCAGCGCCTGGAGCACGGGGCCGGGAATGACGTCGTGACGGGGCACCGAAAAGAAGTCGCGCAGTTCGATGGCGCTGGCGCCGACGATGACCTGCTTTCCCACCAGCTGCGACAAATCGGTACGGCCATAAAGAATATCGGTGAAGCTGAAGCGCGGCAGAGAAGAGAGGTCGAGGGAAAAGTCGATCTCCGTGACGGCCGGCAGCGAACGCGGGGAGCGGGCCAGATGCGCGGCGAGAGCGGGTATAGTGCCTTGATCGTCGCCTGCCGCAGTGGGGAAGGCATGGGCAAGGCCTGTCATAGGATCGAGCAGGACATTGACCAGAACCGGGGACGCCGCAGAAAATTCGGGCAAGGGCCTCGAAAAATGCATCTCCCCGTTCGCATCGGTCTGCGCGAAAGCCGCGAGCCAGGCATAGCCGCCGGCGCGCTCGAGTGCGGCGGCGAAGATCGCGTCTTCAAACGGACTGCTGGCGCTGGAAAAGTCGATGTCGAACACGACCTCGTCGGCGCCGGCTTCCATCAGGCGATCGAGAAGGCGCGCATGCAGGCTGCGCGGCCAGGGCCAGACGCCAACCTCGGCAATGCTCTTGCTGTCGATCTCGATGACAACGGTGTTGCCCGAGGTAGGGCGGTGGCTTTCCTCGTAGCGCCAGTCGGAAAGACGCCGGTCAAGAGAGGCCAGCATGCCGGACTGGGCCAAAGCCAGGACGAGCAGAATGGCCATGAGGGCAGCGCCAAATCTGATCAACTGCCGCACCGGCACCTCCTGGCTGGCCCTCATTGTGCCTCGGCGAGACTGATATCCGGTTAAAGTTGCCGGGTCGGCGAGGAACCCGCCGGGCAAAATCGCCGTTGGTTACGCACAGCGAAAGGTCCATGGCGTCATGCTGCAATTGCTGCTTATTCTTGTCGTCGTTGCCATTGCCGCAGGAGCCATGGGCTTTACCGGATTGGCCGGGACCGCTGCCACACTGGCCAAGATCGTCGCCGCGATCATGCTGGTGGGTATCGTGCTGATCCTGATCCTCGCCTTCATGGGGCTGGCGATCCTGTTCTAGAGCAGCAGCTTGAAGCCTTCATGCGAGGCCGTAAAGCCGAGCTTGCCGTAGAAGCGGTGGGCATCGAGCCTTACCTTGTTGGATGTCAGTTGCACCATGCCGCAGCCGGCGTCGCGAGCCTGGCCGATGGCCCAGAGCACCATTCCAGAGCCTAAGCCATTTCCACGCTGATCGGCGCGGATGTGGACGTTTTCGAGCATGGCCCGCTTCATGCCGAAGCGGGGCAGGCCGGGGATGAAGCTGATCTGCAAGGTGCCGACCACTTCATCGTTTCGTTCCGCGACGACCAGCCGTTGATTGGCATCGGCCGCGATCTCGTCAAAGGCGGCGCGATGGCGCGGATCGGACAATGTGGCTGGATCGAGCGGCGGCGTATCGGCGCCGCGGGCGTCACCAGCATGGCTGAGCTGCAGGATCGTCGGAATGTCTGCAGGAATGGCGTCGCGGATGGTGAGATCGGTCATATCAGCGGTTCCTGGGTGCAATGAGGCGGGCCAAGCCCAGCACGGAGAATGCCAGAATTGCCGGGCCTATGGCCAGGATCGAACCCGCAGCCCACAAGGCTCCGGTCGCTGCCCACAGAATGGAGGAAAACGCCTCACTGATCGTCGCAGCGCGCGAGGCGACCTGGCGGCGTCGGAACATGGCGCGCCTCGCCGTGACGCGGAACCAGAGCTGAATGGCTGTCGATGCCGAGGCTGCCAACACGGCGCAAGCGGCCGTGACCAGCGCGATGGGCCAGGATGCGAACGCCATGAATGCCAGAAGTGGCGCGAGAATAGCGAGTATGACCGCCAGGACGGCCTCGACCTTTGCCCGCAGTATCGTACCCTGTGTCAATGGCGCAGTGGCGACGAGATCGTGGGCATCTTCGCCCGATATGGCCAGCCAGGCCAGGCCGCCGGCAAGTTGTCCGCAGGCCATGACGAGCACCGGCACAATGACGATGAAACTGCCTTCGCCAGACCCCGATCCGTAGTTGATCCACAAGAGCAGGGCAGGAGGTACCAGATAGAGCAGCTGCATAAGGGTTTGCGAGAGCAGCCAGGGATCGCGTTGAAGAAGCTTCCACTCCTTGCGGCGCAGGGCCTGGCGCTGACTGGTGGCCGAGAAGGCGCGGGCAGAGAGACGACGGCGCGTGCGGATATGGGAAAGACCGGCAGCGGAGGTGGCGAGCCGGCCGTAACTGGGCGCAATCAGGGCGACCGTCGCCCAGAGGATGGCCAGAGACACGCCGAGCAGCAAGAGGGCCGAGAGCGGATCACCCAGTGCCGCGCGCGCGGGCAGCCAGACGAGGCTGGTTTCCGACGGGGCAGCGGCGACCAACTCGTCGGACTGAAAAATGGCGAAGCGCGAAAAGCCTTCGTGGGAAAGGATGGCGGCAGCCTGGATGCCGATGACGAAGCCCGCGCCGACAATGCCGGCAACGATCTGGGACACAAGTCGGGTACGGCGGGGACCGACAAGGCGGAAGAGAAGCCGTGTCGTTGCCATGGCGATGGACACGGAGAGTGCCGCAAGGGCGATGAGCACCAGAAAGGCTGCGAGCCAGCGCGGCCCGTCCTGGAAAGCCAGGGCGATGACGAGCGGCGAAATCAAAAGAGCGCCCAGGGCGGTCGTGCTGACGAAGACCATGCCGGCGCGTACGGCGAAGAGGCGATTGCTGGATGCGGGAGATGAGAGAATGAGATCGAGATCGGAGCGACCGTAATAGACGCGGGTGACGGCTTCGAGCGCCTGGGACAGGGTCACGGTCCAGAAAAGCAGGCCCGTTCCGGTGACCAGCACCAAGGTGTTCTTGTCGATGACGATGCCTGCGGCAATCCAGGGACGGACCGAAAACCAGGCGATGAGCAGCATCACCGCGTAAACAAGACCGCCGCCAACGAGCCAGCCGATCAGCCTCACCTTTCGCCCGCCGGTCATCATGGCTAGGGCATCGCGCCAGGCGAGGCGGAATTCGTGTGCCGCGAACCAGGGCAGGGAGGCAGAGGGGAAGGTCACGCCGCGTCCTGCCCATTCGGCCGGCGCTCTGCGACCAGATCGAGAAAGATCTCCTCGAGCGTGGTTTCCCGGCCGATGCGGGTGCGCAGTTCAGCAAGCGTGCCTTCGGCGATGAGGCGGCCATGGGCGATGACACCGATGCGTTCGGCCATGCGCTCGGCAACTTCGAGAATGTGCGTGGTCATGATGACGGTGACGCCTGCAGAGGTGCGCTGGCGCAGGACGTCCTTGACCTGCCGGGCGGAACCGGCGTCGAGGCCGGTCAGGGGTTCGTCGAGGATGATGAGATCGGGGTCATGCACCAGTGCGCCGGCGAGGGCGACTTTTTGCAACATGCCCTTGGAAAAGCCGACGCAGAGATCGTTGGCATGGGGGGCAAGGCCAAGCCAGTCGATCAGCTCAAGAGCCGACTGGCGGGCACGACCGGGCTCGACCTGCCAGAGGCCGGCAACGAAATCGAGATATTCGAGCGGGGTGAGGCGGTCATAGACCATGGGTTCGTCCGAGACCCAGGCCATGCGGCGCTTGGCGCCGACCGGATCGGCCAGCGCGTCGATACCCAGGATGGAAATGGAGCCCGCATCGGGCTTGAGAAGGCCTGCGACCATGCGCAGGATGGTGGTCTTGCCGGCACCGTTGGGGCCGAGCAAGGCATAGAATTCGCCTTGGGCTATGGTGAGATCGACGCCGCGCACGACCGGTCGGCCGAAGGACTTTTCCAATCCCGAAATGGCAAGGGCGGCGGGCATGGCGAACTCCAGTGAGATGGAGATGCTAGCCTCGCCGCCCTTTCAGGCCGGTGAATGGCGATCGTTAACGAAGTCGATCAGGCGACCGACAGCTTGACGTCGACATTGCCGCGCGTGGCGTTGGAGTAGGGGCAAACTTCGTGGGCCTTGTGAACCAGCTCTTCGGCCTGCGCCTTGTCGAAACCGGGCAGGGTTACCTTGAGTTCGACCGCGATGTTGTAGCCCTTTGCGCCTTCATTGGCGTTTTCGCCGAACGAAACATAGGCGTCGATGCGGGCGTCGTCGGGAACTGTGATCTTCTGGCTGCGGGCGACGGCCTTCACGGCGCCGAGGAAACATGCGGAGTAGCCGGCGGCAAAAAGCTGCTCGGGATTGGTGCCCGGGCCATCATTGCCGCCCATCGCCTTGGGCGTGTCAAGCTTGACCTCCAGACGGCCATCATCGGTCTTGCTGTGACCATCGGCGCGGCCGCCGGTAGTATGTGCGTGGGCGGTATAGACTGCGGATTTGATGCTCATGGGACTGCTCCTGGTGTGTGGTGGCAATTTATATAGCGAACAATTTAATTGTGCGCAATGGAATTTTGTGTTTTACATTGTGTGAGCGGGGATGGAGCGAAATGACCGATACTCGAATGGTGACAATCGATCAGATGCTGTGCTTTGCGGTCTATTCCGCGAGCCATGCCTTCACGCGGTTCTACAAGCCGCGGCTGGATGCACTGGACCTAACGTATCCGCAGTATCTGGCGTTCCTCGTGCTGTGGGAGCGCGACGACATCACGGTCAAGGCTCTGGGCGAGCGCTTGTTCCTGGATTCGGGCACGATCACGCCATTGATCAAGCGTCTCGAAGGGCGGGGTCTGGTCACGCGCAAGCGTGACGAGGCGGACGAACGGCAAGTGCGGATCACGCTGACCGACGAGGGCATGGCGCTAAGGGCCAGGGCGGAAGCCATTCCGCTGGCTGTCATCGAAGGCACGGGGATGACCCTCACCACAGCCGACGCCATGCGGCAGGAACTGCTCGCGCTGCGAGAGCGGCTGGATAAGGCAGCTTCCACAAGCGATGGCTAGCGGAGGCCGACGGCGTCAACCTGGCCGGAGCGGCAGTCGCTCTCCACGGGGTCGGCAGCAAGGATGAGCGGCCCGAGATCATCAGGCCCGGTGATTTCGCCTGAAAGGGCAATACGCAGTTCGGTGATCAGGGTCCTGTTGCCGTCAGCTTCGCAATCCATGTCAACGCGCTCGCCGGCGCCGGGACCGAAGGCGGCATCGAAGGCGGCGCGAATTTCCGCAAGTGTCAGTCGCCTGCCGATATTGGTGGCAAATAGTTCGGCCACTGGCGAGGCGTTGAGCGCCAGCATGAGATCGAGGGAATCGCTGAAATATTCGCGTTGGTCCTTGCTGTAGCAGGTACCGTGCTTGGTCCATTCGTGCCGGTCTAGCCCTGACTGGCTGCCGGGCATGACGGTGTCGAGATCGCGGCGTTGCGCTATGGTGAGATCGAGCATGGGCAGGTCGAGCCAGCGACCATCGCGGCTGGCCCAGATGTCGCGATCCGAAACGCCGCAATATTCGTTGCCGCGCGGCTGCGGCCAGAGCCCGTGCAGAGTGAAATTGGTGGCTTCGAAACTGTCCGGGCGCTGGTTGCGGCATTCGCGCGTGCGGGGCGCGGTTTCGCAGAAGGCGGGCTGCCAGTTCACGGAGAGGATGTAGCGAGGGGTCCGGGGGGATGTGGTTGCTGGCTGGGCAGAGGCCGGTTGCGTGATGGCGACGTCCGTCTCGCCGCATGTGACCTCAACCCATCGGCGGTCCGGCGCGGCGCCGGGAATGACGATGCGCAGATGCGTGGCAGGGGTCTTGTTGGCGGCGACGAGAGCGTAACGGGTGCCGGGTGACAGGGTGACGTTGCCCGGATTGGTGCCACGGCTGATCGACTGGTCGGCCGGGCATGGCCTTGTGGCGGTGAACTGGCCATCGAGAGGTACTTCAGCGCGGGATGGCGTGTGCGCCAGAACAACCAGAAGCATCGTCATGAGGAGGCGCATCAGCACTTCAGGTCACACCTTTGCAGAAGCCAGAATCGGGTATCGGGAACCGGTTGGCGGCGCGCCTCGTTCTTCCGGCACTTTATCGGAGGCAAACAAATGCATGAACCTGATCGTGAAACCGTTATCGTAGACCGCGGCGGCAGTGGCGCCGGCGCTATCGTGGCCATCGTCGTCGTCGTCGCGCTGCTGGCTATCGGCTACCTCGTCTTCTTCAATGGCGAACCGACCGGCGGTACCGTCGATGTCGATGTTCCGGCCGTGAGCGTGGATGTGGTGCCCGACGGGCAGTAAGTCTCAAAGATACGAGAAAACGGGCGCCCGGCGGGCGCCCGTTTTTGTTATGCGCTCGGTCAGAGCGTGATGCGATAGATGCCGAAGCCTTCGGCATTGGTTTCGCCGGTGGCTTCGATCGGCACGGCGGTAACGTCGCCGACCTTATCAGCCGCCTTGGGGCCCGTGGCGAAGAGCACGGTGGTATCGCCGATGGGAGCGAGGGACCAGTTGCTGTCAGCCTTGGGATCGATGGTGCCGTTTTCAATTATGAAGCGGACGATGATGTCGCGGTTGGTGTCGGGGCCGATGAAAACAATCTTCTCGGCGTTAATGCCGGGGAAGGAGCCTCCGCCGCCAGCGCGATAGTTGTTGGTGGCGACGATGAATTCCTGGGCCGGATCGATCGGGGCGCCGTCATATTCGAGATCGACGATTCGGCTGGCATCAGGATTTTCTAACGCACCGCCATCGGCGGCATACTTCGAGGGCTGTGTCAGGTCGATGCGGTAAGTCACCCCATCGATTACGTCGAAATTGTAGGACGGGAATGCCGGATTGATGAGTTCGGCGTCGGTGGCCCCGGCCTCGATCTGGTTGAATATGCCGGCAGAGCGCTCGAGCCATTCCTTGACGTCGGCGCCGGTAATTTTCACCGCCTGGATGGTGTTGGGGTAGAGGTAGAGGTCGGCAACATTCTTGATAGCGACCGGACCGACGGGGACGTCGGTATAATATTCCGGGCCGCCACGACCGCCGGCCTTGAAGGGGGCGGCGGCAGAGAGGATGGGCAGACCCTCCCATTCAGTGCCCTGCATCATCTGCTCAATGTACCAGGACTGTGCCTGCGAGACGATCTGCACGGACGGATCGTCGGCCACGAGTGCGAAGTAGGAATGGAGCGGGGCAGCCGTTTCGCCGACGGGACGGCGGATATAATCGAGCGTTTCCTGATGTTCGTCCTCGACGGCGGCCTCGACCTCGGGGACCGACTCGACGGTCGGGACATTCTGGTTGTCGACGCGCTCGACAATAGGGCGGGCTTCGGACGTGTGGGAGACGACCGACCATTTGCCGTCGGCATCGACTTCGAGCAGCAGGTCGATCAGGCCCATATGCGAGCCCCAGAAACCGGGCATGACGGCGGGCTTTCCATTGAGGGTGCCGGCGTCGATGTCGGCGCCCTCGACATCCTCGTAATCCGGGCCCGGGAAGACGAGGTGATGATGGCCGGTGAGCACGGCATCGATGCCCTCGACAGCGGCGAGCTGGAGCGAGGCGTTTTCCATGCCCGATACATGCGGACCGGCTTCGATGCCGGAATGGGAGAGGGCGACGATGATGTCGGCGCCTTCCTCGCGCATCCTGGGGATCCAGGCCTGGGCGCTTTCCACAATGTCGCGCACGACGACCTTGCCGGTAAGGTGGGTTGCGTCCCAGGTCAGGATCTGGGGCGGCAGGAAGCCGATGACGCCGATGCGGATCGTATGCGTAGCGCCCGAGCCGTCGGTCAGCTCCTTTTCGAAGATGCGATAGGGCTCGACATAGGTGTCGTCCTCGGTCGGGTCTTCGCCCAGTTCGGTACCGCGGACGAGATTGGCGGAAACGAAGGGGAATTCTGCGCCTTCCAGCGCGCGGTCGAGGAATTCGAGGCCGTAGTTGAATTCGTGGTTGCCCAGGGTCGCGGCGTCGTAGCCCAGGGTATTGAGCGCTGCGACGGCGGGGTGAATGTCGCCCTGGTTGAGGCCCTTTTCATAGGCCATGTAGTCGCCCATCGGGTTGCCCTGGATCAGGTCGCCATTGTCGAAAAGCACTGCATTGCCAGCCTCGGCGCGGATTTCCTCAATGATGGCGGCGGTGCGGGCCAGACCCATCGTGTCATTGGGCGCGTCGGCGTAATAATCGTAGGGCAGGATGGCGACGTGGATGTCTGTCGTCTCGATGATGCGCAGATGCGCCTGGTTGGCCTGGGCCAGCACCGCGAAGGGGTGCATGGCTACCATGGCGCCGACGCTTGCTGAGCCGGCCAGAAAGCTGCGCCGGGAAATGACGGGGAAGAAATTCATGATCGTCTCCATGTGTATTGCCCTGCCGAGGGGGCTGGAGCGCTCCCGCGGGTGCCGGCTTCAGGCCGGTTCGTGCGCTCCGCCGAAACGGAACGGGCTCGGTCATGCCCAATGGAGGTGACGCTGGCATGACGACGCGCCCGGGAGGCTATGGAGATTTTACCGGATGGTCAAACTCTTCTCCGCCCGGCGCTCATCGAGCGGCAATGGCCTGGGGATAGGCAGTGGCAAGACGGTCGGTAGCGGCGTCGAGCGCATCGGCAAAGGCGAGCGTAGCCTGATCGGCATATTGGACCAGCACCGGGTCCTTAACGGCGGTGACGAGTTCCTCAAGCGACTGCTCGTCGAGGGGCATGAAGGCGGCGGCCGAGGCGATGAAATAGTTCTCGACATACTGGTCGCGCAGGGCGCCCGCACTGGCGATCCATTCGTCTGCGGCTTCCCCACCGATGATGGGTTCAGCGCCGATTTTCATGGAGCGAAAATAGGCATCCATGATGCGGTTGGCCTTCTGGGGGCCGTGGAGGGCCTCGAACAGATCGACAAAAAGCGCATTCTGCTCCGGAGATGCGCCGTCGATCGACTCACGGGCGGCCTCGACGGCCTCATCGTTGTCGCGATTGGCCTCGGCTTCCGCGAGCAGGCGGTATCCCTCCTGACCCAGTATGGAGGTGTCAAAGGACAATGCGGCCTGTCGCGTCTCGTCTGTCAGGCGGGCGTCCAGGGCGTCCAGGAAATCGGATTCCAGCAGGTCTGGAGCGAAGGCCTCGTCCACCCCAGCCTGCCAGGCACCGACATATTCGGCAGGAAAACCGATCTCGGGGCGGAGCAGAGCCCGCAGCTGGTCGGCAAGCTGGCTCAGTTGTTCGACGCCGCGCTGGTTTTGCGCCAGGGTGCGCGTGTCATCATCGATGGCAAAGGCCGATGGGGCTACAATGAGCGTTGCGGCGACGGCGATCGCCGGCGCGAGACTGTGGAAGAAACGGACCATAAAAACTCTCCTGTTCTGCGGGCGGCACACTAGTCTCTATATGTGTGACGCCCGCCAAGACGGAAAGCTTGGTGGAAACGGGTTATTTAACCGCGCACCAGCGCGGGATCAACGAGCGCGCCCTTGTGACCGATGACGATGCCGGCAGTGCGGTGGGCGGCCTCGGCGGCTTCGCGCAGGCCCTTGCCGCCCAGGCGGGCTGAAAGATAGGCGCCGTTGAAACTATCGCCGGCGCCGGTGGCGTCGACCACCTTTGCGCCAGCGGGTGGGGCGACGCGGACGCGTTCGCCGGCCGTGGCAATCAGGGCTTCCTTGCTGCCATCCTTGACCACGACTTCCTCGACGCCGAGTTCGAGATAGCGGTCGGCCGTGTCATCGACGCTCTTGTCGCCGAAAAGCGGAGCCTCATCGGTGTGGGTGGGCAGCACGATGTCGCAAAGGCTGGCGGCGGCGGTGAGCACGCCCATCATCACACGCGGGCTGGACCAGAGGGCGGGGCGCAGATTGGTGTCGAAGGCGATCCTGGCGCCATTGTCGCGAGCCTTGACGATGGCGCCGAGGAGACGGCCGCGGGCGCGGGGTGCGAGGATGGCAAGGGTGATGCCGGAAAAATAGACGAGCTCCGCATTCTCAACCGCATCGGCAAGGGCCTTCTTGTCGTCGGCGAGGAGCTTGGCAGCCGACGTATCGCGCCAATAGGTGAAGTGGCGGTCGCCCTTTTCCTGGTGGATGAGATAGAGGCCGGGACGGCGATTGGCGATGGCCTTGATATGGCTTGTGCCAATATCGTTTTGCTCGAGGAATGTGCGGATGTCGTCCGAGTAGCGATCCTCGCCCAACGCCGTCATATAATCGACTGACCAGTCCTTGCCGAGCAGAGCACGCAGATACCAGGCCGTGTTGAGCGTATCGCCGGCATAGCCAAGCCGATAGCTGCGGTCCTCGCCGCCGCTCATCTCGATCATGCATTCTCCGATTGAGACGATGCGCCCGCTCATTGTCCGCTCCTTGTTGCGTGGTTCCATTTAGCACAGGCTCGCTGAAGCGAAAGCGCATCACGCCGTCTGCGCGCTGATCGGCATTGAATCCGGCTTTCGTAAAGACTGCCCAGTGGATAGGAGAGCCTTCAGAGCATCATTCCAACTTCCATACAAGATGCCAAGCCACTATGGTGCGGCCAGATTCAACGCCGGAGCATTCGATGACGCGCCTCAACCAACAGAGCCTTGCCACGCTTGCCAAGGGGATCGCCAAGCCCGGATATGATCGGAGCACGGTGACGCCGGGTATCGTGCATCTCGGGATCGGCGCGTTTCACCGGGCGCACATGGCAGTCTATGTCGACGACCTGCTTGGCGGCGACCCCAGTTGGGGAATCATCGGTGCGAGCCTCCGGCGCCCCGACACCAAGGAGGCGCTCGACCCGCAGGACGGGCTCTACACGATCGCGGTGCGCGATGCGGCCGGCACGCATCCGCGGGTGATCGGGTCAATTCTCAAGGTGATGGATGCCAATACCGAGCGCGAGGCCCTGTTGGCGCAAATGGCTGATCCGGAGATCCGCATCGTGTCGCTGACGGTGACGGAAAAGGGCTATTGCCATGATCCGGCGACCGGCGAACTCGACCGGAACCACCCCGATATCGTGCATGACCTGGCCAATCCCCACATGCCGAAATCCGCACCGGGCATGCTGGTCGAGGCACTGGCGCGGCGCAAAGCCGCGGGCGTCTCTCCGTTCACGGTGATGAGCTGCGACAACCTTCCGAGCAATGGCGAGACGGCCAAGCGCATCGTCACCAGGTTTGCGGCGCTCCGCGATGCCGAATTGGGCGAATGGGTAAATCAGGTGGCGTTCCCCTCCACCATGGTGGACCGTATCGTGCCCTCGACGACCGACGCGGATCGGGCCGAGGTTGCAGGTCTGATCGGGGCTGACGATGCCTGGCCGATCATGACCGAGCCGTTTACCCAATGGGTCATCGAGGATCATTTCCCATCCGGTCGTCCTGCCTTCGAGGCGGTGGGGGCGCAACTGGTCGAGGATGTCGAGCCCTTCGAGCATATGAAGCTGCGCATGCTCAACGGGTCGCATTCGACCATGGCCTATGCCGGGTATCTGGGGGGATATGAGTACATTGCCGAGGTGATGGGCGATCCGGCCTATGTGAAGCTGATCCATGGCTTGATGACCGAAGAGGCGATGCCGACTTTGGACATGCCCGGTGTCGATCTCGGCGCATATCGGGATCAGTTATTGGAGCGGTTCCGTAATCCCGCGCTCAAGCACCGGACGTGGCAGATCGCCATGGACGGATCGCAGAAGCTGCCGCAGCGTCTTCTGGGCACGATCCGCGACCGGCTCAAGGCGGGGCAGGGGTTCGAAAGGCTAGCGCTGGGGGTGGCGGCGTGGATGCGCTACGTCACCGGGGTAGCGGAGGACGGGAGCGAGATCGATGTGCGCGATCCTCACGCGCTCAAGATGCATGCGATCGCCGCCGACGCCGGAGACGACGCCGAGGCTCTCTTCGACGGGCTGGTCGGCATGAGCGAAGTGTTCGGGGCCGACCTCGCGACCGATGCCGTATTCCGCGACGCGGTGGTCGAGCATCTCGAAAGCCTGTTCGATGAGGGGGCGCGGGCAACTGTCGCCAAGGTTGCGGGGGTGAGGGGCTCTTAACACACCCCCAGCCCTCATATTGGAACCGTGTTCGGGCTGCCGACTTACTGCTAACGTCTTCGTGACTTCGGAAAGGCGTCATAAATGAAGTGGCAGGGTCGGGAGCGCAGCTCCAATATCGAGGATCGGCGTGGAGCCAGAAGCGGCGGCGGTCTGGGGGGGCTCGGCGGCCTGGGTGGCCTGGGTCGTGGCGGCGGCATGCGCATTCCGACCGGGGGAGGTGGCTCGCGTGGCGGCATTTCGGGCCTCATCGGCATCGTGGTCGTGCTGGGCATCATCTGGTTTGCCACCGGGATCAATCCCATCGATATCCTCAGCGGCTCGACCACCAATTCTGGTCCTGCCTCCAACGTTTCCTCGCGTGAGCTTCCTGCCGAGGGAGAGGACCAGCTGGCCGATTTCGTCGGCGTTGTGGTCAAGGAAACCGAAGACCTCTGGAACGAACAGTTCGCGGCCATCGGCGAGGACTATCCCGAGCCGAGCGTAGTGTTGTTTACCGACGCGGTGAACACCGCATGCGGCGCTGCGGACTCCTCGGTCGGGCCGTTCTACTGCCCGGGCGACCAGAAGGTTTACATCGACCTCAGCTTCTACGACCAGTTGCACCGACAGTTCGGGGCGCCGGGCGATTTCGCGCAGGCCTATGTGCTGGCCCATGAAGTGGGGCACCATGTTCAGAACCTGACCGGCGTCCTGCCCGAGTTCAACCAGCGCCGGCAGTCGATGAGCCAGGAAGAGGCCAATGCCTACTCGGTACGGGTGGAACTGCAGGCGGACTGCTATGCGGGCGTCTGGGCCAATTATGCCGGCCAGCAGAACCTGCTCGACAATGGCGATATCGAAGAGGCGCTGAATGCTGCCGACCAGATCGGCGACGACACACTGCAAAAGCGCATGCAGGGCTTTGCGGTCCCAAAGACCTTCAACCACGGGACTTCGGCTCAGCGCCAGGCGTGGTTTGAGCGCGGATACCAGTCGGGCGATCCGGGCGACTGCGACACGTTCTCGGGCAATATCTGAACCGGGTAGCCGCTGCTCGCGTTGGCTTTAGCAAACGAGGAGCAGACGATGACTGGAAATCTGGCGCAGATATCACTCGAATTCTTCGCCGATGACGGCCGTTTTCCCAACAGTACTCTACCGGTGGTGATCTATCGGCAGGCCTTTCGGGCCAATGCAGCATCTCCCGAGGCATTCGAGGCACTGCTTGATGGCAATGGATGGCCGAGCCAGTGGCGCAGCGGCGTCTTCGACTATCATCATTACCATTCGACTGCGCATGAATGCCTCGGCATCGCCCGGGGACGGGCGAGCTTGCAACTGGGTGGGCCGGAGGGACGCAGTTTCGATGTGTCGGCTGGAGACGTGGTCGTACTGCCTGCCGGAACGGCGCATTGCCGTTTGAGCCAGGACCCCGACTTCCTCGTGGTCGGCGCCTATCCTCCCGGCCAGGACTGGGACCTGCTCAAGGGCGATGAAGGCGATCGACCCGATGCCGATCGGAATATCGCAGAGGTGAGCCTGCCGAAAACTGACCCCGTTGGCGGGCAAGGCGGGCCTGTGGTGGAGAAGTGGGGCTGAGCCCAGCGTTGTGATGGAGCCTCGAGAGCGAGGCACCGTTGAGCTCCTGCATGACGAGGAGATCGAACATGGGCAAGCAACAGAAGACCGGACCCGCACAGCCAGACGATATCGACCGTCCGCAAGAGGACGAAAGCCCTGCGCGCGCCAAAGACCGTGCGCGAGATGCCGCTCAGAAAACCAAGGACGAGCCTGGCGCGGATGGCCAGCTTACGGCTGGCGCCAGCGAGGATACGTACGACTAAAAGCCGAACAGGTGGCGGGAGGCCATGGCTGCAGCCCAGCCGGCCGCCAGCATGACGAGGCCCGGATACCGCAGGCTGACTAGGGCCGCGACGATCAGGGCGATCCGCACGTCCCAACCGTTGGTGAAGAAGGCCGGCGCCCAAAGCGTGGTCAATACAGCAGCTGGTACTGCGTTCAGAGCCTGCTCGAGCCGCGGCGGCAGCGCGCGCATGCGGGTTATGAGAACGTAGCCGCCGAAGCGGGTGACATAGGTGGCAACGGCAGCAGCCAAGATCAGCCAGACCAAGGAGGCGTTGTCCATCAGCTGGCCTCTGGCTCTGCTGCCGGCTTTGCCGGAAGTGGGAGAAGCGCTGCGACCAGAACCCCGCAAAGAGCGCCTATGCTGACGTGCCAGGGCGAGCCGACCACGTAATAGCCGGCGACAGACCCCGCCATGCTGGCCGCAACCACCGGGTAGAAGCCGGGCTTGCGGCGGAAGCCAACGACCAGGCCCAGGAAATAAATGGGCAGCAACACGTCAATGGCCCAGACGCGGGGATCGCCCAGCATCGAACCGAACCATGCGCCCAGCACCGAAAACAGCAGCCAGGGGAAGTAAACTACCACCGCGAAGGCCATGTACCAGGCAAAGCTCAGTGACTTGCCCTGCTCGCCACGGCGGATGGCCTCGGCGAATTGTGGATCGATGAGGAAGAAGAAGGCGACCGCCTTCTGGACCAGACTATAGCCGCGGATATAGCGCGCGATGGCGGCCGAATAGAGAATGTGACGGAAATTGACGGCGAAAATGGAGAGAACGATGAGCCAAGGCGCGACATTCTTGCCGAAGAGCTCAATGCCGACCAACTGGCTTGCGCCCGCGTAGACGGTGGCGCTCATCAGCGCGGCGTCGGCAACAGTCAACCCGTTGTCCACGGCTACCGCACCGAACAGCAGGGCGAAGGGTGCTGAGGACAGCGCGATGATCGCGCCGCCTCTAACGCCGTCGAGGATATCGTCTCTCATGATGGGATCGCTGGAGGGAATCGGGACAGAACCCGACTGGATCAGGCCCCAGCGCCGGGAGCAACATATTCCGCTTTTTCAGGAAGTCCCTTCTGTTTGCGCACCTGATTGAGGAAGCGCGTGAACAGGTAGTGACTATCCTTGGGGCCGGGGCCGGCCTCGGGGTGGTACTGTACCGAGAAGATCGGCTTGCCCTCGACGGCCAGACCCGCATTGGAGCCATCGAACAGCGAGATATGGGTCTGGGCGACGCCGGCAGGGAGGCTGTCGGCATCGACCGCAAAGCCGTGGTTCATCGAGGTGATCTCGACCTTGCCGGTGGTCAGGTCCTTGACCGGATGATTGGCGCCATGGTGACCCTGATGCATCTTGGAGGTCGTGCCGCCGAGCGCCAGGCCTAGCAACTGGTGACCGAGGCAGATGCCGAACATCGGCTTGCCGGTTTCCATCAGCTTCTGGATGGTGGGGACGGCATACTTTCCTGTAGCCGCTGGGTCGCCGGGACCGTTGGAGAGGAAGATGGCATCGGGGTTGTGCGATAGCACGTCAGTAGCGGTTGCCGTTGCGGGCACGACGGTGACCTTGGCGCCCTGGTCGGCAAGGCAGCGCAGGATGTTGCGCTTGGCGCCGTAGTCGATGGCGACGACATGGAATTCGGGCTTTTCGAGCGTGCCGTAGCCGACATTCCACTCCCAGCCGGTCTGATCCCAGTGATAGGTCTGGGCTGTCGTGACTTCCTTTGCGAGGTCGAGCCCTTCGAGACCGGGGAAGGCGTTGAGTTCGGCCATGATCGAGCCTTCGTCGAAGACGCCGGTCGGCTCGTGGGCGATGACGCCGTTGGGCATGCCCTTTTCGCGGATAAGCGCGGTGAGCGCGCGGGTGTCGATGCCGGCAATGCCGACGATATTGCGCTTCTTGAGCCAGGCATCGAGCTTTTCTGCGGCCCGGTAGTTGGACGGATTGGTGATGTCGGCCTTGAGGACGACGCCGCGCACGCCAGAGAGGGCGGCCATGTTCACCGTCTCGATGTCCTCGTCATTGGTGCCGACATTGCCGATATGGGGAAAGGTGAAGGTGATGATCTGCCCGGCATAGGAGGGGTCGGTCAGCACTTCCTGGTACCCGGTCATGGCCGTATTGAAGCAGACTTCGCCCGCCGCGTGGCCCACCGCGCCGAGGCCATGGCCCTCAAGGCGCGTGCCATCTGCCAGGATCAGAACTGCGGTCGCGGGGGTCTGTTGCCAGCCGGTCACTTTGGGTCTCCAAGCTCGGTTCGTCGGGCGCGCGCGACATGAGCGGTGGCGGAGAGCCTGCCCTGATGTGCGGCGAAGATGTCGGTTGAGGCCTCCTCTTAGAAGGCCGGGGCGGGCAGCGCAAGTGGCGAAGCCCGCGTTATTTGCCTATATGGGGGCAACTATATGCATGGCAAGGAGCCAGACGAAACATGCGCGAAGATATCAGCGAAGGGCTCAAACTGGCGCTCAAGGCCCGCGACCAGCGGCGTACCGCGACCCTGCGGTCGATCAATTCGGCCATCAAGGACCGCGACATCGCCAATCGCGGCGAGGGCAAGGGCCCTGCGACCAATGACGAAATCCTCACGATCATCCAGAAGATGGTGAAACAGCGCGAAGAGAGCTTTGCCATCTACGCGCAGGCGGGGCGCGCGGACCTCGCTACGGTGGAGAAGGAAGAGATCGACATTCTCAATGAGTTTCTACCCAAGGGGCTCACCGAGGACGAAGTGGCCGATGCGATCAAGGCAGCCATTGCCGCGACCGGGGCTGAAGGCCCCAAGGACATGGGCAAGGTGATCGGCCAGCTCAAGGCCGATTATCCCGGTCGAATCGATTTTGGGAAGGTCAGCGGACAGGTGCGGGCGGCACTGAGCGCCTGAGCCGTCAGGCCACGAGCCGGAGCGCTGCCAGGTGGACCTGGTTGCGCCCGGCCTGCTTGGCCTTGTAGAGCGCAGCATCGGCACGGCGCATCACGGAAGAGAAGTTCTCTTCGGCACCGCCAGTGGCCAATCCGGCGCTGACCGTGGCGATTTCGCCCTCGGCATCGATCGGGATCTGCAGGTCCGCAAACGAGCGCCGGACCTTGTCCGCAGCGGCGCGTGCCGCCTCGCCGTCGAGGCCGGGCAGGATAACGCAGAATTCCTCGCCGCCGAGACGCGCGATGATGTCTGCATCGCGAAGCGCGCCTCGCAGAACTGAAGCAAATTTCTGCAGGACAATGTCGCCTTGGGCGTGACCCAGGCGATCGTTGATGAGCTTGAAGCGGTCGAGATCGAACATGACGACGGCGAGGCCGGTCGCCTTGTCGGTTTCGGCGAAACGCTCGAAGAGTGCCCTGCGATTGAGCGTGCCGGTAAGGGCATCGGTGTTGGCATCGTCGCGATGACGGCGGGCAGCGCGCGCGTGGTGCAGGGTGAGGGTAATGGCACCGATGCCGGTGAGGCCGACCAGCGACATGATGGAGTTGAAATCCTCGGCCCAGTTATTGGCCGGCGCAGAAATGATCCAGGCTTGTTCCCAGAGCAACATGACGGCGCAGGCCAGAAACGAAATGGCCGTGAGCGTATAGATGAAAACATTGGCGACCATGGCCACATGAGCCTCGCCGCGGCCGATCCAGTATTCTCGGGCGCAGAGCAGCATGAGGCCGCCGGCGGCGATGTTGAGACCAATGGTGCCGATGCCGGTATAGCCCAACAGGAACGGCACGGTGACGCCGAGGAGCGATAGGGCGCCGGCAATGGCGGGCGGGACCATGCTGGGCTGCGTGCGATGAAACAGGCGCGAGCCCGAGAATATCAGGCTGAAGCCTGCAAGGATCAGGGCATAGGGCAGGAGAGTGACGAAGAGGTCGAACCGGCCGGCACGAAAGCCGAGAATACCCACGCCGACCATGACCAGGCCGATGCCGATGGCTCCGTGAACGAGATAACGCTCCTGCCGGGAATTGAGCCAGCCGATCAGGAGAGCGGCCATCAGCGAAGCGCTGGAAAAGGCAATGCCTATCAGAAGTGAGGTATTGTCGATCATGTTTGCGCCCCGATGCCGTGCCTCGGCAGGCATGTGATATCGGGAAAAGTGCGAAAGGTTGCTTACGAAGTCGGTCGACTTTCAATGATAGTCACCAGGACCTTACCCAATGATAGGGGAGGCAAGCCGGGCCCGTCCTTCCACAGCGCGCCGCTCCAAAAACGCGGAAATCGTCGCAATGGCGACGGCCAGTATAGACGCGATAATTCCGATCAGGGGCAGCGACCGGTATCCCAGGCCTGCGTCGAGCAGGCTCGCGCCTAGAATGGCGCCGACGGCGATGCCGATGTTAAAGCCGGCAGGGATCAGCGCCGCGGTGAGATTGGCCGCATCACCTGCCCAGGCCAGCATGCGTGATTGCAGAGGCGAGCCGAAGGCGAAAACGGCGCCGCCCCAAAGCACGACCAAAACCGACATGGCGGCCGCATTGGGGGTCGCGACGTAGAGGCAGGCAAACAGAATTGCCTGAAGGACGAGAATGCTGATCAGCGATGGCATGAGACGCCAGTCGGCCAGTCGTCCGCCGATGAAAACGCCGGCGGTGGCGCCGACGCCATAGAGCAGGAGCAGGACGGGGACGGTGCCAGTTGGAAGGCCTGTCACCTCAAGAAGGAGGGGCGTGATGTAGGTGAAGAGGCTGTATTGCCCGACCATGACCAGGATCGCGATGACGAAACCCAGATAGATCTGCTGGCGGCCAAGTGCCTGGAATTCCCGGCGAAAACTGCCCTTGCTGGCTTCGGCGCCGGCGTTGGAGGGCAAGACGATGGCGATAACGAGCGAGGCAATAAGCCCCAGCAGACCTACGGCCCAGAAGGTCGCGCGCCAGCCCAGAGCATTCCCGATCGCGGTGCCCCCCGGCACGCCGAGAACGTTGGACACGGTGAGGCCGGCAAGGATCACGGCCATGGCGAATCCGCGACGATCCGCGGGCACGATGCTCCGGGCAATGATGAAGGCGATGCCGAAATAGGCGCCGTGCAGGACCGAGACGAAGATGCGCGCGGCGAGCAGGAGTTCGAAATCGGGCGCAAGGGCGCAGAGCGCCTGGCCTAAAGTGAAGCCGAGGCCGAGGAGCACGACCAGCAGCTTGCGGTTCAGCTTTTTGGTCAGAACGGCCAGGATCGGGCCGCCAACTGCAATGCCGACGGCGTAGGCCGAGACGAGATAGCCGGCGACCGGAATGGAGACGCCCAGGCCCAAAGCGACGTCCGGCAACACCCCGGCGATGACGAATTCCGCCGTGCCGAAGGCGAAGGCAGCGAGAAAAAGTGCAAGCAGCGGCAAGGACATGGGTCAACTTCTGCGTGGAAAGAGCTCGCTGCTCTTTCCACGTGAGAGCGTTTCGGGCAATCCACATTATGCGGCGCCTGGTATAGAAAAACTATATCTGGCGGGGAGTTGGCGGGACTGGCGGAAGGGAATAGGCTCGCCTCATGCATGGGTGCGGGGCGGGCCCGCAAGGAGGCGTGACATGGCTGTTTCTTCCCAAACCAAAAGGCGTTTTGCGCTGGCGACGGCGCTGCGGGGCGCTTTCATGCTGCTGGCGGGACTTTACGCGGTGATCTGGCCGCTGGAAGCGCTGGCGGTGCTGGTGCTTTTCGGGGGTATTCTGCTCATCATAGACGGGGCGCTGGGGTTGTGGAGCCTGACGTTCGGCGGGGGGAAATCGGGCAATTACTGGTTCGACGTGATCGCCAACGCTGCTTCGCTGCTGCTCGGAATCCTCATACTTATCAGTCCCTTACTGGCGACGGTCTTCACCGTTACGTTCATGTCGACGCTGGTGGGGCTGGTGGCGATCGTGGTGGGGGTGATGCAGATCGTGCTGGTGGTGCGGGAGCGGGGGAGCTATGCCCGGATCTGGCCGGTGGTGCTTTCGGGCATTTCCTATGTGCTGATCGGCCTGGTTTTCCTGCTGTTTCCGCTGCTGAGTGCGTCGATCGGCATGATCATGGGAGGCGTGCTGCTGATCATTTTCTCCATAGGTCTTTTTGGCTGGGCGTGGCGGCTCTACCAATCCAGCAAGGCCGGCGGCACTCCTGGACCCCTTTGATGAACGAAATTTCCGCACCGGGCCGCTGGAGCGCCGAACGCGCCAACCAGTGGTATGAAAACTTGCCCTGGCTGGTGGGCGCGAACTTCGTGCCGTCCACCGCCTCAAACCAGCTCGAGATGTGGCAGGCGGAGAGTTTCGACCCGCAAACCATCGGGCGCGAACTGGGCTGGGCTGCCGATATCGGCATGAACACGATGCGGGTGTTCCTGCATGACCTGTTGTGGGATGCGGATCGGAACGGATTTCGCGACCGGATCGCGCGTTATCTCGACCTGGCGTCGGCCAGGGGCATCAGCACCATGCTGGTGCTGTTCGACTCGGTGTGGAATCCGGACGTGGGGCTGGGCCCGCAGCCCGAACCTCGGCCGGGCGTGCACAATTCGCAATGGGTGCAGGGGCCGGGGCGGGCGCTGGCGGATCGCTCGCAATGGGCGCGCCTGCAAGACTATGTAGAGGGCGTCGTGAGTGCCTTCGGGCGGGACGACCGCGTTCTCGTCTGGGACGTGTGGAACGAGCCGAGCAATCTCAATGGCGGGCGGTTCGACGAATTGCCCAACAAGCGGGAGCTGATCTCGGAACTGCTGCCGCAGGTGTTCCAGTGGACCCGCTCGGCGGCCCCGAGCCAGCCACTGACCTCAGGCGTTTGGTCGGGCAAGACGCTCTACGACGATGCGCATGCGCGCATCCAGATCGAGAATTCGGACGTCATCAGTTTTCACGATTACCAAACGCCGCAAAAATTCGAGGCGAAGCTCGCCGACCTGCCACGTGATCGGCCGCTATTCCTCACCGAATTCATGGCGCGCACCCCCGGCAGCACGTTCGAGGGTATCCTGCCAATCGCCAGGCGCGAAAAGATCGCTGCCTATTGCTGGGGGCTGGTGGCAGGCCGCAGCCAGACGCTCTATCCCTGGGACAGTTGGGCCAATCCTTATGTCGAGGCCATGCCCGAGCCCTGGTTCCACGACGTGTTTCACCGTGACGGGCGGCCCTATCGCGAGGCAGAAACCGAAACGATCCGGCAGATCACGCGGTAGTTGCGGCCCTGCGTTCGGCTTCTCGCTGCAGTTCGGCATTGAAGGTGGCGCCCAGAACGACGATCAGCGCAGAATTGTACATCCAGAGCAGCAGGACGATAGCCGTGGTCAGCGAGCCAAAGGTGGCCTCGAAATTGCCGATCTGCTCGACATAGAAGGAGAAGATGGCGCAGGCCGCAAGCCAGAGCGTGGTGGCGAGCAGGGCGCCCGGCCAGATCCACTTGCCGCGCTTAAAGCGCCGGTCGGGCGCATAGCGATAAAAGGCAGCGATGGCGCCGACGCCCATGACCAGCAGCAGAGGCCACCGCAGGGTGAGAAGCAGGGCCTGATCGGCCTGGAGCCAGGGGAGCGTGGAAAAGATCGCCGGCAGACCTGCGACGAGAGCCAGGATGATGACAAGCGCGATGCCGACCACGAAGGTGGCGGCGATGGAGATGAGGATGGCAGCGACGATGCTGCGCTTTTCCTCCAAGGAGCGGGTGCGCGAAATGGCGAACATGAGGGCCGCAATGCCACGCGAACCACTCCAGGCGGCGACCAGCAGCGACAGCGCAAGACCCACACCGAGACCGGTATTGGATTGCTCGGCCAGGCGCGAAAGCTGACTGGCAATGGTTTGACGCACGACTTCCGGGACGATGCCTTCTAGCTTGTCGATCATGTCGGCCATGAATTCGACCGGCATGAGCAGGCCAATCAGGATGACGATGGCGCTGGCCGCGGGGAACAGCGAGAGAAAGCCGAAATAGGCAACTCCGGCGCAGTGCATGGTCGTTTCCATGCGCGTCATCGAGACAAGACTGCGCCAGACCACCCGGCGCCAGCGGTAGGGCTTGCGAGTGGTCTCTTGCGTTTCGGCGGGCTGGGACAGGATTGTCTCGGTCATTAAAAGAGCAACGAGACGCGGTTGCCCGAAGTTGCCTTGCTCAGCGATAGATTACCGTGATGCCGGCCACGGTTTCATCCTGCCGCAGGACTTCGGCGCCATCGGGAATGGCGATTTCGACATTGCCATAGGCGTCCCAGCGCGGTGCCAGGTCCGCCGCTGCCGCGACCGACACGAAGCTGGCGGCGTCAAAGGGAATGTCTTCGCCCGGGGGCACGAGAGCGGCCTGCACATTGGGCGTGCCCTGGCCGCAGTCGCGCGAAAAGGTGACGAGGTCGAATTCGTTGTCCGGCGAGGTCTGGCGAGTCGCCTCGCTGACGGTGCAGGCCGGCACGAGATCGTTGACCACCCATAGGGTGGCGCCGATCATCAAAGCGGGTCCGGCGGTCAGGGCGAGAAGGATGGGAAGCGACATCCTGGTCGAGCGGGCCATGGCTGTGGAAAACTCTCTGCTGATGACTTGGGCCGGATGAGCGCCTAGATAACACATATGCGCTTTACCGATACGTTCCTGGACGAAATTCGCCAGCGCCTGCCGATCACGCAGGTGGTGGGCGAACATGTGTTGTGGGACAAGCGCAAGAGTCAGCCCGGCAAGGGTGACATGTGGGCATGCTGTCCGTTCCATGCCGAGAAAAGCCCGAGCTTTCATGCCGATGACCGGCGCGGCATCTACCATTGCTTCGGCTGCGGAGCGAGCGGGGACCATTTCCGCTTTCTCACCGAAAAGGCGGGGATGAGCTTTCCCGAGGCGGTGGAGAAGCTGGCGGGCATGGCCGGCGTGCCGATGCCGGCGCGAGACGAGCGCACGGAAAAGCGCGAAGCCGCACAGCGCACGCTGATCGACGTGATGGAACTGGCGACGCGCTATTTCGAAGCGGCGCTGAGCCACAATATCGGGGCGCGGGCGCGCGGCTACCTGTTCGAGCGCGGCGTTTCGCCGGCGAGCCAGGCGCGGTTCCGCATCGGTTTTGCGCCGGACAGCCGCAACGGGCTCAAGGAGCATCTGGCCGCCAATGGCGTTTCGGCGCAGGCAATGGTCGATACCGGGCTGGTCACCAGCCGCGACGACGACCCGCTGACCTATGACCGCTTCCGCAACCGCGTGATGTTTCCGATCACCGATTTTCGCGGGCGGGTGATCGCCTTTGGCGGTCGGGCGCTGAGTGCCGATGTGCCGGCCAAGTATCTCAACTCGCCCGAGACGCAGCTCTTTTCCAAGCGGCAGACGCTCTACAATGGCTTTACCGCCAAGACCGCGGCGCGCGAGGGCGCAAGCGTCGTGGTGGTGGAAGGTTATCTCGACGTCATTGCCGCCGTGTCGGCGGGCTTCGAGGGCACAGTGGCGCCGCTGGGCACGGCGCTGACGGACGAGCATGTGCAACTGCTCTGGCGCATGAGCGATACGCCAATCCTGTGTTTCGATGGCGACAAGGCGGGACTCAAGGCTGCCGAGCGGGCAGCGGACTTGATCCTGCCGCATCTCAAGCCCGGCAAGACGGTGAAGATCGCGACGCTTCCTGAAGGGCAGGACCCGGACGACCTGATCAAGGCGCAGGGGCGGGGGGCTTTTGCCGACGTGATCGACAAGGCGCGGAGCCTGTCGGACATGGTGTGGAGTTTTGAGACCGGGGGCCTGGTGCCCGAGGCGCCCGAAGAGCGGGCGGCGCTGCAGGCGCGGCTGCGCGAGAGGGCCAATTCGATCCAGGACCAGACGGTCCGCTTCCACTACCAGCAGGCGTTCGATGAAAAGCTGAAGGCCTTCTTCGCGCCGCTGCGGCAGAGCGGGCGGGACGGCTGGCGCAATAGCGGCAAGCCGGCCTATGGCCAGAGCGGGGCCTATGGCTATCCCGCGCGCGGCACGCCGCGGCTGGTGGTCAGCGATACGCTGCGCAATTCGCGGCTGCTGCGCAGTGGCGCCGTGGCAGAGGCCTCGCCGCGCGAGGCGACGATCATTTTGACGCTGGTGAACCACCCGGCGCTGGTCGAGGACCATTTCGAGGGGCTGGCCGCGCTCGACTGCGAAACGCCGGTGGCCCAAAAGGTGCTGGGCGATATCCTGGCGCTCGCAGTGCGTCATCATGACATTTCGGCCGAGGACATGCGCTCGGCGCTGGGGGTGCGCGGGCATGGGCCGGCACTGGCCCGCATGACCGAATCACTGTCGCGGCAGGGGGTCTGGCAGGTCGCTCCGGAGACGGCCCGGACGGATGCCGAGACCGGATTAACCCATGCCCTGGCCTTGCATAACAAGAAAGTTCAGCTAAATAGGGAGCTGAAGGCAGCCGAAGCGGCGCTGGGCGAAGACCCGAGCGAAGAAACCTTTGAAAGGCTGCGGGACATCAAGAACCAGATTACCACTGTCGATGGCACAGAGGCATTGATCGAAGGATTTGGTTCGCTATCGGGACGCGCAACTCGCAGTTTTTAGGGATTTTCCCGAGAGGCTGGCGACGCTGCGCGATTTTGCGTTGTGGCGAATCACTTGCTGCCGGCGCATTTCCGTAGCGAACGATGGGACGATTTGAGGCGTTAACGCTTCAGTGACCCAACCTTTACCTTGTCTTGAGTTGTCACCACCTAAGACACAGCCGGGACCACCCGCCCCGTGGGTCCCGAGGAGTACCAGATGGCCACCAAGGCAGCGAACAAAGCCAGCAAGGAAACCGAGAAGCCCGAAAGCGGCGCTCCGGAAACCTCCAACGACAGTCCCTTGATCGACCAGAACGATGCAGCCGTCAAAAAGCTCATCAAGGTGGCCAAGAAACGCGGCTATGTGACCTATGAGGAACTCAACGCCGTCCTGCCATCGGACGAGGTGAGCTCCGAGCAGATCGAAGACTTCATGTCCATGTTCTCGGAAATGGGCATCAATGTCGTCGACGAGGACGAGGTCGAAGAGACCGAAGTCGAGAAGGACGAGGACGACACCGGCACCGATGTCGCCACCTCGACCGGGACGGCCGTTGCAAATACGTCCAATACCAAGTCCGGCTCTGACCGCACCGATGACCCGGTGCGCATGTACTTGCGCGAAATGGGCTCGGTGGAGCTGCTGAGCCGCGAAGGCGAAATCGCCATCGCCAAGCGCATCGAGGCCGGTCGCGAGACCATGATCGAGGGCCTCTGCGAATCGCCGCTGACCTTCCAGGCCATCATCATCTGGCGCGAGCAGCTCGCCCAGGGCGAAATCCTGCTGCGCGACATCATCGACCTTGAAGCAACTTATGCCGGCCCTGACGCCAAGCAGGCGGCTCCGGAAGTCCAGGTTGCGCCCAAGGCGCCCGAACCCGAGGCGGCCAAGCCTGCGCCCAAGGCCGCGCCGAAGCGCGCAACGGGCAATGACGAAGACGACTACGTTCCCGAGGAGCCCGAGGCCCCACAGGACCCGGTCGAGGACGACGACGACGAATTCGACAATGCGCTGTCGCTTTCAGCCATGGAAGCCGAACTCAAGCCGCAGGTGGTGGAGACGTTCGACCGCATCGCCGACGCCTATGGGCAGATGCGCGAAATGCAGGACCGGCACGCCGAAGACCGCACCGCGACCGTCTCGGAGGCGGAAACCAGCAAGCTGGGCGCGCTGCGCGCCGAGGTGATTGCGGACGTCAAGTCGCTGTCGCTCAATGCCGGGCGTATCGAGAGCCTCGTCGAGCAGCTTTACGACATCAACAAGCGCCTGGTGCGCCTCGAAGGCCGCCTGCTGCGCCTGGCCGAAAGCTATGGCGTCAAGCGCGAGAGCTTCCTCGAAAACTATTATGGCCGCGAGCTCGATCCGAGCTGGGAATGGTCGCTGGAGAGCTTCGAGGGCAAGGGCTGGGCCGAATTTGCCCGCCGTGAGACCGACACGGTTGCAGAAATCCGCAACGACATCGCCACCATCGCCACCGAAGCCGGGCTCGATATCGGCGAATATCGCCGCATCGTGCACAAGGTGCAGAAGGGCGAACGCGAAGCTGCCATCGCCAAGAAGGAAATGGTCGAGGCCAATCTGCGTCTCGTGATTTCCATCGCCAAGAAGTACACCAATCGCGGGCTGCAGTTCCTCGACCTCATCCAGGAAGGCAATATCGGCCTGATGAAGGCGGTCGATAAGTTCGAATATCGCCGCGGCTACAAGTTCTCGACCTATGCGACCTGGTGGATCCGCCAGGCGATCACCCGCTCGATCGCCGACCAGGCGCGCACCATCCGTATTCCGGTGCACATGATCGAGACGATCAACAAGATCGTCCGCACCAGCCGCCAGATGCTGCACGAGATCGGTCGCGAGCCGACGCCCGAAGAGCTCAGCGAAAAGCTGCAGATGCCGCTCGACAAGGTGCGCAAGGTACTCAAGATCGCCAAGGAGCCGATCAGCCTCGAAACGCCGATCGGCGACGAAGAAGATTCGAACCTGGGCGATTTCATCCAGGACGTGAACGCGATCCAGCCGATCGACGCGGCGATCCAGTCCAACCTGCGTGAGACCACGACGCGCGTTCTGGCATCGCTGACGCCGCGCGAGGAACGTGTGCTGCGCATGCGCTTCGGCATCGGCATGAATACCGACCATACGCTCGAAGAAGTGGGCCAGCAGTTCTCGGTGACGCGCGAGCGTATCCGCCAGATCGAGGCCAAGGCGCTGCGCAAGCTCAAGCATCCGAGCCGGAGCCGGAAGCTGCGGAGCTTCCTCGACAACTAGGAGCCGCCCGATGGCGGCTCCCCGTCTCACGCTCACATCGCTGCGCACCGCCATCCCCTTCAAGCTGGTGGTGACGTTTTCGGACGGGACCTGGGGCACGTTCAATGCCGCGCCCATGCTGGCCGAGCGCGGCGAGGGCACCGAACCGCTGCGCGACCGGCGCTATTTCGCCAAGGTCGAGCTGGTCAACGGCAAGCCGATCTGGCCGAACTATTTTGACATCTCGCCGCTTTGGTTGCAGGAGGAGATGGAAAAGAATGGCGAGCTGGAGCGACCGCGGCCCGCCAGGCAGACAAGACTTTAGGGAGACCCATCATGTCGTTCTTCAAGAAGCTTTTCGGGGGCGGATCGGACACTGCCAATGCCGAGCCGCAGGGCGACAAGGTGATGGGCGAAGAGAGCTACAAGGGCTTTCTGATCAAGGCCATCGAGATGAAGGCCGGGGGCGAATTGCAGCTGGCCGGGCTGATCGAGAAGGAGATCGGCGGGGAGCTCAAGAGCTACCGCTATATCCGGGCCGAGCGCATGACCTCGCGCGAGGACCTCGTGGCGCTGGCACTGACGAAGGGCCGGCAGATCATCGACGAGCAGGGCGAGCACATCTACCGCTAGCCCGCTTCAGGACGATTGCATGACCACCGCGAGCCGCGAAGGCTCGCGGTTTTGTTTGAAAGGATGCCAGAATGGCAAAGAAACCAACCGCCCGTACCGAATTCGTGATGTTCGATGTTGTCTACGAGGACGGATCGCAACGCTCCAATCGCAAGGTGGATGCCAACCTGCTCGGCGGGCTTGATGGCGACGATCCGGCGCGGACTGCGATCATGGAGCAGGACCGCGCCATTTCGGAGAAGTCCGGACAGCCGCCGCTGGCGATCAAGTCGATCAAGCGCTCGGGGAAGTAGGCCGCAAAGCTGCCAGCGCGCCGGCGATTGCTTCGGCTTTGGCGCGATAGGGCAGGCCGCGGGCGCTGGGATGCGGCACGGCGTTGTGGGCGATGCCGTGGCGGCGGCAGAGGCGCGCGGCGGCTTCGCCCAGAGCGATGACAGGCCGGCCCTGGCATTCGTGGCGGCCGACGGCGTCGAAGGACAGGTCCATATCCGCGGGGCGGATGGCCTGGGATCGCGTTGCCGGCAGCAGGTGAAAGCCGTGCGTGACGTAGAGGTCGGAGCGGCTCAGCTGCGCCTTGTGCAGGGCGAGGTCGAGGACGCGGTTGAACGGCATGTCGGGCAGATAGCCCAGGCGCAGCAGGGTTTCGCGGTGGCGCCGGGCCGAGGGCGCGTCGAGGTAATTATAGGTGAGCAGGACCGGCCCTTCCGGTGCGGCGGAGGCCAGGTGGTAGGGCGTGGTCCAATTTCCGTCGAGCCCGACATCGGCAAAGGTCTCGTAGCCGGTTATGGCGAGCGCGCGGCGGCGGGCGACCCAATCGGCATAGGCGCCCGCCGCCATGTCAGCCAAGAGCCTTGTGGATCGATGGCTTGACCACGGTGCCATAGAGTTCGATGGCCTTCATGACCTTGTCGTGGGGGAGGGTGCCGACGCTCAGCTGCAAGCCAAAGCGGTCGTGGCCGAACCATTCGTGCTGCATAAGGATCTTATCGATCACTTCCTGCGGCGATCCCACATAGTAGGCGCCTTCGGACGTGGTGCCGGCGTCGAACTGGGCGCGCGTGGTGGGTGGCCAGCCACGCTCGGCGCCGATGCGGCTCATGGTGGCGCTGTGGGCCGGGAACGCGATGTCGCGGGCTGCCTGGCTGTCCTCGGCGATGAAGCCATGGCCGGAGACGCCGAGCTTGAGCTTGCTCACGTCATGGCCGACCTTTTGCGCGGTCTGGCGATAGAGTTCGGTCAGGGGCTGGAACTGGCGCGGGCGGCCGCCGATGATGGCGATCATCAGGGGCAGGCCGTAATAGGCGGCGCGGGCGACTGAGTTCGGCGTGCCGCCCACGGCGATCCACAGCGGCAGCGGCTGCTGGACCGGCTTGGGATAGATGTCGAGCCCGGGAATGGGCGTTGTGTGCTTGCTGCCCGGCCAGGCGACTTTGCCGCCCTCGCGAATCTTGAGCAGCATTTCGAGCTTTTCCTCGAAGAGCTCGTCATAGTCATTGAGGTCGAGGCCGAAGAGCGGGAAGCTCTCGATGAAGGAGCCGCGGCCGGCCATGATCTCGGCGCGGCCATTGCTGATGAGATCCAGCGTGGCGAATTGCTGCCAGACGCGAACCGGGTCTTCGGAGCTGAGGACGGTGACAGCCGTGGAGAGGCGGATCGATTTCGTGCGGGCCGCGGCTGCGGCGAGAATGGTCACGGGGGCCGATGCGACATAGTCGGCGCGGTGATGCTCGCCCAGGCCATAGAAGGACAGGCCAAGCTGGTCGGCCAGTTCGATTTCCTCGATAAGATCGGCGAGACGTTCGGCCGGAGCCTGCGTCCGGTTGCCGTTCAGCGGATCGGGGGTGTTCTCGGCGAAGGAATAAAGTCCAAGTTCCATGGCGGTTCTCCTTGGCCCGAGATGTGACCGCGCCCGGGCGCAGCTTCAAGAACGCACATGGGTGTTACCGCGCGGCATGGTGTCCGCGCGGTAATCGTGATCAGACGCTGCTTTGGTTCGGGGTGTAGGCCCAGGGGGAGGCTGGAGACGGCGCGGGCTGCGGTGCCTTTTCGCCGGCCTGGCGATGGATTTCGGTGACCAGTGCGGGATCGAGCTTGAGCTTGATGGCCAGGGCTTCGAGATAGGCCTGTTCGGCGGCGGTATCAGCGCTGATGGCCACCAGGGAAGCGGCGTAAATCTCGGCGGCATGCTCAGGCGTATCGGCGCGGGCAATGACGGCATTGATGTCGAGCGGGCTCGAAAGCTCGTCGAAGACCCAGGCCTTTTCTTCTGCGGAAAGCGGCATGGTCTTGAGGCGTTCGAAAATCGCTTCCTTTTCAGTGGCGTCGATGCGGCCGTCGGCCTTGGCTGCGGAGATCATGGCGCGCACCAAGGTCTTGCCCAGTTCTTCATGCGCCCGTTCGTCTGTCGGGGCGGGAATAAAGGCGTCCTCGCGCGCTATCGGTGCTGCGCCGCCCTGGTTCTGCTGATGGTTCTGCCAGGCCTTGTAGGCAAGGCCGCCAACCGCGGCCAATGCGCCGGCCTTCACGGCGCCGCCCAGCAGCTTGCCGGGCTTGCCGCCCGACAGCAGCATGCCGGCGGCGAGGCCAGCGGCTCCTGTCATGGCCGTCCGTTGCATGTTCGGGTCGGTCTGAAGCGTCTTGAGGATCTGGTCGATATTGAACACGGGCGGCTCCCTTTTGATTGATTTTTCAGATGGGGACTGGCGACGGCTTTGACAAGCGCGCCGCCGGCGATGGGCGCAAAAGAAAGACCCCGGCGGTTGCCGGGGTCCTTGGAGAAGCCTTGGAGGGAGGGGCCAAGGCCACTCTCTACTGCTTAGACGCCGGGGGCGGCGGGCTCAGCAGCAGGAGCCGGGTCAGTAGCGGCCGGAGCGGCCGGTTCAGCAGCCGGGGCAGCGGGAGCAGCAGGCTCAGCAGCCGGGGCGGCATCAGTCATCGGGGCCGGTGCGGTTTCAACGGCCGGAGCTTCGGTCATCGGAGCCGGAGTGGTGGTGGCGGGGGCTTCAACGGCCGGGGCGCCATTCACATCAACGGTGGTCGACGGGCCGGAATTGGCCGAGAAGACCAAGTAGCCGATAGCCAGCAGGGCGAGGGCCACGATGATACCGACGAACCAGCCGGTGCCGTTGCTCTCACGAGTATAGACCGTGCGGTCATCACGGGTATAGACAGTATCGCGTTCGGGGGTAGCCATCATTTGCTCCTATGTTTCAACGCTGGCAAATAAACGCAGGCTCGAAGCAAGGAGTTCCCGGAAACGTGAAGTTGTGAGCGCCGCCCATGTCGGCGTCGATTCAACATTGAGATTCAAATGCTTGAACGAGAGGCTAAAGGTCCGGACCCGAAGTCTTTTGTGGCTTTTTTGAGATTTTGTCGATCAGCGCCAGGAAAAGCGCGGACACGATGAAGGTCAGGTGCAGCATCGTGTACCAGAAAATCTGCTCATTGGTGTAGGTGGGCACGTTGAGGAAGATCTGCAGCAGGTGGATCGAGGAGATGGCCACGATGGTGGAGGCCACCTTGATCTTGAGCGAACCGGCATCGATCTGGCCGAGCCAGTGGACGTCATCCTCATCGTCGAAGCGGGAAACGAAGTTCTCGTAGCCGGAAATGATCACCATGACGACGAGGCTGGCGATCAGAGCCGCATCGATCAAGCCGAGAACCTTCAGGATGGCCTCGGTTTCGTCGATGACAAAGAGTTTGGCGCCGAAGTCGAACAGCTTGATGCCGAAGGTGATGGCGTAAAACACCAGAGCGAGCCCCAGGCCAATATAGAAGGCCACGAGCAGCCAGCGCGAGGCCAGGATGACGCGTTCAACCATTATTTCAAGCTGCTTCATGGGTCTCTCCGGCCGAGCTGCGCAGAGATAGCAATTCCATTGGCGCTTTCAAGCGGCGCAGCCGTAGCGCCAACAAATAAAAGGCCGGGCTTTCGCCCGGCCTTTCAGGTCTGGTCCTGGCTTGTGCCTTAGCGCTGAGCGACGGTCACAAGCGGGGTGATGCGGCGGATGGTGACGCGACGGTTCTCACGCTCGGCCGCTTCGGTGCGGATCTTGAGGTAGCGCTCGCCATAACCCTGGGTCGCCAGGTTTTCCGGCGGCACGCCGTAGAAGTCGGTCAGCACGCGGGCCACGGTGGCGGCACGGCTATCCGAAAGGCGCAGGTTGGAAATGTCCGAACCGACCGCGTCGGTGTGACCTTCGATCAGGAAGGTCTCGTTCGGGTTGCGCTCGAGCAGAGCCAGCATGGCGTTGGCCACACCCGAGAGAGACTGAACCTGGTCGCGGCCGATGGTGGCAGCGCCGGTGTCGAAGGTGAGGTTACCCACTTCCAGACGACGCACGCTGTCACGCAGACGGGCAGAACGCTTGACTTCGTCGATCGAGTAGAGACGGGCAACCTGTTCGACCGGGGGCTGGGCGAAGAAGGTTTCGAGCTCGTTCTCGTCGGCATAGCGGGAATCCAGCACGTATTCACGCACGGGGATAGTCAAGCGCAGCGGCGGCAGGCCTTCGGCCGGATCGCGCCACTGGTCGAGCTGGTCGTAGTAGCGGTCGTCGAAATAGGCGAGCACGAACTCAGTGCCATCGGGTGCGATACGCGAGCGGCGCAGGATATCGCCGTTGCGGTTGCGAACCGTGATGATCTGGGTGCCGTCGGGACGGGTGATCACTTCACGCACGCGGCCATTGCTGAGATTTTCGTAGTAAATCTCATCCTGCTGCGGGTTGTAGAAGCGGTCAGTGTCCTGACCGATCGAGTTGACGATCAACTGGGTGCCGATCTGCAGGATTACCTGCGCGATCGGATCGCCGCCGCTGACCGGCGACTGCACCAACGGGGCCTCGACCACGGTGACCGGGGTCTGCTGCACACCGGTCTGGACGGTATTGTTGTCACCCGTGACAGTGGTGTTCACCTGGGTGATGTTGTTGGTGATGTTGGTGACGTAGTTGTTGATGACCGTCTGATTGACGGTTGTATCGCCAGCCGCAGTCACCGCGGTGCCCTCTTCAGCAGTGACCGCTGCGACCGGTTCGGCCGACATGGTACGCATGACCTCGGACTGTGCGTCCTCGTCGCTGGTGGGCGCGGGGCCTGCAGGGACCTCTTCAGCCTGTACCTGCGCAGCGGCTTCGCCTTCGACGACAGCTTCACCTTCAACGGCAGCTTCGCCTTCGACCGGCTGGGCCGATTCGGCGGGAACCGCTTCTTCGTCCTTGGCGCTGTCGAGCACCGGAGCGATCTGGTCCTGGGTCACACCCTCGGGCAGGTCTTCCACCAGTTCGGCAGGCTCACCTTCGGAGGTGACGTCCTCGACCGGCTGAGGCTGGTTGTCGCCGGGGGCCGGGACGGCAGGCTGTTCGCCCGCAGCAGGCTGTTCGCCGGCAGAGGTGGTTTCAGGCAGCGGGGACAGGGTCAGGCCAAAGTCGGCAACGCAGGTGGCGTTGTCGGTGAAGCCCAGAATGCCACAGATCGAAGCGATCTCAGCCAAGGCAGCATCGATGCGCGCCTGGGCGCTGGTATCACCGGCGGCAAGATCGGCAACGGCAGCATTGTGCGCGTCGACCTGAGCGGCGAGCTGGGCTTCGATATCACCCTGAGCGGTTGCCGGGGCAGGCTGTTCGGCGGGCTGCTCGACCGCAGGAGCCGGTTCTTCAGCGACGGGCTCCTCGACCGCGGGCTGTTCCGCGGCGGGCTGTTCCGCGGCGGGCTGTTCTGCAGCCGGGGCCGCTTCAGCGGGAGCCGGTTCTTCAGCAACAGGCTCGGGTGCGGGGGCCGCTTCAGGGGCCGGCTCGACCACGGGAGCGGGCTCTTCCACTGCCGGTGCGGGCTCTTCGACCGGAGCAGGCTCTTCCACCGGGGCGGGCTCGGGAGCCGGTGCGGCTTCCTCGACCGGCGCGGGTTCGGGCTCTGGGGCGGGTTCCTCGACCACCGGCTCTTCGGGGGCGGGGGCGGGTTCTTCCACGGCCGGTTCCTCGGCCGCAGGTGCGGAGCTACCGGACGAGATGGCCGCGATGCATTCGTCGATGCTCGCGTAGCCGCCGACGATGCACAGCTCGGTCAGAGTCGTCTGCGCAGCTTCAAGCGCAGCAGCGTCTCCCGATGCCTGAGCCCGGACATAAGCCTGGTAGGCAGATTGCAGCTCGGCATCCTGAGCATTGGCCGAAATCGGCGCGAAGGCCAGCATGCTGATGCTGGTTCCGGCTAGGAGCCAGTTCTTGAGGCGCATTGTTTTATCCTTTTGTGTTTGAAACACTTCCCGTCGAGCATCGCGGTCCGTTCCTGAATGCTCCATGAACGGCAATCGAGCGTGCCGACAGGCCCCGCAGAGCCCAGAACGCGGGGATGAGCCGTGGGTTCCGCGGTGGGCGTTATCGAATTTGGGCGAGCCATTGCGGCACGATTGCGGCGCAGTGGACGGTTCCGCACAGCGGCGACTTTGCCGCTTGTGGCCATCGTGCTAGGCCCGATGGCATGCAACAAGCCATCGACAGCCTTTCCGTCGCGACGCGCGGCCAGGGACTATACGAGGTGACGCGCAGCCTGCGCGGCTTCGTCGACAGGTCGGGCATCGGCACCGGCCTCGTGACGGCCTATGTGCGGCACACATCGTGCTCCCTCCTCATCCAGGAGAATGCCGATCCGGACGTGCAGACGGACCTTGAGGGATTCTTTCGGCGGCTGGTGCCGGAGGGAATGAACTGGCTGGTGCACACGACGGAGGGGCCCGATGACATGCCGGCCCATATCAAGGCGGCCCTCACGCAGACATCGATCGGCATTCCAGTCAGCGGCGGGCAGCCTGTGCTGGGCACGTGGCAGGGGCTTTATCTTTTCGAACACCGGACGCAGCCACATCGGCGCGAGCTGGTCTTGCACATTATCGGGGAGTGAACATGGATTGGTCGCAGCTTCTGGACTACTGGCCGTTCGTGCTGGGCCTGATGGCTACCGGCGTTGTATCGGGCATTGCGGCGGGGCTCCTCGGGATCGGTGGCGGCGCGGTCATCGTGCCGGCACTGGGCAATGCCTTGCTGCTGATGGGCTATGACGCCGACCTGGTGCAGCATGTGGCCGTTGGCACGTCGCTCGCCATCATCATTCCGACCGGTATCATGAGTGCGCGGGCCCATCACCGGCGGGGCGCGGTGGATATGGTGGCGCTCAAGCTCTGGGTGCCGTTCATCGTGCTGGGAACGTTTGTCGGCGGGCTGATGGCGGGATGGTTTTCGGGGGACGTGCTGCGCATCGTGTTTGCGGTGATGGCGTTCGTGATTGCCGCCAATATCGTCTTTGCGTTTCAGACGCGGCTGATGGGGCATCTGCGCGGATCAAGCGCCACGCACCGGATTTCGGCGCTGGTGGTGGGTTATGTGTCGTCGCTGATGGGCATCGGGGGTGGCTCGCTGACCGTGCCGACGCTGGTGGCGTTCGGCGACACCATGCACAAGGCCGTGGGCACGTCGGCGGCCATCGGGGTGGCGATCGCGCTGTCGGGGACGGCGGGCTTCATCATTTCGGGCTGGGGCGTGGAGGGCGTGCCGCCGCTGAGCCTGGGCTATGTGAACCTTCTGGCGCTGGCGCTGGTGGGCGTGCTCGCAGCGGTGTGCGCACCGATGGGCGCGGCGCTGGCGCACCGGCTCGACCAGAAGACGCTCAAATACGTGTTCGCCGCATTCCTTGTGGCGGTGGGGCTGAACATGCTGTGGAAGGTGCTGGCGGGCTAGGGCCGAATGTTAGTGGTGGGGGCGGGTTGACTACGGTGGGACCGCCCCCACCGCCCAAGCCCCCTCAATGAGGGGATCCGGGTATCTCATGGGCCGCCCGACGGATCGGACAACCCATGAAGATAGACAACGCGCGAAAGGCAGCCCGGGTTTGTCCAAAACATGGCGAAGCCCGGGTTGTGCACCGATTAGTCGGCGCTGTTGTCCAAATCCCACGACACGCTGACGGTGATGGCGAAGGTCATCTCGCCCGCTTCCACCGGGACATCGGCGGCGGACTGCATCTCGGCGCGCGCATACATGGGATAGGGCTGCGGCACATCAAAACTCTGCTGCTCGGAGATGGATTCGAGATCGCCCAGCGTGGCGCCGGCGATATCGGCATAGAGTTCGGCCTTCTGGCGGGCGTCGGCGAAGGCGGACTTGCGGGCCTCGTCGAGGAGTTCGGACGGATCGGCGACCGAGAAGCTGACGCCGTTGACGGTGTTGGCGCCGACGGTAACGGACTTGTCGAGGATGCCGCCGAGCTCGGCCAGGTCGCGGACCACGACGGTGACGATGTTGGACACCTGGTAGCCGTTGATCTTGGGCGGCAGGGTATAGCCATTGCCGTCGCGCTCGTCGGAATAGACGTAGTTGGGATTGACCGAGAAGCCGGAGGTCTGGATGTCGCGGGCCTCGATACCGGCGTCCTTAAGCGCGGCGATCAGTTCGCTCATGGCGGCGGTGTTGGCGTCGAGCGCCTCGCGTGCGGTCGCGCCCTGCGTGGTGACGCCCGAATTGATGGTGGCCATGTCAGGCGCCGCGCGCACTTCGCCGCGGCCTTCGATGGCTATGGTGCCGGCATAGGCGGGCAGGGCAGTGGCGAGCAGGGCGAAGGGAACGAGGACGCTGAGGGCACGCATGGCAAACTCCTTTAAGCCGTAACGGAACGAGATGTCCCGATGCAATGCGTCAGTATTGCGGCGCAGATGAACGGGAGTTGAATGACGTCCGGCCGAGACTAGCGTAGTCAAATAGTATGACTTAAATGGATGAACGCTTGCGCCCCACCGATGGAGCGCGTTAGTGACGTGCCAACAGTCAGGGGGCGAGATGAGCGTGAACGATATTCCGCCGGGTGTGCTTTTGGGCCGCGCCCTGATTCCGGGTTACGAACATCCACGCGTGGTCACCGTGCGCGACGGGCAGCTGGTGGACATTACCGTGCGCGGCATGGCCACGGTGCGCGATATTGCCGAGAGCGGAAATGCCGCCGAGCATGTGCGCAGCGCGCCGGGACAGGCTGTGGGCGCGCTTGAAGACATTATCAGCAATGGAAGCGGTGAGAGGGACGATCTGCCGCGTCTCCTTGCGCCGATCGACCTGCAGGCGATCAAAGCCTCCGGGGTGACGTTCGTGGTGTCGCTGCTGGAGCGCGTAATCGAGGAACAGGCGCGGGGCGACAAATCGCGCGCCGATGCGCTGCGCGGCGAAATCCTCGAGCTGATCGGGACGGACCTCAGCCAGCTCGTGCCCGGCTCGGACGCCGCGATGAAGGTGAAGGCGGCGCTGATCGAAAAGGGCGTCTGGAGCCAGTATCTGGAAGTGGGTATCGGTCCCGACGCGGAAATCTTCACCAAGGGCCAGCCGATGAGCGCAGTGGGCCATGGCGCGGAAGTCGGCCTGCATCCCGTGTCGAGCTGGAACAATCCCGAACCCGAAGTGGCGCTGCTGGTGACCAGCAAGGGCGAGATCATCGGCGCGACGCTGGGCAATGACGTCAACCTGCGCGACGTCGAGGGCCGCTCGGCGCTGCTGCTGGGCAAGGCCAAGGACAATAACGCCTCGGCATCGCTGGGGCCGTTCCTGCGCCTCTTCGAGGGTGACTTTTCGCTCGAAACCATCAAGCAGGCAGAAATTGCGCTGCGCGTCGAAGGTCCGGACGGCTTCGTGCTCGAAGGCCAGTCGAACATGGCGCAGATTTCCCGGACGCCCGAATCGCTAGTCGCGGCCACGGTCGGATCGCATCACCAATATCCGGACGGTCTGGTGCTTTACCTCGGAACCATGTTCGCCCCGGTGAGGGATCGCGACGGCGCCGGCAAGGGTTTTACCCACAAGATCGGCGATGTCGTCTCGATTTCGACACCCAGCCTTGGCACATTGACCAATGTGGTCAATCTCTCCACCAAGTGTCCGCCCTGGACCTATGGCGCCAGCCACCTGATGCGCGATCTTGCGCGCGCGGACCTGCTCTAGTTTCTTCAAGCGCTGCTCCTCCCCCGCGGCGCGTATCTTCCGAAAGGCCTCTCCATGAGCGAATTGCACAAGAACCTGATCGACGGCGAATGGGTCGGCTCGGATGGGATCGAGAACATCAACCCGTCCAATATCAACGAAGTCGTGGGCGTCTATGCGCGCGCCACGGCCGAGGAAACCAAGCAGGCCATCGCCGCCGCCAAGGCCGCGTTCCCGGCCTGGTCGCGCTCGGGCATTCTCGAGCGCCATGCAATCCTGCGCAAGGCGTCCGACGAGATCACCGCGCGCAAGCAGGAACTGGGCGAACTTCTGAGCCGCGAAGAAGGCAAGACGCTGCCCGAAGGCATCGGCGAAGTGACCCGCGCCGCCCAGATTTTCGACTTCTTCGCCGGTGAAGTGCTGCGCCTTGCCGGCGAAGTGCTGCCCTCGGTTCGTCCGGGCGTAGGCGTTGAAATTACCCGCGAGCCGATCGGCGTCATCGGCATCATCACGCCTTGGAATTTCCCGATCGCCATCCCGTCCTGGAAGATCGCGCCGGCGCTGGCCTACGGCAATACCGTGGTGATCAAGCCGGCCGACCTGGTGCCGGGCTCGACCTGGGCCATTGTCGACATTCTCGTGCGCGCCGGCCTGCCCAAGGGCGTGTTGAACCTCGTCATGGGCAAGGGTTCGGTGGTCGGCCAGACCATGCTGGACAGCAAGGACGTCAATGCGGTGAGCTTTACCGGCTCGGTGGGGACTGGCAAGCGCGTAGCTGCCGCCTCGATCGAAGTCGGCCGCAAGTTCCAGCTGGAAATGGGCGGCAAGAACCCGACCATCGTGCTCGACGATGCCGACCTCAAGGTCGCGGTGGAATCGGTGGCGCAGTCGGCCTTCTTCTCGACCGGCCAGCGCTGCACGGCCTCGAGCCGCGTGATCGTGACCGAAGGCATCCACGACAAGTTCGTCGAGGCGCTGGCCGCCCGCACAGCCGGCCTGCGCGTCGGTCACGCCTTGGAAAAGGACACGGAAATCGGTCCGGTGGTCGATCCGAGCCAGCTCAAGCAGGACACCGACTATATCGAGATCGGCAAGTCGGAAGGCGCCAAGCTGATGGCCGGCGGCGAGCGCGTGAAGGCCGGTACGGAAGGCTACTTCCTGCAGCCGACGCTGTTTACCGAAGCTACCAATTCCATGCGCATCGCGCGTGAGGAAATCTTCGGGCCGGTGGCTGCAGTCATCAAGGTCAAGGACTACGAGGAAGCGCTGGCGACGGCGAACGATACCGAGTTCGGCCTTAGCGCGGGCATCGTCACGACCTCGCTCAAGTATGCGACGCATTTCAAGCGCAATGCCGAGGCCGGCATGGTGATGGTCAACGTGCCGACGGCGGGCGTCGATTTCCATGTGCCGTTCGGCGGACGCAAGGGCTCGAGCTATGGTCCGCGCGAGCAGGGCAAGTATGCGGCCGAGTTCTTCACTGTGGTGAAGACGGCCTATACCGCGGCCGGCTAAGTGTCAGCGATATGAACAGGATGCGGGGCCTTCGGGGCCCCGTTTTCTTTTGCGGTGCCGCTAACCGCGCCGCTGCGTCAGGGCCATGCCGGCCAAGATCATCACGATGCCGATGGCGCTGGCCCAGAGGGTGACGGGTACGCCGCGTAGCAGATCGAGGAGGACGCCGCTGACCATCTGGCCGGCGATGACCAGCAGGGTGGAATTGACTGCGCCGATACGGGTGATGAGCCACGAGCCGGAGGCGACGAAAACGACGCCGATTGCGCCGCCGGTAAAGACCCACCAGGGCATCTCGGCAAGGTTGGACGGTATGAGGCCGCCAATGATGAGACCGGCAAGGGTAAGGACGGCAAAGCCGATGGCATGATTCCAGAAGGAGGAGATCATGGCCGTCGAGGAAAGCGACAAGCGGCCATTGACCTGGCGGCTGAGAATGATGAGGAGACCGACGCTGAAGGCGAAGACGACGGGGATGATCATGCTTGGCCACCCAGGCCAAAGAGGATGATCAAGAGGCTGCCCGCGGCAATCAGAATGACGGCGGCGGCATCGCGCAGATCGAGCCGGCGTTTTGGAAGGCCGAGCAGTCCCCAGAAGTCGGCAGCAAGGCTGAGGGTGAACTGGCCGGCAAGGCCGAGAGCGAGCGTTCCGGCCAAGGCGAGCGGCGAATTGACTGCTTCGGAGGTCAACGTCACGGTGACCGCGCCAAGAATGCCGCCGAGATAGGCCCAGAGCGGGGCGCGGCCGATACTGGCCCGGGCAGCGGCCGCTTCGCGGCTTTGCTGGCGCCAGAAAATGGCCAGAACCAGCACGGCGAAGACCGTGCCGACGCCATGGGCCAGCCAAGACGAGAAGAAGGCGCCGCCATAGCGGCCGGCTTCGCCATTGACGAAGATGGCCATAGTGAGCAGGCCGCCGCTGCCGAAGGCGGCGAGCAGGTGCAGCGGGCTAGGCCGCTGGGCGGTTGGAAAATTCATCAGGTGATCCGACTCAGAAGGGCGGCGGCAGATTAGCCCATGCTGGCGTTGCGGCGTAGGAGGGCGAGGAAGAACACGCCGCCGATGAGGCCGGTGATGATGCCAAGGGGCAGGTCCTGGGGCGGAATGATGATGCGGGCGAGCATGTCGGCGAGGACGAGGAAGATGGCGCCGACAAGGGCCGAGAGCGGCAGGACGCGGCGATAGTCGCCCCCCACAACCATGCGCACGATATGGGGGATCATGAGGCCGACGAAGGAAATAACCCCCGAAAAGGCGACGGCGGCTCCCGTGAGGATGGCACAGGCGACAAAGACGGCCATGCGGAAGCGCGCCGCGGGAATGCCGAGGGCAGTGGCAGATTCGTCGCCCAGCGTCATGGCGTTGAGGAACCGGGCCCGGGCGATGAGCCAAGCGCCGCAGGCCACGAGCGCGGCAAGCGGGAACAGCAGCTGGTTCCACTGCGCCAGGCCGAGGCCGCCGAGCATCCAGAAGAGCACGGTGTGGGCGGCGCGCGGATCGCCCAGGAAAATAGCGAGGCTGCCGGCCGAGGTAATGACGAAGCTTACGGCGACGCCGGCGAGGACGAGGCGGCTGGCACCCGTCGAGCGGGTGAGGGTGGCGGCGCCGACGACGACCAGGGTGGTGATGAGCGCGCCTGCAAAGGCGAAGACGGGCAGGGTGGCCAAGCCGAAAATCATGCCGACGTGCAACAGCACGATGATGGCCCCCAGCGCGGCGCCGGAGGAAATGCCGAGCAGGTGGGGATCGGACAGGGGATTGCGGGTGACCGATTGCAGTGCGGCGCCGACCAACGACAGGCTGGCACCGACAATGGCGCCGAGAATGACGCGGGGGAGGCGCACTTCCCAGACGATGTTATCGCGGCCGGACGACCAGGTGACTTCGAGACTGCCGGGGAAGAGGTGGTGCTGGACGACGCCCCAGACGACATGCGGCTCGATGCCCACGGCGCCGGTGCTGACGCCAAAGGCCATGATGGCAAGGAGGATGACGGCCAGGGCGGCCACGAGCAGCGGGACGTGGTGGAGGAGCCAATGGCGCGGGCCGTGGACGAGGTGGCGATGAGACATGTCATTCCGTTTCGGGGGGACCCCCACCCGGCCTCCCCCTGAAGGAGGGGGAGGGGGGCATCGAGCGGGTGGAGATGGCGCGGTACAGTAACGGCTCACCCTGGCGGACCCAGGGTGACTGGCACGGCTAGTCCCGGAAGGCGGTGGCGAGGCGCTTGATGGCTTCGATATTGCGGGGGCCGGGGGTGGCTTCGACATAATCGAGGACGACGAAGCGGTCGTCCCTGACGGCCGGGATATCCTGGAAGGCCGGGCTGGACTTCATGAAGGCGATCTTCTGTTCGGCGGTCACTTTGCCATAGTCGACGATGACGATGATTTCCGGATCGCGCTCGATGACCGGTTCCCAGCCGATCTCGACCCAGCTCGACTGCACGTCGTCCATAATGTTGGTGCCGCCAGCGGCCTCGATGAGGGCGGTGGGCATGGCAAAATTGCCGGCGGTGAATGGCTTGTCCTCGCCCGAGTCGTAGACGAAGACGCGAGGCGCGATTTCCATGGTGGGCAGGGTACGGGTAAAGGCTTCGAGATCGGCCTTGTAGCCATCGACGAGGGCATCTGCCTCTTCCTCGATGCCGAAAATGCGGCCGAGATTGAGAAGGTCGTTGTAGAGATCGTCGATCGAGGCCTTGGGCTTGTCCATGATGTGGACGCAGCTTTCGGTGAGCTCATAGACGGCGATGTCGAACTCGGCCAGCGTGGCCGGGGTCAGTTCGCCGCCGACGCGCATGCCGTAATTCCAGCCGGCGAAATAGAGATCGGCATCGGCGCCAAGCAGAACTTCCTTGGTCGGATAATTGGGCGAGAGTTCGGGGAGCTCGGCTACGCCCTGGCGCAGGCGCTCGTCCAGCGTTTTCCAGTCGGAGACGCCAGTATAGCCGGCCATGTGGTCCTGCAGGCCAAGAACCAGCATCATTTCGGTGAGGTTGACGTCGTTGGAGACGGCGCGCTGCGGAGCGGCGTCAAAGGTGACGCTGCGGTCGCAGCTCTGCACTGTGACGGGGAATGTGGACGCATGGGCCGGGGCGACGAGAAGCGCAGTGGTGGCAAGGGCGGTGAGGCGAAGCATGAAAACTCCCTGTGCAATCAATCGAGGTGAAAGGAAAAGCGGGGCTGGCCCGTGGTCGGGTGGCGGTCGATGACCGTGCCGACGGCAAAGGTGTCGCGGATGGCCTCGGGGGTCAGAACGTCGAGCGGGGCGCCCAGGGCCAGCTGGCGGCCGGCTTCGAGCACCAGGACCGCGTCGGCATGGGCGCTGGCCAGGGCCAGATCGTGCAGCGAGACGACGACGGTCGCCGGCAGACGAGAAAGCAGCGCGAGGACTTCGAGCTGGTGGCGGATATCGAGGTGATTGGTGGGTTCGTCGAGAATGATGAGATCGGGGCGCTGCACGAGGGCGCGGGCGATCATGACGCGCTGCTTTTCACCGCCGGAAAGCGTGGCGAAATCGCGCCCCGCGAGATGGGCCAGCCCCATGAGCTCGAGCGCCTCTTCGACCGCGGTATAATCCTCGGTGCCGAGGCTGGACTGGTGCGGGATGAGGCCCAGCTCGACGATTTCGGCGACCGAGAGTCCGAAGTCGGAGGCGCCTTCCTGGAGCACGGTGGCGACGCGGCGAGCGCAGTCGCGGGGTGAGAGCGACCAGATGTCGGCGCCGTCGAGGCAGACCTGGCCGGCGCCGGGCCGATGAAAGCGATAGAGGCAGCGGAGGAGGCTCGACTTGCCCGCGCCATTGGGGCCGACAATGGCGAGCATGGCGCCTGGGGACACGGCGAAATCGACGCCGGAAACGATGGGCGCGTGGCCGGGCGGACCCCAGGCGAGGCCGGAAACGGTCAGTTGGGCGGGGCGGGCGCTGGTCAGACGATCAGGCAGGGACACGGCATATACCCACATCTGTGGGGTATAAGCCGGAAAAGCCGATCAGCCTTGAAACAGCAATGTGAAATTCTGCGTCAGCCATCTGCATCCCCTCGGCACACCCCGGCCGAATTCAGGTTCAGTCGACGGCAGGTCTCCTGGCTTGCGGGTCACGGCGCTTCCGAACCTTCCCGGCCAATCGGCCAGTGGCGCCGGAACATTTGCGTCAGGGACGCAGTGCTCCGGTTTTGGCTGGATGCGGTTTCGTACCGCGCTCCAGTCGGAAGAGCTATCCGCTCACAGTTGCGGGGGCAGCCACGGTTTTGCGCCCTGATGGGTACGTCGCACCGTGTTCCCTTTTAATCCCCCGTGGGTATTGCCCGTG
>PJUF01000141.1_pt1 | contig 68689 bp, 60 predicted proteins | sample 1512191 | NCBI WGS metagenome assembly PJUF01 (sample SAMN08177673, study PRJNA422409) | Feces metagenome, whole genome shotgun sequencing project. | isolation source: Chicken feces (3) enriched on wood chips | host: Gallus gallus | place: USA: Madison | collected 2015-01-15 | reverse complement strand
TGGTTCGTCGGTGTCACTGGGCTGTCAGGGCTGGTCGAAAGTGTGACCGGCTACCGGCTCGAGGCGGCGCTGCAGTGGAACATGATCAACTCCTATCAGGGGCTTATCCTGCCGCTGATCGCGTCGGCATCGGCCACCTTCCTGTTCCGCCAGTTCTTTCTTACCGTTCCCGAGGAACTCTGCGAGGCGGCACGTCTCGACGGGGCGGGGCCGATCAAGTTCTTCTTCGATATTCTGCTGCCGCTCTCTCGCGCCAATATCGCTGCGCTCTCGATCATCCTCTTCCTGTTCGGCTGGAACCAGTATCTCTGGCCATTGCTGTTCACCACTGATGACACAATGGCGACAGCGGTTCTGGGCCTCAAGGATCTGGTGCCGGTCTCCGATACCGCGCCCGCCTGGAATATCGCCATGGCCGCGGCCTTTTTCGTGATGCTGCCGCCTGCGGCCATCATCCTTCTCATGCAGCGCTGGTTCACCAAGGGCCTCGTGGACTCTGGCAAGTAACGCGCTGCTGCCTTCAAAAGGAAAAGCTCAAAAATGGTACATATCATCGGTCACCGCGGTGGCCGCGATCTCTGGGCGGAAAACGGTATGACCGGATTTCGCGCCTTGGCGGCAATGCCGGTGGAGGGGGTCGAATTCGACGTCCATCTCACCGAGGCCGGGGAACTCCTGGTCATCCATGACGCAACGCTCGATCGCACAACCGACCGCCAGGGCCCCGTCGCCCAGCTCAAGGCCGGAGAGCACCGCGCTGTCCTTCTCAAGAACGGGGATGGCGACGCCATTCCCAGTCTTGACGACGTGCTGGAGGCCTTCGCGCCGACGAGCATCGAGCTGCATGTCGAACTCAAGGCTGACAGTGCCGGCCAACCCTATGAAGGCCTAGAGGAAAAGGCCGCCGCGGCGCTGGATCGACATGGCCTTGCCGAACGGTCCATCCTGACGAGCTTTAGTCCCGACGTACTCAGGACCGTTCGCGCGGTTGCCCCTCATATCCGCACCCTCTCATCCTTCGATACCAAATCGGCCGACCGGCTCGGTCTGCTTCAGGGTATTGCAACCCTGCTGGATGTTTCCGACATTATCGCCGTCGAAAAGGGTCTGCTCGACCGCCACTGGGACGTCATCACAAGCCACATCCCCGCCGATCGCCTTGGCGTCTGGGTGCCCAACGAGGAAGCGGACCTCTCCTACTGGCTCGGCAAGCCGGTACGCCAGCTCACCACAGATCGGCCTGATCGTGCTCTCAAGCTGCGCAGGCCCCTCTAGTGTTGCAGAGTGTGCCCACGTCTTCCGGCAACAAGACCGGTCCCCTCGCGCTTGACCACATCGCGCTCGTCATTTTCGATTGCGACGGTGTGCTGATCGACAGCGAACCCATTGCCAGCAGCACGCTTGCCCAAAGCATGCGCGCCCACGGCATGTCCATTACCGATGCCCAGGCCCACGCCAAGTATACCGGCAATGCGGTGCGCATCATTCGCCGAATGATCGAGGACGAATTTGGGCATCCCGACATGGATGGGCTTTTCGTTCATTGGGACGAGATGCTGTACGCCGGGTTTGCCGAGCGGCTGACGCCAATGGAGGGCATGGTGGAGCTCGTGCGCGCGCTCGAACGCCCCAAATGCGTCGCCTCCAACAGCTCGATGTATCGGCTGGAGCGGACTTTGGGTGCATTGCCTCTTTGGGACGCATTCTTCCCGCAGGTCTATAGCGCCGACATGGTCGAGCGACCCAAGCCCGCTCCTGATCTCATGCTGCACTGCGCGCGCGCCTTCGCGGTTGCGCCCGAGGATTGCGTCATGATCGACGATAGTCCCCACGGCATCGAGGCAGCGGTGGCCGCCGGCATGGTGGGGATCGGTTTCGTCGACCCTGCGGACCAGCGTCCGGGGCGCGCCGATGTCCTTTTTTCAGCGGGCGCACTGTGCGTCGCCACGGGTGCGCGGGAATTGCCCGCGGCTCTCATCGATGCTGGCCTGGCTCTGGGTCAGCGCCGAACATCCTCCAACCGTCGAGCAGGCAAGGCATAAGCATGGATCAGAATCTGCATGGCAAAGTTGCGGCCGTTACCGGCGCCGCGTCCGGCATCGGCCTTGAATGTGCGCGCATGCTGCTCAGAGAGGGGGCAAGGGTTGCCCTTGTCGATCGCGACGCCGAGCGGCTCGAGCAGCTTTGCACTGAACTGGGGCCGAGCGCATTTTCGGTGGTGACCGATCTCACCAATCCGCAGAGCGCCGAGGCCATGGTGCCGGCCATCCTCGCGCAGGCGGGGCACATCGACATTTTCCACGCCAATGCGGGATCCTATGTCGGCGGCGCCATCGCCGAGGGCGATCCGGACCAGTGGGATCGCATGCTCAATCTCAACATTAATGCCGCGTTCCGTTCGGTACGCGCCGTGCTGCCGCACATGATCGAGCGCGAGAGCGGCGACATCATCATGACCAGCTCGATCGCCGGCCTCGTGCCGGTGGTGTGGGAGCCGATCTATACGGCCTCCAAGCATGCAGTGCAGGCCTTCGTCCACACAGTGCGCCGGCAAGTGGCCCCCCATGGCATTCGGGTAGGCGCCGTGGCACCCGGACCGGTCGTGACCGCACTCATCAGCGACTGGCCCAAGGACAAGCTCGATGCCGCGCTGGCCGCGGGTGATCTGATGGAGCCCGGCGAGGTGGCGGCTGCCGTGCGGTTCATGCTGACCCGGCCGCGCAATGTCACCATCCGTGATCTCGTCATCCTGCCCCAAAGCAACGATCTCTGACATGACTGACCCGCTCTATATCGGCATCGACGTCGGTACCGGCAGCGCCCGGGCCGGCATCTTCGACCGCTCGGGAAACCTGCGCGCCACGGCCAGGCGCGACATCGCCTTGTTTCGGGAGCAGGGCGATATCGTCGAACAGTCAAGCAGCGATATCTGGGCAGCAGTGACAGCCAGCGTAAGGGAGGCGCTGTCGGGCGGCATTGATCCCGACGCAATTGCCGGCATCGGCTTTGACGCGACCTGTTCGCTGGTCGTGCTTGGCCCAGATGGCGCGCCACTGCCCGTAGGACCGTCTGGCGAGGCAGATCGCAATGTCATTGTCTGGATGGATCATCGCGCCACCGCAGAGGCGGCGCGGATCAATGCCGGCGGTCACCGCGTCCTCGATTATGTCGGCGGCACGATCTCGCCGGAAATGGAGACGCCCAAGCTTGCCTGGCTGGCCAGGCATCAACGCGCCAGCTTCGACGCCGCCTGGCAGTTCTTCGACCTCGCAGACTTTCTGACATGGCGCGCAAGCGAAAGCCTTGCGCGATCGACCTGCACATTGACCTGCAAATGGACCTATCTCGCCCACGAGCAGAGATGGGACGCTGACTATTTTGACTCCATCGGCCTCGGCATGCTGGCCGAGGAGGGTTTCAGGCGCATCGGCACCGATATCCGCGCCCCTGGCGAGGCTGTCGGGGGACTGACCCCGGAGGTGGCCGAGGCCTGGGGACTGCGCGCCAGCATTCCGGTAGCCGCCGGACTCATTGATGCGCATGCGGGCGGCGTCGGTACTGTTGGCGCGCGCGGGGCGGTCGGCACACTTGCCTCCCGCATGGCTTATGTCATGGGAACCTCTGCCTGCACCATGGTCAGCACGGCCGACCCCGTTTTCGTTGCTGGCGTCTGGGGGCCGTATTTTTCCGCCATGGTGCCCGGCCTCTGGCTGGCCGAAGGGGGGCAATCGACCGCCGGGGCGGGTCTCGACCACCTGGTCACCCTTCATCCTGCTGCCCACGCGGCTCGGGAGACGGCTCATGCAAAGGGCATGAGCCTGACAGCGTGGCTCGGTCAAGAGGCCCTCGCACAGGAAGCGGATTCATCGCAGGTGGCGCGCCTCGCTGGCGAGGTGCATGTCGTGCCCGAGTTCTTGGGCAATCGTGCGCCATTTGCTGACCCTGATGCGCGCGCCATTGTCGCCGGGCTCGGCATGGACACCTCGCTCGCGAGCCTTGTCGGGCTCTATGTCGCCGGTGTGCTCGGGCTTGGCTATGGCTGTCGGCAGGTGGTCGAAACCATGGCCGCCTCCGGCATCGTCCTCGACACTATCGCCATCAGCGGCGGCGCCGGGGCTTCCCCGCTCGTGCGCCAGTTGTTGGCCGATGCAACGGGGCTGACCGTGGTCGCCTCGACGTCGCCCGAGCCTGTCCTGCTGGGCGCCGCCATGCTCGGAGCCGTCGCCGGCGGCGCCTATCCGTCCCTGGTCGATGCGATGTCGGCCATGTCATCGCTCGGCGCGGTTTATCGACCGGCGGAAGGCGCGCTGTCGTCGTTTCACGATCAGCGCTACAGCGCCTTCACCACCCTGCAGCAGGCCGCGCGCGCCATCCGTGGGGACCACTGAGCATGGACGCCGCCAATCCCTATATGGTCCTGCTGCATCTGGCCGGCGCAATCGCGCTGCTCTTGTGGGCGGTGCGCATGGTCAGGACCGGGGTCGAGCGCAGCCAGGAGCCCGCACTCAAGCGGCTGCTGCGCGAAAGTCGCGGCGGACACCTGCGCGCCGCAGCGATCGGGGCAGGGGGCGCCATCTTCCTGCAGAGCGCGACGGCTGTGGCCCTGCTCGCGTCCGGCTTTGCGGCCAGCGGCACGATCAGCCTTGCCACGGGGCTCGCGATGATGCTGGGCGCCGACCTAGGTTCGGCCATCGTCGTTCGCATCCTCTCGATCGACGTGCATTGGCTCAGCCCCCTACTGCTGGTGATTGGCGGCGGGCTGTTCTTCCGGGGGCCGAGCCGGACCTGGCGGCAAAGCGGCCGCATCGTCTTCGGCATCGCGCTGGTTCTGGTCTCGCTGCAGATGATCGGGGAAGCAACCGCGCCATTGCGCCACTCCCCCTTCCTGCCCGGGATCGTCCAATATCTTCAGTCGGATTTTCTCACCGCCTTTCTCCTTGGCGCCGCCTTTACTTGGCTCGTGCATTCGAGCGTGGCGTCCCTGCTGCTCGTGGCTACTTTTGCCGGGCAGGGGATGCTGCCCGCAGAACTGGCCGTTTCGCTGGTGCTCGGAGCAAATCTGGGCGGAGGCCTCATTGCCCTCGGCCTGACACGCGGTGGTGCCGTCGCGGCCCGCCGGATAGCCATCGGCAATTGCCTTTTTCGCGGGGCCGGCGCTGTTCTCGCGCTACTCGCCGTCAATGTCCTTCATCCGCCCCTGGCCATTCTGGCGCACCATCCTGCCCAATTGGTCATCAACACCCATCTCGCCTTCAACTTCGCGCTGTTGGTGGTCTGCCTGCCCATGACCGGAACTGTCGCGGCGTGGCTGACAGCCTGGGTGCGGGGGAGCGCAATCGTCGATCCGCTCGCAACTGCGCCTGCCTCCTGCCTTGATCGAAGCGTCATTGACCGTCCGGCCCTGGCGCTGGCCAGCGCCAAGCGCGAATTGCTGCGCATGGCCGAGATCGTTGAGCGCATGCTGACGCCGCTGATGGATCTTTATGAAACCGGCGATCCGGAGCTGATCCGCCAGATCAAGACGCTCGAAAGGCTCGTCGACAAGGCCCAGTCCGACATCAAGTTCTACCTGGCGCAGATCGGGCGGACCCACATGCAGGATGAGGAAAGACGGCGCGCGCAGGATTTGACCGGGTTTGCCATCAACCTCGAATATATCGGGGACACGATTTCAAAGACCTTGGTCAAGCTGGCCGAAACGCGACGCGACGAGAGGCTGGCCTTCTCGCCTGCCGGCTGGCGTGAGCTCACCGACATGCACTATCGCGTGTTGCAGAACATGCATCTCGCCCTCAACGTCCTGACCTCGGAAGACCGCGAGTCGGCATGTCTGCTGCTCAGGGAAAAAGAAGAAATGCGCAAGGCCGAGGGCAGGAGTGCACTTGAGCATTTGCGGCGCCTTCAGGACGGCACCCGCCTCAGCGTCGATACCAGCAACATCCACCTCGAGACCCTGCGGTGCCTGAGGACCATAAACTCGCTCTTCGCCAGCGTTGCCTATCCGATCCTGAACGATGCCAGCACGGACGGCCCCGCTTAGCGATCGCAAAACCAGACCTTCGTAGGAGAAGCCCATGACGATCCGCCAGAGCCGACGGCACTTTCTTGCGACCGGGCTGGCTGCGGCAGCCGTCTGGCCCTTGCTCGGCAACGTCAGGGCGGCCCGCTTTGACACCGACCCATTTGCCCTGGGGGTTGCCTCTGGCACGCCGACGGCCGATAGCGTTGTGCTGTGGACGCGGCTTATCCTTGTCGACACCGAACCGGTTCTGGCCGATCCCTTTGCCTTTGCGCCTCCTGCGCAGCATCCGCCCATGGATGTGGCTTGGGAAATGGCGCATGACGAGCATTTTTCCCAAGTCGTGCAGGCCGGCATCGAGACGGCGACGGAGGCGCTGGCCCATTCTGTCCATGTGAGCGTCAAGGGTCTCGCGCCGGATCGCTGGTACTTCTATCGCTTCCGCTGCGGCGATGCGGTCAGCCCAGTGGGCCGCACACGTACGGCACCTGCCGCCGATGCCCAAAACCGACACTTCAGCCTCGCCTTCGCCGCCTGCCAGCAATACGAGCAGGGCTGGTATGGCGCCTATCGTGACATGGCCGCGCGCGACCTCGATCTCGTCGTGCATCTGGGCGATTATATTTACGAGAAAAGCTACGGCGCCGAGCACGTGCGCAAGCACGGAACCGGGGCACCTTCGCTACTCTTTGAATACCGTGATCGCTACGCTCTCTATAAGTCCGATCCGGACCTGCAACTGGCCCATGCCGGTTTTCCCTGGCTCTTCACCTGGGATGACCACGAAGTTGTGGACAATTATGGCGCCAATGCCTCACCCACCGATCGCAACGTGACAAGCTTCCGCAAGCGCCGGGCGGCCGCCTACCAGGCCTGGTATGAACACATGCCCGTGCCTCCTCCCTCTGCTGCCGATTTCAGCAGCCTGCGCATCTATGGTCATCATCGCTTCGGAAACTTGCTCGACCTGACCATGCTCGATACGCGCCAGTATCGCGATCCCGAGCCGGGCGCTCCGCTGCCGGCCGAGGCCAGCCGCTACACCATGCTCGGCGCGGAGCAGGAGGCCTGGTTCGATCGCACGATGCAGGAGCACAAGGCACATTGGTCGCTGATCGGCCAGACGACGCTGCTGTCCGAGCGTGACCTCGAATTGGGACCAGGGACCCGCTATGGTGACGACGGCTGGGATCATTACCGCTCCGGCCGCGAGCGGCTGCTGGACAGCGTGCGCGGGGCGGACCGAAGCAACCCGCTGGTGATTGGAGGCGACTTGCACGCCTTCTACGCCGCCGACGTAGCGGCGGCAGATGGCGCACTGGCCGCCACCGAATTCGTCACCGGATCGGTGACCTCAAATCCCCCCGCTGCGGAATCTTTCGAGGCGGTGATCGCCGAGAACCAGCATATCAAGTTTGGCGAAGCTCGCCGTCACGGCTATTCTGTAATGCACTTGGCGCCCGACCAGGCCCGCGTCGAACTGATTGCCGTTGACCGAAAAGACCCTCAGGCCAAGGCGCAGAAGTTCCAGGAATTCGCCGTGCTCGACGGCCTTCCCGGCGTCAATAGAGTCTGAAGTACAGGAGTGGGGTGGCTGACTAACTACCCCGTTTTAGCCATGCCTCCGTCAAAGCGGGCGGGCAGCTTTTTGGAAACGAAAATTGCGGTCTGAACCGCCGATATGGGGCGCGAAGCAGCCGTACAATCCTTCTCTGACCATCAACCCTGTCGGTATAAGAAACCCCGACGTCCTGAGACGCCGGGGTTGATTGGTCGGAGTAGAGTGATTCGAACACTCGACCCCCTGCTCCCGAAGCAGGTGCGCTACCAGGCTGCGCTATACTCCGTCAGAACCGCGACATTCCGGGATTTGCAGGGAGAACACCATGGTTCCGCCCTGTCGCGAGTGGCGGCTTTATAGCTGCGCTCACTGTGCTGTTCAAGCGGTTCCCACAACCTTTTCTCGACGGCGACTTCAAGTTGCGCGGGGCGAGCGAACCGTGTAGGAACCGCCTCCAGTTGGGGTGTCGCCAAGTGGTAAGGCAGCGGTTTTTGGTACCGCCATTCCCAGGTTCGAATCCTGGCACCCCAGCCAATTTCCCTCACGTTTGATCTCTGTCTGGCGCAAAGGCGCTTGACGCGTCACGCATGACCCCGCCGACGGCAAGCGCGGGCTGTCTCTGCGGTGGTCCAAGCGTCGCAGGGCAGGCCCGCAAAGCCGTCCGAGGTGGACATTCGGGCTCCAGCGTGTTTTACGGTCGCCCAGTTTGTCAATGACGGGAAGCTTAAGGCTATCTTGCGCATATGAACCTGACCCAGCTGTTTCCGCCGACCCATGTCTTCCTTAACGTTGAGGTCGCCAATCGCGACGAGCTGTTCGCCCTGCTATCCGAGCGGGCGGCTGAACTCGGCCTCGTCAACTCGCGCATTTGTGCCCATGCTCTGGGCATTCGTGAAGAACTGGGCTCGACCGGCCTGGGCAATGGCATTGCCATCCCCCACGCCCGTATCAGCGGTCTCGAGGCGGTCACTGGCCTATTGGCCACGCTGGCCCGGCCGATCGACTTCGAGGCGGTGGACCAGGAGCCCGTCGACCTCGTCATGATCCTGCTGATGCCCGAGCAATCGGGCGGCGACCAGATCAAGGCGCTGTCCCGCATCGCCCGCATGGCGCGCGACGAAGCGACGGCCAACGCGCTCCGTCAGGCTATGACGGTCGAGGAAGTCACGACCATCCTCGAGGATGCTGACGGCGTCGCCTGACGCTTATTGATCGCGCGGCTTGGTGATCGCCGCAGGTACCTCCGGCGAGCCTTCTACGCGATCGCGATGCAAAGCGGCGCGCGCCAGGAGCATCAGCGTGACCGGCGTGGTCACGCTTACGAAGATGAAGATCAGGATTTCATGGGCTATGAAGCGCCCTTCGCCCATGCTGGCCAGCACGGACGAGGCCACCAGCACACCGATGGCCCCGAAGCTGGTGCCCAGTGTCGGCATGTGAATGCGCTGGTAGAACGAACCCGAGCGCACGAGGCCGATAGCGCCAATCAGCGTCAACGCCGCACCGATCAGGACGGATGCCGAAACGAGAATGGCGGCCCAGAGCGGGATGTCTTCGTAGTTCATTCGATCACCTCGCCGCGCATCAGGAATTTGGCGAGGGCAACCGTACCCACGAAGCCCAAGAGGCCGATCAGCAGCGCCACCTCGAAATAGACCACCGTGCTGGCGCGCATGCCGAAAGTGACGAGGACCAGCATGGCGACCACATACATGGCGTCGAGGCTGAGCACGCGATCCTGCGCGCGGGGTCCGACGACCAGCCGCCACAGGGTGACCAGCATGGCCGCGCCCAGCAGCACCTGGGCAATGCTTATGCTCCAGAACAGCAGACTTGCGCTCATCGGAAAATCTCCAGCAACAGGGTCTCGTAGCGCTGCTTGACGGTGGCGACCCATTCCTTTTCGTCGATCAGGTCGAGCACGTGGATCAGCACGCTGCTTTCGGCCGGGCTGTATTCGAGCCAGGCACTGCCCGGGGTTGCGGTGATGATGCAGGACAGCACGGCCAGACCAGCCGGATCGCGCAATTCCAGCGGCATCTTGATGAAACCGGCGGTGGGCTTGCGCCGCTGTCCGGCAAGGATGATGCGACTGACGGCGAGATTGGACCGGATGATATCCAAGGTAACCAGCCAGAAGAGCTTGAGCACGAGACCCGGGCGACGGATCTTGGGTTTGTGTGGCTGCAACTGGGCCATGGCGAGGGACGCGAACCACGCAACACCGAAGCCGAGCAGGATGTGGCCGAGGCCAACGGACTGCTGCAGCAGCAACCACATCAGGGTCAGCGCCAAGGTCAGCAGCGGATAAGGGAAAATCCGGGTCATGGCGCGGTCTCCCGGACAAGGGTTGCAGCAGCATCGGGGCCCATGACCTCGAGCACATAGAATTCAGGGATGCGCACCAGAGCCGCCGCGCTCTCCATATAGGAGAGAATTGGCGCGGGAAGCATGCCGATGGCGATGCAGAGCGCGAGCAACACCAGGATTGGTGCGATTTCGCTGACCCTGGCACTCGCCGCCCCCGGCTCCAGCGTGGCCCAGAAAATGTTGATGCCGCTGCGGGCCATGGCAATAAGCACAGCAAGACCCGAAACGATCAGCGTCCCGGTGAGCCACCAGGCACTGGCACCGGGCGCATTGTCGCCATCGAGCGCGGTACTTAGCATGGCAAATTTTGCCAGGAATCCCGAAAGCGGAGGCAGGCCTGCCAGGAGCAGGCAGCAGATGCCGAAGCTGATGCCGAGAAACGCCGTGCTGGCTGGAATGACGAGCCCGGCTTCCTGGTGCTCCGGCTCTTCCTCCTCGTCGCCTTCACCAAAGGCTTCTAGGGTCACCGCCAGAACGTCGGCGCCCACGATGCGGGAGCGCTCGATGATTTCGATGAGAAGGAAAAGTGCTGCGATCGCGAAGGTCGAGATGACGAGGTAGAACAGCGCGCCACTGAGGACGCCCGGTCCGCCAAAGCCGATCGCCGCCAGCAGTGTGCCGGAGGAAACGAGGACCAGGTAGCTTGCCAGGCGCATGCTGGTCTGGGCCGAAAGAACGCCGATAGTGCCGAAGACCAGGGTCGCAAGGCCGCCGACGAAGAGCACATTGTGGTTGAAACCCAATACGCCATCGGCCTCTGCCGCAAACAGCAGGTATGAGAGGCGCAGGAGCGCATAGACGCCGACCTTGGTCATGATGGCGAACATCGCCGCCACCGGCGCCGCCGCCACTGAATAGGCGCCGGGCAGCCAGAAGCTAATCGGCCACATGCCCGCCTTGATGAGGAAGGTGAGGCCCAACAGGCCCAGGCCCGCATCGAGCAGCGGCCTGTCGGCGGCCGCGATCTGGGGGATGCGCACCACGAGATCGGCCATGTTCAGCGTGCCGGTGACGCCATAGATGATGGCGGCGCTAATCAAGAACAGGAAGGAAGCGACGAGGTTCACGGCGATGTAGTGCAGCGCTGCCTTGACCCGCGCCGAGCCGCTGCCATGCAGCAGCAGGCCATAGGAGGCGGCCAGCATCACCTCGAAGAAGACGAAGAGATTGAAGAGATCGCCGGTGAGGAAGGCGCCGTTGAGACCCATGAGAAGGATCTGGAAGATCGCGGCGAAATGCGGGGCGGCCGTGTACCAGCGAGCCAGCGAAAAGGTGAGGGTCGCCATGCCCAGAATGCTGGTGACGAGCACCATGAGTGCGGAGAGCCTGTCGGCGACGAGCACGATGCCGAATGGCATCGGCCAATCGCCCAGGCCATAGACCTTGATGAGTTCGGCATCCGACGGGCCGACCTGGATGGTCGGCACGACAAGCAGCAGCGCCACGGCGACGAGCAGGGCGGTCGAGCCCAGGCTGATGCCGATCTTGACCATGCGGAAGCGATCATCGATCAGCGTGACGAGGACGGCCGTCGCCAAGGGCAGCAGGATCGGCCAGATGACGAGGTGATCGAACAGGCTGGTCATCGCCTCACTCCCTCCCATCCACATGATCGGTGCCGGTAAAGCCCCGGGCCGCCAGCATGACGACGAGGAACAGCGCCGTCATGGCAAAGCCGATGACGATGGCGGTGAGCACCAGCGCCTGCGGCACCGGATCGGTATAGGCAGCCGGATCGATGTTGTTGCGGTCGAGCACGGGTGCCGCATCGATGCGCAGTCGTCCCATGCTGAAGATGAAGAGGTTGATGGCGTAGGAAATCAGCGACAGGCCGATGATCACCTGGAAGGTGCGCGGACGCAGAACGAGATACACGCCAGAGGCGGTCAGCACGCCGATGGCGAGGGCGAGGACGAGTTCCATCAGTTCGCTCCTCCGGTGCTGGCTTCGACAGGCGCGACTTCGGCTTTGCGGCGAGCGCCCTTTGTGCGTGGAGAGCGGACCGACTGGTGCGCAAGGGCGATCAGGATCAGCACGGTGGAGCCGACCACGAGCAGGAAGACGCCGAGATCGAACAGCAGCGCGGATGCCAGGGGAATACGGCCGATCCAGGGAATGTCGGCATATTGGAAGAAGGTGGTAAGGAACGGATAGCCGAAGACCCATGAACCGATGCCGGTCAGGAGCGCGATGCCCAGCCCCGAGCCAATCCAGACCACGGGCAGAATGCGCAGGCGGTCTTCCACCCAGCGCGTACCGCCGGCCATATATTGCAGGATGAAGGCGATGGACATGGTCAATCCGCCCACGAAGCCGCCGCCTGGCAGGTCGTGACCGCGCATGAAGAGGTAAACGGCCACCACGATGATGACCGGGAACAGCCACTGCATGATCTGCGAGGGAACCAGCAGGTAGGCGGCAATGGTATCGCCGGGATTGCGCTCCGGCGTTGCTTCGTCGAAGGCATTCTGCGCCAGTTGCTGCTGCGGTTTGCCGATGCTCTCGGAGGCCGGGCGGAAGCGGCGCAGCAGGGCAAAGACGATCAGCGCCACAACGCCAAGCACCGCTATTTCGCCGAACGTGTCGAAGGCCCGGAAGTCCACGAGCATGACGTTGACGATATTGGTGCCGCCGCCCTGGCTGTAGGCGTTCTCGATAAAGAAGCTGGAAATGCCGTCGATCGCTGGCCGGGTCATGATCAGATAGGATGTGATGGCCAGCCCAAGGCCGGCCGTAGCGGCGATGATCATGTCGCGATAGCGCCGGAAGCGGTCGCGCGCCTTGGCGTCCATGGTGACATTGGGCAGACGCTGCGGCAGCCAGCGCAGGCCCAGGAGGATCAGGACTGTGGTCGCGATTTCGACCACGAGCTGTGTCAGGGCGAGATCCGGCGCCGAAAACCAGACGAAGGTCATGCAGGTGACGAGGCCCGCCCCGCCCAGGAGAATCATGGCGGCGAAGCGATGGAACTTGGCCTGGTAGGCTGCGGCGAGCGCGCAGGCGCCCCCGACCAGCCAGAGGAAAGCAAAAACAGGATCGAAGGGCGTCGGTGAGGCGACGAGCAGATCGACGCGCTGCCAGAGCGGCAAAGCGCCCACAAGGATGGCCAGGGCCACGATGATCAGCAGTTGCGGTTGCAGCCGGCGCGTACCGACGAAGCTGTTGAGCGTGCGAGCCCATCGCCCGGTAACCGTAACCAGCATCATCTCGAAGATGCGCTGACCGCGGAAGCGGTGCAGCAGCGGCGTGCCGTCGCGCTCGCTGGCGAGATAGCGATAGAGGGCGACATAGACGAGGACACCGCCGACCAGCGCCACGATGCTCATGATGAGCGGAAGGTTGAAGCCATGCCAGATCGACAGGCTGTAGTAGGGCGTTTCCGCGCCAAGGACCGAGGTTACCGCGGCTGCGAGATAGGGGCCAATGGTGATGCCGGGGATGATGCCGACGGCAAGGCAGATGAGCACCAGGAACTCGATCGGCCGGCGCATCAGGGCAGGGGGCTCGTGCGGGACCTTGTCGAGCTTTTCCGATGGGGGGCCGAAGAACACGCTGTGCACGAAGCGCAGGGAATAGGCAACGCTGAACATGCCGGCAATCGTCGCGCCGATGGGCAGCGCGAGATTGACGAACATGTTGGGATCGAATTCGGCGGTCTCGGTGAAGAACATTTCCTTGGACAGGAAGCCGTTCAGCAGCGGTACGCCCGCCATGGCGGCGCTGGCTATGACGGCAAGGGTAGCCGTGATCGGCATGAAGCGGCGCAGGCCGCTGAGACGGCGGATGTCGCGCGTGCCGGTCTCATGGTCGATGATGCCGGCCGCCATGAACAGCGATGCCTTGAAGGTGGCGTGGTTGGCGATGTGGAAGATGGCAGCAACGAGAGCCAGGGGTGAACTCATGCCCAGAAGCGTGGTGATCAGGCCCAGATGGCTGATGGTCGAATAGGCCAAGAGGCCCTTGAGGTCGCGCTGGAACAGCGCCGCATAGGCGCCGATCATGAGGGTGATGAGGCCCGAGAAGGTGACGATCCAGAACCAGCCATCCGTGCCGGACATGACGGGCCAGAAACGGACGAGCAGGAACACCCCGGCCTTCACCATGGTGGCAGAATGGAGATAGGCTGAGACCGGCGTGGGCGCGGCCATGGCATGGGGCAGCCAGAACTGGAAGGGGAACTGCGCGCTCTTGGTCATGGCGCCGAGCAGCAGCAGGATCAGCGCGACATTGTAGAGGCCGTGATTGCGGATCGCGTCGCCCGAGGCCAGCACCACGTCTAGGTCGTAGCTGCCCACGATATGGCCAATGACCAGAAGGCCGGCAAACAGCGCCAACCCGCCCGTCGCCGTCACGATCAACGCCATGCGCGCGCCGTCCCTCGCATCGCCGCGGTGATACCAATAGCCGATCAGGAGGAAGGAAATGAGGCTGGTGAGCTCCCAGAAAATGGCGAGCTGGATGATGTTGCCGGCTGTGACGAGGCCCAGCATTGCTCCCATGAAGGCCAGGAGAAAGGCGAAGAAGCGCGGCACAGGATCCTTGGGCGACATGTAGTAGCGCGTATAGAGCACGACCAGGAAACCGATGCCCGTAATCAGCACGCAGAACAGCCACGAAAATCCGTCGAGCCGGAAGATCAGGTTGAGCCCCAGCGCGGGCAGCCACTCGATCTCGTGACGCAGCACGCCGCCATCAGCGACATGTGGATAAAGAAAGATCGTGATGCCAAGCAGGCTTAGCGCGAGAATCGCCGATAGCCACGCTTCGGCATTGCGAGCACTTGCGCGGAGACTTGCAGCAATGAGAGCTGTGAGAAATGGAGCAACAACGATAGCAATCAGCAAGAGAGATACTGTCATCGTTGCGTTGAAGGCTCCATGCGGGCGAGGGGAAGCGTCAGAGAAATCTGAGCATGATTGCATTAGTGCGGGCAGGGCGGCGCCAGATCAAGCCTCCCGATGTCGCACCTGTCGTCTCTCGGTGATTTTTTTTATGACGCCGGAGGTCGTCGGGACACAATTCGGACCGCCCACGCTCCACTCCTAGAAGCGGAACTGCTCGCTGAGTACCCGTTCTTCGAGATTGGTGCCGGGATCGAAAAGCAGGGTCACCGCATGGCTGCGGTCTTCCCTGACGCTCACCTCCAGCACGTTGGTGAATTCCACATTGTCGGCCACCGCGCTGACCGGACGCTTGGCGGGCTCCCGCGTGATGAAGCGCACCTCGGCACGGTTGGAAAGGATGGCGCCGCGCCATCGGCGCGGGCGGAAGGGAGAGATGGGCGTGAGTGCCAGCAATTGCGCCTCGATGGGCAGGATCGGCCCATGGGCCGAAAGATTGTAGGCGGTCGAGCCGGCAGGCGTCGAGAGCAGCACGCCGTCGCAGACCAGTTCCTCGAGCCGGGTTTCCCCATCGACGACGATCTGCAGCTTGGCAGCCTGGTAGGTGGAGCGGAACAGCGAGACCTCGTTGATGGCCAGCGCGGTCTGTGTGCCCGATGTGGTGCTGACTACCGTCATGGACAGCGGGTAGATGCGGGTGCTCTGCACCTCGTCCAGCCGCCGGTCCAGATGATCCTCGGAAAAGGCATTCATCATGAAACCTACCGAGCCGAAATTCATGCCGTAGACCGGCACATTCGTCAGCATGGCGCGATGGAGCGTCTGCAGCATCAGCCCATCCCCGCCCAGCGCGACGATCACATCAGCCGAATCAAAGGCATGGTCGCCGTGGCGCGCACGCAGGCGCTCGGCGGCAGCGTCGGCATCTGCCGTGCCGTTGGTGACAAAGCAGATTCTGCGATGGGAAGTGCCGCTGGAGATCAAGGCGCCCGCCTACCTTTGCTTTCGGATGTCCTGTCGGCCAGCGACATGGCCATCAAGGCCGGCACCCGGAATCTGCGCTGCCCGGACGGGCAGGTCTGCGCCTATCTATCCATGACTGCAGGCAAAATGAATAGGCCATAAGGGGCAGGGGCGGCGCAGCCTGTCATCAGTCGAGGAATAGCTTCGGGTCGTCGGTAATGACGCCGGCAAGGCCCGCGCCCCAAAACGAGACCAGCTGTACAGGGTCGTTGCAGGTCCACGCGCGCACCTTGATCCCGCGCCGGGCGGCTTCTTCAAGAAGGCCGATGCTGAGCGCCTTGAAATGCATATGGATGGTGCTGGCCGGAATAGCCGCGAGTTGCTCGGCCCAGTCCTCAGGCGGGTGAACCCACAGCATGGCCATTTCAAGATCCGGCTCCAGCGCGTGCATGGCCTTGAGCGCGTCGGGGTCGAAACTCGAAATCATGATCTCGGTACCAGCGGCGCGCCTGCCGATGTCGGCCTGGACCGCGCGGACGAGCTGGTCGAGCGAGCGGTGATGGGGGTGCTGCTTGATCTCGACATTGGCGCTGAGCCCGAATTCGCCCAGTGCCGCTATGGTTTTCGCCAGAGTGGGAATGCGCTCGCCGGCAAAGCGAGGGTTGAACCAGCTGCCGGCATCAAGAGTCCCAATCTCGCTAGCACTTAACTTGCCCAGCGAGCCCTCGCCCGAACTCGTGCGATCGACCGTGTCGTCGTGGATGACCATGAGCGTGCCGTCAGCACTGAGCGCGACGTCCAGCTCCACCCACCTGGCGCCGGATTCGGCGGCGGCCCGGAAGGCCGCGATAGTGTTTTCCGGCGCTATCGCCGAGGCGCCGCGATGGGCCTGGACTTCATGGCGGTCGGGACGGGTAGGGAGCGATCTGGTCATGACGTATCTTTAGGTAGGGGGGCGTCGACACATAGGCTGACTGTACGACAGATTTGCGACGCCGCGATCACCCACGACAAGCCTTGCGGAGGTCTCCTGTCGTTATTTTCACAGCGTAAGTCGTTCACCGCAAAGGCTTTGTCGATTTTGAACGCCACCCGCTTGACATCCTGATGCAATCGATTTCATCATTTATGGGATCGGTCCCATAAGAGGCCGGCGGAGGACAGGTTCAGCATGGTCACCATCACCGACGTGTCAAAACGCGCGGGCGTCTCACGCTCCACCGTTTCGCGGGTGGTGGCCGGCAACGGCTATGTCTCCGACACCAAGCGCAAGGCTATCGATGCTGCCATTGCCGAACTGGGCTACCGGCCCAACACCATGGCCCAGGCGCTGCGCTCTAACCGGACCAATGTCATCGGAGCGGTGGTCGTCGATATCGGAACGCCTTATTTCGCCAACATCGTTTATGGCGTGCAACGAGCCATTCGCCCGGCCGGCAAGTCGCTGATGGTGTCCTCGGGCTATGCCGACCAGGACCAGGAAGCGCGCGCCATCATCGAGATGGTGGATCGCTCCTGTGACGGGATCGTGCTCTATCTCGAGCGGCCGATGCGCAGCGATGCCGTGGACATTCTGCGCAAGGCGCGCATCCCCGTCGTTTCCATCGGGCACGACCACTACGGCCTGTCAGGCGGCAAAGTGTTGCTCGACAATTTCGAGGGCGCGCGTGCCGCCATGCGCCACCTGCTCGACATGGGGCACAGCCGGATCGTCTATCTCTCTGGCGACCCGACCATCGGCGATGCCATCGACCGGCTTGAAGGCGTGGAGGCCGCTCTGGCGGAAGTGGGGCGAACGCTTGACGATATCGAAGTGATATCGGGGCTGTTCCACGAGAATTTCGGGCTTTCCGCAGGGCGTGACCTGCTGGCGCGGCGACGCGATTTCACGGCCGTTTTCGCCGGGGCAGACGTCATCGCGGCCGGTCTTTACCTCGCGCTCAATGAAGCGGGCCTGCGCGTGCCCGAGGAGGTGTCGGTGATCGGTTTCGACGATGCCTATCACGCCCGCTTCATGTCGCCACCGCTGACCACGATCCGCCAGCAGCCCGACCATCTGGGTGAGCAGGCGGCTCTGCATCTTCTGGATTTGCTGGCGGACCCCTCGACAGGTCCGCTGCAATCGCTGGTACGCACCAGTCTTGAAGTGCGTTCCAGCGTCACGGCGCCGGCCTTCGTGATGGAGGTGGCATAGCCAAACGACCCGCCGGGCCTAACCGCGGCGGCCACAACTTTAAAATGGGCACGAACAAGCGCCCGGATTTCTCGAGGAGGAGAATTAAGTGGAGGGAACTAAAATGAAATCCATCAGGCATTTCGCCTTGATGACCGTCGGTGCGGCCACGCTGGCCATGACCATGCCTGCCATGGCGCAGGACCGGGTGGTGCTGACGCTGCACCCCATCGACAGCGACGCGCTGATCGAAAACTTCAACCCCAACAACCCGACCGGACCCCAGCAGATGGTCCGCGACTTCGCTTACGAGCCCCTCTGGATAGACAATATCTGGCATCCGGAGAACGACTATCCGGCGCTCGCGACGTCCTACGAAATCGCCGACGACCTGATGTCGATCACCTACAAGCTGCGTGAAGGCGTCAAGTGGAGCGACGGCGAGGATTTCAATGCCGACGACGTCGTTTTCACATTCGAATACGCCAAGGCCAATCAGGATTACCCGATGGGCATCGACGTCTATGTCGAGGAGAGCGACACCGGCACCGTGGTGAGTGCCGAAAAGATCGACGACTACACCGTCAAGTTCAACCTCAAGGAACCCGATGCGCTGGCGCGCTTCGCGCTGGGCGGCATCTATCCTCTGCCCGAGCATATCTGGGCGGACATCGAGGACCCCAAGAACTACGCCAATGCCAAGCCGGTCGGCACCGGCCCCTGGACCGAAGTTGAGAATTTCTCGCGCTCCTCGGTCGAGCTCTGCCGTAACGAAACAAGCCGCTACAATGCCGAAAATGCCATCGACTGCCTGCGCTTCCTGCAGCTCAACGGTAACGAGCAGATCATCGCAGCCATGTCGGCCGGCGAGGTGGACTGGCTCGGCACCGGCCTGACCGACCCCGAAATCACCTTCACGCCCCAGAGCGAATTCAACAACTACTGGTTGCCGCCCGGCGGCGACGTGAACCTGCAGATCAACACGACCAAGGCTCCGTTCAACGATCTCGAGTTCCGCAAGGCCCTATCGGTCGCCATCGACCGCGACACGATCGTCGACATCTCGACCTTCGGGCTGACCACGCATACCCGCTTCCCTGTCGGCACCGGCGAAGCCTATGCCACCTGGTTCAACGAGGAAGCGCTCGAGCCCTACGCCTGGCTGATGCAGTACGATCCCGACCGGGCCATGGAACTGCTCGACGCGGCCGGCTTCGTCGACGCCGACAATGACGGCTTCCGCGACAATCCCGACGGCACGCCGATCGCCTTTGAAATCAACATCCCCAATGGCTGGACCGACTGGATCAACACCGGGCAGACGATCTCGGAAAACCTGCAGGACGTGGGCATCAATGCCGTTGTCCGTACCATGGACCAGGGCGCCTGGAACGATAAGGCGCGCACCGGCGACTTCGACAGCTACATCATGTGGACCAATGGCGGCGCGACGCCGTACAACACCTATAATCCCATGTTCAACCCGCGTAACATGGAGCCCGGTCGCGTCGACTACCAGGCCATGCACCAGATGCGCCTGCCCGAAGTCGAGGAAGCGCTGCAGGCCTTCCGCAGCACGGCCGATCGCGACGAACAGCTCGAAGAGATGAAGAATATCCACGTGGCCGTGGCAGAAAACCTGCCGGTCATCGGGCTCTTCGCCAACCCGACCTGGTATGAATATTCGACGCGCAATTTCGAAGGCTGGGTGACCGAAGAAAATCCCTTCGTCCGTCCTGTGGTCTTCGAAGGCACCCGCGAACGCGTGATCCACGCCCTCGCGCTCAAGCCCATCGCCCGCTAAGTCCGTTTCCCTGCGCCGGTCGCCTTCCGCCAACCCGGAAGGCGACTAGGCAGGGACCGGACCCGAGAGGCCCGTCCGGGCCGGACCCATGGTCCCGCACGGACGCCGCCCAGGCCGCGGCGGGGTTCACTCCCGGCTCCGCCCGGCACCTCCGAGGATTGGATCGATGACTTACATCTTGCGGCGCGTCGCCTTCTACCTGGCCGCTTTCTGGGTAGCAGTGACCCTCAATTTCTTTATCCCGCGCGTCATGCCGGGCGACCCTTCGGCGCGCATCATTGCGTCCTTCCAGGGTCGTCTCAATGAGGCTCAGATCGAGGCCATTCGCGCCTCTTACGGCACGTCGGGATCGCTCTGGGAACAGTATCTTGGCTATGTCGGTCAGGTGCTGCGCATGGATTTCGGCATTTCGACGGTACAGTTTCCCGAGCCGACATCGTCGCTACTGTTTTATGGCGCGACCTGGACGCTGGTTCTGGTCGGCATTTCGATCTTTTTCGCCTTCATCATCGGCACGATGATGGGCATTCACGCTGCCTGGCATCGCGGAGGCTTTTTCGACAGCGTTTTCACCCCGCTCAACGTGATGCTCAATGCTTTCACGCCAGCGGTGGTCGCCCTGGTCTTGTTCTACGCCTTTTCCCTGCAACTGCAGTGGTTCCCGCTCGGGAGGGCGCACTCGACAGGCCTCGCGCCGTCACTCAGTTTCCAGTTTGTCGGCAACGTCCTCTACCACGCAACACTGCCGGTTCTCTCCATCCTGATCGTCAGCTTCGGCGGCTGGCACCTGGGCATGCGCAACGTGATGATCAACCTGCTCAACGAGGATTTCGTGATCCTAGCGCGAGCAAAGGGGCTGAGCGACCGCCGCGTGCGCTACCGCTACGTGGCGCGCAACGCCATCCTGCCCCAGATCACCTCGCTGGCGCTGTCGATCGGTTTCCTTCTCGGTGGTGCACTGGTGACCGAGCAGGTGTTCAACTATCCGGGCCTGGGCAAGTTCACGGTCACCGCCATCGAGAGCCGGGACTATTCGTTCATCCAGGCACAGCTGCTGCTCCTCACCATGTCGGTTCTGGTGGCCAACCTGCTGTCCGACATCGCCAACGTCGTTCTCGACCCGCGCCTGAGAAAGGGCTGATCCATGGCTGACATCACGCAGAGTTCTTCCGTGTCGCTGCTCGATCGCCTCGACGAGGCCGCGCTGGCCAGCGCCGCGCCAAGCCAGGCCGAGCTGATGCAGGAATTGCGCATCAGGAAAAAGCCGGGATGGACCAGCCGGCTGCCGCCGACCGTCGCCGCCTTCGTGACCAACCCCAAGGGCATGACCGGCGTGATCGTGCTTCTGGCGCTCATCCTGTTTTCGCTGCTGGGGCCGGTCTTCAGCGAGTACAATCCTCAACGCCGCGCCGGCAAGCCACATGTTCCCCCGAGCTACGAGCATGTCCTGGGTACCACCCGCATGGGCAAGGACGTCTTTACCCAGCTTGCCTATGGCGGCCGCATGAGCCTCGCCGTCGGTTTCGGCGCAGGCATTGCCGCAGCCGTAATCGGGCTCGGCATCGGCATTTCCGCGGGTTATTTCGGCGGCCGGGTAGACGACATCCTGAGCTTCCTCGTCAACGTCGTGCTCGTCATGCCGGGACTGCCACTCATCATCGTCATTGCCAGCCTCGTGGATAATGCAGGGCCCCTTGTCATCGGCCTTGTGCTGGCGCTGACCGGCTGGGGCTGGTCGGCGCGCACGATCAGGACGCAGACCATGTCTCTGCGTACACGCGAATTCATCCTCTCGGCCGAGCTGATGGGCGAGAAGAAGTGGCGCATCATCTTCAAGGAAATCTTCCCCAACATGCTCAGCTTCTTCATGGGAGGGCTGGTTCTGGGCACCATTGCGGCGATCTTGGCGGAAGCGGCCCTGAGCTTCATCGGCCTGGGCGACCCCAACGCCGTCACCTGGGGAACCATGCTTTACTGGGCGCAGAACAACCTGGCGCTCCAGGTTGGTGCCTGGTGGGAGATTTGGCCGCCGGCCATCGCCATCATGGTGACCGGCGCGGCTCTGGTCCTCGTGAACTTCGCGGTCGACGAGATCACCAATCCGCAGCTCAAGGCCTCGCGCAAGATCGGCCGCATCAAGAGGTTCCTGCAGCGCAGGGGGAGGAGCGCCGATGTCTTCTGATCGCGTGCTGATCGAGGTGCGTAACCTCACCGTCGATTATGTCGGCGACAATTCCATCGCCCGCGCCGTCAACGGCATAGACTTCGACATCCGCGAGGGCGAAGCGTTCGGGCTGGCGGGGGAGAGCGGTTGCGGCAAGTCCACCGTTGCCTTTGCCCTGGCAAGACTGACGCGCCTGCCGGGGCTCGTCTCCGGTGGGGAGGTTCGCCTCAACGGCGAGGACGTGCTCAAGTTCGACAAGGCCCGCCTCAAGGCCTATCGCTGGAACGAGGTCAGCTTCGTCTTCCAGTCGGCCATGAATGCGCTCAACCCCGTGATTTCGGTAGCCGAGCAGATCATGGACGTGATCGAGACGCACCAGCCCGAACTGGGCCATGACGGTGCAAGGGCCCGGGCCGTCGAGCTCTTCGATCTAGTAGGCATTCCCTCGGGGCGCCTGGACGACTATCCGCACCAGTTTTCCGGCGGCATGCGCCAGCGCATCTGCATCGCCATCGCCCTGGCGTTGCAGCCACGGCTCATCATCATGGACGAGCCGACCACCGCGCTCGACGTGGTGGTGCAGCGCGATATCATCGAGCAGATCGTCGAACTCAAGAAACGTCTGGGCTTCTCGGTTCTGTACATCACCCATGACCTGGGCCTGATGATCGAGTTCTGCGATCGTATCGGCGTCATGTATTCGGGCGAACTGGTCGAGGTGGCGCCCGCCGAGGCGATCCTGACCGCCCCGCAACATCCCTATACGCGGGCGCTGGGCAACAGTTTTCCGCCGCTGACCGGACCACGCTTTCGCATGGAGGGCATTCCCGGCACGCCGCCCGACCTGCGCGCCCTGCCGCAGGGTTGCCGGTTTGCGCCGCGCTGTCCTTACGCCATGGACGTATGCCGGATCGACGCCCCCGAACTGCGCTTTTACCCCGAACACCGGAGCCAGGCCGCATGTCACTTGCTGAACTAGACCGGACCGGCACGACCGCCGTCGCCGACGCGCCGATCCTCGAGATGGACAATGTCGACAAGGAATTCGTGCTCGGCGGCGCCTTTCTCAACCAGAGTTTCCTCAAGGCGCTTTCGGGCGTCTCGCTCAAGCTTAGCCGGGGCAGGGCCCTCGCGCTGGTGGGCGAATCCGGCTCGGGCAAGTCGACCTGTGCGCGCATGCTCGTGGGCGCCTATCAGCCAACCGGCGGCGCCATTCGCTATCGTGGCGAGGACATTTCGGGATTTCACGGCAAGCGCATGCAGCAGTATCGCTCGCAGGTGCAGATGGTGTTCCAGGATCCGTTCGGATCGCTCAATCCGACGCAAACCATCGGCTACCACCTTGAGCGACCCATACGCCTTCATCGTCCGGACCTCGCCGGCAAGGCGATTGAGGCCGAGATGCTCGACCTGCTCGAACGCGTCGGCCTGCGCCCCGCTGCAGATTATCTAAAACGTCGGCCACATGAACTGTCCGGCGGGCAGCGCCAGCGCGTCGCCATTGCCCGGGCCCTGTCGGTGCAGCCTGAAGTATTGCTGGCGGACGAGCCGACCTCCATGCTCGACGTCTCCGTGCGCCTAGGCATTTTGAACCTGCTCGAGGACCTCAAGCGCGACCGCAACCTGGCAGCGCTCTACATTACCCACGATATCGCCACAGCCCGCTATTTCGCCGAAGAGGCTGCGGTCATGTATGCCGGGCATTTGGTCGAGCAGGGCCCCAGTCAGGAAATCACCGACAATCCGCGTCATCCTTATACGCAGCTATTAATCGAATCCGTTCCCAACCCCGCGCGCAAGATGGCCACCGGCGGCGCGAGGCGTGCCGCCGACATCCCTCTCTGGACCCGCACCAGCCACGGCTGTCCCTTCGTGTCCCGCTGCCCACGCGCCACCGCAATTTGCAAGAAAACCATGCCGGGCCCCGCCCAGGTGGGACCGGGGCATGTGGTGCGGTGCCACAATCTCGATATGGCTGTTGCACCGGTGCGGACGGGGGTAGCAGGGGTCGCCAACGTCTTCTGAATACTGATCGCCCAAACGAGCGCGACAGGCCGTCCGATGAGGCGAACAGGACACAGGTGCATCGGGTTTGCACATTCTTCATTGCCCGCCTCTACATTGGCCGGTAGTTTGAGGCCACGGGCGGTTCGACTTAGTGCGGCGTGCGTTTTCTGAAGTCGGCGTAGTGTGAAGATGGCAACCCGAAGGTCCAGTGAATTGAACGCGGGGAGGGCTTTGCGATGAAGTCCATCAGTCGCGCTCTATTGCTCGCCCCGGTCGCTCTGACACTGGCGGGGGCGGCCCTGTCGATGCCCGCTATGGCTCAGGGGCTGTTGCCGCAGGATTTCTTTACGGCGCCCATCGATCCGGCCGCGCCCACCGCTATCGAAGCCGACGAGCTGGTTTTTGATTCCATCAGCAACACCATCACGGCTCGTGGGGACGTCGTTCTCAGGGTGAGTGGCTATGTGTTGAGCGGCCGGGAATTGGTCTATCGGCGTGACGTTGGCGAGATGGAATTGATCGGTGACGCCACGGTCACCGATCCAGCAGGAAACACTTCGCGCAGCGACAGGATCGACCTGACAGGCGGTCTGAAGCGCGCCGTGCTCGATGGCATGACCCTGACCGCAAATGATGGCGCTCGGATCACCGCCGACAGCGCGGAGTACGATCAGGTCCTCAACTCGATCCTCACCAACGCGCAGTATGCCCCCTGCGGCGATTGCATAGATGACAATGGGCAGCGGATCGGCTGGTCGATCAGCGCCGCCCGGATCGTGCAGAACGCCGAAGACAACTCGATCACGCTCGAGCAGCCCAGCATCGCCATCCTCGGGATTCCCGTTGCCTGGCTGCCCTATCTCTGGCTGCCAGACCTCAGCAATGATTCCCTGGCCAGCCTGCCGACGCCTACCGTGGCTTATGAGGAGAGCATCGGGGTCAAGGTCGAGGTGCCGCTAACCGTCTATTCGACGGGTAACACCAGCGTCATCCTGTCGCCGACCCTGCTCAGTCGGCAAGGCTTTCTCCTCGGCGCGGAATGGACACAGCGGTTCGATCGCGGTTCGTTCAATATCAAGGCGTCCGGGATCTACCAGCTGGACCCCTATGCCTTCTCCTTCGTAGAAGCCCAGCGCGACTGGCGCGGGGCCATCCAGGCTTCGGGCAAATTCACGCCGATGGAAGACTGGCAAGTGGGCGCCGCCTATTCGGTTTTCACCGATGCCGCATATTTCGAACACTACCTGCTGGATCGCAAGCGCTCTTCCGTCAACGAGGTATATGCCACCCACCTGACGCCGGATACCTACCTCGATGCGCGGATCCAGCAATTCAATCTCCTTGGCACGAGCAGCACCGGCCTGTCCCGAGACCAGCAAGGGATTGCGCTGCCGAACGTGCAGGTCGCTCGAACCTTTACGATGCCGGATGGCGGCGGGCAGATAGAAGTGCAGGGCCGCTTACTGGCAATTTCGCGGGCTGCTGATTTTAGCGAAACGATCAATGGTGCGACCTATGACCTTGGATATGCCGGCAATCGTATCCACGGCATGAGCCAGGCGAGTTGGCAGAACCAGTGGATATTGGGTGGCGCCGTGGTGACGCCATTTGCGGGCGTAAGGATCGACGCGGCCGCCTATGACGGCAATAGCAGCCTGCCTTCCGCGCCTGCCGAGCAGACCCTGTTTGGAGCGACGCCGATAGCCGCTCTCGACATTCGCTATCCTCTTGTCGCCTCAGGCGGCGGGGTCACGCATCTGATCGAGCCCATCGCGCAGATTGTGTATCGTGGTGCATCCAGCACCATGCCCGGCATAACAAATGAAGATTCACAGAGCCTGATTTTCGACGACACCAACCTCTTCAGCTACAATCGCTTCACAGGTATCGACCGCCAGGAAGCGGGTGTCCGCCTCAATGTCGGTGGTCGTTACCAGGCGACTTTGGATGATGGCAGCTATTTCGATTTGGTTGGTGGCCAATCCTTCCAACTGGCCGGCACGAATGCTTTCGCCGAACCCAATGCCCAGCTGGTCGGCACAGCTTCTGGACTGGATGTATCGAGTTCCTATGCGGTGCTCGGAGCCTATGGCACCTTTGGCGATATGGTCAGGGGCGGAGGCAAGATCCAGGTGGATACAGATGAGCTGTCCATTGCTCGGGCCGGCCTGGGCGTCAGCTACGGTCGCGACCGCTGGTCCGCTGCATTGAACTACGGATTCTCGGCTGCAACGCCATCGACCGGAAATATTCAGGATATGCACGAGATCGGCGCCGAAATCAGTTTCCCGATTTCTGAGTACTGGTCGGCTTCGACAGGCGTGTACTGGGACCTGGCGGCCAACAGTTTCCTGCAGGCGGGCGGAACTCTGACCTATGATGACGGCTACCTGGCTGTATCAGGTAATGTGACAAAGACCGGCCCGACCCATACGACGCCGAACAATCTGCGGGCTACCGCGAGCTTCATGTTGAAGGCTCCGGCTGGATTTGAGTTTGGCCATACCAACGTCATCCCCATAACCAATTGGTTGCAATAACGCATGGGTATCGTAAAGCAGCTGAAAGTCCTGCAGGTCGTTATCTTTCCGGCGATGGCGCTTGTACTAGCCGCATGCAGCAGCTTTGCGCCGGTTTATGGATCGCGAACGGAGAGTGCTGCTTCCAGCATCCGGTTCAACTATGCAGATCCAGACGATCGCCTCGAACAGCTTGTGCTCAATAGGCTCAGTGTAGCCTTCCCGGCCAGAGCAACAGCGGCTGATCCGATCCTCGACATCGCTGTCTCTGTCAGGTCACTGGCCGCGCCGCTATCAGACTCATTTGCCGTAGCAATCCCTGCACGCATTCGAGTCCAGGCGGTCGTAACCATTACGCAAGGCGATGAAATCGTGTTTGAAGCATTGCGCTTCGTCGATACGGCCTATCAGACAGGCAAGCTGGCATCGGCAGACATCAGTGCAAGCCAGGGTGCGCAGGAGAGCGCAGCCAGGAGCGTCGCCGAGTCCGTGCGCGCCGCAATTCTTGCTGGATACCGTCCGGCAACCATGAGCGCGATCTACTAAGTCAATCAGTTCCAGTTCGGGGGGAGGCAGCCGGCCACGATGGCATTGTGGCGAGGCTTACGCTATGGCAAGGGGGTTAGCGATCCCGGAGACCCCATGCATCAACATTCGCTGAGCAAGCTCCTGCTAACGATTGCTATGGTTGCCGCACTTGCCATGACGCCAGTCGCCCCTGAAGCGGGCAATATCATCTATATCGGCGCAGGTGTGGCCGCGATTGGTTTGCTGCGGCAGGCAGACATCACGCAGTTCCGGCGGCCAATCGTCTGGATGCCGCTCCTGGGTCTCGGCCTGCTCGGCATGGCCTATGCATTAGCTGTCGGATCGCTGAGCGGTCTCCTGGGCATATTCTTTTTTGCCCCGCTTCTGCTGATCGGCCCTCTGGTTTCGCTCGTGACCAAGGTTCCGCTCGATGGCAGGGCCATTGCCGCGCTCGCCTTCTGCGGGGCGGCGGGAACCGCTGCGGTTGCACTCGTCGAGTATTCCACGACCGGCACGTCGCGCGTAGGCCTGTCGGTTGCCAATCCGATCCATTTCGCCGACGTGGCCTTGGTGGTCGGTTTCATCGCCGTCCTGGGCGTGATCTACACCAAAGGCGTCACGAGGTACCTCTATCTTGCCGGCCCTGCCTTTGCTGCTGTTGCCGTTCTTCTTTCGGGCACGCGCGGGGCAGTTCTGGCGATCGCGGCCATGGCCGGTCTGGCTCTGTTGCTCGCACTCGCCATGCGACTTATTTCGCGCCGTGTGCTGTTTGCTGGCGGACTCGCTGCAATCTTGGTCATGGCCGTTGCAATCGCTGGCGGGGTCCTAGAGACCTCGGGTGTTCAGCGAGTCCTGCTGGACATGACGGCCATTGCTCAGGAAGGTGGTGTGCCCACCGACGAATCGACGTCCGAACGCATGCAGATGTACACGGGCGGCCTCGCCGCCTTTCTTGACGCACCGCTGGTCGGCCATGGCCCATTCGACTATGTCGCTGCGGCGGCCGCACATATGACGGCGCCATTCAGCCCGCCGCACTTGCATAGTGATCTGGCCAATTTTGCCGCCAGTGGTGGCATCATGGGTCTGATAGCCTATGTGCTGTTCCTGCTCGCTCCCCTCGTGGAAGTGCTCCGCTCCGCAGGGGGGCCAGAGCGTAAACCTCTGATCGTGGTCGTCAGCATTCTGGTGTTCGGTTATTTCGCCATGGGCCTCACCAATGCCGTGATTGGCCTTTTGACGCTGACAGTTCTCTATTCCTGTATCTGCGTTCTTGCCGGCGGGCTGGCGCGTCGGTCCGCCGGAATCGACGGATCGGCAACCCATGACCCTGCGGTTAATGGTGCTTAGCCACGGGTCCTGCAGAAGTGAATGACTTCTCCCGCTCCCGACTGGGCCGGGGGAGCAGCCAACCTTGCTAATCCCGGTGATATAGACTAGTCGCAGACCACTCTGGCGCTCTCAACCAAAGGCCTTCTTCGTTGAAGATTCTTGTTACCGGTCACGCCGGCTTCATCGGCTTCCACCTCGCCAAGCGTCTCCTTGAGCGGGGGGATACGGTCGTCGGATTCGACTGCGTCAACGACTATTACGACGTGGGAATCAAGGAAGCGCGTCTCGCTGTCCTCGAGCAGACAGCCGCCTCGACCGGCTCGAACAGCAGCTATGTCTCGATCCGCGCCAACCTTGCAGATCGCACCGCCGTCGACGCGTGCTTTGCCGAACACAAATTTGACCGGGTTATCCATCTGGCCGCACAGGCCGGCGTGCGCTACAGCCTCGAAAATCCGCATGCCTATGTGGAAAGCAACATCATCGCCTTCACCAACGTGCTTGAGGCCTGCCGGCATGCCCAGGTGCCGCACTTCACCTATGCCAGCACGTCATCGGTTTACGGCGCCAATACGGCCATGCCGTTTTCCGAACACGAGGGCGTCGACCACCCGCTGCAATTTTACGCAGCGACCAAGCGCGCGAACGAACTGATGGCTCATTCCTACAGCCATCTGTTCGGGCTGCCGACCACCGGATTGCGATTCTTTACCGTTTACGGGCCGTTTGGCCGGCCCGACATGGCGTTGTTCCTCTTCACGCGCAGCATCCTCGCCGGCGAGCCGATCAAGGTATTCAACAACGGCAACCACACCCGCGATTTCACTTATGTCGAGGATATAGTGGAGGGTGTCATCCGCGCCAGCGACCAGATCGCCGCTCCCAATCCGGACTGGGACAGCAGCAAGCCAGACCCGGCAACTTCGAACGCGCCTTTCCGGGTGTTCAACATCGGCAACAACTCGCCGGTCAAGCTCGACGCGTACATCAGCGCAGTCGAAGATGCCCTCGGCAAGAAGGCAATCCGCGAACTGCTGCCATTGCAGCCCGGCGACGTGCCGGACACCTTTGCCAATGTCGAAGAGCTGGTGCGCGCCACAGGCTACAAGCCGGACACGCCGGTGACCAAGGGTGTTGCAGCCTTTGTCGACTGGTACCGCGACTATTACGGAGTTTAGCAATGACCCTGGATGATGTCCGGCTGGCCGTAATCGGCCTGGGCTATGTCGGCTTGCCCCTTGCTGTAGAATTTGGTCGCGTCAGGCCCGTTGTCGGTTTCGACATCAACGAGGCACGCATCGGCGAACTGAAGTCTGGCGTGGACCACACTCTTGAAACCTCGCCCGAAGAATTGGCCGCCGCCGAGTTCCTGAGTTTCACCACGGAACTGCCTGACCTGGCGGCGTGCAACACCTACATCGTCACCGTGCCGACGCCGATCGACGCCTTCAAGCGGCCCGATCTGACGCCTTTGATCAAGGCGAGCCAGACAATTGGCAAAGTGCTCAAGCGCGGCGATATCGTGATCTACGAATCCACGGTTTACCCCGGCGCCACGGAAGAAGACTGTGTCCCCGTGCTCGAAAGCGTTTCGGGTCTTGTGTTCAACCAGGACTTCTTCGTGGGCTACTCGCCCGAGCGCATCAATCCAGGCGACAAGGCGCATCGCCTGCCCACGATCCGTAAGGTCACCTCCGGGTCTACGCCGGACATCGCGCAACTCGTCGACAGCCTCTACAAGCAGGTGGTTACCGCAGGGACGCATATGGCGCCCTCCATCCGTGTGGCCGAGGCGGCAAAGGTCATCGAGAATACCCAGCGCGATCTCAATATCGCCCTGATCAACGAACTCGCCATCATCTTCAATCGGCTGGACATCGACACCGAGGCGGTTCTTCAGGCTGCAGGGACCAAGTGGAATTTCCTGCCGTTCCGCCCAGGCTTGGTCGGAGGGCATTGCATCGGCGTTGACCCTTATTATCTCACCCACAAGGCCGAGGCCGTCGGATATCACCCCCAGATCATCCTCGCCGGCCGCCGGCTCAACGACGCCATGGGGGAGTATGTAGCGTCCCAGCTGGTCAAGGCGATGATCCAGAAAGGTGCAGCGATCAAGGGCGCCAGGGTTCTCGTGATGGGCCTGACATTCAAGGAAAACTGTCCGGACCTGCGCAACACGCGCGTGACCGATATCATCGACGAGCTCAAGTCTTATGGCTGTTCCGTGGATGTTTACGACCCCTGGGTTTCGCCCGATCACGCTGAGGAAGAGTACGGCATCACCATGGTGGCCGAACCGCAGGCGGCCAGCTATGACGGCATTGTCGTCGCCGTCGGTCACGAACAGTTCCGCACGATGGGCAGCAAGGCTATCCGCCGCCTCGGCAAGGACGAGCACGTGCTCTACGACATCAAGTACATCTTCGGTCAGCAAGAATCTGACTTGCGGCTCTAGGGCGAGGAAACATGGCCAAGGTGTCTATTACAGATCGCAGGATCCGGATCGCGGTCATCGGGTGTGGGCGCATCGCGAAGAACCATTTCGCGGCGATAAGGCAGCACGAAGCCGATCTCGAACTGGTGGGCGTGTGCGATATTGATGACGCATCTGCCTCCTCCGCGGGTGGTGAATTCGGCGTGCCGCACTTCAGGACCATCGACGATCTTGTTGCCGCACAACACCCCGACGTCATTGCGCTCTGCACCCCGTCTGGCTTGCATCCTGACCAGGCGGTGCAGGCAGCGGGCCTGGGCATCCACGTCATCACCGAAAAACCCATGGCCACCCGTTGGCATGACGGGTTGCGCATGGTGCGCGCCTGCGATGAGGCCGGCGTGCAGCTGTTTGTCGTCAAACAGAACCGCAGGAACGCCACCTTGCAGCTGCTGCGCCGGGCAGTGGACCAAGGCCGTTTCGGCCGCATCTATATGGTCAACATCAACGTCTTCTGGACACGTCCCCAGGAGTATTACGACAGCGCTAAATGGCGCGGTACCTGGGAGTTTGACGGCGGCGCCTTCATGAACCAGGCCAGTCACTATGTCGATCTGCTCGACTGGCTCATCGGGCCCATCGAGAGCGTCCAGGCCTATACGGCGACACTGGCGCGGAACATCGAGGTGGAAGACACCGGCGTCGTCGCCGTGCGCTGGCGATCGGGCGCGCTGGGATCGCTCAATGTCACGATGTTGACCTATCCGCAGAACCTGGAGGGCAGCATCACCATCATCGGCGAAAAGGGCACTGTGCGCATCGGCGGCGTCGCCGTCAACGAAGTGCAGCACTGGTCGTTTGCCGAGCCCAGCGAAGACGACGCGGACGTTGCGGCGGCCAGTTACCAGACCACGTCCGTCTACGGCTTCGGCCACCCGCTCTACTATGAAAATGTCGTCGAAACGCTTAGGGGACGAGCTGAAGCAGAAACGGATGGGCGCGAAGGGCTGAAGAGTCTCGAGGTCTTGATCGCGACCTACATGTCTGCCCGCGACGGGCGCCGCATTAGCCTGCCGCTGAGCTACTGATGGCCAGCATCCACCCCACCGCCATTGTCGACGCGGGCGCGCAGCTCGGCGAAGGCACGCGCGTGTGGCACTGGGTGCATATCAGCGGCGGCGCCCGGATTGGCAAGGACTGCTCGTTCGGGCAGGGGGTCTTCGTCGGCAATGACGTCGTCATCGGCGACAACGTCAAGGTACAGAACAACGTTTCGGTCTATGACGCAGTGACGCTTGAGGACGATGTCTTCTGCGGACCCTCGATGGTCTTCACCAACGTCCACAATCCGCGCTCCGCGGTGGTGCGAAAGAACGAGTACCGGAGGACGCTGGTCAAACGCGGCGCCACGATCGGTGCCAATGCGACCATCGTGTGCGGTTGCACGATCGGCAGCTTCGCCTTCGTCGGTGCCGGTGCCGTCGTCAGCCGCGACGTGCCGGACCACGCCCTTGTGGTCGGCGTGCCGGCGCGGCAGATTGGATGGATGAGCCGCTTCGGAGAGCGCCTTGCGCTCCCCCTCGAGGGAGCTGGCGAGGCAGTATGTCCCCATACGGGCGAACGCTACATTCTTGAAAATGGTATTCTCAATGTCGTCTGACGCTGATCTTCCGTTCATCGATCTCAGGAGTCAGTATGCCGCCATCAGGGACGATGTGAACGCGCGCATCCAGAAAGTGCTGGACCACGGCCAGTTCATCATGGGGCCTGAAGTTCGGGAATTGGAAGCTGCCCTTGGCAGCTGGTCGGGTGCCGAGCATTGCATCACGGTCTCCAGCGGCACCGAGGCCTTGCTGATTTCGCTCATGGCTCTGGGCATCGGGCCTGGCGATGAGGTCATCACCTCGCCCTTTACCTTCGCTGCGACCGCCGAGGTGATCGCGCTTGTCGGTGCTACTCCGGTGTTCGTCGATGTTGAGCCTGACACGGCCAATATCGACGCCGGGCTGATCGAAGCGGCGATCACCCGCCGCACCAAGGCGATCATGCCCGTGTCGCTTTATGGTCAGGCTGCCGACATGGCCGAGATCAACGCCATTGCCGAACGCCATGGCCTGGCGGTTGTAGAGGACGCTGCGCAGAGCTTCGGCGCTGAATACCAAGGCAAAAAAAGTGCCGCGCTAAGCACCTTTGGCTGCGTCAGCTTTTTCCCCTCCAAGCCTTTGGGCTGCTACGGCGACGGCGGCGCGATTTTTACCCATGACGCTGACCTCGCTAGGGCCGCGCGGGAAATTCGAATACATGGCCAGTCCGAGCGCTATGTGCATACCCGCGTCGGCGTCGGCGGTCGCATGGACACCATCCAATGCGCCGTTTTGCTGGCAAAGCTTGAGCGGTTCGAGTGGGAAATCGCGCAGCGACTGGAAATCGGCGCCCGCTACAACGCCATGCTCGATGAGCTGAGCATCCCGCGGATCGTGCAGCGCGAGGATCGTACGAGCGTCTTCGCGCAGTACACCGTGGTTGTCGAAGATCGCAGTCAGGTGATTGCAAAGCTCAAGGCGCTCGGCATACCGACAGCGGTTCATTACCCGATACCGCTCAACCGGCAGGTCGCCTATGAGTCCCTTTCCCGCGGCGAGCCGACGCCGAATGCCGACCATCTGGCGGCCCGCGTCATGAGCCTGCCCATGCATGCCGACCTCGACCTCCAGACCCAGCGCCGGATCGTCAACGCGCTGTCCGACGCCTTGAATGCTTAGCGACTTTGTCAAGGACGCGCTTAAGCTCGTCACTGGCACAATCATCGCGCGAGGGCTGTTCATTGCGGCGATGCCACTCGTGTCCCGCCTATACACGCCTGACGACTTCACCGTCCTGGCGGTCTATCTCGCCATCGTGAACATTGTTGGCGTATTCGCCTGCTTCCAACTCGAAACCGGCATACAGATTGCCCGCACCGACGAAGATGCAACCAATCTCCTGGCGCTTTCCGTACTGAGCGCAGTCACCATATCCCTGGTCGCTGCCTTGGTATGCCTGGTTCTCGCCTGGCCGGCGTCGGGATTGTTGGGCGACGCGACCATATCCGGCTATCTGCTTCTCGTCCCGGTGGGGATCCTTGCGGCAGCCGCTTACTCCATATTCCAGTACTGGTGTGTTCGGGAGAAAAGCTTCGGCATCATTGCCAGGTCAAAGGTATGGCAAGTGCTCTTGGGGATCGGCACGATGGTGGGGCTGGGCTCGGCGGGCGTCGCGCCGCTCGGCCTGCTGGTCGGAAACACGATCAATGCAAGCGGAGGCGCTGTGGGACTCGCTGCTCGGGCACTGAGATCATCACGCCTGACTTTGCGCAAGGTGACGAGACGTTCGATGGCGTCCACGCTCAGATCGTACTATCGGTATCCGCTCTTTTCGACGCCGGAAGCGCTTGCCAACATGGCAAGCCTGCAGGTGTCGATGATGCTGATTGCGGCTTTTGCCGGTGTTCAGGCGGGAGCACTGTTCTTTGCCATTCAGGTCATGAGCATCCCCATGGCACTGGTCGGCGCCTCGGTTTCCCAAGTCTATGCTTCCCGCGCCGAACAGGCTCGGGCCAGCGGCGAACTCTCCAGTCTGACCTTCAATACCATATCGCGACTGCTTCTACTCGCAGTCGTGCCGCTGTTCGTCGGCGGCATGCTTGCCGCGCCACTCTTTCCGCTGGTCTTCGGCGAAGACTGGGTTCGCGCGGGTGAGATCGTACCGTGGATGGTGCCCTGGATACTGACGCAATTCGTAAGCTCCCCCATATCCGCCGTAGCGCTCGTCCAGAACAGGCAGGCAACACTTCTGGCACTGACCATATTCGGAGCTGTTGTCAGGATTGGCGGTGTCCTGTTCGCCGAGTTTATCCTGGGTGGCAGCCACGCAGAGGCCTTTTCCGTCGCATCCTTCCTGTTCTACGCCGTCAATCTATTTGTCTTCTCGCGTGTGGCGGGTCTGTCCTATCGGCGCAGGATCGCGCCCATATTCTTGGTCATCTTCGGATTTGTCGTGCTTTATGTTCCATCTGTCTGGCTCTTCCAAGGTGCGCAATGAGATCGCTCCTCTATCGCGTCCTGCCCTCGGTTCTCGTCGTGTTCCGGTTGTTTTTTGATCGGCGGTATTTGACAGGCCGACATTTTGAAAAGAATTTCAACGGCCTGCGTTGGTGCATAAGGGCGGTCTGGCAGCGCAATATCCTCCGGCTGGCGCCGCCACTGCCATTCCCTGCGGCGCTGACCTGCACAGTCTCCAACCCCAGGAACATCCACTTTTCCCCCAACGATATCGACAATTTTCAGTCCGGCGGAACCTACTTTCAAAATTTCAGGGGATCGATCTATCTGGGGGAAGGCGTAATGATCGCCCCCAATGTCGGTATCATCACGGCCAATCACGATTTTCAAAATCTGCTGGAGCACAGCGATGCCGAAGACGTTCACCTCGGCGACCGCTGTTGGATTGGAATGAACAGCGTAATTCTTCCCGGAGTGACCTTGGGAAGCGGTACAGTTGTCGGCGCAGGCTCCGTGGTGACCAAGTCGTTTCCCGACGGCAATTGCGTAATTGCCGGAGTGCCGGCCAAGGTCATCAAGAAACTGGATTGAGGGCGGGCAAAACCTGGTGTCACCATCGAACAATGATATCGGCGTCATCGACGTCGGCCTTGGCAATGTGGGCAGTGTGCTGCGCATGATCGAGAAAGCGGGCGGGCACGGCGTGCGGGTTACAAATCCCGCCGATGTGGCCGCTTTTGCCAAGCTGATCCTGCCCGGCGTCGGTCACTTCGATCACGGCATGCGCCTGCTCAATGCCGCTGGCTTCGGACCTGTGCTGCGGGATGCCGGACAACGGGGCGAACAGGACCTGTTGGGCATTTGCCTTGGCATGCAGCTGCTGTTCGAAGGCAGCGAAGAAGGCGAGTTGGAAGGCCTTGGCCTGATAGGCGGGCACAGCGTCCGGTTCGATGCCTCGCTGTCGCAGTTGCGAGTGCCGCATATGGGGTGGAATGAAGTGGATGTGTGCCGCGAAAATCCGTTGATCGAGCGCACCGATGCCCAGGGCCGGCGGCCCCGGTTCTACTTCGTGCATTCATACCATGTCGTTTGCAGCGATCCGGCGGACGTTATCGGCACGGTGGACTACGGCTCGCGCATAACGGCGGCAGTGCAGCGTGGCCGCGTCTTCGGCGCGCAGTTCCACCCCGAGAAAAGCCATCGCTTCGGCATGGACCTGATCAGGCGATATGTGGAGCTGCAACCAGCATGCTGAAACATCGCGTTATTCCCGTTCTCCTGCTCAAGGATGGCGGTCTGGTGAAAACCGAGCGCTTCCAGAAGCCGAAATATGTGGGCGATCCGATCAACGCCATTCGCATCTTCAACGAGAAGGAAGTCGACGAGATCATCGTTCTCGATATCGATGCGACGCGGACCGGACGTGCGCCCGACTATGCGCTGATCGAGGACTTTGCCAGCGAGTGTTTCATGCCCCTGACCTATGGAGGCGGCATCCAGACGATCGAGCAGGCAGAGCGGCTGTTCAGCTTGGGCATCGAGAAAATCTGTCTTCAAAGCGCGGCCCTGAGCGATGTCTCCATCGTCACGCAGTTTGCGGAGCGGTTCGGAACGCAGGCCGTCGCCGTTTCGGTAGATGTCCGCCGGGATCTGTTTGGTCGGCCCAAGCTCTATTCAGCTGCCGTCGGCAAACCGGTTGCCCGGGACTGGCTGGAATTCGCCAAAAGCGCCGAGACTGCCGGGGCAGGGGAGATCGTGCTCAACGCGGTCGACAAAGATGGCACATTGAGTGGACCGGACCTTGCTCTCATCCGGGAGGCTGCGGGCCAGCTTAGGGTGCCGTTGGTGGCCCTGGGCGGGGTTTCATCCCTTGCCGATATCAAGGCTGCGGTTGACACCGGGGCAAGCGCTGTTGCCGCCGGCGCGTTTTTCGTCTTTAACGGGCGTCATCGCGCAGTGCTGATTACCTACCCCGGCTATGAAGAGCTCGAGGCGCTGCTAGGCTAGGACGCACCACAAGGGCCGCGCACAAATGTCTCCCACCACCTACCGGCAATGCGCCCGGTGTCTGATGGACACCTCCGCTGCGGATATTGCGTTCGATGACGACGGAGTCTGCAACTACTGCAAGGACTTTGAAACACGCCTCTCCCATGTCGTGTTCGAAGATCCTGCTACAAGGCTGAAGCGGCTTGATGAGCTCGTCGCGCGGGTCAAGGCAGACGGACTGGGCAAGCCCTATGACTGCATCATCGGCGTGTCCGGAGGGGTCGATAGTTCCTGGGCGCTCGTAACGGCTGTGAAGCTGGGCCTGAGGCCACTCGCAGTGCATATGGACAACGGCTGGAACTCGGAACTGGCACAGAACAATATCGCCAACCTGGTGCGAAAGCTCAACGTCGACCTCCATACCCACGTGATCAACTGGCCGGAATATCGTGGCCTGATGCAGGCATTTTTTGAGGCCGATGTCATCGACGTAGAACTGCTCTACGACAATGCAATGCTTGCAGTGAATTATGAGCAGGCCCGGAAATACAGGCTGCATCATATCCTGTCGGGGAGCAATTCAGCGACTGAGGGCATGTCGATGCCGAGTAACTGGAACTGGTTCAAACGCGACAAGAAGAACATTCTGAGCATCGGTCGCCAGTTTGGTGGCATGCGGACCAGGACATTTCCCGCCATTGGCTCGATTGGCCAAGTCTACAACCAGTATGTCATGAGCATCAAATGGGTGCCGTTCCTGGACTTCATGGATTATGACAAAGCGAAGGTCCTGGACGAGCTGGAGGCCGGGTACGGATATAAACGATATCCCTACAAGCACTATGAGTCGGTCTTCACCCGGTTTTACCAAGGTTACATTTTGCCCCGGAAATTTGGCGTCGATAAACGCAAGCTGCACCTCTCGAGCCTGATCATGTCCGGGCAGATGAGCCGGGAGGCAGGCCTGGCCGTGCTCGAGCACGAGCCCTATCCCGACCCAAAGGACCAAGCTTCCGATATCAGCTATTTCCTCAAGAAGATGAACTGGAGCGCCGCTGACCTCGAAGCTTATCTGGCGCGGCCGGCCGTGCCGCACGATCGCTATCCTTCGGAAAAGTGGCTATGGGACATGATGTTTGATTTGCGTCGCCTCGTTCCAAAATCGATGTTGCGTAGGATGCGCGGCGAGTCCTGATGGGCCGGCTTGACCGGCCGTGCACTGCAGCCGAACGAACAGGACGCTGATTTGGCAGTATCGAGAGTTGAGGTCGCGCCGGAGGCGGAAGGGCCGAACGGCATGCGCATCGCCGTTCTGATCTGGGCCGGCGCCTCATTCGGTGGCGCAGAGCGTCGGTTTGCGCGGCTCGCGGAGGAATTGAGCCGCCGGCCCGGCATGGGAGTCACCCTATTCTGTCTCGCGCGCTCGTTGCCCGCACTGGAGAGCATCGGCATCGATCCGGATAAGATGGAGATCAGGACCATCGACCTGCCGGGTGGAGAGAACAGAGGTGGCGTATTTCGTGCGGCGGCCCTGCTCAACTTTATCGTCAAGGTCGCGACGGGCCGCTTCGATCGTCTGTTCCTCGCCATGAATCCAGGTCTTTTGACCTATCTGGTGACCCGGTTCCGCCCCTTTCTGCCCAGGACCTCTATGGCCATGGTGGACCTTCTGCATGCCACACATGCGCACGCGCGCGAACGCTTCCTGGTTCGACGCTCCGTAGGAAGAGCATATTCGGTCGACTGTCTTTCCGATGGTGTGCTTGAGGCCTTTGACCAGAGCATTGACGCCAGGGATCGCCATAAGATCCGCATAGCGCCCGGCAGTTTCACCGATTATCAACGGGCCGCAATCGCGTCTGATCGAGACATCGATGTTGCCATCATCGGGCGTCTTACACCCTTCAAGGGGCATGAACTGCTCGAAAAGGCGGCGGCGCGGCTGGGCAATATCGAACTTCATGTCTGTGGCGGCGGGCCCATGTCGGTAACCATCCCCGGTGCCAAGGTATACCAGACTGATGATCCGTTCGGTGTCTTGGGGCGAACCAAGATATCGCTTTCGCTGCAAAAGTTCGGGAACTACCCATCTCAGGTGGTCCTCGAATCCATGGCGTCAAAATGCGCGATCATTGCCACCGACACGGGCGAAACGCGCAAGTTTCTCGACGAGGATTGTGCTGTCTTGATCCCCTATGATGCCGACGCACTAGCGGATGCCATAAAGCGTCTGTTGAACGAACCGGAACGACGGCATGCCTTGGCCGAGGAGGCCCATCGCCGCGTGCTGCGCGATCATACCGTGGCTCGCTACGCCGATTACTTCGTCCGCGACGTGTTGGCTTAGCATGCCGCTGCACGCCCTCGCTGACCTCGCTGCCAAAGGAACCCCGCAATGCTGACCTACTGGGTAATCTGGCTGCTTGCTGCCGCAGGCGTCGTTGCACGCGACTGGGCTTCGCCAGATTTGCGCCGGTTTGCCTGGATCGGCTTCGGCGTCGTCCTGGTGTTGTTTGCCGGCCTGAGGCATGACGTGGGCGGCGACTGGGGGACATACGTCACCTATGTCGAACGCGCGTCCGAAATGTCGTTTATTGATGGACTGGCGATAGATGACCCCGGCTATTCCGCTGTGAACTGGCTCGGTGCCCATGGCTTTGGCGGCATCTATTTCGTCAATCTCTGCTGCGCCGCGATCGCCGTTGCCGGCCTGATGATCTTTTGCTCTCGCCAGGCCAATCCTGCATTGGCGCTCGCGGTTGCCGTGCCTTATCTGATCACCGTCGTCTTTCTCGGATATAGCCGTCAAAGCGCGGCCATTGGATTTGGTCTACTGGCGATGCTGGCGGTGGGCGAGCGCAAGGAGTGGCAATTCCTGCTCTGGACGACGCTTGCGGCTCTGTTTCACAAGTCCGCACTGGTTTTCTTCGTTTTCGCGCCGGCACTCTATGCGCATAGGTTCGAGTGGCGCCATCTGTGGAGACTGGGTCTGATCGGGATCTACGCGCTAGGGCTCACCGCTTTGCTGCTGCTGCCCCGCCTGGCCTGGTTCTGGAATTCTTATGTCGTTATCTCGGCAGGGAGCATCGGCAGTCCATCCGCGCTGCCATCGCTTGGTTCTCTCGAGGAGGAGATAGTGGTGGACAGTAGTGTGGTCTACTCGCGCGGTGCTCAATTGCGGCTCGGCATCGGCCTCCTCGCAGCAGCTGTCATCGGCATCCTCGTAGGCCGGCGCCTGCTTTCCGGTCGGGATGCATGGATGTGGGCGATCTCGGCAGTTTGCGTGGTTGTGCTGTTCATTCTGGCACTCTTCAAGGCAACGCTGGCCGACCGCATGGGGCTATATTTTATCCCCACACAGTTGGTTGCCTTCTCAATGGTGCCCTTGCTCTTTGCCGGGCGATTCCAGAAGCCTGCCGAGATCGTGGTTCTCCTCGGAACGCTGGGCCTCCTGGCCGGCTGGCTGCTTTTCGCGGACAATGCCTTTGCCTGGCTGCCATACGACAATGTCCTGTTCTCTCTTCTCCCGACGGGGGCGTCGTGAAAGTTGCGCACGTCATTGTGGGACTTGACGTCGGTGGTGCCGAGGGCGCGCTGAGCCGCCTGGTTCTGGCTGGCGGCAACGACGTGCTAGTGATTTCACTGACCGACCTTGGCGCCATCGGAAAGCGTCTGCAGGCGAACAACGTGCGGGTCGAGGCACTTGGCCTGCGGGCAGGCTGGCAGGCGCCGATAGCCTTTCTTCGGCTTGTCAGGATGCTGCGAGCATTTGGACCGGACGTCGTCCAGACCTGGATGTATCACGCTGACCTGATTGGTGGCCTTGCAGCGCGACTGGCTGGCGTCGGGGTCGTGTGCTGGGGAGTTCGTAATTCACTCGTGCCAAAGACGGGTATGGGGCAGAAGCTCTTGTCTGCAATCTGCGCCTGGCTTTCCAGAACGGTCCCAAGCGCTATCGTCTGCGTATCCAAAGCCTCGATCGAGCCTTACGCCAGGGCCGGATACGACATGAGCCGCGCCCGTGTCATCCACAATGGCGTCGACCTGCCGGCCGTGATCGCGCAGGCCTCTCCTGACGCGCGGCAGCTGTTGCGCATAGGTTGCGTGGGGCGGTGGCATGAGGACAAGGGCCAGGATGTCCTTCTTGCGGCGCTCGGCTCGCTTGCCCGGACGGACTTTGTGCTCGTGCTGATAGGTCGCGGCTGCTCGACGGATAACGACGCCCTCATGGAGCATATCCGGTCATCAGGCCTTGCGGCAGACCGTATCGAGCTTCTGGGGGAGCGGAGCGACGTGCCAGCCCTATTGGCCACACTCGACATCTTTTGCATGCCATCCCGGACTGAGGGCTTCCCCAATGGCCTGGCCGAGGCTATGGCCTCAGGGCGGGCCTGCGTGGCCTCCGATGTTGGCGATGCGGCGGAACTGTTGGATGGCACGGGTACACTTGTCCCACCTGAATACCCTGCGGGACTGGCGCGGGCATTGGACAGAGCACTGGACATGACGCCTACGGACCGGGAGCAGATGGGGACCCGCAGCCGCGAGCGCATTGGCTCGCATTTCTCCGTGCAATCCATGAGTCGCGCCTACAATGCGCTTTATCGGGAATTGATCGACGAGGTATCTGATGTGCGGACTTAGCGGATATCTCGCGCCGGGAGCCAGCGCCTCGCCCTTCGAAACGGTGTTGCGCGACATGTCCGACGCGCTCCTGCATCGCGGCCCGGACGATGGCGGCATCTGGTTCGACGCCGAATCTGGCATCGGGCTCTCGCATCGGCGACTGGCCATCGTCGACCTGTCGTCCGCTGGCGCTCAGCCCATGGTGTCGCCCAGCGGTCAGTTCGTGATCGCCTACAACGGCGAAATCTATAACCATCTCGAGCTCAGGGAGCGGCTTGAGCGGGAAGGTGTGTCGCACCAATGGCGTGGCCATTCGGACACCGAGTCCCTGCTCGTCGCCATCGAGGCCTGGGGCCTTGATCGTGCCCTCAAGGAATGCGTTGGCATGTTTGCGCTCGCGCTCTGGTGCCGCCAGAGCCGCAGGCTGACCCTGGCTCGCGACCGAATGGGAGAAAAGCCCCTTTACTACGGGTGGGTCGGGAAGGGACCCAATGCATCTCTCGTCTTCGGGTCCGAACTCAAGGCACTGCGCCGCCATCCGCAATTCGATGCCGAAATCGACCGGTCCGCGCTCGCTATCTACATGCAATATGCCTATGTGCCGGCGCCCCGTTCCATCTTCGCGGGGATCAGCAAGGTGCTGCCCGGCCATATGGTAACGTTCGATGCGGAGAACAGGTCTGGCCGCACCGACAGATATTGGTCGGTGGTTGATGCGGCAGAGCAGGGCTTGAAGGCGCCGCTCGACCTGCCCGAAATTGAGATGATCGACTCCCTCGAAACCGTGCTGGACCGAGCAGTGCGGGATCAGATGGTTTCCGATGTGCCGCTCGGCGCTTTTTTGTCCGGTGGCATCGATTCCTCGACCATTGTTGCCCTTATGCAGAAGGCGTCGAGCCAGCCGGTCAAGACTTTCACCATGGGTTTTGCCAGCGAAGGGTTCGACGAGGCACCGCATGCGCGTGCCGTCGCACGCCACCTTGGCACGGACCACACCGAACTCTATGTCTCCGGGCAGGACGCGCTCGATGTCATTCCCCGTCTGCCGCACATCTACGACGAGCCCTTCGCGGACTCGTCCCAGATACCCACCGTCCTCGTGTCGCAACTGGCCCGTACCGCCGTGACGGTCTCGCTGTCGGGTGACGCGGGTGACGAGCTCTTTGCGGGCTACAACCGCTACAGCCTGACGGACTCGCTATGGGGGAAGATTGCCAGGGCGCCACTGCCAATGCGCAGTCTTGCCGCAAGCGGCATCCGGGCGCTGCCGCCGCAGGGCTGGAACAGCCTAGGCAGGCGTGTGAGCTCAATCTTGCCGCAGGCCTTGCGCCGCCCGAACCTCGGTGACCTGCTCCACAAGGGTGCCGGCGTCATGACGGCGCCCTCCAGGGACGCGCTCTACGAGCATCTGATTTCGCACTGGCAGGCGAACGAACTGCCGCTGGCCTATAGCGCGGACGCCGCGGTGGAAACGCCGATACCGCAGGCCATCTCGGGTATCGACAGGATGATGCTTAAGGACATGCTCGGCTACCTGCCGGGCGACATCCTGACCAAGGTCGACCGGGCCAGCATGGCTTTGTCGCTCGAGTCGCGCGTACCGTTTCTCGATCACCGTGTCGTCGAGTTCGCCTGGCGCGTGCCACTGGCATTCAAACTACGAGACGGACAGGGAAAATGGCTTCTGCGCCAAGTGCTCTACCGGCATGTGCCCAGGGATTTGATCGAGCGTCCCAAAGCCGGCTTCGCCATCCCGCTGGATCAGTGGTTGCGCGGACCGCTGCGCGACTGGGCGGAACATTTGCTCGATCCTGAGCGGCTCCGCCGGCAGGGTTATTTCGATGTCGCGGTGATCACCCGCAAATGGAACGAGCACCTGTCGGGTCGCCGCAACTGGAGCGCACAACTCTGGATCGTTCTCATGTTCGAGGCCTGGCTGGACGAGCTCGATGGCTAGGATTGCGGTCATAGGGAGCCAGGCCTTCGCGCTCCTCAACTTCCGCATGGCTCTGCTCGGCGCAATGGCCGATGCCGGGCACGAGGTTGTTGCCTTCGTGCCTGACTTTACCGAAGCGGACCGTGCCGCCCTGTTGGCACGAGGCATCGGGGCTGCCGACTATCTCCTCGAGCGCAACGGCCTCAACTTGGTACGCGACCTTCAAACGCTGAGAGACCTCAACCGGCAGTTGAGGCAGGGCGCGTTCGATGTGGTCTTTGCATTCACGATAAAGCCCGTGGTCTACGGCATTCTCGCAGCAGCAATGGCTTCGGTGCCGCGCCGCTTCGCGTTGATAACGGGCCTTGGCTATACGCTCGCTCAGGTTGACGATGCACGGCCAAAGGACCGGCTGGTCGGGATAGCGGCCAAGTCCCTCTACCGTTTGGCGCTGCGCTTTGCGACCGGGGCCTTTTTCCAGAACGGCGACGACCGGGACACATTTGTCCGCTTGGGGCTGGTTGCCGACGAGAAGGTTCTGGGCGTCGTGCCGACCGGCGTCGACCTCGACCATTGGAAGTCCGCGCCCCATGTCACCGAGCCGATGACGTTCTCACTGGTCGGTCGCATGCTGGTGGACAAGGGTGTCCGAGAATTTGCCTCGGCGGCGCGCTGCCTCAAGGCGAGCTATCCGGACGCTCGCTTCGTGCTGATCGGAGGGTTGGACAGCAATCCTCGGGCTCTCAGCCGCACGCAGATGGAGGAGCTGGTCGAGGACGGGACAGTCGTCTGGACCGGACATGTCGATGTCAAGGAATGGCTGGAGCGCACGAGCGTCTTCGTACTGCCGTCCTATCACGAGGGGGTTCCGCGCTCCACCCAAGAGGCCATGGCGATGGCGCGCCCTGTGGTTACCACCGATGTTCCCGGATGTCGTGACACCGTGCTAGAAGGCGTCAATGGCTATCTGGTACCTGCGCGCGACGTCGATGCACTGGCCAAGGCCATGGAGCGTTTCATCAGCAGCCCCAATCTGGTCAGACAGATGGGCGCCCAGAGCCGGGCGCTGGCGGAAGAACGATTTAGCGTGCACAAGGCGAATGCACGCCTCCTTGCCGCCATGAACCTGTAATGACTGATGCCGGCGCCTGACACTCCTGCAAGTCGCAATCGAACCGAGTGAGACCACCGTTGAATCAGTACAGCAATGGGGATCAAGCAGAAGCCTCACCCACCTTGCGGGCATTGGAATATGTAACGTCGCAAGGCGCCAAGACGCGGCGGAACAAGTACAGCCGCGATCTCCAGCGATTTGTCGCGCCCGTGCTTGTGGCGATCGTTGCGGTGGCCCTGGTTTACGTCATCGTGACGACGCGCCCGGGCCGCGATGACTGGTTCAATATCTGGACCGCCGTCGCCGCACTCGCCTGTGTGCCGGTTTTTTCCGCCTTCGTTCTCACAGCTTTCAGGCGGCATGAATCGCCAATCGTTTCGGCATTCCTGGTCACGGCCCTGCTGTTCAGCGTAGCCGTCAGTGTCCTTTCGGCCTTCCGCATACCCATCAGCTTCGTTGGCCTGGCGTCGGCCGCGCCCTTCGTCATGGTGTTGATGGCCTACGCAAACATTCGTTTTCACAGGACGTCGACATTCAGGGTAGCCTTGGCGCCGTTCACCGGCGATCACCAGGTCCTGCGATTGATCGGCCCCCACGTGCCGATCCTGCAAGGACCCGATGCCGACCTGGACGAGATCGATGTCGTCCTTGTGGACCCGGCAGCACACCACACCGAAGAGTGGTCGCCGCTTCTGTCCAAGTGTTATCTCGCCGGAATCGAGATCATGCCGTGGACGCGATATGTCGAACTTTGGCATGGCCGGTTGGACGTGGGCAACTTCGACATTTCGCACATCTACTATTCGCCCACGCAGATGATTTATGCGCGCGCTAAACATCTTGTCGACGTGTTCATCATCGTGATGACGGCGCCCGTGACGCTGCTCATCGGTCTGCTGGTGGCAGCTTATGTGCTCATTCGAGACGGACGTCCGATCTTCTTCGTCCAGATGCGACGCGGCTTCGGTGGCCGCCCTTTCCGCATGTACAAGTTCCGCACCATGTATAGCGGCACGGGAGGAGGGGCGACGCAAGAGGGTGACCGGCGCATCATTCCTGGCGGAAACCTTTTGCGCAAATTCCGTCTCGACGAGCTGCCACAGCTCTATAACATTCTCAAAGGCGACATGAGCCTCATCGGCCCTAGGCCGGAAGCCCTTGATCTTTCGGCCTGGTATGAGAAAGAAATCCCCAAATACACCTCCAGGCTGCTGGTGTTGCCGGGCATTACAGGTTGGGCGCAGGTCAATTTCGGTTATACTAGCAACCCCGACGAGGCGCTCGAGAAGCTGTCCTATGATCTCTATTACATCAAGCACCTGTCGATAGATCTCGACGTCCTGATTGTCTTTAAGACGATCAGGACGGTGCTTTACGGCAGCGGGGCCCGCTAGTCTGCTGCTTTCACTTCTAGGACCGAGCTGGGCAAGCACGTCAACAGAAGCAATCGCGCTGACTTGTTAGGATTATCTGAGGAGAGGCGCGGGGCCGGGTCAGTCGAGCACTGCATGATAATTACAGGATGCCGAAGTCTCGATTACGTAGAACATCATCGCGCTTCATGATAAGCACAACGCCTGTTTCACCGTTCTGCTGACCCTCCTCCCTCACCCCTTCCACAGGACCTGCCGTGGCCGTTATTCCAGTCATTCTTGCCGGGGGTCAGGGGACGCGGTTGTGGCCCAAGTCGCGGGCTGCGCGGCCCAAGCAGTTCATCGACTTGCTGGGTGGTCGCAGTCTCTACCAGCAAGCGCTGGAGCGGGTCTCGAACCCAGAGATTTATCTGCTGCCGATCATCGTGACCAACGCCGAATATAGGTTCCTGGTCGCTGAGCAGGCGCAGGAACAGGGCGTGACGCTCGGTACCATACTGCTCGAGCCGGTTGCCCGGAATACGGCGGCGGCCATTGCGGCTGCGGCCTTGGTCGCCCGGGATAGCGACCCCGGCGCCATTATCCATGTGCTGGCATCAGATCACTTGATCGCGGGCGACACGCGCTATTTCGATGCCGTCCATGCAGCGTCGCAAGTGGCCCGGGATGGGCATCTGGTGACGTTCGGCATCATGCCTACCCGTCCCGAGACGGGCTATGGCTATATCGCCATTGGAGAGGCGATTGGTCTTGGTGGTCATAAGGTCAGCGCCTTTGTTGAAAAGCCTCAGCGCGAAAAGGCCAGCCAGATGCTGGAGCAGGGCGGCTTTGTCTGGAATTCGGGGATGTTCATGTTGCCCGTGCAAGCATTCCTCGAAGAATGCGAACAACTGGCGCCCGATGTTTACGCAGCCGCACGGGACGCCGTCGCGTCGGCGCAGCGGGATCTCGATTTTACGCGGCTGGACGAGACGGCATTTTCTCGATCTCCCAGCATCTCGATAGACTACGCCATCTTCGAGAAAACCGAGCGGGCGGCGGTCTTGCCGGTGGCGTTCGAATGGTCCGACCTCGGCGCTTGGGACGCGGTCTGGAAGGGGCTGGCGCAGGACGGCAATGGCAATGCTGCCGATGGCCCCGTGCTCCTCAACGACACCCGTAATTCCCTGGTTCTGACTGAAGCGGCCCACGTGGTGGTCGACGGCATGGACGATGTCGCCGTCATCGCTACGGATGACGCTGTCTTCGTCGGACGTTTGAGTACTGCACAGAATGTCGGGGCGTTAGCCAAGCGGCTAAAGGCCGATCCCGCCACCCACGAACTGACCGAAACGCATCGGACGTCGTATCGACCATGGGGCGGTTATTCCTCCATTCTCAAGGGCGAGCGCTTCCAGGTGAAAAAGCTCTTCGTCAAGCCGGGCAAGAAACTGAGCCTGCAGCGCCATCATCACCGCTCGGAGCACTGGGTGGTGGTGCGCGGAACAGCCGAGGTCACCGTGGATGGAAAGGTAAGCGTGCTGACGGAGAACCAGTCGGTGTACCTGCCGCTTGGGTGTACCCATCGCCTCGCCAATCCGGGCAAGATCGAGCTGGAGCTGATCGAGGTGCAGACCGGCTCTTACCTTGGCGAGGACGACATCATCCGCATCGAGGACGAATTCGGACGCATCTAGAGGGCCGCCTTGGCGGCTTTAAGTCCCCAGGCGAGCACTGCTTGCGCCTGATCGGCCGTTTCCGCTTCGACGTAGCAGCGTAGCTCCGGCGCATTGCCGGAGGCGCGGTAGTGCACCATCGTTCCATCATCGAGCCAGAATTGCAGGCCGTCGATAGAAGCCGAGCGAAGGATCGTGCGGGGCGCGAAAAACAATGCCGCGCCCTCCGAGGTGCCGAGCCAATCAGAAAGCCTGGCGCTCTGGTCGTGCGCCACGTCTGCCAGGCGGTCGGCAATGGCCACGCGCAAGGGCAGACTGGAGACGAGATCGGCCACGGATTTGCGTTCGCGGGCGGCCAGGCCAAGCGTGGCGAGAAGCGGAAGCACCGCATCACGGGTCATCAGCCGGTCCAGTGAATGCGCGCCAGAGAGGTCATTGCCCAGAAGCGTGCCGCCATTGGCTTCGAAGCCGATAACGGGATGGGCGCCTGAGGCCAGTGCGTCGCTCATGGTTTCAATGACATAGGGCGAGCCCACGCGCGTGCGACGCACGGAGCGGAAAAGGCCTGTGGCCTCCATGGCGGTATTCGACGTGACCGGCGTGACAATCGTATCGGCCCCGACAAACCAGGCTGACAGCAGGCCGAGGATGTCGCCGCGCACGAACTGGCCCAAGGCATCCATCAGCAGCGGCCGATCCGCATCGCCATCGGTCGACACGATGGCGTCGAGCTTATGGGCCTCCACCCAGGATCGGAGCGGCGCGAGCACGGGGTCGCCAAAGGCTTCGGTATCGACCGCCACGAAGCCGTCCACTCGGCCCAGCGCAATGGTTTCGGCGCCGAAAGCCTTTATGATGTCGGAAAGGATGTCGCGGGCGACGCTGGAATGCTCGAAAATGCCGATCCGCATGCCTTCAAGGGCTCGGTCGGGAAGGAATTGCGCGTAGCGGCGAAGGTAGCGGTTGCGGGCCGTCTCGGCCTCGTCAACGACCGGAGCGGCATAGTCGCCGTGGCTTGCGGGGGCCAGCGCCGAAAGGATGTCGGCCTCGTCCGCTTTGGAAATTTCGCCCTGGCGGGTGTAGAATTTGAGCCCGTTGCGGTCCTGCGGAATATGACTGCCCGTCACCATCACGCTGGGCGCGTCGGCCGCGATCGCATGGGCAGCCAGGGCCGGTGTAGGAATTGCGCCGCAGTCGATTACCTTGATCCCAAGGGCGGCAGCCGCCGCCGCACAATCTCGAAGGATTGCTGGGCTGCTGTCGCGAAAATCTCGCCCGAGATAGAGCGAGGTCAGCGGCTCACCGCGGTCCGCCAGGACCCGCAGGAAGGCGGTCACATAGCGACGTGCCTCTGCGCCGGCGAGCTCGCTCGAAAGACCGCGCAGCCCGCTGGTCCCGAATTTGAGGCTGTTGGACATTCGCCGTTTGCTCCATCCGGTCGATGCTAAGATATCGGCAGCCTTACGGCATCAGCATGCCGCCATTGACCTCGATGGTCTGCCCGATGATGTAGCCGGAAAGGCTGGCGCAGGCGAGAAAGAGGTAAGCACCGATGCAGTCCTCTACCGTGCCCAGCCGCCCCTGCGGAACGGTGGCCAATTGGGCCTTGAGCTGTGCCTCGGTCGAATAACGCTCGTGGAAGGGCGTTTCGATGACGCCCGGAGCTACGGCGTTGACCCGGATTCCGAAGGGGATGAATTCCTTGGCCATGCCGCGCGTCACATTGGCCACGAAGGCCTTGGACGAGCCATAGAGCCCGGCGCCACCGCTGGCGCCGTTGCGGGCCGCTATGGAGGTCGTGTTGATCACGAAGCCGCCGCCGGCCGCCTTCATGTGGGGCAGGGCGGCGCGAGTTGCAGCCAGCACGGAGCGCCCATTGAGGTCCATCACCGCGTCGTAATGCTCGTCGGTCATTTCGGCATAGGGCAGGCGCGCCACCATGCCCCCGGCATTGTTGATCAGTCCGTCGAGCCGGCCGAAGGCGGCCGCGGTCTCTTCGACCGCTGCAGCGATGGCACCTGACTTTGCGGCATCGGCGCGAACCAGATGCGCACGCCCGCCGGCAGCCACAACCGCTTCGGCAACAGCCTTGGCGGCGTCGGCGCTGGAATTGTAGTGGACGCCGACCATCGCGCCTTGCGCGCCGAACGCCTTCGCCAGCGCTGCGCCGATCCCCGTGGACGCGCCAGTGATGAGCACGGCCTTGCCATTCAACTCAGGGAGGGTGAGTGCAGTCATGATCTGTCTCCTAGAGCCCGTCGCGGCCGCGAAAGCGGCGCTGGTAATTCGGATCGTAGAGCGAACTCTCCCGGAAGTCTTCCGTACCAAGACCCCGACCGACGAAGATGATGGCGGTGCGCTCGATCGCCGGATCGAACCGGGCCTCTATGTCGCCCAGAGTGCCGCGGATAATCGCCTCGCTCGGCCAACTGGCATGGGCGACAATAGCCACCGGACAGTCATCGCCATAGAGCGGGCGCAGGTCTTCGACCACGCGGCCCAGCGAATGAATGGCGAGGTGGATCGCCAGCGTTGCATGGGTTGCTCCGAACGCGGCAAGCGTTTCACCCTCGGGCATGGGCGAGGCGCGTCCGCCTACACGTGTAAGGACGACAGACTGGTTGACCGCAGGGATGGTGAGTTCCCGTCCGAGCGCTGCAGCGGCTGCGGCAAAGGCCGGCACGCCGGGTGTCAACGTATAAGGGATGCCGAGGCGGTCGAGGCGGCGCATCTGCTCTGCCACCGCGCTCCAGATCGACAGATCGCCCGAATGCAGACGAGCCACGTCTTCTCCCGCCTCATCGGCGCGAACATATTCGGCTTCGATCTCATCGAGCGACATTGGGGCCGTGTCCACAAGGCGTGTCTCCGGACTGCACCAGTCGAGCATATCCTTGGGCACGATGGACCCGGCATAGAGGCAGACCGGGCAACGCGCGAGCAGATCGCGCCCGCGCACGGTGATAAGGTCCGCAGCCCCGGGGCCGGCACCGATGAAGTGGACGGTCATGGCTTGCTCCAGCGCCATTGCGTGATGGGCATTGCCGGCCGCCAGCCTTGCATCTGACCGAGGGGTACAGCCTGGCTGACGGCGAGACGAACAAGTTCACCGCCGTGCTGACTGAAAAGCGCGAACAGCACCTGCTCCATCTCCAGGGTGACGGCATTGGCGACGAGCCGGCCGCCTGGACGCAGGGCCGCCAGAGCCGCATCCATCACGCCCGGATCGGTGCCCCCACCGCCCACGAAAATCGCATGCGGTCCATCAAGGCCTCCCAGGACCCCGGGCGCCGATCCCTGGGCCACACGGAGGTCGGGCACGCCGAAATTGCGCGCGTTGCGTCCGATGCGCTGGGCGCGCTCGGGATCGGCCTCGATGGCAATGGCGCGAAGGCTCGGATCGGCCAGCATCCATTCGATGGAGATGGACCCCGATCCAGCCCCGATATCCCACAGTACCTCGCGCGGACGCGGCGATAATGCAGCAAGCGTCACCGCGCGGATATCGCGTTTGGTGATCTGCCCGTCATGCTCGAATAACGCGTCGTCAAGGCCGGGGGATAGGGGAAGAATGCGGGCGCCGGGCAGGGGCACAACCGTTACCGCACAGATATTGAGCGGGTCGATGTCGTCGAGCACGAATCCGTCTGCCATTTGCGACCGGATAAGCTCGCGTGGCCCGCCAAGGGCTTCGAGTACGGTGATAATCGAACGCCCGAACCCGGCATCGGTGAGCAGCGTCGCAAGCGCGCCCGGGCCGTTTTCGTCCGACGTCAGTGCAAGAATTCTTGCGCCGGCATGCAGATGTGGCCGGATGAGATCGGTGGGGCGGCCATGGAGGGACAGGCAGGAGACCTCCTGCAGGGGCCATCCCAGGCGGGCGGCCGCAAGGCTGAAGGCGGACGAATGCGGCAGCACAAGCATCTGCGTGGGATCGACATGGCGCGACAGGGTAGCGCCCACTCCGAAATGGAAGGGATCACCGGAGGCCAGCACGCAGACCGCGCTTCCGCGCAGCGACAGGATAGCCTCGACAGACGCGGAAAACGGCGTCAGCCAGGGGTGGCGCTGGCCGGTCAGTATGGCGTCCGCCAGGTCGAGATGGCGTGCGCCGCCAAAGACATGCGCGGCGCTGGCAAGGGCATCGCGCGCTGCCGGCGAAAGGCCGGAAAGCCCGTCCTCGCCGATGCCGACAATGGTGAGCCACGGCACGCCCATCACATTGTTCCACGCGGCGAATAGACCAGCGGGTCCATGCCCGGCCGCTCGATGATCCGCGTTTCTGCCGACCCGATGATGACGCAGGTGGCCATGTCTGCCCGCTGCTGGTCGGCCTCGCCGAGCGGCACGACCACGAAATCTTCGTCCGGCCTCCCGACCGCGCGGCCGAACACGACTGGCGTGGTCACCGGCAGGATTTCTCGCAAAATGCGGAACGCCGTCGCCAGCTGCCACGGCCGGGCCTTCGAAATGGGGTTGTAGAGCGCGATCACCAGGCCTGCCTCGGCGACCGCACGCAGGCGACGCTCGATGACTTCCCAGGGCTTGAGGTTGTCCGAGAGCGAAATGGCGCAGAAATCGTGTCCCAGCGGGGCTCCTGCGCGCGCTGCGACCGCCAGCATGGCGGTGACGCCGGGCAAGACGACGACGTCGAGGCGCCGCCAGGTCTCGGGTCCAGTCTCGATGGCCTCGCAGATGGCTGCAGCCATGGCGAAGACGCCCGGATCACCCCCGGAGACCACGCAGACCGATGCACCCTTTGACGCAGCGTCGAGCGCGGCGCGCGCGCGGTCGATTTCCTCGCGATTGTCCGAGGCGACACGCATCTGGTCAGCTCGAAGGTTCAGCCGGTCGAGATAGGGGCCATAGCCGAAGAACTGCTCTCCGGCCGCGATGGCCTCGAGCGCCTGCGGCGTGGTCTGGCCCGGATTGCCCGGTCCGGTGCCGATGACAGTCAGCTTGCCAGTCATGGGCGGCCGCTCCATCCGGGCACGAGGATCAGGGAAAAATACGGCGCCACGTCGTCCTGCTTGTCATTCAGCGGCATCGATGCGCCGTTGTCCATCGTTCCGCGCTCGACATAAACGGAGCCGTCCAGACGCCCGGCCCGAGCCAGCGCCGCCCGCACCTTGGGCAGGTTGCGTCCAAGCTTCATGATGACTGCGCCTTCGGTGTCGGAGAGGCGACGGACCAGGTCATCCTCGTCCAGCGTGCCGGGCAGGATCGTGAGGATGTCGTCGCCCTGCACCAGTGGCAGCCCGACAGCCGACCAGCAGCCTGACATGGCGGTGATGCCGGGAATGACTTCGGTAGGATAAAGCGGAGACAGGCGTACATGCAGATGCATGTAGCTGCCATAAAACAGCGGATCGCCCTCGCTGAGGATGGCGACGGATCGCCCGGCATCGAGATGGCGGGCGAGACGGCTCGATGCCTCGTCGTAGAAGGTTCTTATCTGGGTCTGGTAGTCGCCATCGTGGCGGTGAATCTCGGTCGTAACCGGATAATCCAGCGCTTCTTCGATCTGGTCGGTACGGAAATGCGCCTTGGCGATCGCGCGCGCATTGCTCGGATTGCCGCGCTTGGCGAAAAAGGCCACCACGTCAGCGGTCGCGATGGCGCGCGCCGCCTTGATGGTCAGCAATTCCGGATCGCCCGGGCCCGTACCGACGCCGATCAACCTGCCGCTCACAGTCCGGGCCTCGCCAATGCGTTGAGGCAGGCCGACGTGATGGCGCTGCCGCCAAGGCGCCCCCGCACGATGGCGTAGGGCACGCCATAGGAATTTTCCGCCAGCGCGTCCTTGGATTCTGCCGCGCCGACGAACCCCACCGGCATTCCGAGAATGGCCGCCGGACGCGGTGCGCCATCGCGCAGCATTTCGAGCAGGTGAAAGAGGGCAGTGGGGGCGTTGCCGATCGCGACGACAGCGCCCTCAAGATGCTTGTCCCACAGGTGAAGTGCCGCTGCGGAGCGCGTGTTCCCGATGGCCGACGCAAGCTCGGCGGTTCGGCTGTCGCGCAACGTACAAAGGACGTCATTGCCCGCCGGCAATCGGCTGGCGGTGACACCGCGCGCCACCATCTCGGCATCGCACAGGATGGGAGCGCCGGCCATTAGAGCACGACGCGCGGCGGTCACGAAGCCTGGGCCGAAGACGAAATGCTCGGCGGCCTCGACAAGTCCGGCGGCGTGGATCATGCGTACGGCAAGGTCCGCCTCGTCATCGGCGAAGCGTGACAGGTCGGCCTCCGCGCGAATGATGGCGAAGGACTGGCGATAGATGCTGTCGCCATCCTTGATGTAGTCGTATTGCGTCATCGGGCACCCGGCTGGGGGACGAGCGTGGCAGCAAGATGCGCCTCGTCCAGGATTTGACGTGGCGTATCGCCCGCCCGGCCATCGATGACAAGGCCAATCCCGTCCGGCCTGCCGACCAGCGTCACCTTGGCGCGGCGTGGATGAGCGCAGCCCTTGCCGCAGCCCGAAACGTGCAGGGTCTGCCCCGGGGGCAAGGTTTGCGCCAATCTTGCTGCGATGGCCCGCGCTGCAATGTGGCCCGATGCGCAGCCCTGGTTGCCGATGCATGCACTGATTTGTCGGCGTGGATCACCGGCGTCGGTAACGAAACCCAGCCTCGCCGCGTCGAGCGCGAAGGCGTCTGTGGCTTGGTCGAACAGCAGGACATGATCGGGAGCCAAACGGATCACCGGTACACCGGCCCTTTCCGCTGCTTCGCCAAGCGAAATTAGGTCGGCGCTCAAGGCCGATCCAAAGGGCAGCGCGACCGCAGCGGTATGCCCGTGCTGCAGTTCAATTCGCGCCGATTTGTCTACATTTTGCCAGACCGACGGCCGAAGCGTATCGACCTCGGAAGTCGGACTGTCACTGATGCTCTTGTGTGATGGGAAGAGGTCGATGGCCCGCGCCTCCGGGCCTATGGCGGCCAGGGCGGCAAGGAGGGATAAAGCGGCCGCGGTCGCGCCAGCTTGGTCCATGATCTGCGACTTGCCTCCGCCCAGAGTGACGGCCCAATGCTGTGCGTCTGCCGCCACGATCCGGACGTCTGCCTTGAGTGATGCCAGCGGAACCTGGCCACCGCCGTCGATCACCACGCTGACTTTCGGGCCGAGACGGCCTTCGAAGGGACGAGCGCCCTCCACTATGGCCGCCGCAAGCGGCCTCGGGTCTCCGATTTCCTGGGCGTCCACCCCGGATATGGGTGATACATCGACGACGATACCCGTTTCGGTCAGTAGCAGGTCCGACACCGCTCTGGCGACGGGCGCAGCGGTTTGCGGAAGAAGGCCGCGCACCTGGAGATTGCCGCGCGCCGTTACCTCCACCATGCCGTTGCCATGGTGCGATGCAAGATGGCCGATTGCGATCAACTGTTGTGGCGTCAGGACGCTGCCGGCAACCCTGATGCGCGCAAGCAGGCCATCGCCGGTAGCCATAGGCTGCTCCAGGGTGGGACAGGCGCCGCGACGGCCTGGATTGGCAGTTGGAAAAGAGGCGCCCGGCTTCCCAGCCGACCTGATGATCTTGGCCGCTTCTGCCCGATCCGATGATTTCTGCCCGTATTCCATGAGCACTTCAATATCAGCCCGGGAGGGCCAGAACTACTCCGGTCTGCGCAAGAGGTAGGTGTCCATGATCCAGCCGTGTTCTTCACGCGCCACCGCTCGCGTCGTGACGATCTGCTCGGCAACGTCTCCGAGCCGCCCGGAGATCAGCAGCTGGTCGGGCGTTCCCAGATATGCGCCCCAGAAGATTTCAAGGTTTGGGTCTGCCTTCAGGAATGCCATTCCACCGTCGAGCATCACCACGGTGTCCGTTTCAACCGGGCCCAGGCGCCGCGCTGGCGTGATCAGCACGGGCTCACCGATCCTGTTAAGGGCAATGCCATGGGCTGCTGTGAGGGCCTGGATGGCCGTGACGCCAGGAATAACTTCGATCGCCAATGGTCCTGGGACGTGATCGAGAATGCGCAGGGTCGAATCATAGAGCCCCGGATCGCCCCAGACGAGGAAGGCGCCCGTGCCATTTTCGGGAATGTCGGCGATCAGCAACTCGTAGACCCGGCCGAGTTCCGCATGCCAGTCGGCTACGCCCTGGCCATAGTGCGGATTGGCGACATCGCGGCGTGGCACCATGTATCCGATGGTCCTGGGATTTTCCCTGCGCACGAAGCGCTTGATGATCTGGCGCCGCACGTCGGCCAAATCGGACTTGGCCGTTCCTTTTTCAGGCACGAAAAGCACATCGGCACGGTTCAGCGCCTCGATTGCCGCTACGGTCAATTGCTCTGCACTTCCGGTTCCGATTCCAACGACAAGAATGCTCTTCATGGGCGTCCGGACGAATGTAGTCTCATGGTTGCGGAATGTTGCGTGAGCAAGAGGCCCTGGCTATCCGGCATGGTTCTTAGCGCCTTCCCGGATATAAGTGAACGTATGCGCGACCAGGAGCAAGGCCGATCCCCAAGCGGGCTCCGGCGCTAGCGGCGAAGCGGTATGCCAAGGCAAGCTGAGTGGCATGCCGGTCTTGACCTTGCCATTTGGGAAGGCCGCAGAAAGGGAGCATCCAACAAGGAGCTTCCTGTGCGCCCCCTTCTCGCCCTTCCCGCCTTTGTGCTGCTGGCCGTCCCGACCTTTGCTCAGGATCATTCCGGTCACCCAGGTCAGGCTGCCTCAGTGACGGCTCAAACCCCGGCGACCACCGCCTACGAGCAGGCAAATGCCAAGATGCATGCCGATATGGGCGTGCAATACACCGGCAATGCCGATGCGGACTTCATCCTCGGTATGATCCCCCATCACCAGGGGGCCGTGGATATGGCGCGTGTGGTGCTCGAACATGGCAGCAACCCCGAAGTGCGCGAATTTGCCCAGAAGATAATCGACGCCCAGGAGGCGGAGATTGCCTGGATGAAAGCATGGCTGCAGGCGAACGGTTACTGACCAGCTGCAACGGAACACGCTCGCGAAGCGTGGCGTGCTTTCGCGCCTAGCTTCGCTCGGGCCGCATCACCGAATTGCGGACGATGAGTTCGCTGCGCAGCAATACCTCCAGCGACTTCGGTCTCTCACCCGCCAGAAGGGTGAGCAGCAGTTCCATGGCCGCTTCGCCCATGCGATGGCGCGGCTGCTTCATCGTGGTCAGCGACGGCGTCAGGAAACTGGCGAAGGAAATGTCGTCAAAGCCCATAATGGAGAACTGACGGGGCAGGTCGTAGCGCCGCGCATTGAGGGCAATCATGACGCCCATGGCGGTTGCATCGTTGACGCAGAAGAAAGCCGTCGGCAGGGCGTCCCGCACGAACATGAGTTCGGCGGCAGCACGACCGCTTTCGGTGGTGCCCTCGCCATCGATGACGAGACGCGGATCCACGGCGATACCCGCGCCGGACAGGGCAGCCCGGTAGCCGTCTTCACGCAGCCTGGCAATTTCCCTGTTGGCTGCGCGGCCGATAAAGCCAATCCGCTTGTGACCTTGCGAGATCAGGTATTCCGTGGCGACGCGAGCGCCCTCGAAATTGTCGACGCCCACGAAGGGTACCTCGGAGCCGATGACCGGCTCATTGACCGCTACCATCGGCGGCAGGCGTTCATCACCGGGGTCCTGGCTCAGTCCATAGGGTAGGTGGCCCGTGAACAGGATCAGGCCATCCGCCTGATTGGAACTGATAAAACGCAAGTAGTCGGTTTCACGGCTGGGATCGTTCTGCGTATTCCCAATCAGAAGGCCATAGCCACGCTTGCTGGCTTCGGTTTCGAGGCCCACCAGAATATTGGAAAAGTTCGGATCGCCGACATCGGGGGCCAGGATCAGAATCATGTTCGACCGCCGCATGCGCAGCGAGCGAGCCATGGCATTGGTCGTGTACCCGGTACGGGCGATGGCGTCGCTGACCCGGCGGCGGGTGGCGTCGGCGACCTTGGTCGGCTCGTTGATCGCCCGGCTGACCGTGGCGATCGAAACGCCGGCCATAGCCGCGACGTCTTCAATAGTAGCCAGCTTTTGCTGCTGCACTTGGGTAGCTCCGCCCCTCCGCGCCTGTCCCAGGGTCCCAGCGCGTCCCTGCCTTAGCAGATCAATCCGGCTCCGCCAGTATGATCCACGGGCTTCTCCTCAACCCGACCACTGTAAACCTTTACATCAATCATGAAAACCTTTACATCATCGAGTGAGCATAGAGCTCCGCACCAAGCGGGCCGGGCTCAGGGGAGGGGCGCAGACATGGACGACGCAGGAAATACGATCGCGCGGCCGATCCTGTCGGCTAATCGCATCTCCAAGTCGTTCGGCGAAATTCCGGTGCTGTTCAGCATTGATTTCGATATTGCCCCAGGCGAAGTACACGCGATCATCGGCGAAAACGGCGCGGGCAAGTCCACGCTCATCAAAATCCTTTCAGGTATCGAGCAGCCGACCTCGGGCTCCATTACGTATGACGGCCAGACGGTCGTTCTGCCGCCTGACGGTAAGGCCGAGGCGATGGGTATCGTGCTTATCCACCAGGAGCTGAACCTCGCTGAGCATCTCACCGTCGCCGACTCCATTTTCCTGGGACGAGAGATCAAACGCGGGCCGCTTCTGGACGTGCGCGAAATGCGCCGTCGCGCCGCCGCCGTCATGGAAACCCTACATGTCCATGTCGACCCCGATGCCCGTATTTCGAGCCTCTCCGTTGCCGACAAACAGATGGTCGAGATTGCCAAGGCCATCAGCCGGGATGCGCGCGTGCTGATCATGGACGAGCCCACCGCAGTGCTCTCCGTGGGCGAGACGCAGACCCTGTTCGAACAGATCCGGCGGCTGACGGCGCGTGGCGTGGCCGTCGTCTTCATTTCGCATAAGCTCGACGAAATCATGGAACTGGCCAACCGCGTCACCGTGCTGCGTGACGGGCAGTTGATCGCGACGGTGGGGACCGACGCCCTGACACCAGACAGCATCGCGCAGATGATGGTGGGTCGCGAACTTTCCAACCTTTATCCGCCCAAGCATGAGCCCGATGTCGATGCGCCGGTGGTGCTCAGCGTGCGCGGCCTGGCCACCAAATCGGTTTCCGACATTTCCTTCGATCTGCGCCGTGGCGAAATCCTCGGTTTTGCAGGGCTTATCGGATCGGGACGCACCGCCGTCGCTGAAGCCGTGGTCGGTCTCACTCACAAGATCGCCGGCGACATTATGCTCAACGGCCAGCCAGTGAATTTCACCCGCGTCGCGCAGTCGGTAGAGGCTGGCGTGGCCTATATGACCAAGGACCGCAAGGGTAAGGGCTTGCTGCTCAATATGGGCCTGCGACCGAACCTGACCCTGCTGACGCTGGAAAAACACATGCGCGCCGGCTTTCTGGACACGGCCAGCGAGGACAGGGCATTGGAACGGGCCGTGCGGCGCTTCGACATTCGCGCGCGTGATCCCGGCGTCGCTGTCGGCCGCCTCTCAGGCGGAAACCAGCAGAAGCTGATGCTGGGCAAGACCATGGAGAGCGAGCCGGACATCGTCATCATGGATGAGCCGACGCGCGGCATCGACGTGGGTACCAAGCAGCAGATTTACCACATCATCGCGGCGCTGGCCGCCGAGGGTAAGGCAGTCATTGTCATCTCCTCGGAATTGCAGGAAGTGATCGGCCTCAGCCACCGCGTGGTGGTGATGCGCTCCGGTCGCATTGCCGGGGTGCTCGAAGGCGCCGAAATCACCGAAGAAGAAATCATGCGGTACGCCGCGGGCATCAAGCAGAGTGGACACGATGAGCGTATCAGCGCCTGATATTGCGCCGAAGACGAGGACCGGATTCAAGTGGGACCTCAAGACTGTGGGCCCGCTCGTGGCGCTTGCGCTGCTGGTGCTGCTGGGCATCACGCTCAACGAGAATTTCCTCAGCTATAACAACATAACCAACGTCCTGGCGCGTTCGAGCTTCATCGGCATCATTGCCATTGGCGCGACCTTCGTCATCACTTCGGGTGGGCTGGACCTGTCAGTCGGCTCCATGGCGGCGGTGATTGCCGGTGTCATGATCATGGTCATGAACTGGCTGATCCCCAGCTTCGGTATCGGTTGGGGCGTTATCCTTGCCGGCATGGCGGCGGGCATTCTGCTCGGCGGCGTGGCTGGCGTTGGCAACGGCCTGATGATCACGCGCGGTCGGATCGAGGCCTTTATCGTCACGCTGGGTACGATGGGTATTTTCCGCTCGCTCGTGACTTTCCTGGCCGATGGCGGCACGCTATCGCTCAATTTCCAGGTCGCGGACGTCTATCGCCCCGTCTACTATAACGGGCTCCTGGGCATTCCCTATCCGATCCTGGTCTTCGCGCTGGTGGCCATTGGCGGCGAGATCGTCATGCGCCGTACGGCCTTTGGGCGGCACTGTGCGGCGATCGGTTCGAACGAGCAGGTGGCCCGCTACTCCTCGATTAATGTCGATAATGTCCGGCTGATCACCTACATTTTGCAGGGCATTCTGGTGGCTGTCGCGGTGCTGCTTTACGTGCCGCGCCTGGGCTCGGCCTCAAGCACTACGGGGGTTTTGTGGGAGCTGGAGGCGATTGCGGCGGTGATTATCGGGGGGACGACGCTCAAGGGTGGCTATGGCCGGATCTGGGGCACTGTCGTGGGCGTGATCATCCTTGGATTGATCGGTAACATCCTCAATCTCCAGAGTTTTATCAGCCCGTATCTGAACGGGGCATTCCAGGGCGTGATTATTATTCTCGCCGTGCTGCTGCAGCGCCCGAGGCGCCCGAGCTGAGGCCTGGACCCCGTTGATGAACAAGTTTTACATCGCCCGCCAAAGGGCATTTTGGGAGGACTACACATGAAACTGGCAAAAACCCTTCTGGCATCGGCGGTCATCGCCACGAGCCTGAGTGGCGTCGCGCTGGCACAGGACGACAAGATCACCATCGGCGTCTCGGTCCCGGCCGCGACCCATGGCTGGACCGGCGGCGTTAACTACTTCGCCCAGCAGGCAATCGCGCGCCTCAGCGAGACCTATCCCAATGTGGAATACGTCTTCGCCTCCTCGCCCGACTCGCCCAAGCAGATCGCCGACATCGAGGACATGGTTTCGACCCGCGGCATCGACGCCCTGGTGATCCTGCCCGGCGATCCGGACGCGATGACTTCGGCGATCAAGCAGGTCAAGGATGCCGGCAAGTTCGTTACCGTGGTCGATCGTCAGCTCTCGATCGACGGCGTGGAAAATCTCTACGTAGCCGGCGACAATCCGGGCCTGGGCGCCAACGCTGCCGAATATATCAAGGAAGCGCTGCCTGAAGGGGGCAATATCGTCATCCTGCGCGGCCTGCCGATCCCGATCGACCAGCAGCGCTTCGACGGCTTCATGGCCGGCATCGAGGGCTCGAACATCACCGTTCTCGATGACGAATTCGCCAACTGGAACCGCGACGACGGCTTCCGCGTGATGCAGGACTTCCTGACCCGCTTCCCGGACATCAAGGCCGTCTGGACTCAGGACGACGACATCTCGATCGGCGCGATCGAAGCCATCAAGCAGGCCGGCCGTGAAGGCGAAATGTTCATCGTCGGCGGCGCTGGCATGCAGCAGATCATCCAGGCCGTGGCCAATGGCGACGCCCTGACCCCGGTCGATGTCAGCTACAGCCCGGCCATGATCGCCACGGCCATCGAGCTGACCACGTCGCACTTCACCGGCGGCATCCAAGTCGCGGGTCGCTATATCCTCGACTCGACCCTGATCACCCAGGACAATGCCGACCAGTTCCTGGACGCTGAAAGCCCGTTCTGATCCTTCCAAGGAGCGGACACGCGAGGGGCGCCCCAACCGGGCGCCCCTTTTGTTCGCATTGAAGACCCTGCCTGTCGTCAGGCTGACATCGGAATCGCACTATCACTGCTGCCGAGTTCCGGGCGGCGCCCGCCTTCCTTGGCGTCGCGGGAGCTCACCAGATTTGCGTGGGTCTGGCCAGACAACCCCCACCCGACCTCCCCCTGAAGGACGGGGAGGGGCGGGCCGGTGTATCTGGCCGCAGCTTGGTCCGCGCTCTACCGGAGGGGAGTATAAGTCCCGCGCGTCGGCCCCGTACAATCGAGGGAGGAAGACTACAGGCTCGCAAGGTCGACCTTGCGAGCATCGCGCCGAAATTTTTTGAGCATTGACAACATGTCGCAGGAACGCGGGGCGGGGTTGCGCATTCTTTGTCCGAGCTCCGGGCGACGCCCGCCTAATCTTTGGTGCCGCTGGAGCTCACCAAATCTCACACAGGTTCTGGCGTATATCCGGCTTCGCGGATCGCTTCCTCGCCTTTGGCGCGGTCGCCGGTGAAGCGCACCTTGTGCGTTTCCAGGTCGATGTCGACGGTCGTACCCGGCAGGGCCTCTTCGAGGGCACTGCGCACGGTGCCGACGCAGTGGTTGCAGGTCATGTCGTTGACGGTGAGCGTGATGGTTTCAGTCATGGTCAATGTCCTTTGCTGGAGGCCGGGACTTCGCCGGCGAGATCATCGAGAATGGGGCAGTCGGGCCGGTCGTCGCCCGCACAGCAATGCACGAGGTGCTTGAGCGTCTTCACCATGCCCTGAAGTTCGGCGATCTTGGTTTCGAGCGCGCTGATATGGCCGGTCGCGATATCCTTGACCTCGGCGCTGGCCCGCGCGCGATCCTGCCAGAGGCCGAGCAGGGCCGATGTTTCCTCAACGGAAAAGCCCAGGGTTCGAGCCCGCTTGATGAAGCGCAGGACATGGACCTCGTCGGGCCCATAGACCCGATAATTGCTGTCGGTGCGCAGCGGCGGGGTGATGAGGCCGATCTGTTCGTAGTAGCGGATCATCTTGGTCGATACGCCCGAGTTGCGGGAAGCCTGGCCAATATTCATCGCTTCACTCCTTTTATGGCGCGCAGGCGCTGGGCATTGCCGACGACAAAGACCGAGCTCAGCGCCATGGCGCCGGCGCCGATCATGGGCGAAAGCAGGATGCCGAAGGCGGGATAAAAAACGCCCATGGCGACTGGGATAAGCAGGGCATTGTAGCCAAAAGCCCAGAACAGGTTCTCCCAGATATTGCGCATGGTGGCGTGGCTGACGGTGAGGGCATCGAGTACACCCTTGAGGTCGCCGCCGAGCAGAACCACATCGGCGCTTTCGATGGCCGCATCGGTGCCCGAGCCAACGGCGATGCCGATATCCGCCTCGGCCAGCGCCGGGGCGTCGTTGATGCCGTCGCCGACATAAGCCACGGTACCGTGCATATCGCGCAGAGCCTTGATCGTTGCGACCTTATCGGCCGGGAGCACTTCGGCGCGCACGTCGTCGATGCCGAGCTGCGCCGCGATGGCCCTGGCGGTTGCCGCATTGTCTCCGGAGATCATCGCTGTCTTCAAACCCTTCGCATGAAGGGCCTGGATGACCGTCCTGCTGGTCGGCTTGATCTCATCGGCGACCACGATGGCCGCTGCCAACCGGTCGTCGACGGCGGCAAAGACGGGCGTCTTTCCTTCGGCGGAAAGCCTGTCGATCGCCTCGGAAAAATCGGCGAAATCGAGATGGCTCATATGGCGCTGCGATCCGATGGAGACCAACCGTCCATCGACCCGCGCCGTCACCCCCGTGCCCGGATTGGAAGAGAACTCGGTTACCGAACCAAGGGTGAGGCCAGCCTTTTGCGCAGCGGCAACGATCGCCAGCCCAATCGGGTGTTCGGATCGGCTTTCGACGGCAGCGACCAGGGCCAGGACCTCGTCATGCTCGAAGTCGTCGTCGAGAATGAGATCGGTCAGCGCCGGCTTACCCTCTGTCAACGTGCCGGTCTTGTCGAAGGCGACGACGCCCGCCTTCTGCAGCAGCTGGAGCGCTTCGCCCTTGCGGAACAGCACGCCGAGCTGCGCGGCACGGCCGGTGCCGACCATGATGGCCATGGGCGTCGCGAGCCCCATGGCACAGGGGCAGGCGATGATCAGGACGGCCACAGCGTTGACCAGGGCATAGGTCAGGGACGGTTCGGGACCCCAGACGAACCAGGCGATGGCGGTGAGAATGGAAAGGCCGATGACCACCGGGACGAAAACGGAGGTGATGCGATCGACCACGGCCTGTATCGGCAGCTTTCCGGCCTGGGCATCCTCGACCATGCGGATGATATGGGCCAGCATGGTATCGGAACCGACCTTGGTGGCGCGGAAATTGAAGCTGCCCGAGGTGTTGAGGGTGCCCCCGACAACGGATGCACCAACCCCCTTGGAGACGGGCAGCGGCTCACCGGTGATCATGGATTCATCGATATGGCTCGTGCCCTCGATGATTTCGCCATCAACCGCGATCTTTTCGCCTGGGCGCACAAGGACGATGTCGCCGACGCGCACGTCCTCGATGGAAACCTCGATGCTCTCTGCGTCGCGGAGGATGCGGGCGGTGCGGGCCTGTTGCTGTACGAGGCGGCTGATGGCCTCGCCCGTGCGGCCCTTGGCGATGGCCTCGAGCCAGCGGCCGACCAGGATCAGGGTCACGATGACGGCGGCAGCTTCGAAATAGACGTAGCGCGTTTCATCTGGAACCAGTTGAGGCGCAAAGGTCACCACGCTCGAATAGAGCCAGGCGGCGCCGGCGCCGAGGGCCACCAGTGAGTTCATCTCCGGCGCCCCGTGCAGGAGCGCGGGAATGCCCACACGGAAGAAGCGCAGGCCCGGAACGAAGAGGACGAAGGTAGCGATGAGGAAATAGCCGATCCAGAGCAGGTCCATCGAGACCGCCGACATCAGCCACATGTGGAACGGCATATAGAGATGGCCGAGCATTTCGACGACGAACAGCGGCAAGGTGGGAATAGCCGCGATGATCACATCGCGCCGGAGCAGGGCCGCGTCCTCGTCGTGATGATGCGCATGGTCGTGAGGCGGGGCGTCGGGCTGGCGGACGCTGCCCTTGTAGCCGACCTTTTCCACGGCCTGGAGCAGGGCGGCCACCTCGCCACCTGAGACGGTTGCGCGTTCGGTCGCAAGATTGACCGACGCGGTTTCGACACCGGGCACCTTGAGCAGCGCCTTTTCCACGCGATTGACGCAGGAAGCGCAGGTCATGCCCTCGATATCGAGCGAAATCGGGATCGTGCCGGCAGGCTTGTGATGGACGTGTTCGTTCATGATGTTCACCTCGTCCTCACTCATATAGACCTTCCTATCATGGTAAGGTCAAGGGTGAGGCGGGTTTCGATTTGAGGGGAGCTGTGGGGACGACAAATATTTCGCGTACGGTCGATGCGACCTCTTGGCACAGCGACAGTCTGGCTGCTTATTTAGGGCGGTCAACACGCCTAAGTCTTGCCGTGTCAGGAGCTTGACCATGCAGACGGTACGCAACGACACCAAACCTGTCGCCATTACTCCCAGGTGCTTCAATTGCGAAGCCCGACATCTTGGCATTTGCGGGGTTCTTGACCCCGATGAACTTGCCGAACTCTCGAGGGCGACACGCCATGTCCGGCGGACCGCGGGAGAAGAACTGCTGGCGGACGCCACCCCCATTGCCAGCTATGCCAATGTCCTGTCAGGTGTGGTCAAGCTCAGCAAGGTTCTCGAGGACGGCCGCCAGCAACTGGTGGGCCTGCAATTTGCGCCCGATCTGCTGGGCCGCCCATTTGCCACCCAGAGCCGGGTAAGCGCCGAAGCGGCATCGGACGTGGAGTTGTGCATGATCCCGCGGCCGGCCCTCGAAACCATGATGCGGCACAGCCCGGCGCTGGAACACCGGCTGATGATGCAGACGCTGCGCGAACTGGACGAAGCGCGCGACTGGATGGTGACGCTGGGGCGCAAGACCGCGGCCGAAAAGGTGGCGAGCTTCCTCTATCTCATCGCCACCCATATCGACCAGACCGAGGACGAGCCAGTGGCCAGCTTCGACCTGCCGCTCAGCCGCGCCGATATCGGCGACTTCCTGGGCCTCACGATCGAGACGGTAAGCCGGCAGATCACCCGCCTCCGGGTCGAGGGGTTGATCGAGATCGAGCATTTCCGCCATGTGACGGTGCCCGATCTGGCACGGCTGCGGCTGCGCTGCGGATAGGGTCGGGCTGCTTGCTTTCAGTTTGCCTCGGAACGCGGGGTAACCGGTATTGTCGAGCGACGCTGGCACTGGCCCGCGCGCGCTAGTGTATGTGGTCTTCGCTCAGCCGGCCGTTTTCCAGAAGCAGAACCCGATCGACCGTGCCGTCTGGAATGGCCGCATGTGTGACGAGCAGCACGGTGCGGCCCCGTGTGCCGGTGGCAACGACCTTGAAGAAGGCTTCCTCGGTGCCGCGATCGAGTGCATTGGTGGGCTCGTCGAGGAGTAGGACCGGGGCCTTGGACAGCAGCGCCCGAGCCAGGCACAGCCTGCGCGCCTGACCGGCGGACAGTGTACGGCCCGCCTCCCCGATGATGGTATCGAGCCCCTTGGGCAGCGCCCGGACATGCGCGTCGAGCTGGGCGCTGGCGAGGGCCTGCCACAGATCTGCGTCGCTTGCATCGGCCCGGCCGACGAGGAGGTTGTTGCGGATCGTGTCGATGAAGACCGGGCTGTCCTGGCTGAGCAGCGCCATATGGGCATGGATATCGCGGCTGGCAAAGTCCGGCAGCGGCGTGTCGGCGATGGCGATGCGTCCCGATTGCGGATCGGCAAGGCGCAGCAGCAGGCGCAGGAGCGTGGACTTGCCATTGCCGCTGGCGCCCGCAATGGCGACACGTTCGCCCGGCGTAACAATGAGCGAGAGATTGTCGAGGATCGGCGGCAGCCCCGGATAGGCGAAGGAGACGGCATCGAAAGCGATGGTTCCGGTATTGGGCATGGGCGCGGGATGGGCCGGTTCGAGAACCGGCGGCGGCAGCGCTTCGATGGCGACGAGGCGCTCGGCAGCGGCCATGGCCTGAGTGGCCCTGGCGGTGCTGCGCACGATCAGCGTGGTCACTTCGAAACTGGCAAGGACGGCAAGGAGAAGCGCGGCCATGATCGGGCCATCGATCCGGCCTTCGTCGAGAGCCACAAGGCCGGCCCAGAGCGTGCCGACAAGGGCGAGGGCGGCCAATACCTGAACGGCGGCGCCGCCCAGCGTTGTGATAACGCCAAGGCGGCGGCGCAGGGTCGCGGCGTGGTCCGCGGTTTGTGCAAAGCGGGCGGATGCGGTGCCGAGGGCGCCGAGCAGCACGAGATCGGCATGGCCGCTGACGCCGTCGATGACGTGGCTGCGCAGGTCTGCCTGGGCCGCTACGCTCTGGCGACCGGCGCGGCGTCCCAGCATCACCATGGCCGTCGGTATGCCGAGCCCGGCCATGGCCAGGGCCAGCCCATAGGGCAGGGCGGCGGCAGGCAGGATGACGGCGAGGATGACGGTCATGGCGCCGCCCACCACGATGGCCGAGACCAGCGGTCCGATGGCGACGAGGAAGGCCGTGTCGAGCGCGTCGACATCGGCGGTCAGCCGCGCCACGAGGTCGCCATGCCGCAGCGACCGGTCGGGCAGCGGCAGGCGGGGAAAGAGGCGCGCAAAGAGCCAGCCGCGCAGGTCTGACAGGAGCTTGAGCGTCGCATTGTGCCCGACGAGCCGCTCGCCGTAGCGCGACAGGATGCGCAGGAAGGAAAAGCCGCGCACCATGGCCGAGGGCACGAAGATGTTGAACCCAAGGCCTGCCGTGGTCAGCGCCGTGGCGGTGATGAACCAGCCCGAGGTGCCGAGCAGCGACACGCCGGCCGCAAGGGTGACGAGCGAGAGCAGCAGGGCAAGGAGCAGCGCGCCGCTGCGCTGGCGGAACAGCGGCAGGAAGGTGAGCAGCGCTTTCATGCGACGTCTCTTTTGCTTGTGGGGAGCGGGGTGTCGAACAGGCGCCCGCCGGCAATGCGCCAGGCCTTGTCCATGCGGCCGGCCAGCGCCAGGGAATGGGTGGCGACGATCAGCGTGCGGCCCTCTGCATAGCGGCGGATGGCGGTGACGATCTCCTCCTCGAGCGCCGCATCGAGATGGGCGGTGGGTTCGTCGAGGAGAATGAGGCCGGCATCGCGGAGGAAGAGACGCGCGAGGGCAACGCGCTGCGCCTGGCCGCCGGAGAGGCCGATCCCGTCTTCGCCGATGAGCGTGTCGAGCCCCTCGGGCAGGGCTGCTGCGAAGCCGGCGACCTCGGCGCGCTCGGCGGCGGTCTCGATCATGGCGCGCGTGGCGTCTGGGCGGGCCAAGGCGATATTGTCGGCAATGCTGGCATGGATGAGGCGCGGCTTCTGCGTGAGAAGGAAGGTGCGGGCGCGCAGCTCCGCCTCGGGCCAGCCGGCAAGGGCGCGGCCATCGAGGCTGACATCGCCTTCGGTTTCGCGGAGGCCTGCCAGGGCTTCGAGCAAGGTCGACTTGCCCGAGCCGCTGGGGCCGATCAGCGCGATGTGCTGGCCGGCAGCGACGGTGAGGGCGGCATCGGAGAGGACCGCGCTCTGGTGATCGGGCGTGCGCAGTGTGAGGTGGACAAAGCGGAGGCCGATCGCGAGGCCGATGCGCGGGGCAATGTCGGCGAGTGGCGCGGGCGCTTCTGGCAGGGTCCCGAGCTGTCGTTCGATCTCCTCGAGGCCAGCGCGGGCCGTCGCGCGGTCATGATAGTGGGCTGCGAGCAGGCGTAGCGGATTGTAGATTTCGGGAGCCATCAGCAGCAGGAACAGCCCAAGCTGCAGAGTGAGCGGGCTCGTGCGCAGATGCAGGTAGTCGATGAAGGTGAGCCCGACATAGAGCGCAATGCCAGCCACACCGAGGGCGGCGAAGAATTCGAGCACGGCCGAGGAGAGGAAGGCGATGCGCAGAACTTTGAGCGTGCGCAGGCGCAGGGCCTCGCTGGCCTCCACGATGCCGGCGGTCTCGGCGGCTTCGCGACCGAAGAGCTTGAGCGTGAGCAGGCCCTTGAGGCGATCGGCAAAGCGACCCGAGAGATGCGTCATCGCCCGCGCCTGCCGGTCGGTGGCGATCTGCGCGCCCCAGCCCACCAATGCCATGAAGACCGGGATCAGCGGCGCGGTGACGAGGAACAGCACGCCGGCCAGCCAGTCGAGCGGCAGGATGATGGCCCCGAACATCATGGGCAATAATGCTGCCTGCAGCGCCGCGGGCAGATAGCGGGCAAAGTAGGCGTCGAGCGCCTCGACCTGGTCGACGATCGCCGATGCGGCAGCGCCAGAGGGTGCGGTGTTTGCAGCGCGCGGGGACCGGGCCAGCATCTGCGTGAAAAGGGCCTGGCGCAGGTC
>PJUF01000139.1_pt1 | contig 69694 bp, 46 predicted proteins | sample 1512191 | NCBI WGS metagenome assembly PJUF01 (sample SAMN08177673, study PRJNA422409) | Feces metagenome, whole genome shotgun sequencing project. | isolation source: Chicken feces (3) enriched on wood chips | host: Gallus gallus | place: USA: Madison | collected 2015-01-15 | reverse complement strand
CTCAAAATTTGTTAAGAGGGCGTGTAATTGACCAAGACGACAGGCAACCAATTATAGGCGCAACAGTAGTAGAATTAGATAAAGACAGAAGGGTAGTTACTGGCGTTGTTACTGATATTGAAGGTAATTACGCTATCAGGCTAAAAAATCCATCAAATAAAGTTTCCTATTCTTATATAGGATATAAGTCTAAGGAGATATCTGTTAACGGACGAACAACAATAAATATAGAATTACAAGCTAATTATCAAGAGTTGAAAGGGATAACTGTTACTGCAGATGCACCCAATAATACAGGTTTGATGAATATTGCGCAAAGAGACTTGACAACTGCAAACGTCTCTATAAGTGCAAAGCTGTTAGAAGAATTACAATCGTCATCAATAGATGAAGCCATACAAGGCAGATTACCGGGAGTTGATATCTCTGCAAATTCAGGAGATCCGGGTTCGGGTATGTCTATTAGAATCAGAGGTACATCAACATTGAGTGGTAGTGCCGATCCCTTAATTGTAGTAGACGGTATGCCGTACGAAACAACTGTTCCCTCAGATTTTAATTTTGGTTCGGCAGATGAGGATGGCTATGCGCAATTGTTAAATATTTCACCGGCTGATATTGAGACTATTACTATATTAAAGGATGCTGCGGCTACCGCAGTTTGGGGTTCTCGGGCATCTAACGGTGTTTTATTAATAACTACCAAGAGGGGAAGTAATACAGCGCCCACTATCAATTACTCTTTTAGAGGTACCTTATCAACCTTACCGTCTGCAGTGCCTTTATTAACCGGCGATCAATACTCGCAGTTAATTCCGGAGATGTATATGAACAGAAATGGAGTTCCTTTAAATACATTAGAGCGAAAAGAGTTTCAGTATGATCCGGGAGATGTTTATTGGTACAATAATTATAGCCAAAATACAGACTGGATTAAAGCGATTACACAAGATGGACTGTCTGGAGACCATACGCTATCTCTACAGGGCGGTGGCGAGAAAGCTAGGTACTATACATCTATTGGCTATTTAGATCAAAAAGGTGTAACTATTGGAACGGGTCTTAACCGTATATCTGCAAGACTAAATCTGGATTACGCCGTTTCTGAAAGAATTCGTTTTAGAACCGATATCGCCTATACGCATACCGTTACAGATAGAAACTATGTGAATGGTAAAGATTCGGAAGATAATTTAAGGTCTGTAGCGTATATAAAAATGCCAAATATGAGTTTGTTGGAATATGATGCTTATGGAAATAAGACTCCGATTTACTTCTCTCCAGCAAATAATATACAGGGTTCATATTCAAGAACCTATAATCCTGCTGCAATGGGAGAATACGCCTATAACCGTCATTTAGGCGAACGTATTACTCCAATATTTAACTTAAAGTACGATATCATTAAAGGAGTCTTATTCTCAGACTTCAACGTAATGTTTGATATCAATAATATCAGGGTTAATAATTTTCTGCCACAAGTGGCTACAGGTAGATATTTTACCGAAACGGTAGTTAACAGAGCAGGAGAGTCAGATGCAGATCAGTTTAGAATACAAACCAAGGCTAACTTTATTTATACTCCAAAACTAAGAGAAGATCATTCTCTTCAAATGCTATTGTCTTTGCAGTCAGATGATTATAGAGGACTGAGTTACGAGTCGATGATTTCTAACACGGCATCTACACTGTTTACCGACCCGGCTAATGGAGGCAGAACGCAAAATGCTGATCTTAGATTAGGGGGAGGAACTGGAGAATCAAGAAGTGTTGGAGCTTTATTAAGTGGTCAATATAAATTCAAAGATAATTATATCATTAATGCCGGTATCCGTGTAGATGGTAATTCAAAATTCGGGCCTTCAAATAGATATGGTTATTTCCCATCTATATCGGCAAGATGGAGGGTGTCTGGAGAAGAATTTATGAAAAAATATGAGTTCATTGATGAATTAAGTTTCAGGGCTAGTTACGGAGAATCTGGTAGAGCGCCCCGTTACGACTATATGTATTTCAGTAACTACTTTAATTTTCCAACTACTTACTTAGGTTTAACAGGTGTTTACCCGGCAAATATGGAATTGAGTAACCTGAAATGGGAAACAGTTAAAGGCCAAAACGTGGGGTTAAATCTTGAAGTGTTTAAGAGAAGGTTGAGAATTGATGTGGATCTATACCGTAACAGAACTAAAGATATGCTATTTGAGAATTTAATGGTTCCAAGTATATCAGGTTTTACGGATATAGATTTAAACTATGGAGTAATGGATAACCAGGGGTGGGAAATAGGTATTAACTCTACACCTTATAAAAGCGAAAACGTAACTGTAGACTTCGGTTTCAATATTGCAAGAAATACCAATGTTATCAGACAGGTATCAGAATATTTTGTAAACGAATCTGGTAGAGGAACCGTGAATGGAGAGTTTAAAAGATATCTGAAAATGAATAATCCGATAGGTTCTTTCTACGGATACAGATATCTGGGTGTTTATTCTTCCGAAGACGAAACCATAGCTAAAGATAAGCATGGAGCTGATATTTATGGGCCAGATGGCGAGCCGATAAGAATGAGGTTTAACTATCCAAACACAGATTATACTTTTCAAGCTGGCGATGCTAAGTACCAGGACATAAATAACGACGGTAATATAGACGAACGAGATATAGTTTATTTAGGAAATAGCAACCCGAAATTTACGGGAGGTTTTGGCCCGTCTATAAGCTATAAAAATAGAATTCGTTTCAGTGCCTTTTTCAATTTTAGATTAGGATATGAGGTTATCAATGGAACAATGATGAGTACAACTAATATGTATAACTATGATAACCAAAGTACTGCTGTATTAAAAAGATGGAGAAATGAGGGAGATGTTACGGATATTCCAAGAGCGTTGATGGGATCGGGCTATAATTGGTTAGGTTCTGATAGGTATGTACAAGATGCTTCATTTTTAAGATTCCGTTCTGCTACCGTCAGCTATACATTCGGCAAGTTAGTACTAGATAAGTTGAGAATGAAGGATTTGCGAATGTATTTTACGGGAGAGAATTTCTACACATTTACGAACTATTTAGGTCAGGATCCAGAAATAAATATGCAATCAGGCGTTTTTGGAGTAGCCTGGGACAAGTCCAGAACTCCTCCAACCATGAGATTTACCATTGGATTATCAACAAGATTTTAATTAAAGCATTTTAAGAGATGAAGAAATTCGTTAAAGTAATTATAGCTATAGTGCTTGTTTCAAGCTTAAGTGCATGTAATAAATGGCTTGATTTGAAACCGCAGGACGGTTTGGTGCAGCAGGATTTTTGGAAAACAAAAGAACATGTAGCATCTGCCGTGTCAGGAATTTATATATCGCTTATCACTCCTATCCATAGAAATAAGCAACTGGTAGAGTATATGTTCTTACATGGAGAATTAAGAGCAGATATGGTAAGTTTAGGGGCCTGGGCTGGGTTAAATGAGCAGGAAATTACAACAGTAAATATCCTGAGCACCAATCTATATGCAGAATGGGCACCTTTTTATAAAGTAATTAACTATTGTAATAACGTTATAGATAACGCCCCAGCGGTATTAAATTTAGACCCAACATTAAAGAAGGAAGACTTAGATGCCTATATAGCCGAAGCATTGGCTGTAAGAAGCTATATGTATTTTTATTTAGCAAGGATATGGGGTGATGTCCCTTTGAAGTTGAACTATACAAAATCGGACAGCGATAATTTGCAAATAAAAAAATCTTCGCAAGAGGAGGTCTTAAATCAGATTGCAAAAGATTTGTTAGAAGCAGAGCAAAAGGCCAGGCTAACGAATGGAAGTATTGCCGCAGATAAAGGCCGTTTTATTAAATATTCCATTAATGCGCTACAGGCAGATGTTTATCTCTGGTTAAACAACTATGAGAAGGCTTTGGAAGCAACAGAGAAAATCATAAACTCTAATAAATATAGTTTAGTGCCAAGAAGCGATGGTTGGTTTACTGCCTTATATGCTTTAGGAAATTCTAAAGAAGGTGTATTTGAGCTTCAGTTTGATGAGCAACAACTAAATCCTTTCTATTTTCTTTTTTATCAAAATAGTGTGTACCAGGCTAATCCTGATGTTTATGAGAAGTTTTATGCCATAAACCTAAGCGATCCTACTGATTTTGATATAAGAGGAGACAGAGCATCTTTAAACGCGAGCAATAATTTGATTTATAAATACCAAGGATATAACAGAGAATTGATAAAGAGCTTTGAAGATTCTTATACCCACTGGTTTGCATATAAATATTCTGATGTTTTGTTAATGAAAGCAGAAGCGTTAAATGAGTTAAACCGAGGTGCAGAAGCGTTGGATATAGTATACGAAATTCGCGAAAGGGCAAATGCTTTAGATATGACTGACCTAAGGCCAGATGCAGATGATAAAACAGGGATTGCAAATTTTATTCTGGATGAGCGGGCCAGAGAATTTGCCTTTGAAGGCAAAAGGTGGTTTGATATTTTGCGCAATGCCCGTAGAAATAATTATGAGAGGTTAGACCTTATTCTGGATATGATTTTAAATACTGCTCCATTAGATAAACAGCAAAGTATGATGAATAAAATACGAGACGTAGGAAGTCATTACTTCCCTATCTATTATACAGAGCTTCAAACTAATAAGGCGCTGGTTCAGAATTCCTTCTATGGTAGAAATTAATATGAAAGTGTATGAAAACAATAGCTAAAAAAATTAAACAATACCTTTCTATAGGGCTTGTTATATGTGTTCTGGCACAGGTTGTTTCTTGTCAAAAAGAAAATTTTACAACAGCCACAAATGAATCTCCAAATATTACAAGTTATTTGGAGCAGCATCCGGATAGTTACTCTGAATTTGTGAAGATGCTACAACTAACCGGTAATAGTGCTTATTTAGATGCCTGGGGCACTTACACGGTTTTTGCACCAACCAATGAGGCTGTTAAGAACTATTTAAAGGAAATTTCTGAGAACAGTATAGAAGAGTTAGATTTAAATGAACTTAAAAATATAGTAAGACTACATATCATACAGGATACCGTTTCTACCATTAGCTTTAAGGACGGTAAAATAAATAAGCCAAATGTTTATGGCCAATTTGTTACTACAAATGTAGAGAACATAGAGGGCAAGTCTTACTTTATTGTTAACAAGAAATCTAAAATAATAGAGCCCAATATAAGGACAGGAAACGGTGTTATACACGGAATAGATAAACTCTTTACCATTATCAAAAATAGTTTGGCACAGCAGATTGCTAATGATCCCAATCTTTCAATTTTTAACGAAGCTATTCAGGCTACAGGATTGGTAAATAGACTTAGCGAAAATGTTCCAAATGAATATCTGTCAGTTTTAGCCGTTCCAAACCAGTATTACAATCAAATAGGTATAAATTCTTTACAAGACTTAATAGATAAATATTCAGATACAGGAAATCCGAAATTGCCCACAGATAGCTTACATCTCAATATTTCTTATAAGATATTAGATGACTTACACTATGTGTCTGATATAATGCAGAAGAGTTCCCATACCACTTTGGCGCCCAAAGAAATCATTTTAGTGAAATTAGACAAAGGAAAGGTAATTCTGAATGAAGAAGTTTGGTTAGGTAATATTGAAAAAGGTTCTGAGTTAGATAGAGAGATTAGTGATATAACCACAACTAATGGTGTGTTGCATTATATCAAGGGAGATTTATTTATCAAAAACAGAAGTCCTTTCCCTGTTTACTGGGATTTACAAGACCAGCCAGAATTAACCATATCCGGACACAGAAAAAAATTAGCATATAACAATATTCCTCATGGTTTCTTTAAAGATATTACCTGGCAAAATACAACCAGAGCATCGGTAATAAGTTATAACTATCCGGATGCAGGGAGCCATCAGGGATCTGTTAATGACGATACTTTTACTATAGAAATGCGGACATCTCAAAATAGTTGGGTTGAATTTAGAACGCCAGTTATCGTGAAGGGTAGATATAAGGTCTGGATTGGATGGAGAACAATGGCAGGGTCTGGATCAAGTGGAAATGCAATAACGGCTACTTTTGACGGCGTAACACTTTCAAGGACATTACTGAACAATGAATACCGAAACAGAACTATTCCTGAAAGAGAATTGGAGGCGTTAGGATACAAGAAATACTTTGCAGGCTCTCCAGGTGGAGCAAATAATTATAATTGTCGTTTAATGGGGATTATTGATGTAGAAACAACAGACAGGCATCAGTTAAGATTAACAACAAATACCAATGCCAATGTTGCTTTTAAAGTTGATATGATTCAGTTTATTCCAATAGATATGGATCAGCTCTATCCGCAGATAGATAGATCAGGAGCTTTAATTTACCCATAATCCATAAATTAAGATAGAATGAGAATAGCTAGAAATATAAAATTAATGTATTTGTCACTTATCGTTGCAGGAGTGTCCTCTTGCAGCGATAAATGGGACGATCATTTAAGTAATTCTGACGAAAGAACAAAAAATTCAATAGTTCAACAGATTTCACAAGAATCAGATTTAAGCGAGTTTACTAAACTGCTTATTAAGTCTGGCTTAGATAAAGAAATAGCTCAAGGCAATTCATTTACAGTTTTTGCACCCGCAAATGCAGCCTTAAGTAATTTGTCGGCCAATATTGTAAACAACCAGGACAGTTTAAGGAATTTTCTGCAAAATCATATTGCTGTTTCTATACACAGGTTTAGTGCGCAGCAAGATACTGTAAGTATTACTATGATGAACGGAAAAATCCTAGATATGGTAGGCAATGAAATTGGCGAAGTTGCTTTTAATAAATCAAATCTGGGGAGTGGCAATGGTGTTTATCATATCCTTTCGCAAAGTTTAGTACCTAAAGATAATCTTTGGGAATATATAAAAAAGAACGCCAATTATAGTCAGAATCAATTTATCGAGCATCTAAATGCTTACGATTTATTTAATCAAAAGTCTGATCAGGAAACTGATGAGTTTGAAAACAACGAGTTTTTAAAAGAGATTGCTGACGTGAGGAGAGAAGACAGAAGATTTACATATGTATTGTATGCAAATACTGCGTTTGAACAATTTACTGAAGATTTTAAGACCTATGTAAATTATTACGATCAGGCAGATTCAACATTAAAACTGTCGAAATTCTTTACTGTAAAAGACCTGGTCTTTACTGGGGCTTATAGCAAAGAAGATCTTCCGGAAGTATTGGTTTCAAGAGGTGGGGTAGAAGTTCAGATAGATAAAAGCAAAATTGTTAACTCAATTAGTTTAAGTAACGGATACGTTCATATCGTAAATACGCCAATAGTGTCTATTGCCTCCAAACTGCTGGATATAAGAATTGAGGGCGAAAATGTAAATTCTATATCAGAAAGTGGTTTAAGGGATAAGTATTTCTTTAGAACTAAGAAAGACCCTAACGGTGAAATATTTAATGATTTTATGGTTCGGGACCATGGGAAATCGGCTTTAGAAGTTGGATATACTTTGCCAAGAATGTATACCACTACTTATAAAGTTTATTGGAGAGCAATAAATGATATCCAAACGAATGTTTTTCAGCAGAAGCTACGAATTGGAGGAGTCTGGATTGACGGAGTGCTTTTGGGAACTATCAAAGATTTAGGATATAAAAATGTAGAAGTTAGTGATTATAATGAAATAGAATTAGGAGAGGTTACTATTGATGATTTTTCCCGTATTCGGGCATATTTAGTTGCCTCTGCAACTACAAACAATGGGCAGAATACACTGACTTTAGATTATTTAAGATTTGAGCCTCAAATTAAGTAGGTATAACCAATTATAGACTAAAAGAGATGCAATTTAAATATAAGATAAGATTAAGCTTGTTATTGCTATGCTATTGTGCTATGCATAACAATTTAGCATTTGGGCAAACAAATCCCGAGGTTGTACAAGGGCAAAAGAACACCTATAAAGTAAGAGGTATTATCAAATCTGCTGCAACTCACGAGGGTATAGCCGGAGCAAATGTTTCTGTTGCAAACGTTGCTGCAACTATAACAGATGATGCAGGGAAATTTGAAATAAATCTGCCTCAAAATACATATAAAATAATTGTTAATGCCGAAGGCTTTCAGGAGAAATCTGTTTTTATCAAGGACATAGATAAGGAAACAGAAATATTAATGTATGAAATGGAGTATAATCCGTTTTATAGAATAGTAACCGTTGATGGTAAGGAAATTCCCCATATACAAACTACAGAATCTATAAGTTCTGTTAATGTAGAAGGAAGCAACTGGAGGGTCACGTCTAATGAAAATTTGGCTACATATATACAGGGGCGTTTTGCCGGTTTAAATGTCGTTAGAAATTCTGGTACGCCTAATTCGGGATCAAACTTCAATATCAGAGGAATTAATTCTATCTACGGAACCAATAAGCCTCTAATTGTGGTAGACGGAATGATTTATGAAGACAATGATTATAGCGGGCAATTGATATTAAATAATTTTGATTCTGGAATTGCCAATATAGATTTGAAGGATATACAGAGTATATCCGTTGTGAAAGATGGTTCTTCAATTTATGGAACAAAGGGAGGAAATGGGGTTATATTTATAGAAACTAAATCTGCGCAAGAACTTAGTACGAGAATTGATTTTGGCGCTTATATTGGTTATAACCAAGCTCCGTCAAATTTACCTTTATTAAACTCTTATCAGCACAAAGAATATCTTTCTGAGTTACTTTCTACCGCTGGATATAGCTCTGCTAACATAGCTAGCAGACCATATTTTACAACAGATAGGCAAACAGCAGATTATTATACCTATAATAATAGCACCGATTGGCAAAAGGTAGTATTAGATAATAGCTATAATAAAAACTATTATTTGCGGGTAACCGGAGGTGATAATATTGCCAAATATGCGCTTTCTTTAGGTTATGCAAACAATGAAAGTGTTATCAAAGCGTCTGATATTTCTAAATTCAATATGCGCTTAAATGGAGATATTAATTTGTCTAAAAAATTCACTATTAAAGCAAATCTGTCTTTCTTTTACAACCAGCAAAATTTAAGAGACCAAGGGCTTAATCATAGCTCCAGCCCATTATATTCTGCTTTGGTCAAATCCCCTTTTTTATTCTCAAATATATTTGACGCAGATGGTAGAGTTTCTCCTAATTATAGCGACTCTGATATTTTCAATATTAGTAACCCAGCTGTATTAATAAGCGAAAACACCATAGGTTTAAACCGTAATTATCGTTTTACAGGTAACATTCAATTTAAGTACAAGCTTAATGCTGATTTTGATATAAACACATTGTTAGGGTTAGTGTACGATAAAGGAAGAGAAAATTTCTTCTTGCCCAACTTAGGTGTATATGCAGAAGAATTGCCTTTGGCCGTGGTTGAAAACCAAGGCGGAAGCGAGATTAGAAAGTTATACACCTTATATAATGACACCTACATTAATTATAACAAAAGATTTGAGAATAAGCACAGACTGCGTAGCAGATTAGGAATTCGTACGCAATCTAATGAATCAGATTCTGATTTTGGTTTATCTTTCAATTCTGCTAATGATGATTACGTAAATATTGGTGCGGGTAGCAATTTATTAAGACAAATTGGAGGTAGATTAGGGAATTGGAACTGGGTCAATTTTTATTTTGCAAATCAATACTCCTATTTAGATAAATACCTTTTATCGTTAAATCTCGCTTTAGACGGCTCATCCAGATTTGGTAAAAAAGCAAGTAACGGAGCTGTTTCATTAGGAGACAATGCATTTGCTTTATCTTCGTCAATCAGTGGCGCATGGCTTATTTCTTCAGAGAATTTCTTTAATATAGATAACGTTAATTTATTTAAGCTTAGAGCGTCATATGGTATAAGTGGTAATGATGATATCGGGAATTATGCAGCCAAGACTTATTACATTTCTCAAAATCTTTTGGGTATGCAGGGCTTGGTAAGAGGTAATGTGGGCAATCCATATTTACAGTGGGAGCGTAATTTTAAAAGCAACGTAGGTTTAGATATCTCTATGTTAAAAGAGAGATTAAATTTTACGTTTGATTATTTCTCTAATACAACAAAAGACCTTATAACTTTTGAGAAATTAGATGAATACACGGGAATAGAATTACTGGTTAAAAATGGAGCAGGGTTAAAGAATAACGGTTTTGAACTTGCTGTTAATTCAAGACTTATAAGTAAAAGAGATATTAAGTTTGATTTGGGGCTGATGGTAACAAAGTATAAAAACAAAGTTTCCAGCTTGCCAGATGGATCATTTACCAGTGATTTTGGTGGAGCTACTTATATCACACAAAAAGGAAGTCCGGTTAACCAGTTCTTTGGGCTAAAGTCTGAAGGAATTTTCTCTACACAGGCAGAAGCAAATTCGGCAAACTTGAGCAGAAGGCTAGAGAACGGAGATTTATTGCCTTTTCAAGCTGGCGATGTTAAGTTTGTAGATCGAAATCGTGATAATATCATTGATGGAGAAGACAGGGTAGTTATTGGTGATCCAAATGCCGATTTGATAGGCTCTATAAGAGCTGCATTTACCTATAAAAGAGTTAGCCTGAGTTCATTATTTACCTATTCTTTAGGGAATGATGTTTATAATGCGGTTAGAAACAATTTAGAGAGTTTATCGGGTTATGAAAACCAAACACAGGTTGCACTAAACCGGTGGAAAACAGAAGGGCAGATAACCAACACTCCAAGAGCTACCTGGGGCGATCCGTTAGGCAATGCAGAATTTTCTGACAGATGGATTGAGGATGGGTCTTATTTACGCTTAAGAACAGTGTCTTTAGGTTATGAAATTCCATTGAAAGAGAAATTAATCAAGTCGGTAAATATTTATCTGTCTGCCAATAATGTTTTTACTGTATCAAAATATTTAGGTTACGATCCCGAATTCAGCTTAAGCAATTCAGTATTTAACCAAGGTATAGATTATGGAATGTCGCCTCAATTCAGAACGTTCCAGTTAGGTTTTAAGATAGGTTTATAAATAAAAATCAAGAAGATGTTAAATAAAATCACCAATATAAAGTCTTTCTTATATTTAGGACTATGCTTAAGTGTTACGGTATCAACTTTAAGCTCATGTAAGAAGTTTTTGGATTTAGAACCTAAAGAAGGTCTGGAAAATAAACAGGTATATAGAAATTTATACGATGCAGACGCTGCTGTAATTGGCGTGTATGGTAAGTTAATGAACTTAGCAGAACAACATGTTGTGTTAAATGAATTAAGGGCAGATTTGCTAACAGTTACAGATAATACCATACCCGCTTTAAGAGAAATTAATGAAAATGATGTAAGTAAAATAAGCTCAGAAAACCCATACATCAGTCCAAAAAAGTTTTATGAAGTTATCCTTAACTGTAATGATGTTCTCAAGAACTTTATTGCAATGAGAGATGAAAGTAAACTTGATTTGGATCAATTTAAAGAAAGATATTCTGACGTACTTGCTATAAGAACCTGGGTTTATTTGCAATTAGGTATCCATTACGGTTCTGTGCCTTATGTTACAGATGCATTAGAAGATATAGATGCAGTTCTGGATAAAAGCAAATATCCGATATTAGAGTTTTCTGCTCTTTTAGACAAATTAATAGCAGATGCCGAATCGATGCCTTACAAAGAGTTTTATTCTTCCGGTTCATCATTACTAACCCAGGTAGACGGCTATTCTACAGAGCGTTTATTTATTAATAAAAATGCTTTATTGGGAGACCTATATTTATGGAAAGGTGACTATAATGCCGCGGCAAGGGCTTATAAAGATGTAATGACGGCGTATGATAATTTAGGAAAAGATGACTTTAGATTTGATAGATTTAAAATGCGTTGGGCAGAAGTTTCTTCTAATAATGATTTGTCCGTAGGTTATCTTCGTTATAGAACAGAGGATGTAACCACGTTAGTAAACAGTACTAGCCAGGGTTGGAGGTCTATTTTTTCCAGAGGGCAAGACGCATTATGGGATACTGAATGGGTATGGACATTGCCTTTTTCTCCTAACTTTAAACCAGAAAATCCATTTATTAAATTATTTGCCGATAACGGCGGTTCTTATCAATTAAAGCCAAGCCAGCACATTTTAGATTTATGGAATAATGAAACACAAGCTAACAATGTGCCCTACGATGCAAGAAAAACACTTTCTGTTTCTACAGTAAACGGCAAAGATTTTGTAACCAAATATTTAGATGAATATTCTTCTATAAGCAACCAAATTCCTATAGATAAGTTCTCTAAGAAAGGCAAGTGGTTTCTTTATCGTCAATCAAAATTGCACTTGCGTTTTATCGAGGCAGCAAATAGAGACCATAAATATAAATTAGCAAATTCTATGCTCAATAATGGTATTGGAAATAACTATGACAATCCTAATGTTTCGGATAAAACGGATGTGATGCAAACGCATTTACCACCCCCTTATGATTTTGACGCCAGATACGGAACCGTTCCATTTCTCAGGGGAACCTGGCACAGAAATACAGGGGTAAGAGGAAGGGCTTATTTGCAAAATAAACCACTGGCCAATCCGGCAGATAGCTTAATTTCTATTGAAGATAACCTCATTAACGAGGCTGCCTTAGAACTGGCATTTGAAGGCAGTAGATGGGAAGACTTGCTACGGATTGCTATAAGAAGAAATGACCCTTCGTTTCTTGCAGATAAAATTTATTTAAAGCATTTGAAAAGCGGAAACCCCAATGCAGATGCTGTTAGAGCCAAACTAATGGATAGAAAAAATTGGTATCTGCCATTTAAATGGAAATAGTTCTTCGGATGGAAGCATAATAAAACAACACAAGACTTTTTCATAAAATCCCCAATTTTCAAAAGCTTTGGGGATTTTTAATACACAAGGTTTTTTTAAACTTTTGCTGATATAGAATGAGATAGTTCTTACGAAAAACATGCATTTGCAATACGTTATATTAAAGTCAAAGAATAGCAACGATGCAGGACACTGCATGATGCCTAAACATTTACAAAAGCTTATTTTTAAGACTTCAACCATCATCATAAACCATGTCGAAAGTATTTATTAAGCTTATTTTATTACTAGCAGGTAGCATTGCCACACTTGACATTTATGGGCAGTCTGTTGTAAAGCAAATCCAATATCTATCCGGAACAGATAACGAAAACACGGTAGACTGGGATTTCTGGGTAACCGGAGGAAGAAAAGCCGGGCAGTGGTCTAAAATTCCTGTCCCCAGCCACTGGGAACAGCATGGGTTTGGTGCCTACAATTACGGTAGAGATTATGTCACTTACGGGAAGAATTTTAGGTTTTCTGATGAAAAAGGATTGTATAAATACCAGTTTACTGTGCCCAAAGAGTGGCAGAGCAGAAAGATAAATCTGGTCTTTGAAGGCTCCATGACCGATACGGAAGTAAAAATCAATGGACAATTGGCCGGGCCAATTCATCAGGGTTCTTTTTACCGCTTCAAATTTGATATTACAGATAAGCTCAACTATAGCGGGCAAAATAAACTGGAAGTTACGGTAAGTAAGATGTCTGCCGATAATTCGGTAAACAATGCAGAAAGACTGGCAGATTACTGGATTTTTGGGGGGATATTCAGGCCGGTTTACCTGGAAGCGCTACCTCAGGAAAACATCACCTGGACAGCCATTGATGCCAGAGCCGACGGAACCTTTAAAATGAATGTCTATACAGAAAACATACAGACGGCAACAGAAGCGGTGGCGGAGCTGATTAACGATAGGGGAGAAGTGCTGCAGATAGCTAAAGCAAAAATCAATCGGCAAGATACCTTGGTTCAGCTAAAATCAGTCCTCAAATCGCCTAAACTGTGGTCGGCAGAAACGCCAAACCTGTACACCGTAAGAACCAGCCTGAGAAAAAATAGAACAATTATCTACCAAATGCAAGAGAAATTTGGCTTTAGAACCGTTGAAGTTAGGCAAGGAGATGGGATTTATGTAAACGGTGTAAAAATAAAATTCAAGGGCGTAAACCGACATGTTTGGTGGCCAAAAACAGGAAGATCAGTAAATGCCAGAATAGATTTGGAAGATGTAAAACTGATTAAAGGCATGAACATGAATGCCGTACGCTGTGCACACTATCCGCCAGATAAAACCTTTTTACAGCATTGCGATTCTTTGGGGCTTTACGTCTTAAATGAACTGGCCGGCTGGCAAAAAGCTTATAACACCAGAACAGGTAAGATATTGGTAAAAGAAATGGTTCAGCGAGATGTTAACCATCCGTCTATTATTTTATGGAGCAATGGAAACGAAGGCGGGCATAATTTCGATCTTCTTGCAGAATACCCCAAATATGATCTGTCTAACAGAACGGTCATCCATGCGCACCACAGACCCGGAAACGCTATTAATGGTATAGATTGTAACCATTACGAAGATTATTACAGTACACAAAATATATTGAAAGGGCCAAATATTTATTTAACTACTGAATTCTTGCATGCGCAGGACGATGGCGGTGCTGCGGCAGGGTTAGAAGACATCTGGAACTTGCATTGGAATGCCAAACTGGGGGCCGGCGGCTTTCTTTGGGCTCTGGTAGACGAAGGTATTGAGCGTACCGATTTCAACAACAGATTAGACGTAAATGGTGTAAACGCTCCAGACGGCATTGTTGGGCCTTATCGGGAAAAAGAAGGTAGTTATTTTGCGATAAAAGAAATATTCTCACCGGTTAAAATGCTTACCAGAGATATAGATGCGAATTTTAAAGGCGAGCTAAACGTAGAAAACCGCTATCATTTTACCAATCTCAAAAGCTGTAATTTTAGCTGGGAATTGTTAAATTTTAATAAACCAAATGCCAGCGAAGCAGGATATAAGATTTTGGAGAAAGGGGCAATTCCGTCAACAGACATAAAACCTTTAGCAAAGGGAGCGCTTAAAATAGCTTTACCAGCTTCATGGAAATCAAGCGACGCTTTAGCGGTTATTGCCAAAGACCCTGCCGGAGAAGAAATATACCGTTGGACTTTCCGTATTAAAACGCACCAGGAAGTTCTAAAGAGCATCCTGGCCATAAAAACAAAGTCAGAAGTAACGGCAGTAGAAACAGATACCCTGGTAACCTTAAAAGCAAACGGAATTAGCGTAAGTTTTAGTAAAAAAACAGGACTGTTAACAGATTTGGCCAATGATTATAGCGCCAAATTAGCTTTTAGAGATGGCCCGATACTGGTTTCTGGGAATGCGAAGTTTGAGAGCTTAAAAGCTTATAAAAATGGCGATAACCAGGTAGTAGAAAGTATTTACAGTGGCGATATGAAATCTGTAAAATGGACAATGACACCCCAAGGCTGGTTAAGAATGGATTACAGCTATCAGCTTAACGGAGACTTTCAGTTTTCAGGTGTATCTTTCAACTTTCCGGAAAACTATGTTTTAGGAGCGAAGTGGCAGGGGAACGGACCTTATCGCGTTTGGAAAAACAGGCCACAGGGCGTAACGCTGAATACCTGGGAGAATATGTACAACAATACGCAAACGGGTTCTTACCCATGGATATATCCAGAGTTTAAGGGCTATTTTTCAGACATATCCTGGATGGAATTAAACACTACCCAGGGTAAGTTTCTAATGGCAACGGCCGATAAGGGTATGTTCATCCGCCTGTTTGATTTCTATGGTATTTCCGGGCCCAAGTTTTACCCGGAACTTCCAAAAGGAAATCTTTCTTTTTTAGATGCGATACCTCCGATAGGTACAAAACTGGCAATGGGAATAAATAACCGGCCGCAGGTTAACGGACCAATGGGAGAGCTTAATAAGATTAACGGAGAAATAAACCGGACGCTGTATTTCTATTTCGGTATACCAAGAGCAGAAAAGGAGAACACACAGTTTATTATGCCCAGGGAGAATATCTTAACAGATTGATATAGAAATATCATTCTAAAAGCTGTTTTCCTGAACGGACATTATTTAGAAACCCAGAGGAATGGCGTTTTCGGCTTATAAAATTGCCGCGGCCATCCCTTTGGTATTTTAAGTATTTCTGGTGAATTTTCGTGTTTTTATAGTTCCTGTTCCACAATTTCCAGACTTCTTTCGTTACAGGACAGTGCGGGTTGCTCCGTCTGTTTTCTTATAGTAATTTAGATAACAATATTATGAACCACAGATACTTTGCGTATCTGAACTACAACCATTTAATAAATTATAATGCATAAATTTCTACTTTGTTGCAAGCTGGTGGTGGCTGCCTTCTTGTTTAATATCCACACAACTTCTGCACAACTTTACTGGGATGTATTAGGAAACGAAAGTCAGATAGCAACAGCAACGTCTAATTACACATCTTTAGTTACCATTACAGAGTGGAAGCGGCTTAATTAATTGGTTGAAACTAATTTAACAGGAATGTTATATTGCGGCAACCTGTACTGTCCTGATTTATAGCTTTTTTTAAAAAAATGCTTTCAAGCTTTTCAGGTTTATCTGCCAGAATAGTACATGACAGTTGGTGTTTATGAAATTTTTATCTTGTACAACCAATAAATTAAACCTAACTAAATGAATACAAAAACCAATTCTCTCGAGGAATCTAGATTAGAACAATATATTAACGCTTTAGTGCAGCGTCCCGCTCAGCAAATATTCAGCTATATTTAATAAAATAAAACACTCTTACTATTGCAAGCCGAATATATACTATGAAAAAAGTAATAAAAATATACAGAATAGGCATGGTGATTTTGATGTTTGTCGCCGGGTTTTCACTAGCGGGGCAGGCGCAAAATAAAAAACATCTGGCAGACAAGCCGCTGTTTGTTGATCCTGTTTATGACGGGGCTGCAGACCCAGTGGTAGTATGGAACCAGAAGGAAAAATGCTGGTTTATGTTTTATACCAATAGAAGAGCCACAGAGACACATTTGGAAGGAGTTGCCTGGGTACATGGTACAAGAATAGGAATTGCACAATCAAGAGACGGAGCCAAATGGACCTATAGAGACACCGCTAATATCAACTACCGTTTAACAGATTATACGCATTGGGCACCAGAAGTTATAGAATACAAGGGAACCTATCATATGTACCTCACCTATGTTCCCGGAGTGTTTACCGATTGGAAACATCCCAGAAACATTCTGCATTTTACCAGTAAAGACCTGCTGAACTGGGATTATCAAAGCACACTAAAGCTCGTAAATAATAAAGTTATTGATGCCTGTGTTTATCCATTGCCAAACGGTGGCTGGCGTATGTGGTATAATAATGAGATGGACGGAAAATCTATCTATTACGCAGATAGTGATGATTTGTATAATTGGGTAGATAAAGGAAAAGCTATAGCCACCAGAGGAGAGGGGCCAAAAGTTTTTGAATGGAAAGGCAAATATTGGATGGTTGTTGATATGTGGAAAGGTTTGGGGATATTTTCTTCTGATGATTTACTAAATTGGAAAAAACAAGCTGGTGAAATCCTATTTACGCCCGGAAAAGGGGAAGATGACGGTGTTATGGGAGGGCATCCGGATGTGCTGATTAATAACGGGAAAGCGTATATTTTCTATTTTACGCATCCGGGTAAAACACCGGAAAATAAAGGGAAAGACAGTTACGGGCAAAGAAGAAGCGTTATACAGCTTGCAGAGCTTAAGTACGAAGACGGAAAGTTATTTTGCGACAGAGACCAGCCAGTTTATATACAGTTGAAACCAAATAAAAAATGAAGAAGATATTAAGTTGCTTATTTATTTTAGGAATCATTATAGCCTTTAAGCCTAAAAATAAACCAACCCTATATATTATTGGCGATTCTACCGTACGTAATGCCAATAAAGAATATTGGGGATGGGGCTCTTTATTAGGAGAGTTTTTAGATACTAACAAAGTAACAATTGCAAACCACGCGATGGCAGGCAGAAGTACCCGTACTTTTATTAAAGAGAAGCGTTGGGCAAAAGTAGACTCTTTATTAAAGCCCGGAGATTATGTAATGATTCAGTTTGGGCATAACGAAGGCAGTAAACCCGACACAACCAAAGCCGGTTATCGTGGTGTGTTAAGAGGTATCGGGCAAGATAGTGTTAATCTGGTTTGGCCAGATGGAAAGCCCGAAACTGTTTTCAGCTACGGTGCTTACTTAAGAAAGTTCATCAGAGAAACCAAAGCTAAGGGAGCAACACCAATTATTCTGTCTATGATTCCCAGAAACCAATGGAATGGAAACCAAAAAGTGAAGCGGGCAGATGAGAATTTTGGCTTATGGGCTCGACAAGTGGCAGAGCAAGAAAAGGTTCCTTTTATAGATTTAAACAAGATTACCGCTGATAAATATGACCAAATGGGGCCAGAAAAAGTGAAAGCATTTTTTCCGGGCGACCATACGCATCCCAATAAAGAAGGGGCATTAGAAAATGCTGCTTCGGTGGCTTTTGGCTTGTCACAAATCAAAAATATTGGATTAACTAAATACCTTATCAAAAAAAAGAATCACAAAACACATGAAAATTAATAACAAAGTATTTCTTCTGATAGCACTTTTAGTCGGCCTGTTTTTCAGTTCATTCGTTTTGTACAATAAAACCAAACCCACCTTGTTTTTAATTGGAGATTCTACGGTGAAAAACGGAAAAGGCAAAGGAGACAGCGGTTTGTGGGGCTGGGGAAGTTTCTTAGCTGATTATTTCGATACCCAAAAAATTAATGTAGAAAACAGAGCTTTAGGCGGAACAAGTTCCAGAACGTTTTACAATAACCCGCAGTTATGGCAAAAAGTATTAGATAATATTAAACCCGGTGATTTTGTGATTATGCAATTTGGACATAACGACAGCAGTCCGCTGGCAGATACTTTAAGAGCCAGAGGAACCATTAAAGGTAATGGAAACGAGTTTGAGGAAATCTATAATCCAATTTTAAAGCAAAAAGAACTAGTATACAGCTATGGTTTTTACTTGAGACGATTTATTAAAAACGTTCAGGATAAAGGCGCAACCGCCATTGTTTGTTCTTTAGTGCCCAGAAATGCCTGGACAGGCGGAAAAGTAAACCGCTCTGAATATGCAGAATGGGCAGAAGATGCCGCAAAGCAAGCAAACGCTTATTTTATTCCGCTTAATAAAATTATTGCTGATGAATATGATATTTTGGGTGAGGATAAAGTTAAGGAGGCATTTTTTGGGCCGAAGGATGCTACGCATACCATACAAGCCGGTGCAATATTTAACGCTGAGGCAGTTGTTGCAGGGATAAAAAGAAGTAAAAAAAATCCTTTGAAAAAATATCTTAAATAGCTTTTGGTTCCTCTATGTGTTAAATAAATATGGTCATTATGAAAATGCAAATCCTATTATTTGTTTCGCTTTTTCTCTCAAACATAGCCCTAGCTCAAAATAAAAAGCCAAATATTGTCATCATTTTAGCAGACGACTTAGGATATTCTGATATCGGCTGTTTTGGCTCTGATGTCGAGACGCCAAACCTGGATGAAATGGCTGCCAAAGGTTTAAAAATGACCAATTTCTACAACGCGTCAAGATGCTGCCCTTCCAGAGCTTCTTTATTAACAGGTTTATATCCACATCAAGTCGGCATTGGCGATATGATGAACACTCGCCCATATCCAGCTTATCAGGGTTATTTGAATAAAACCAGTGTCACCATTGCTGAGGTGTTACAGCAAAATGGATATCATACCATAATGGGAGGGAAATGGCATGTAGGGCAGGCCAAAGAAAATTGGCCTTTACAAAGAGGATTCGATAAATATTTCGGTTTAATTGATGGAGCAAACAGCTATTTTGAAAACAGACCTTATCGCCCCAATCAAAAATTAACTATTGCACTTGGAAATGAACAATTTACCCCCGGGGCCAATTATTATTCTACCGATGCTTATACAGATTATGCACTTCGGTTTATCGAGGAAAACAAAAGCAATAAACAACCATTTTTTCTGTATTTAGCCTATCAGACACCACATTGGCCTTTACACGCCTTGCCAGAAGATATTAAGAAATACAAAGGAAAATTTGCCAAAGGATGGGAAGCCCTTCGCGAGCAGCGTTTCCAAAAGCAATTGCAATTAGGCATAGTCGGCCCAAAAACCAAACTATCTCCCTTGGATAAAAATTTACGTAATTGGGGCAGTCTCACTAGTCAGGAAAAAGAGGAATGGGACGAAAAAATGGCCGTTTATTATGCGATGATTGATAGAATGGATCAAAATATTGGTAAATTAAGGGAAAAGATAAAAGAACTGGGTGAAGAAGATAACACTGTTTTTATGTTCCTTTCAGATAATGGCGGTAGCAATGAAACAATCACAAATACTGGTTTTACCGAAGAAATAAGAGCGGCAAATTTTAAACCTGCAAGCAACCCTACTTCTTTTACGGCTTACGGCGCAGAAGGAGCAAATGTAAGCAATACGCCTTTCAGGTATTTCAAACATTGGGAATATGAAGGCGGAACAGCAACTCCTTTTATAGCTTACGGACCGGGCATTGTCAAGTCTGGACATATATCCAAACAGCCGGCACACATTGTAGATATTATGGCTACCTGTTTAGATTTGGCAGGTGTAGCTTATCCAAAAACATACAAAGAAAATTCCATTACACCAACAGAAGGCATCAGTTTAGTGCCGCTGTTTAAACAAAAAAAGTGGGCAGGACACGATGCTTTGTTTTTTGAACACGAAGGACATCGGGCGGTTAGGCAGGGCGAGTGGAAGCTGGTTTCTGAATATCCGCAGAACAAATGGGAGTTATACAATTTGCATAAAGACCGCACAGAACTTCATAATCTGGTAGATAAAGAACCAGACAAAGTGCAGGAATTAGAAACACTTTACCTGAAATGGGCTGATAGAGCAGGTGTTATACCTTTTGAGAAACTAGATAAAAAGAGGGCTCAGGATAAATTTAATTGATTTTATTGGGTGGCTGCTGGTAAGCCATAAATGTGTAAATGAGCTTTTATTGCGCTTATATGGCAACGCTATTTCCTCATTTGCAGTATTACTAACTTGTGCATACAGGACACTACAGGTTGCCTGCTTCATTTAATAATCTTATTATAGCACTCATAACCTATAGCATTTTACTGCTATTTCAACCAAAGAACCAATTATAATGAAGGATTTTTACCTGCTGATACTGTTCTTATTCGTTTTTACAGCAACGTTCTCAAGTGATAATATTAACCTTTCCGGAGAGTGGCGTTTTCAAATAGACGCACAAGATGTTGGTATTAGCGAAGAATGGTTCCAAAAAAAGCTGTCAGATAAAATTAAGCTCCCGGGTTCTATGGCAGAAAACAATAAAGGCGAAGAAATTACCCTGAAAACGCAATGGACGGGCAGCATTTATGATAGCTCTTTTTACTTTCATCCACGTCTGGAGAAATATAGAAGAGATGGGAATATTAAAATTCCGTTTTGGCTTACACCTAAAAAGCATTACGTAGGCGTAGCCTGGTATCAGAAAGATGTAGCTATTCCCAAAAATTGGTCTAACAAACGTATAATCTTGTTGCTAGAACAACCACATACCGAAACCATACTTTGGGTAAACGGTAAAAGAGTGGGCTTACAAAATAGTATGGTGCAAGCGCATAGTTATGATATTTCTAAATTCTTACAGGCCGGCCAAAATGTTTTAACCATTAGAGTTGATAACCGCATTAAAGAGATAAATGTAGGGCAAGACTCGCACAGTTTAACAGACCACACACAAGGGAATTGGAACGGAATTAACGGAAAGATAGAACTGCAGGCAGGTTCAAAGCTTTACTTGGATGATATACAGGTTTATCCCTCATTGTCTAATGCAAACGCCAAAATAAATATTACATGGGCAAATGATGCTGCCATACAAGGGAATATTACCATAGCGCTTTCTGCCCGCAGCTTTAATTCCAATAAACAGCATGAAATAAACCCAAAGCATTTTTCGCTAAAAGTTCAGAAAGCAAGCGGTTATGCAAGTTTTACTTTACCTATGGCTGATTTTCAGACATGGGACGAGTTTAATCCGGCACTTTATCAACTCGAAGCTAAAATCATTTTAGATAATAAAGTTATTGATACCAAAAAAGTACAGTTTGGTATGCGGGAGTTTAAGGCCTCCGGACGTGACTTTTTGGTTAATGGTAGAAAAACTTTTCTAAGGGGTACGGCAGATAATGCAGTTTTTCCATTAACGGGCTACCCGGCTACAGATGTTGCATCATGGAAGAAAATTTTTGAAAAATGTAAGGAATACGGACTCAACCACGTACGGTTTCACTCATGGTGTCCGCCAGAAGCCGCTTTTATAGCGGCAGATTTGGTTGGTATATATTTGCAGCCTGAAGGACCAAGTTGGGCAAACCACGGTTCTTCTTTAGGCAATGGACATCCTATAGATCAATTCATTTATGATGAAACTAATCGGATGGCGAAGCAGTTTGGTAACTATGCGTCTTTCTGCATGTTGGCTTACGGTAATGAGCCCAGAGGGCGGCAAGTTCCTTATTTAACCGAATTTGTAAATTATTGGAAGGCAAAAGATAACCGTCGTTTATACACCGGAGCTTCTGTCGGCGGAAGCTGGCCCGTTATTCCTAATAACGAATTTATGGTAAGAGCAGGAGCCCGAGGTTTAGAGTGGCAACGGCGTCCGGAAAGCATCAGCGATTTTAGGGAGAAAATAAAGCAATTCAGTGTTCCTTTTGTCGCTCATGAGATGGGGCAATATTGCGTGTTTCCTAACTTCAAAGAAATCAGTAAATACACAGGGCTTTATCAGGCCAAAAACTTTGAATTGTTTCAGGAAGATTTAGCAGACCATGATATGGCACACCAAGCCGAAGATTTTCTTTTTGCATCTGGAAAATTACAGGCTTTATGTTATAAATATGAGATAGAAAAAGCACTAAGAACTCCCGGATATTCTGGTTTTCAATTATTATCTATAAATGATTATCCGGGACAAGGAACAGCATTGGTAGGCGTATTGGATGCCTTTTGGGATGAAAAAGGATATGTCAACGCAAAAGAATTTACCAGGTTCTGTAATACAACCGTTCCATTAACAAGAATGCCCAAATTTGTATTTACAAATGACGAAAAGTTAACTGCACAAGTAGAAGTTGCACATTTTGGTGCAAAAGACCTTAAAAATGTTCTGGTAAAATGGGTGCTAAAAAATCCAGAAGGGCTGGTGTATCAATCAGGGAAGTTTGAGAGAAAAGATATTGTTATTGGAGATCCAAACCCAATAGGCAATATAGAAGTAGATCTTTCTGCTATTCACAAAGCGCATCAACTTAATTTAGAAGTAGCTATAGAGGGTACTAGCTTTAAAAATGATTGGGATGTTTGGATATATCCTACGCTTTTACCAAGCTTAAGTAACGAGGTTTATTATACCACAGAGTTGGATGAGCAAGCTAAAGGCGTATTGGAAAAAGGAGGAAAAGTTTTTTTTAATGCATCTGGTAAAATTGTGAAGGGCAAAGAAGTTGTTCAGCATTTTTTGCCGGTTTTCTGGAATACCTCATGGTTTAAAATGAGACCTCCTCATACCTTAGGTATTGTGCTGGATGAGAAACATAAGGCTTTTGAATATTTTCCCACCCAAGGTTACAGTCAGTTGCAATGGTGGGAAATTTTAAACAAAGCACAGGTAATGAATCTGGAAGATTTTCCGACCGGATTTAAACCTTTGGTACAGCCCATAGACACCTGGTTTATGAATAGAAAGCTGGCGCAAATTTTCGAAGCCAAAGTTGGAAATGGAAAAATCATCGTATCCAGTACAGATTTATCCCTGGATATTCAAAATAAACCTGCGGCAAAGCAGCTTTATTACAGCTTGTACAATTATATGTGTTCAGAAGAATTTAAACCAGCGCATCGGGTTGATTTTGCAACTATCAAAGATTTACTGGAAACACCTTCTAAACAGCAGTTTGATACGTTTACAAAGAGTACTCCAGACGAGCTAAAACCTAATTTTCAAAAAACAATATCCAATTAAAATAATCAAATGAAATTATACCGACTCAATCAAGTTCTGGTAGGCTTTCTTTTAGTGGGAGCTTTATCAGGCTGTGCCGTTCAGAAACAAAGTTCTTCTACCAGCAACAAGCAAGAAGTTCTGGAAGTAATGCGTAGAACCAACAAATATTTTATGGACAAATGGCCAGATACCGGCAAACCAATTTATACCAATAGGTGGCGGCCAAGTAATATCTGGACCAGAGGTGTTTATTACGAAGGTTTGATGGCATTGTACAAAATTGATAAAGACCCAACTTATTATGACTATGCCGTAGATTGGGGAGAAAAACATAAATGGGGTTTAAGAAATGGTATAGAAACTAGAAATGCCGACGACCACGATTGCGGTCAAACTTATTTAGATCTTTACGAGATAGACCCTAAACCGGAGCGTATAAGAGACATCAAAGCTTCTATAGATTTAACAATCGCCTCGGGAAAATACGATGATTGGACGTGGATTGATGCCATACAGATGGCTATGCCTATTTTTGCTAAACTGGGCGTAATGACCAATGATCCGAAATATCATGATTATATGTACAAAATGTACAATCATTCTAAAAGAGCAGAGGGAGGTGGTTTGTATAATCAGAAAGATAAATTGTGGTGGAGAGATAAAGACTTTGTTCCGCCTTATAAAGAACCAAACGGAGAAGACTGTTATTGGTCAAGAGGGAATGGTTGGGTAGTTGCCGCTTTGGTGAGAGTATTGGATATTATTCCTCAGAACGAAAAGCATAGAGCAGAATATTTACAAGACTTTAAAGAACTTATGGAAGGTGTTGCTGCGGTGCAACGTCCGGATGGTTTTTGGAATGTTAGCTTGCATGATCCCAACCATTTTGGCGGAAAAGAAACCACTGGAACGGCGCTTTTTGTTTACGGCATGGCCTGGGGAATAAATAACGGTATTCTGGATGCTAAAACTTACCGACCAATGGTAAATAAAGCCTGGGATGCGATGGTAAAAGAAGCAGTTCATCCAAACGGATTTTTAGGCTATGTACAAGGAACCGGAAAAGAGCCAAAAGACGGGCAGCCGGTAACTTTCTCCAGCATGCCAGATTTTGAAGATTACGGATTGGGTTGTTTTCTTCTGGCTGCAGCAGAGGTTTATAAGTTGAAATAATCAATCTGTTATAGGTTTAATGATTTAAAATAAAAATAAAGCGAAATGCAAGGAAAGAATATTCTGAAATACGTTGTTGCCGCCATTTTCATTTGCATGAAAACTGCTTTTTCTCAGGATTTGCTGGTGTCAGAAGCTAAGTCTAAGCATTCATTTCCTTTGGTGTTTCCACAAGGAAGCGCTGCATTATATATAGACACGCAAGAAGAAAAAGTAGTTCACATTGCAGCTAGAGCTTTGGTAAACGATGTAAAGGCCGTAACCGATGTGGAAATTCCCTTAATCCATCAGCAAATTTTAAAGCAGAAAAATGTCATTATTGCCGGAACAATAGGTAAATCTACATGGATAGATCAGCTTATAGCATCAGGTAAAATAGATGCGAGCGATGTTAAGGGAAAATGGGAAGCTTTTAAAATCATACAGATTTCCAAGCCGGTTAAAGGCATAGAGAATGCTTTGGTAGTACTGGGCAGCGATAGAAGAGCTACTGCATTTGGGCTTTTTGAAATATCAAGAAAAATTGGTGTATCGCCTTTTTATTGGTGGGCAGATATTGTTCCGGCAAAAAAGAAAGCGCTTTATTTGCAAACGAGGCAGCAAATTGTACAAATGCCTTCTGTAAAGTACAGGGGAATTTTCTTAAACGATGAAGATTGGGGTTTACAACCATGGGCAGCAAAACATCTGGATACAGATATTCAGGATATTGGCCCAAAAACCTACGCTAAGATATTTGAATTGCTGCTGCGCTTAAAAGCCAATTATATTTGGCCAGCTATGCATCCTAGCACCAAGGCATTCTATTTCTATAAAGAAAATCCAAAAGTAGCTCATGATTATGCAATCGTAGTCGGTTCAAGCCACTGCGAGCCCATGTTGCGGAATAATGTTTTTGAGTGGGCCGTAAATTACGAGAACGAATATGGTACAAAGCCCGGCGAGTGGCGTTACGATTTAAATAAACCGCAGATAGACCAATACTGGTTTGACAGGGTAGTGGAAAGCCACGCTTACGAGTCTGTATATACCATTGGAATGCGTGGTATCCACGACGGCAGCATGCCCGGGCCAAAGGACAGACGCGAAAAAGTTAAACTCTTAAATGATGTTATACGCATCCAGCGCAGAATGCTGGAAGATAATTCTACCACACCCATTAAAGAAATCCCTCAGATATTTTGTCCTTATAAAGAAGTGCTTACCCTGTATAGAATGGGGCTGGAATTACCAGACGATGTAACTATTGTTTGGTCTGATGATAACCATGGCTACACCCGTCAGTTGTCTAACCCTAAAGAGCAACAGCGCAGTGGTGGAAGCGGCGTATATTATCATCTATCGTATTGGGGTGCACCGCAAGATTATTTATGGTTAAGCAGTATCTCGCCCGCTTTAGTTTCTTATGAATTATACAAAGCTTATCAGTATGGCGCCAAAGACCTTTGGGTATTTAATGTGGGCGATATTAAGCCGGCAGAATTAGAAACGCAATTTGCTATGGATTTTGCCTGGAATGTAGAGCAATGGAAACCTCAGCATGCTATGCAATATCTACCTAAATGGGCTGCAGAAACTTTCGGTAACTCCTATACCCATGAAATAGTGGCGATAAAAAGTAAATATTACGAATTAGCTAATTCTGGAAAGCCAGAGCATATCCCTTATATCCTGTTTACAGAAGCAGAAAAGAATTACCGTTTAGAAGAATATCAAAAGTTGGCCAACCAGGCCCGGCAATTGCAAACTAAAATACCGGCATCTTTGCAGAACGCTTATTATCAGCTTATCTATTATCCTGTTATAGGTGCTAAGCTGATGAACGAAAAGCATTTTTATGCGCAGCGAAGTTTAACTTATGCCGAAGCAGGAAATCTGGAGGCTTTAACATTTTCAGAAAAAGCCAGGCAAGCATTTGAACAAATAAAATCAGAAACCGGGAAATATAATAAGCAAATTGCCAATGGCAAATGGGATGGTATGATGGATTGGAAGCCCAGAAACCGGGAAGTTTTTATGATGCCTAAGGTGGCTACAGAAAATGATATCAATCCACAAAAAACGCAGACTCAAATTCAGGAGCAATTACCTGTTGTGGTAAAATCTTCGCAGTTTCAGGTTTGCAACAATGGTAAATATCGTATTGAGAATGTTGAGGGATTAGGAATTAATGCGCAGGCTAAAGCTTTGTTCCCTCTTGATATAGAGCCCTTAGAAATACAAAATTTACAAGAACTTCCATATCTGGAATATCATTGGAATGATAAGGAAGGGGCAAAAGAATTTGTGCTGAAAGCCCTGCCCACACATGCTGTTTATGAAGGCAGAAATGTACGTATGGCGATAGTGGTTAATGATCTGGAAGTACAGCAACTTCAGTTTAACCAAAAATCAGAAGGTGCCATCTGGAGCAAAAACGTTTTAAGAGGATACGCTGCATCATCCACAAAACTACCTGTGAAAACCGGACAGAATACGTTGAAAATATATTTTTTAGATTCCGGCGCAGTATTTAATCAATTAGAGATTTTATAGACCTAAATATGAGATTTGTTGTTTTATCGAGTTTAATTGTCTTATGTACAGTTTTAAATTTAAAAGCTAGAGACATTGGTAATTATACATCAGGATTCAGAAAAAATGGTAATGAGTTGTATTTCTCAAATACCAATGGCGATGTTAAACTAGAGTTTTGTACACCGGGAGTATTTCGCGTAAGATATAGTTGGGATAGAAATTTTGCGGATCAGGAAATGTACATGCTGACTGGTAAAAAATGGGATAATGTTGAAGTAGTGGTTACCGAAAAAGTACATGCTTTTGATGTAAGTACGGCATTTTTAAATGTCAAAATTCATAAATCGCCATTTAGAATAGAGGTGGTAGACAAAACGGGAAAAATCTTAAATGCCGATGCTAAATCTCCTGAAAAGAATGGCCTTGCTGTTCTTAACCAAAAGCAGCTTTTTGCCGATGAATATTTCTTTGGTTTTGGGGAACGTATGGATTTCCTGGATAGACGTGGAAAAAAACTAAGTCTGGACGTAGGACGTGGGAAAGGATTACCGCACCAGGTTGGTGCTTATGATATATTGCAGGCGAATTATTCGCCGGTCACTTTTTTTATGAGCACCAGAGGATATGGCATATTTTTCCATAATTCCTTTAGAACCAATTGGGATATGGGATATTCTGATAACCAAAAATACAGTTTTGAGGCGGTAGACGGGGATTTGGACTATTTCTTTATGTATGGCCCCAGTTTTCTAAGCTTATTAGATAGCTATACAGAAATTACCGGAAAAGCGCCATTGATGCCAAAATTTGCATTAGGATTACACGTTGGTACTTACAGCGGGGGCACTTGGGGGCATGAAGATATGACCAGCGACCAATATGTGATTGAATTAGGCAGGCGTTTACGCAAAGAAGGGATTCCTACAGACATCATCTGGTTGGATTCTACATGGAGATTGTTTGGCAAGGTAGGCGGAAAAGGCGCTACTTCTTTTGAATGGAGAGAAACCTTTAAAGACCCAAAAGGTATGTTTGATGCACTTTACGACATGAATTATAAAATGGTAGGTGTGCATCTAAGGCCACGTTTTGATAATGCTAAGAAATTAAACCTTTTAGACCAGGCTCGCGAAAAGGGATTTACCTATCCAGAGAACGGAAAGCCGGGAGAATTCGTTAACTTTTTTGACCAAAAGGCGGTAGACTGGTGGTTTGAGAACGGAGTAAAACAAGCAGCAGCAGTAGGTGCAAAATTCTTAAAAACCGATGAAGGTAGCGCTTTTGGTGCTTTAGCAAATGAAAGTAACAAAGTTGGGCCCACAGGAAGAGAGGCCGAGCGTTTACATAATTTATTTCCATTGGTTTACGCAAAAGCTGCCTATGAGTCTTTTCAGAAATTTAATGGAATGCGTGGCATGAATCATACCAGAGAAGGCTATTCTGGCATACAAAAATATCCTTTCATTTTTGCAGGAGACTGGCCTAGCGAGTGGCAATATTTTGCTCCGGTTATTAAAGCAGGCTTAAATATCGGCCTGTCTGGTGTAAGTAATTGGGCACATTGTATGGGAGGGTTTGAGCATGTGGCAGATCCGGAATTGTACATCAGGTGGGTGCAGTTTGGGATGCTTAGTCCAGTAGCAACAGTTTTCGGAATGGATCATCCCGGTTACAAAGAACCATGGAACTACGGCGAAGAAGGTCTTAAAAACTTTAAATTTTATAATGCATTAAGATACCGTTTGCAGCCCTATTTATATGCTGCCATGTATCAGAATCATATTTCAGGAATACCTATGATGAGGGCTTTGGTGCTGGAAAATCAGGACGACATCAATACCTATACCGTAGATGATCAATACATGCTGGGCGATAATCTGATGGTTTGTCCGGTGGTAACCAAAGGCGCTGTAACACGTAGCATTTATCTGCCTAAAGGCACCTGGTTTGACTATTGGACAGGCAAAAAATACGAAGGAAGACAATATATTCATGTAGTATCTCCTCTGGAAACCATGCCTATGTTTGTTAAAGCCGGCGGTGTGTTGCCCATGCAGCCAGAAATGGAATATACAGATGCCAAAAAATTAGATAAGATAACGTTGGATGTTTTTCCATCAGTTGATGAACAAAGCAGGTCTTTTACGCTATTTGATGATGACGGTACTTCCTTAGAATACCAAGATGGGAAATATGCCAAAACGCTGATAGATATCGGCAATACACCGTTGGCAAAAGTTTCTATTAGCATTGGCAAAACTACGGGCTATTTTAAACCAGCGCCCAGAACTTATCTGGCTAAAATAAGATGGCAGGATACTAGTAAACCGGTGGGAGTTACAGAAAACGGTAAATCGGTTAATAAAGCGACCAGCCAAACAGCACTTGGAAATGGCGCCTGGTTTTATGATGAAGTAAATAAAGTATTATGGGTACAGACCAGTACTAATAATGCTGCGGATATTGTATTGACTGTTAGATAAAAATATATGAAAAAGATAGTTTTTAGTATCTCTTTATTGTTGTTTCAGCTGCTAACTTTTGCTGGTGAAAGGATTAAATATAACTTTAATCCATCGTGGACATTGTATGCAGGAGATGTAGCCGGAGCAGAAGCTGTTGGTTTTGATGATTCCAGCTGGAAGAAAATAGCTTTACCACACGCCTGGAATGAAGATGATGCCTTTTTGAAAGCCATTCACGAGCATTCTACAGGCATTGTATGGTACAGAAAGAAGTTTAAAATACCGGCAGAAAATAAAAATCAAAAAGTATTTATAGAGTTTGAAGGAATCAGATTTGGCGGTGAATTTTATTTAAACGGAAAACCTATTGGAAGACATGAAAATGGCGTAATGGCTTTTGGTTTTGATATTACAGAAACCCTCAACTTTGGTGAAAAGGAAAATGTAATAGCGGTAAGAATAGATAATGCATGGAATTACAGAGAAAAAGAAACTAACTCTACTTATCAATGGAATGATAAAAATTTTAATGCCAATTACGGTGGAATACCAAAAAATGTATGGTTGCATATTTTACCTAAAATCTACCAAACGCTGCCTTTGTATTCTAACTTAAAAACAGTAGGCACTTATATCTACGCCAATCAGTTTGATGTAAACAAAAGGCAGGCAACATTAAATGTTGATGCTCCTGTAAAAAATGAAACTACCGATGCGCAAGTACTTAAGCTGCTGGTTGAGGTAAAGGATTTATCAGGAAAGAAGATTAAAGAGTTTGTATCTGGTAAGGTAAATGTAAAAGCTGGAGCAACAGTTCATATTAGAGCATCAGAAAAATTAGAGAATCTTAATTTCTGGAGTTGGGGATATGGTTATTTATATACTGTGAACACCAAAATAATACAAGGCAAGCAAATAATAGATGATTTAGAAACCAAAATAGGTATCAGGAAAACCGAATTTAAAAACGGAATGGTTTATCTGAATGATAAGGTTTTAATGATGAAGGGCTATGCACAACGAACCAGTAATGAATGGCCTGCAATAGGAATGTCTGCATCGCCATGGTTAAGTGATTTTAGCAATAAATTAATGGTGCAAAGTAATGCAAATCTGGTAAGATGGATGCATGTTACCCCATGGAAACAAGATGTTGAATCTTGCGACAGGGTAGGTTTGATACAAGCCATGCCGGCGGGTGATGCTGAAAGAGATGTGCAAGGCAGAAGATGGGAGCAAAGAGTAGAGTTAATGCGTGATGCAATTATCTATAACAGAAATAGTCCGAGTATTTTCTTTTACGAGTGTGGAAACGAGTCTATCAGCGAAGAGCATATGATAGAAATGAAGAAAGTAAGGGATACTTATGATCCTTATGGCGCAAGGGCAATAGGTTCCAGAGAAATGTTGGATAGTAAAAATTCGGAGTATGGAGGAGAGATGCTTTATATCAATAAAAGCGCTGGGCAACCCCTGTGGTCTATGGAATATTCCCGCGATGAGGGCTTGAGGAAATACTGGGATGAGTTTAGTCCGCCATTCCATAAAAATGGTGCCGGCCCCTTGTATAAGGGCCAGAACGCGAGTGATTATAATAGAAATCAGGATACCCATGCTATAGAAAATATTATACGTTGGGCAGAATATTGGGATCAGCGTCCGGGGACGGGGAAAAGAGTGAACTCTGGAGGTGTGAACATTATTTTTTCAGATTCCAATACGCATTTTCGCGGAGAAGAAAACTATCGCAGAAGCGGAGAAGTTGATGCCATGCGCATTCCAAAGGACGGATTTTATGCGCATCAGGTGATGTGGGATGGTTGGGTTGACCCTAAAAACACGGGCCTACATATTGTTGGACATTGGAACTATGCCACCGGAACAGTAAAGGACGAATACGTTGTTGCCACCGGAGATAAGGTAGAATTGTTTCTGAATGGTAAAAGCCTTGGTTTTGGAGAACAGAGCTATCATTTTTTGTTTACCTTCAAAAATATCCATTTTGAGCCGGGGGAGCTAAAAGCGGTTTCTTATAATAAACAAGGAGTAAAATTAGCCGAAAAGGTTCTAAAAACGGCAGGTGAGCCTGCCTCAGTAAAATTAACCATGCTGGCCAATTCAAATGGTTTAAAAGCGAATGGAAATGATATGGCTTTAATCCAGTTTGAGGTGGTTGATGCTAAAGGTAACCGCTGCCCAACAGCTTTAAATATGGTAGAATTTAACGTGGATGGAGATATAGACTGGCGAGGCGGAATAGCACAGGGAGCCAATAATTATATCCTGGCTAAAAGTCTGCCTGTGGAGTGCGGTGTAAACAGAGTTTTGCTGAGAACCTTTGAAGGCAAGACCGGAACAGTGAAAATTACGGCAGCAAGTAAAGGCTTAAAATCTGCAAGCCTGATATTAAATATTGAACCGGTATTAATTAAAGACGGATTGACTTTGTATAGCGAGTCTGCTAAGCTTCCGGTAAATTTAGACAGAGGGCCAACACCAAAAGAGAATACGGTTAAAGTAATTAGAGAAGCAATAGAAATTGTGTCTGTAAAAGCTGGTGCTAATCAGGAAACTGCAAAAAACAGCTATGATGATAACGAATTGTCTGATTGGGTAAATGATGGGAAATTGTCTACAGCATGGGTCAGTTACAGTTTAAAAGAGGAAGCTCCAGTTTCCGAAGTGGTTATGAAGTTGAATAATTTCAGAAGCAAAATATATCCATTAAAAATTTATGTTGATAATAAATTGGCATTCAATGGGAATTCTAAAACAAGCCTGGGCTATTTTACAGTAAGGTTTCCACCAATAAAGGGTAAAACAGTGAAGATAGAATTAGCTGAAAGCACAAAAACACAGGGGAAAGATTACGGGACAGAAGTTGGAGGCAAAAAGCTGGATGATGGTGTTACCAGAGATGATGTTAATACTAAAGGAAGTCTGAGTTTAATAGAAGTTGAAATTTATAAGAAGGAAATATAATCTGCATCTGATAACCAAAAATAAACCAACAGATGAAAATAGCATTTAAAATGAAGCTGAAAGAAGGCTTTAAAGAAGAGTACATTAAACGGCATAATCTTATTTGGCCAGAACTAAAAGAGCTTTTAAGAAGCTCTGGCGTGGCAGATTATACTATTTTTTTAGATGAGGAAACCCATGTGCTGTTTGCAGTGCAGCAGCAAAACGGACAATCGTCTCAGGATTTAGGACAAACCGAAATCGTAAAAAAATGGTGGGCCTATATGGCAGATATTATGGATACCAATGCGGATAATTCCCCTGTATCCATTCCATTACATCAAGTGTTCCATTTAGATTAGCAATTTTAAGAAAATGAAATATAGAAGTAATTTTTTGTTGGTAGTAAGCATTGCCTTCTCATTTACCGTAAATGCACAAACCGGCGTATGGCCCAATGTAACCAAAGAAATGAAACCCTGGACCAGATGGTGGTGGATGGGCAGCGCAGTAGACGAGAAAAACATTGCTCAGGCATTAAAACAATACCAGCAGGTTGGGTTTGGTGGCGTAGAAATTACACCTATCTACGGAGCAAAAGGTTTTGAAAGCAAGTATATTCCTTTCTTGTCTCCACAGTGGCTGCAAATGCTCAAATTCTCTGTAGAAAAAGCACAAGCCAAAGGTATGGGAGTTGATATGAATTTAGGTACAGGCTGGCCGTTTGGCGGTCCGCAAGTTAGCCCTGCAGAAGCGGCTACCAAGATGATTGTGCAACGTTACACGCTAAAAAGAAAAGAAAAACTTGTAGAAAAAATAGTAGTAAAAGAAGCTAAACAGCCAGATGCAAAATTACAGGCTTTGAGGGCTATAGCACCTGATGGAAAGCAAACCGATTTAATTCCTTTTCTTAGTGAAGATGGTACATTAAACTGGAGCCCTTCTACAGAGAGTGTGGATATTATTGCTTTCTTTGCCGGAAAAACGCGACAGGCGGTAAAAAGGGCTGCGCCGGGAGGCGAAGGTTTTACGCTGGATCATTTAGATAAAAAATCGGTTGGTGTTTATCTGGATCGTTTCCACCGGGCTTTTTCTGGTCAACAACCGGGTGTGCGGGCTTTTTTTAACGACAGTTATGAAGTTTACGGAGCCAATTGGACATCTCAATTCTTTCAGGAATTTAAAAACCAGAAAGGTTATAATCTGGAAGATTATTTATTACAACTTACAGATAAAAATCCGGAAAATGAGCAGGTAGCCCGTATTAAATCTGATTATAGAGAGGTGATGAGCAACTTGTTGCAACGTAATTTCCTGGATGAATTTACGGGTTTCTCTAAAAAATATAATGCGGTGTCAAAAAATCAGGCACATGGTTCGCCGGGTAATTTAATAGATTTATATGCTGCAACTGATATTGCAGAATGTGAAACATTTGGATCTAGTTTTTTTCCAATCCCGGGCTTGAGACGAGATAAAGAAGATGTTAGAAATGTAGATCCAGACCCCATGATGTTTAAATTTGCTACATCGGCAACTAATACGCATGGGAAAAAGCTAACTTCATCAGAAACTTTTACCTGGTTAACAGAACATTTTAAAACCTCACTGGCCCAGGCTAAGCCAGAGGTAGAGCAACTGTTTTTATCGGGCGTAAACCATGTGTTTTATCATGGAACTACCTATTCTCCAGAAGAAGTGGGATATCCGGGCTGGTTATTTTATGCCTCTGTAAACTTTGTGCCTAGCAACTCCTTCTGGCCACATTTAAAGGGTTTAAATGAATATATTACTCGTGTTCAATCTGTATTGCAGTCGACCAAAGCGGACAATGAAATATTGATGTATTGGCCTATTTATGATGTTTGGAATAATCCTAAGGGCTTAGATATGGCGCTTAAGGTTCATGATGTTGATGATTGGTTGCATTCTACAGAATTTTACAAGCAGTCGGTAGTCTTATCAAATCAGGGTTATTCTTTTGATTTTTGTACCGATAATATCATTGCTAATTCTAAAGTGGTGGGCGGTAATATCAGCACCCACTATAACGCTACTGCTTATAAAACTTTACTTATTCCAGAGAGTCATCTTATGTCTGAAGTTACTTTGGAAAACATTATCAATTTAGCACAAAATGGCGCTAAAATAATTTTTCAGTCTTTGCCAAAAGATGTTCCGGGTTTAGCCAATTTAGAAGCCAGAAGAGTAAAATTTACACAGCTGATAAACTCTCTCGATTTTAAATCAGAAGGTAGCGTACAGAAATATCGTATCGGTAACGGAGAAATTATTGTATCTGCAGATTTCGCCAAAGCACTTTCTGCAATTGCAATCTCCAGAGAAGAACTTACAGATAAAGGACTGAAGTTTATCAGGCGTATAGAAAACGGCAATGTTTATTATTATGTAGTAAATCATTCAAAAGATGATGTTAACACTTTTGTGAAGTTAAACTCACAAGGAAATCAGGTGATTTTGATGGATCCTGATAATGGCCATGCGGGCGAAGCAGAAGTGAATGGTGCGCAGGTTAAGCTTCAGATAAAATCTGGGCAGGCATTAATTGTAAAGGTAGCTAAGGAAAGATTGGCTATTGAAAAATGGCGCTACTTAAATCAGCAACTGGCAAGCACTAATATTGAAAAGCCCTGGAATTTAACTTTTACCAACGGTGGGCCGGAATTGCCAACAGCCAGAAAATTAACTGAATTAAAATCATGGACAGCGTTTGGCGACGAAAAAGCAAACAAATTTGCTGGCTCAGGAGTTTATGAGACCACTTTCAAATTCAGCCCGAAACCTCAACATGAGTATGTGCTTGATTTGGGGAAAGTAGCAGAAAGTGCCAGAGTATGGGTAAATGGACAAGAGGTAGGTATTGTTTGGGGAATTCCTTTTGAAGCTAGAATAGGCAAGTATCTGAAAAAAGGTAAAAATACACTGAAAATAGAAGTTAATAACTTAATGGCTAACAGAATTAAGGATTTAGACCAAAGAGGAATTGAATGGAGAAATTATCATGAAATTAACTTTGTAAACATAGATTACAAGGCTTTTAACGCTAAAGATTGGAAATTGATGCCTTCTGGTTTACTGGGGCCGGTAGTTATTAAAACGTATCAATAATTGTAAGATTGCCCGGAGGGCTAAAAAATTTAAGTGATTTTTGAGAACCTTTAAAATGTCTCCAAAAAAGAGTCTGACTTTTTTTTGGAGACATTTTTATTTGAATCCAAAATAGATTCATTCATGTCCTCAACTTAGGGATTTTTAAAGTTTAAACTTACAATTTCCGCATCGGATATACATTCGATTCCAAGTGGAGAAGAATTTTGTGTTAAAAAACTTTCGGCTATATAGAGGTGTTTGTTTGGGCCGATGATGTCAATGGTTCTGTAAGTATCTGCGGTGCTTTCAAAAACTCTTAAATATCCGCTCTTTACAAAAATGAGATGTCGGCAATTCCACCTTCTCTATAGTGTTTTGTTACAAAGGCATAACAGTGCATGACAGCCGTACTGACTTAAGTCTTTAATTTAGGGCAAATCAATTACAATCTTAAATGCAAGCATTACTAGGAGTTATTTTTCATTTTATTGGCGGTTTCGCCTCGGGAAGTTTTTATGTTCCATACAAGAAGGTTAAAGGTTGGGCCTGGGAATCTTTTTGGATAGTCGGCGGGCTTTTTTCATGGCTCATTGTGCCACCGTTGGCAGCTTATTTAACTATACCTAATTTCACAGAAATCATCAGTCAGGCAAGTAGCGATATCTTAAGATATACCTACATGTTTGGTTTTTTATGGGGAATTGGCGGTTTAACTTATGGCTTAGGTGTAAGGTATTTAGGTGTTTCTTTAGGCGGCAGTATCATTCTGGGCCTCAGTATGGTGTTTGGTTCTTTAATGCCATCTATCTACTACTATTTCTCCGGAACAGAAGGTAAAGAAACCATAGATATGTTTTTTAATACACGTTCTGGTAATGCAGTTTTAATAGGCTTGGCTATCTGTGTGGTTGGTATTATTCTTTGTGCTAAAGCCGGTATGTTAAAAGAAAAGCAGTTTGCTAAGCAAGAAGAAGATTCTTCGGGAAATAAAGATTACAATTTTGGATTAGGTATAGTGGTAGCCATTGTTTCGGGTATTTTAAGTGCCTGTTTTAATTTTGGATTAGAAGCGGGCAAGCCAATGGCAATTGTTGCTAATGATTTATGGAAAGCTGTAAACCCGGGTCAGGGCGAGTTTTTATTCCAGAACAACGTTACTTACATCGTTATTCTTTGGGGAGGATTAACGGTTAATTTGGTTTGGTGTGTGTTTCTAAATCTTAAAAACAAAACACTTTCTGATTACGGTAATACCAAAACACCTTTACTAAAAAACTATATTCTTTGTGCGCTGGCTGGTACAACCTGGTATTTGCAGTTCTTTTTTTACGGAATGGGAGAAAGCAAGTTAGGTAATGGGCCAAGCTCATGGATCTTACACATGGCCTTTATTATTTTAATATCTAATGTTTGGGGAATAGTATTAAAAGAATGGAAAGGCGTTAATAAAAAGACTTATAATACCATTATTGCAGGTATTTTAACCATTATACTATCTATTGTGATAGTTGGGTACGGAAGAACATTATAAAAAATATTACAACTAGAAATAACAAATAAACACTATGTCGGTTAAAGCAACAAGTTTTAAACACGTAAGCTACTTATGGGACGAAGCAGAAGCTGCTAAATTAGCAGGTGACGAAGTAGCATTATTGATTTATCGCTCAAATTTATTAGGGGCAGATTTAAGATTAACGAATTACGGAGGTGGAAATACATCTTGCAAGGCAATGGCTAAAGATCCGTTGACAGGTCAGGAAACTGAAATTATGTGGATTAAGGGGTCGGGTGGCGATATCGGTACTTTAACTAAAAGTGGTTTGGCGGCACTTTACGTAGACAGATTAAGAAGCCTTAAAAATGTTTACAGAGGGATTGAGCATGAAGACGAAATGGTTGAGCTGTTTAACCACTGTATTTATGATTTAGCCTCTAAAGCACCTTCTATTGATACACCTTTGCATGGATTTTTACCATTCAAACATATAGATCATTTACATCCGGATGCGGCTATTGCAATTGCAGCAGCAAAAGACGGTAAGAAAATAACACAAGAGCTATTTGGTGGAACCATTGGTTGGGTAGAATGGCAAAAGCCAGGTTTCGATTTGGGATTACAATTGAAACAATGTTTAGACGAAAACCCGGGAATCAGAGGAATCATGTTAGGTTCTCATGGTTTATTTACCTGGGGAGACACAGCTTACGAAAGCTACGTGAACACTTTAGAAGTTATAGAGAAATGCGCTGAGTATTTAGAGGCTAACTATGGCAAAAAAGGACCTGTTTTTGGTGGACAAAAAGTAGAAAGCCTTGCCGCAGAAGATAGAAAAAAACAGGCTGCTAAAATTGCGCCTATATTAAGAGGTTTCTGCTCTAGTGAAAGACACATGATTGGTCATTTCACAGATGATGCCAGGGTGTTAGAATTCATCAACTCTAACGATTTAGATAGATTAGCTCCGCTGGGTACAAGCTGTCCGGATCATTTCTTAAGAACTAAAATTTCTCCTTTAGTTTTAGATTTAGGAAAAGATGAAGACTTGTCAGACGTTACAGCTATTAAAGAAAGACTAGCGCCTGCTTTTGCAGCTTACCGTCAGATGTATACAGATTATTATAATACCTGTAAACATGATAATAGTCCGGCTATACGCGATGCTAATCCGGTTATTATTCTTTACCCTGGCGTAGGTATGTTTGCTTTTTCTAAAGACAAACAAACAGCCAGAGTAGCGGCAGAGTTTTATACCAATGCTATTAACGTAATGAAAGGTGCAGAAGCAATTTCTGAATATACTTCATTACCAAGACAAGAGGCTTTCAATATAGAATACTGGTTATTGGAAGAAGCTAAGTTGCAACGCATGCCTAAACCAAAAGCATTATCAGGAAAAATTGCTTTAATTACAGGTAGTGCCGGTGGTATAGGTAAAGCTATCGCAAAGAAATTTGTAAAAGAAGGCGCTGTAGTTATTTTAAATGATATGAATGCAGAGCGTTTAGAAGGTGCTGGTGAAGAATTCAGGAAAGAATTTGGCCGCGATTCTTATGCTACTGCTATTTTAGATGTGACCAAAGAAGACCAGATAGAGTCGGCATTAGCAGAAGCCGCTTTAGCTTTTGGTGGGGTAGATATTATTGTAAACAATGCCGGATTATCAATTTCTAAATCTATAGAAGACCATACCGAAAAAGATTGGGATATTCTGTATAATGTTTTAGTAAAAGGTCAGTTCTTTGTAACTCAGGGCGCAGTTAAAGTATTGAAAAAACAAGGTATTGGTGGAGATATCATCAACATTGTAAGTAAAAATGCTTTAGTTAGCGGGCCAAACAACGCAGGTTACGGAAGTGCAAAGTCTGCGCAGTTACACCTAAGCAGATTAAATGCAGCTGAATTAGGGGCAGATCATATACGTGTTAACGTAGTAAACCCCGATGCCGTGATTTCTGACAGTAATATTTGGGCAGGCGGATGGGCAGAAGGAAGAGCAAAAGCATACGGCATTACCGTAGCAGAACTTCCTGCATATTACGCTAAACGTACTTTGTTAAATGAAATTATTTTACCAGACGATATTGCTAACGCTTGTTTCGCATTTACTGGCGGTTTATTGAATAAATCTACAGGAAACGTGTTAAACGTAGACGGCGGTGTTGCAATGGCATTTGTAAGATAATAAGTAAAGGATTAGAAAGTTATGAATAGTAAATAGTAAATAGTGAGTAGAAAGTAGTAAGTGTTCTGGTTGCGTAAACCTCTTGCTACTTTCTACTAACAACTATTAACAAAAATAAGCCACTAACAACTAAAAATATGTTAATAGAAGGATATCAAATTGATCAGCACAATCAGAAAAACCTGAGTGCTCACCAAAGAAAATTCCAATTTGCTTCTGAGGATATTTCCAATATTGAAGAAATTGTAGAAAAGTTAAAAGTATTTCAAATCGCTATTCCTTCATGGGCGTTAGGAACAGGTGGTACACGTTTCGGCCGTTTCTCGGGTCCCGGAGAGCCAGGTACGTTGGAGCAAAAAATAGAAGATGTTGGTTTGTTGCATAAATTAAACCAATCTAGCGGAGCAATTTCTTTGCATATTCCATGGGATATTCCTTCAGACGCACAAAAAATTAAAGATTTAGCAGCATCTCACGGTTTAGCTTTTGATGCAGTTAACTCTAATACCTTCCAGGATCAGAAAGACCAGGAACACAGCTACAAATTCGGTTCTTTACAACACGTAGATCCAAAAGTTAGAAAGCAGGCTGTAGATCATAATATCGAAGTTATTAAACACGGTATTGCTTTAGGTTCTAAATCGCTTACGGTTTGGTTAGCAGATGGTTCTTCTTTCCCAGGGCAGTTAAATTTCCGCGAAGCGTTCCAAAATACTTTAGAATCTTTAAAAGAAATTTACAAGCACTTACCTGCAGACTGGAAAATGTTTGTAGAATATAAAGCTTTCGAGCCTAATTTCTATTCAACAACCATTGCAGATTGGGGACAATCTTTATTGTTAGCCAATAAATTAGGAGAAAAAGCCTATACGCTGGTAGATTTAGGACACCACTTGCCAAATGCCAATATAGAGCAAATTGTTTCTTTATTATTGATGGAAGGTAAACTGGGTGGGTTCCATTTCAACGATTCTAAATACTCTGATGACGACTTAACAGCCGGAGCCATCAAACCATACCAGTTATTCTTAATTTTTAGCGAACTGGTAGAAGGTATGGATGCAAGAGGGATAGACCATGCAACTGGTTTAGGCTGGATGATTGACGCTTCTCATAACCTTAAAGATCCTTTGGTAGATTTATTACAATCTGTAGAAGCTATTAAAATTGCTTATGCACAAGCATTATTGGTAGATAGAAAAGCTTTAAAAGAAGCACAACAAGCAAATGATGTGGTTAAAGCACAGGAAATTTTACAGCATGCTTTCAGAACAGATGTACGCTCTATTGTTGCAGAATCTAGATTGAGAGCAGGCGGAGCTTTAAATCCTGTTCAATTATTCAGAGATTTAAACGTTAGAGAGAAATTAACTGAAGAAAGAGGAGCTGTTAGCGTAGCAACTGGATTATAGATGACTAAGAAACCCGTGATAGCAGTTTTTGATGTGGGTAAAACCAATAAAAAACTGTTCTTATTTGACGAGAATTATCAAATCGTATACGAGAAATCCGCTCGTTTTACCGAGACGGTAGACGAGGATGGAGATCCATGCGAAAATCTGGAAAGCCTTAGACTTTCTGTATTCGATTCTCTGTCCGAAGTTTTGCGTAAAGAAGAGTTTGAGATTAAAGCGCTCAACTTTTCAACCTATGGTGCAAGTTTTGTTTACCTGGGCGAAGACGGTTTGCCCGTAGCGCCTTTGTATAACTACTTAAAACCATATCCACAACATCTTTTAGCTCAATTCTATAACACCTACGGCGGAGAAGAGGAATTTGCAAAAAACACCGCTTCTCCCGTCTTGGGGAGCTTAAACTCTGGCATGCAGATTTATCGTATCAAATACGAAAAACCAGAATTATTTAAGAAAATAAAATATGCACTGCATTTGCCACAATATTTGAGCTATTTGGTTACGGGTAAAGTGTATACAGATATAACCAGTATCGGTTGTCATACCAATCTGTGGGATTTCCGTAAAAAAGATTATCACGAATGGGTTTATAAAGAGGGAATTGCAGAAAAGCTGGCTCCTATATTACCCGGAGACGAAGTTTTAGAAACCGGATTTATGGGCTATACTTTTAAGGTAGGTGCTGGTTTGCATGATAGCTCTGCGGCGTTAATTCCATATTTAGAGAATTTTCAAGAGCCTTTTATTCTGCTTTCTACCGGTACCTGGTGTATTTCTTTAAATCCTTTTAACCACAGCCCATTAACTGCAGAAGAATTAAAACAGGATAGTTTGTGTTACATGAACTATAAAAGAACGCCTGTAAAGGCTTCCCGTTTATTCGCAGGTTACGAGCATGAGCAGGAAACTAAAAGAATAGCAGACCATTTTGGTATTTCGAGTTCTTCTTTCAAAACGGTTAAATATAATGCACAGGTTGTATTAGCGCTTAAGGACAAACTGCCACAAAACGTAGAAATAAAGTTTGCCGACAGAGATCTCTCTTCATTTGCAAATCCAATAGAAGCTTATCATCAGCTGATTATGGATATTGTAAAACAACAGGAAAAATCTACAAGACTGGTGATGGAAAATAGTAGTGTGAAGAGAATTTTTGTAGATGGCGGTTTCGGTAACAACGATATTTTTATGCATTTAATGGCTGATGCTTTTTCAGAGGAGGAGCTATTTGCGGCTTCTATGGCGCAAGCCACCGCGGTTGGTACAGCCATTGCTATTCATAAATCCTGGAACCAAAATTCATTGTCAGGAAATATTATCGAGCTTAGGTTTTATGCTAAAAGCGCAGATATAAGCGTATAAGCTGATTGAAATAAAAAAAGCGCTGTTGCGATGAGGTAAAGCATACCTTTTCCAGCAGCGTTTTTTACTTATACCCATTTCCAGCGGCTTAGGCATTCTAAGATGCTCTCGGTGTAAACAGCCAGCCAAATTTTTGAAGCCTTCCATTTTAGTGCATAATTTCCTTAACTTCGGGGACAAAAATCCTGTAAAGTGAGTATAAGTGTCGAAAATTTAACGAAGAAATACGGCGCACAAACGGCTATCAATAGTATATCTTTTGAGGCAGTAACAGGTGTGCTTGGTTTTCTGGGGCCAAATGGAGCGGGAAAATCAACTACCATGAAAATCCTAACGGGATATATACCGCAAACCTCGGGCAAAGCATCGGTTTGTGGTTATGATACTTTAAAAGATTCTTTAGCTATCAGAAAGAAAATTGGCTATCTGGCAGAGAATAATCCGCTATATTACGATATGTATGTAAAAGAATTCCTGAGTTTTGTTGCCGGAGTCCATCAGCTAAAGAACAGCAAAAATCGTATAAAAGAGGTTGTAGAATTAACCGGCTTAGCGGCAGAACAACATAAAAAGATAGGTGCTCTGTCTAAAGGATACAAGCAGCGTGTTGGTTTGGCACAGGCCATTGTGCATGATCCGGAAGTTTTGATTTTAGATGAACCAACATCAGGGCTTGACCCAAATCAATTAATAGAAGTAAGGAAATTGATTAAGCAATTAGGCGAAACCAAAACCGTAATTCTTTCTACACACATTATGCAAGAAGTAGAGGCCGTTTGCAATCGGGTAATCATCATCAGCAAAGGAGAAATTGTGGCTAATGATACCAAGGAAAATCTTTTGAAAGTTTACGCCCAAGAGAGTATAGAGCCTGTTTTTGTAAAATTGACTAACTCTTAGCATGAAAACTTTATTTTATAAAGAAGTTTCAGGATACTTTAGTTCGCTGGCTGCATATATTGTAATTGCCGTCTTTTTAGCTGTTTTAGGTCTGTTTCTTTGGGTTTTTCCAGAATCCAGCATACTGGAATATGGCTATGCAGACTTAGATAGTTTATTTAATGTAACGCCTTATCTTTTCATGTTTTTGATTCCGGCCATCAGTATGCGTTCTTTGGCAGAGGAGAAAAAAGAGGGCACTTATGAATTGCTTACAACAAAACCGCTTACAGATTGGCAGATTATTTTAGGGAAATATTTTGCGGTTGTAGCCATCGCTAAAATTGCCTTGCTGCCAACCATTGTATACTATATAAGCGTGTATAAATTGGGTGCCCCAGAAGGAAATATAGATACAGGGGCTGTTATAGGTTCCTGTATTGGCCTTGTTTTGCTCGGTGCTGCTTTTTCTGCCATCGGGATATTTTCTTCTGCAATTACCAAAAATCAAATTGTAGCTTTTGCTGTAGCGGTTTTTTTAAGTTATTTTATGTTCAGTGGCTTTGATTCTGTTAGCCATATAATATCCTTAGAATTTATAGCAGAAACATTGGTGAATTTGGGCATCAATGAGCATTATCAATCTATAAGCAGAGGCGTTTTAGATACCAGAGACCTGATTTATTTCATCAGTGTAATAGCGTTTTTTTTAGTGATTGCTAAAACAGTGTTGGGAGGTAGAAAATGGTAAATCAGAGAAAGAGAGATTTAACCAGATTGCTATCGGCAGTAGCGGTAATTGTGCTTGTTAATGTTTTCTCATCCTATTATTTTACTCGCATAGACTTTACCAAAGAAAAGCGGTTTACTGTATCAGAAACAAGCCGGGCAATTCTTAAGGAAATAGAGGAGCCTATTTATGTAACCGTTTATTTAGAAGGAAATTTTCCGGCTGGCTTTAAGCGCTTGCGTAATGCTTCTAAAGATTTATTAACAGATTTTAGAGCTTATAGCGGTAAAAACTTGCAGTTTCATTTTGTAGATCCCTTAGCGGGAAGAAATGAAGCAGAACAACAAGAAATTTATCAGAGTTTATACGCAAAAGGTATAGAGCCCACTAATTTAAACGTTAAAACGGAAGAGGGGATGTCGCAAAAGCTGATTTTTCCTGCAGCTTTAGTAAGCTATCAGGGAAAAGAAGTCCCGGTGCGATTGCTCCAAAACAGGATGGGTATTACGCCAGACGAAGTGCTTAACAATTCTATCCAAAACCTGGAATATATTTTCATCTCTGCTATAAAAAAAGCAATAGCAGAAGGAATGCCTCGCATTGCTTTTACAGAAGGGCATGGCGAGCTGAACGATTTACAGTTGGAAGATGCCATGAAAGTTTTAGGTGATGGCTATGAGGTTGGAAGAATTGATTTAAATCAAGTAACACAGGCTGGTTTAGAAAAACTAAGTGTGTTGATTATACCAAAACCTAACAGTGCTTTTACCGAGCTTGAGAAAATTAAAATAGACCAGTTTCTGGTTAATGGCGGAAAAGTATTTATGGCTTTAGACCAGGTAAACGCTGAGTTAGACAGCATGCAGCGTGGCGTTGGCGAGCAGCTGGCATTTCAGAAAAACCTCAATTTAGATGACCTATTATTCAAATATGGTGTACGCGTAAACTACGATTTAATTGGCGATATGAATTGTATGCAAATTCCATTAAATGTAGGCGAAGTAGGCGGAAGGGGGCAGATACAAATGGTTCCCTGGCTTTTCTATCCCATTATTATGCCTGTTTCTTTGCATCCGCTGGTGAAAAACCTGGAAGGTATTAAAACAGAATTTATAAGCACTATAGATACCATTGCGGTTAAGGGCTTACATAAACAGATTTTGTTGGAAACGTCGCCATTTAACAGAACATTAAATGTTCCTACCCTAATTTCTTTAAGCATGGTAGAACAAACGCCAGACCCAAGCCAGTTTACCAGCCAGCCTAAACCAGTTTGTGTACTGGTAGAAGGTAAATTTACATCAGTGTTTAAAAATAGGGCTTTGCCAGAGGGTTTTCCGGCATCTGCATTTAAAGAAACGGGTAAAGAAGGTAAATTAATAGTGTTTAGCGATGGGGATATTCTAAAAAATCAGGTGGCACAAGACGGTTCTGCTTATCCTTTAGGCTTTGATAGATTTAGTGGGCAAACTTTTGGAAATAGAACTTTTTTATTGAATATTGCTGATTATTTAACAAACGACGCGGACCTGATATCACTTAGAGCTAAAGAAATACAGCTTAGGCTGCTGGATAAAGGTAAATTGAAAGAGCAGAAACTGAAATGGCAATTGATAAATACAATTTTGCCCGTACTAGTGTTGATATTGTTTGGTATTTTTCAACATATTTACAGAAAAAAGAAGTATGCAGTTTAAAATTTGTAATTTTGGTTTAAAAGTAAAATAATACGATAAGATGAGATTCATAGTTTCTACTACCACATTACTAAAACACTTACAATCTGTAAGCGGAGCGCTGAGTAGCAGTGCCGTATTGCCTATATTAGAAAATTTTTTATTTGAAATAAAAGAAGGAAATCTTATCATATCTGCAACAGACCTGCAAACCAGTATGATTACTTCTCTTACTGTAGAAGCTAAAGAAGATGGTAAAATTGCAGTTCCTTCAAAAATATTACTGGATACATTAAAAACTTTGCCTGAGCAGCCTATTGCTTTTTCTGTAGATGCGCAAACTTATGCTATAGAAATAAGTGCCGGCGATGGTAAATATAAGTTAAGCGGCGAAAATGGTGATGATTTTCCTAAAATTCCAGTTGTGGAAAACGCATCTACCGTAAATTTGCCGGCATCTGTACTATCAGAAGCTATCAATAAAACATTGTTTGCGGTAAGTAATGACGAATTGCGCCCGGCAATGACAGGTGTTTTCTGTCAGCTTTCTCCGCAAAATATTACCTTTGTTGCAACAGATGCACATAAATTAGTAAGATACAGAAGAAATGATGCAAAGGCAGAAAGCGCAACTTCATTTATTTTACCTAAAAAAGCATTAAACTTATTAAAATCTGTTCTTCCATCAGAAGATATCAATGTAGCTGTAGAATATAATACAACAAGCGCATTCTTCAAGTTTGCAAACATCAGCTTAATCTGCCGTTTAATAGATGAGCGTTACCCAGATTATGAAGCGGTAATTCCACAGAACAACCCTAATAAATTAACTTTAGACAGAGGCTTGTTCTTAAATTGTTTAAAAAGGGTAGTAATTTTTGCCAACAAAACCACACATCAGGTGAGGTTAAAAATCAACGGAAGCGAATTACATATTTCATCAGAAGATTTAGATTTCGCTAACGAGGCTCACGAGCGTATTGGTTGCCAGTACGACGGAGAAGATATGGAAATTGGCTTTAATGCCAAGTTTTTAATAGAAATGTTAAATAACATTGCAGGCGAAGAAGTAACCATAGAAATGTCTACACCAAATAGAGCCGGCTTATTATTCCCAAGCAATAAAGACGAAGACGAAGATGTTTTAATGCTGGTAATGCCAGTTATGCTTAATAATTACGCTTAGCTTTAAAAAAAAGTGAAAATATATTTGGCCTGCATTTTTAAGCAGGCCATTTTTGTTTTATATTTAAGTTTGGCTTAGCATTAGCTTGGTAAAAATCAAAAAAAGTATTTGGGTGAGATGGAAATGAAATCTGCAAAAAAGAATAGCTTAAAAAGTTTAGCAATGTTGGTGTTTACCGCATTGTTTTATACTTCATGTACAGATACTACCGAAGTGGGGCTGGAGGGTAAAGTAAACGTTATGGTAGTAAATGCTATCCCCACAGATGATTCAATAGATTTTTATTTAGATAGCGCAAGATTTACTCCGCTTTCTTTAGGATTTAGGGAATATATGCCCTACGATTCTGTAGCAGGAGGGAGAAGAAGTGCAGAAATTATGCGAGCCGGAGAAAATGCTTTTGCGCTCTCTAAAAATCTTTATTTAAATCCCTATAGAAATTATTCGTTTTTTATTACCCATACAGATTCGCTTAATACAGATTTGTCTTACGTAGCTACCGTAGATAATTTGGTAGAGCCTAGTTTAGGAACCAGTGCCCGGTTAAGATTTATACATCTTTCGCCAGATGAAAAAGGTGTGGATTTATATACGCAAAGAGATACTTTTGCACTAACAAAAACATTTTCTAATGCGTATTTTAAATCAGCATCTGTGTTTCAGGATATTAGAGCTGGTAATTATCGCTTTTTACTTACGCCGGTTGGTAGTACTGAGGAAATAGTTTCCGTAAGCAATTTGGTATTATTACCCAAAAAAAGTTATACTTTATTTATTAGCGGGTTTAAAGCAGCTTCAGATGATAAATCGCTTAGAATATCTCTTATTCAGAATAATTAATTTATAAAATCCCTTACTCATTCTAACCGCTAATCAAAGCTCATTGTTTTTTACTATTTTTGACCGCAAAAGAAAAAAAACGTGGAGTTTATAGCATACTTAATTGATTTTATCTTACATATAGATAAGCATCTCAGTGAAATTATCAGAGACTATCAAGTTTGGACATACCTGATTTTATTTATTATCATTTTTGCAGAAACTGGTTTTGTAGTTACGCCATTTCTCCCGGGAGATTCGCTGCTTTTTGCTGCCGGGGCATTAATAGCTTCTGGTAATACAGGCCTTAATATTTATTTGCTGGCACTTCTGTTATTTGTGGCCGCCGTATTAGGAGATACTGTTAATTATGAAATAGGTAAATACTATGGCCCTAAAGCCTTTAGCGGGAAAATAAAATTCCTGAAAAAGGAATATCTGGTAAAAACACAAAACTTCTTTATCAAACATGGCGGTAAAACAATTATTTATGCTCGCTTTGTACCTATCGTAAGAACATTTGCTCCTTTTGTAGCAGGGGTAGGGCAAATGGCCTATAAGAGATTTGCTTCTTTTAATGTTATAGGAGCTTTCCTTTGGATTGGAATATTCCTTTTCCTGGGATATATTTTTGGGAATCTTCCGTTTATACAGAAAAATTTTAGTTTGGTGATTTTGGCTATTATTGTTATTTCTATTTTACCAGCTGTTATAGAAGTGCTTCGTAGTAAAAGCAAAGCGGCTTAGTGATGCATAAGTTAAACTTTATGTAATCACTGCCGTTTTTTTGCCGGTGCTGCTAAGTGTCGGTTATATGTTGTTTTAGTTACAAATCTGGTCTGCCAATAATGCTTTTGTTTTGGTAAGACTTTTCTTCTTCGTCTATAATTTTCTTCTCCCGGGCAGTTTGTGGTCTTAAAAGTTTTTTCATGTCAGGTTGCCCGGCGTCTACCCAGGCAGAGTACCAGAAACTTCCTATCGCATGAATAGATTTGCGCATTTGCTGCTCAACCATCCCGTTTAATGCTTTGTGATAAGCTGTGGAATACTCTACAGAATATTCTTTAACTACTTTGTTGTTGCGTTCGCTATAAGTGTATTTTTTGTCTGAAGGGAAGCTTTTGCTCAGCCGTTTTTCTGCAATCATGGTGGTGTCTAAAAGCGAAAATGTATTTTCTACAATCTTCCATGCCTCAAGTAATGGACTTTCTATGTATCGGGCTTTGCCTACAAAGTAATCATAATCGGTAGCAAAAAGTTCTGGTAATCTACTCTCCCAAAAAGCATGTATGCCCATCTGTCCACTAAGTTGTCCATTGTAATTTTCCGTCGTATGCAAAGGTACATGCGCATCTGCAATATAATGCCCTAAATCTGCTGATAGTCTTAGTATAGCCGAAGAATCTTGCGTTTCAAACGCTCTTACCAGTCGATAATAGGTTTTTTCTATATGCCAGGGTACAATGCCATAAGTTTTTAAGGTGTCTTCAGAGTATTTTTTTACGGCATCGTTCCACCTTTTAGGAATACTGTCAAAGGGAGACTGACCATAATGGTCTGCATCAAAGTAATGCCGGTGTGCTTCTAAAGAATCTGTATAACGCCGCTTATCTGGGTTAACGGCATTTTCGGTTATGTAATCTATATTATTTTTGTAAAAACCTATCAGTTCTTTGGGGAGCGTAAAAACGGCCATCCGGTTTATCTTTCTGTGAGCCATAAAACCCCATGAAGATAAAAAGAGAAGGAGTATAATTGCGGTTATTAGTCGAGGCGCTAAAAGCTTCATATTCAAAGGTAAACTATCAAATCTAAATTTCTATAATTGACGTAACAAAAAAATTTAAATCAGCACTTTGTAAATTGAAAATTTCAATCTATATTTGCATCCCCGAATAGGGAAGTTGTTTAAAGGAATAATAAAGCTAAGAAATGGCAAATCATAAATCAGCAATAAAAAGAATTAGAGCGAACGCAGCTAAACGCTTACGTAACAGGTACCAGGCTAAAACTACAAGAACTTTTATCAAAAGGTTACGCAACGCTGCAAGTAAAGAAGAAGCAGTAGTATTGTTACCTAAAGTTACTTCTATGCTTGATCGTTTAGCAAAGAAAAATGTAATCCACAAAAACAAGGCGAGTAACAATAAGTCTAAATTGACTAAGTTTGTTAACTCTCTTGCATAAAAATATATAGATATTCCTTTTATCAGGAAACGGGGTTCTTTAGAATCCCGTTTTTTTGTTTCTGTTTTTTTAAGATAAATTGTAGCTTTATTGTGTATGAGTTTACCTTACAGAAACAATGTGCCTATAAAAACCTGGGCAGAAGAAGATAAACCAAGAGAAAAATTATTGCTAAATGGCAGAAGAAGCCTGTCTGATGCAGAGTTGATAGCTATCCTTATCGGTTCTGGAAGCAGAGATGAATCTGCCGTAGATTTGAGCAAACGTATCTTACGCTACTATGGTAATGATTTGTCTGTACTGGGCAAATTATCTGTACAGGAACTTTCTAAGTTTAAGGGAATTGGTGAAGCAAAAGCTATAGCTATTATAGCAGCACTAGAACTGGGCCGCAGAAGAAAAGAAACAGAGCAGCAAAAAACAACAAGTATAACCTGTTCTCAGGATATTTATAATTTGTTGTCGCACAGTTTTTTGGATTTATTGCATGAAGAATTCTGGGTAGTTCTGTTAAATAGAGCCAACAAAGTTCTGGCAAAGGTGCTGATTTCTAAAGGAGGCCAGTCGGCAACCATATCAGATCCTAAAATTATCTTTAAAACAGCTTTAGAGCATAATGCAGCAGCAATCATTTTAGCGCATAATCATCCGTCAGGAAATTTAAAACCAAGTTCAGAAGATTTGAATCTGACCAAAAAGCTAGTGTTGGCTGCTAAGTTATTAGACATAGGTGTTCTGGATCATATTATCTTTGCTGATACACTTTATTTCAGCTTTGCAGATGAAGGATTAATGTAAAAGCCAGAAGATTCTTTTGCGGGTAAATCTGAAATCGCACACGCTAAAATCTAAAATCAATGTTATCTTTGCGTCTATCGTTTGATCGGGAATGGCATCTGGTATTTCTGATTTTTTAATATAACATTCATGAAGATATCATATAATTGGCTTAAGCAATTTATACAAACAGACAAAACACCACAGGAAATATCCATTATCTTAACATCTATAGGCTTAGAAGTAGAAAGCTTAGAGAAAGTGCAGGCTATTCCAGGCGGCTTAGAAGGCTTGGTGATAGGTTATGTGAAAGAGGCCAATCAGCACCCTAATGCAGATAGATTACGGGTAACTAAAGTAGATGTAGGTTTAGAAGAAGATTTACAGATTGTTTGTGGTGCACCTAACGTGGCTGCTGGGCAGAAAGTGGTAGTTGCTACTGTTGGAACCACCGTTTATCCTAACGAAGGAGAACCGTTTAAAATTAATAAGTCAAAAATAAGAGGGGAGGTTTCTGAAGGGATGATTTGTGCCGAAGACGAGATTGGCTTAGGTAAATCTCATGACGGTATTATGGTTTTGGCAGAAGATGTTGAGGTTGGTACATTGGCCAAAGACTTTTTTAACCTGCAAGATGACTTTGTTTATGAAATAGGTCTTACGCCCAATAGGGCAGATGCTGCTTCGCATATGGGAGTAGCCAGAGATATTGCTGCTTATTTAGAAATTCCATTAATCAAGCCATCGGTAGAAGAATTTAAAAAAGAAAATGATAATCTTAATATCGCTGTAGAAGTTCTTGATGAGCAAGCGGCACCGAGATATTGTGGTGTAAGCATTTCGGGTATTACGGTTAAAGAATCTCCAGATTGGCTAAAAGAAAAACTGGCAGTTATCGGAATAAGAGCTATTAATAATGTGGTAGACGTTACCAATTATGTTTTGCATGATTTGGGGCAGCCTTTACATGCTTTTGATGCCGATGAAATTACCGGTGGTAAAGTTGTAGTTAGAAAAGCCGAGGAAGGAACTGTATTTAATACCTTAGACGGAATAGAAAGAAAGCTTTCTTCGCAAGATTTAATGATTTGCAATGCAGCAGAACCTATGTGTATTGCCGGAGTTTTTGGTGGAGAGGCGTCTGGTGTAAAAGAAAGTACCAAAAATATATTTTTAGAAAGCGCTTATTTCAATGCGGTTTCTGTTAGAAAAACATCTAAAAGATTTGGACTGAAAACGGATTCTTCTTTTAGATTTGAGAGAGGGACAGACCCTGAAATTACAGTTTACGCCTTAAAACGGGCGGCTCTTTTAATTAAAGCAATTGCTGGCGGCTCAATTTCGTCTGAGATATTTGATCATTATCCGAATCCCGTTTCTGATTTTAAAGTTGAGCTTTCTTTTGATTATGTAAATAAATTGATTGGCAAAGCAATTGGCGACGATAAAATCCGCTCAATAATATCAGCGTTGGGAATTAAGATAGAGAGTGAAAAAGATGGTGTACTTCAATTAAGTATACCTTCTTATAAAGTAGATGTAACTCGTCCGGCAGATGTGGTAGAAGAGATTTTGAGGATTTACGGTTATGATAACATCGAAATTCCGTCTAAAGTGAATGCATCTTTAAACTATGTAGCAAAACCAGATAGAGAAGTGGTTCAGCATACTGTTGCCGATATTTTGGTGGCCAACGGTTTTTATGAAATACTGTCTAACTCCCTAACTAAATCTGCTTATTCTACCGGTTCAGACCATGCTGTTAAAATCCTAAATCCTTTAAGTTCAGATTTAGATACCATGCGGCAGTCTTTGCTATACTCTGGATTGGAAGCCATTGCTTATAACAGCAATCGCAAGAATGCAGACCTTAAACTTTTTGAGTTTGGTAAAGTATATTCGGTGTCAGAAGAAAAGTATTGTGAAGATGCTGAATTGGCTGTTTTTATTACAGGTAAAAACCATGCGCCAACGTGGAATCAGCCGGCGGTAAATTCTGATTTTTTTCGTCTGAAATCTATTGTAGACAATATTTTGCAAAGATTAGGAATTGTAAACCCATCACCAGAAGAGCTTAACCATCCAGAGTTTGCTTATGGCCTTGAATATAGAAAAGGGCAGAAAGTTTTAGTGAAGTATGGGCAGGTATCTTCAGCTTTGCTGAAGAAAACAGATGTTGAAAAACCTGTTTTTGCTGCGGTTGTTAACTGGGATTTGTTGCTTACCATCATCAAAAACAATAAGATAACATACAGGGAGGTGGCCAAATTTCCGGCGGTAAGAAGAGATCTTTCTATGCTGATAGACAGTGCAGTTAAATTTGAACAGTTGAAGCGTATAGCGCAGAAAACAGAGAAGAATTTACTGAAAGAAATTGATGTTTTTGACGTTTACCAAGGCGATAAGTTGCCAGAAGGAAAGAAGTCTTATGCATTAAGTTTTATTTTGCAGGATGAAGAAAAAACTCTTACAGACAAGCAAATTGATTCGATAATGCAAAAATTAATTCTTAACTTCGAGAAAGAATTAAGTGCCGAAATTAGAAAATAATTATGTCTGTAATTGCACAAAAATTAGATCAGGTTCTGGACCGCACCCAAAAACTGGTAGAATTAGCAAAGGCATTACAAGAGCATAATGATCTTCTAAGCCTTGAAAATCAGTCGTTAAAAGTAGCTTTAAATACCAGCGAGGATAAGCGGAAAGATCTGGAGGAAAAGCTGAGAGTTTTAAAGCTGGCAAGGAGTTTAGAAGGAACAAATGAAAAAACACTTGACATCAAGCAAAAAATTAACGAATTTGTGCGGGAAATAGATAGATGTATTGTATTGCTTAAGAAGTAAAGTGGTGCAATAGTGAACCTAAACTCGAATATGGGAGATATCTCCATAAAAATAAATATTGCTGATCGTGTTTACCCTTTAAAGGTAAATGCAGATGAGGAAGAAGTTGTGAGAAGGGCTGCTAAATTAATAAATGACCGCATAAAGGAATATCAGGAGAATTATGCGGTAAAAGATAAACAAGACTTGCTGTCTATGTGTGTGTTGCATTACGCAACAACAGCTATAAAGGCCGAAAAGAAAGCAAGTAATGAAGATACAGATATAGCTGAGAGAGTTTATAATTTAGATAGTTTACTGGCAGATTTTTTTAGAGATAAGAAATAGAACGTTCTTTACATAAAGAGTTTCAAGAATTTAACCGCAGTTAAATTTTAGGTTTCACTATTAAAAACTTAACACTTCGATATTAGGAAGGTAAGTGGAGACAAGCATCAGTTTGGTTTTTTATAAGAATCATCCGGATAGCTTCTACCTTAAGCCTTGTTATAGAAGTTTACAATACATGAAATCTAAGTTTAGTTGCGGTTTTTTATTTTAATTAAAACATTGTATGGAAATTTTTATTTATCTCGCTATAGCAATTATCGCCTTTGGAGGAGGTGTACTGGTAGGGAGATTTTTACTTCGCCAGCTGTTAAAACAGCAAGAAATAGTTGCTCAAACCAAAGTAAAAAAGATATTAAAAGATGCCGAAAGCAACGCTGAAATTCTTAAAAAGAATAAGTTGCTTGAAGCCAGAGAGAAATTCTTGCAAATGAAAGCAGATCATGAGCAGGAAATAAATCAAAGAAATGCAGCAGTAGCCCAAAAAGAAAATACGCTGAAACAAAAAGAGCAGTCTTTAAACCAGAAGCTGGAAAACCAAAACAGAAAAGAACAGGAGTTTGAAAGCCAGCGTAAAAAATTAGAACATCAGTTAGAACTGGTAGAAAAGAAGCAGGAAGAAGTAGAGCAGATTAAAAATCAGCATATTAAAGAATTAGAGAATATTGCCGGTTTATCTGCCGATGAGGCTAAAGCTCAATTGGAATTTAATCTTAAGGAAGAGGCTAGAACTAATGCCATGGCCCAGATTAAAGATATTGTAGACGATGCTAAGCTAACTGCGGCTAAGGAAGCCAAAAAGGTGGTTATTCAAACTATACAAAGAACTGCTACCGAGTCTGCAATTGAGAATACCGTATCTATTTTCAATATAGAAAACGATGAGATTAAGGGTCGTATTATTGGTCGAGAAGGTCGTAATATTAGAGCGCTGGAAGCTGCAACTGGCATAGAGATTATTGTAGATGATACACCTGAAGCAATTATTCTTTCTGGTTTCGATCCGGTAAGAAGGGAAATTGCCCGTTTGGCTTTACACCGTTTAGTAACAGACGGCCGTATCCACCCGGCAAGAATTGAAGAAGTTGTTGCAAAAACGCAGAAGCAAATAGAAGAAGAAATTGTAGAAATTGGTGAGAGAACGGTTATAGATTTAGGTATACACGGCTTGCATCCTGAGTTAATCAGAATGGTGGGGCGTATGCGCTACCGCTCTTCCTACGGACAAAACTTGTTGCAACACTCTCGTGAAGTAGCTAATTTCTGCGCTACTATGGCGTCAGAGTTGGGTTTAAATGCAAAGTTAGCTAAAAGAGCAGGTCTGTTGCATGATATTGGTAAAGTGCCAGACGATAACCCGGAATTACCACACGCAATTTTAGGGATGCAATTAGCTGAAAAATATAAAGAGCATCCGGATGTTTGTAACGCTATTGGTGCCCATCATGACGAGATTGAGATGACTTCACTGATTTCGCCAGTTGTCCAGGCTTGCGATGCTATTTCCGGAGCAAGACCAGGGGCAAGACGCGAAGTGGTTGAAAGCTATATCAGAAGGTTAAAAGAACTGGAAGAGCTGGCGTTATCTTATCCGGGTGTAGAGAAAACTTTTGCTATACAGGCCGGTAGAGAATTAAGGGTTGTGGTAGAAAGCGAGAAAATAAGCGATGCACAATCTGAAATTTTAGCAGCAGATATTTCAAATAGAATCCAAACAGAAATGACTTATCCTGGACAGATAAAAGTGACTGTTATCAGAGAAACGCGTTCTGTAGCTTACGCTAAGTAGATTTTATTTTTAAAAATAATTAATTCATAAGCGATGGGAAGTGAAAATTCCATCGCTTTTATAATTTAATAATGAACAGTAAAAAAGAAGAAATAAGAGCGGTAGACAGGATACTGAATGACTACGCATCCCATCATCAAAATATGGCAAATATTCGTATTCAATATTTATTTATTCCTCTGTTTGTTTTTAGCTTAATGGGATTAATCACTGCAGTACCTTTCCCTTACCTGGCTTTTTTAGGGAAATATAATATGTTTATTAACTGGTTTTCCTTTGCCTTAGCTATTGCTATTTATTATTATTTACGGTTGTCGCCTTTATTATCGTACCTCATGTTGTTTACATTTGGTGTGCTATATTTCTTTATTGTTCAACTGGAATATGTTGAGCAAGGCGGAGGAATTAGACTTTGGCAAGCCAGTAGTGTTATTTTAGTAGCCTCCTTATCATTCCTTGTCTTAGGGAACCAAACAGAGGAACATAAACTCCCTATAGCCCAATTTTGGAAGAAGGTTGTGCTTGGACCAATTTGGTTATGGCGCTCTATTTTGATTCGTTTTAATTTCAGGTATTAGAATTAAGAAGAAAGTCTGCGTAAAAAAGATTCATTATTACTCGTTAAACTGGGCAAATGTCCTTTCTTATAACGAGTTAATAACATTGTTTTAGTAAATGACATTTATAGTTGTAAGAATTTTCAACAGCTATAATTCAGTAATACCCATATGTTTCATCTGGGTTACACTTGCTCTATATTTATTAATGCTATTTTAAATTTTCAATTGTCTTTTTCTTTAAAGCTGTTTAATATTTTAAAGGGAGTTTAGAAATTTAGTTTTGTTGTTGATTATTTTTTACTAATTTACATCTAATCTTTATTGTTGAGAGGTAGTGAATTTTAAGCCTTTCTTTATAAGGATGCCTAATAATAAACCTAAATATAAGATGTCGAATAATATTTATGATGCAATAGTAATTGGATCAGGTATTTCTGGAGGCTGGGCTGCCAAAGAATTAACAGAAAAAGGTCTTAAAACTTTGCTTCTTGAGCGAGGAAGGAATATTGAGCACCTTAAGGATTATACTGCAGCTACTAAGGCTCCATGGGAATTTCCTCACAGAGGACGGAGAACACAAGAGCTTATTCAAGCTTACCCGGTTTTAAAGCGTGATTATCCTTTAAATGAGAAAAATCCAGATTTCTGGGTGAATGAGAAAGAATCACCTTATGTAGAAGTAAAGAGATTTGATTGGTACCGTGGTTATCATGTGGGCGGAAGATCTTTAATGTGGGGCCGGCAATCATATCGTTTAGCGGAATTAGATTTCGAAGCTAATCTTAAAGAAGGGGTTGCAGTTGATTGGCCTGTCCGCTATAAGGAAATTGCACCCTGGTACAGCTATGTAGAAAGATTTGCTGGAATAAGTGGCTCCAAAGATGGATTAGAACAACTGCCAGACGGTGATTTTTTGCCGGCCATGGATATGAATTGTGTAGAAAAAGATGTTGCTGCCCGTATTAAATCTTCTTACCGGGGAAAAAGAGATATGATTATTGGGAGAGTTGCGCATATTACCGCTCCGCATCCTACCAGAGGCAATTGCCAATATAGAAACAAATGTTCGTTAGGTTGCCCTTTTGGAGCCTATTTTAGTACACAATCATCTACGTTGCCTGCCGCTATGGCGACGGGAAATCTTACTTTAAGGCCGTATTCTATAGTTACCAAAATTCTTTACGATAAAGATACTAAGAAGGCTACCGGGGTAGAGGTTTTAGATGCAGAAACCAATCAAACCATAGAGTACAAAGCCAAAGTTATTTTTTTATGTGCCTCCACATTAAACTCTGCGTGGGTGCTTATGAATTCCGCTACAGATGTTTGGGAAGGTGGCTTAGGAAGCAGTAGCGGCCAACTAGGTCATAATTTAATGGATCATCATTTTAGAACCGGTGCTGCCGGTGTAGCAGAAGGGTACGACGATAAATATTATTTTGGAAGAAGACCCAATGGTATTTATATACCCCGGTTTCGGAATTTCAAAGATGATAAAAGAGATTATTTAAGAGGTTTTGGTTATCAGGGAGGGGCAAGCAGAGAAAGCTGGAGCAGGGATATTGCAGAACTCAGTATTGGAGCAGAACTAAAAGAAGCATTATCTCAACCCGGCCCGTGGAGAATGGGTATTACAGCGTTCGGAGAAATGCTTCCTTATCATGAAAATAGAGTTTATCTTGATGCTAAAGTTAAAGACAAATGGGGTTTACCTGTATTGGCTATAGACGCAGAAATTAAGGAGAACGAGAAGAAGATGCGTATAGATATGGCTAACGACGCTAAAGAAATGTTAGAAATGGCAGGCTTGAAAGATGTGAAAACATACGATTCCGGATATGCATTTGGGCAAGGCATCCATGAAATGGGCACCGCAAGAATGGGACATAGCCCCAAAGACTCGGTTTTGAATAAATATAATCAAGTTTGGGATGCTAAAAATGTTTTTGTAACAGACGGCTCGTTTATGACATCAGGATCTTGTGTAAACCCGTCTCTAACCTACATGGCTTTTACCGCCAGAGCTGTAGATTACGCAGTTTCAGAATTGAAAAAAAGAAATTTATAATTAATCGGGCAAAAAACATGAATAGAAGAGAGGCTATATCTTCGGTCGCATTATTATTAGGGGGTAGTATTGTTGGAGGGCAGGCTTTTATCTTAACCGGATGTTCATCATCTATCAAAGATGTTGAAGATTTATTTTCCACTGAGAGTATTTTATTAATGGACGAAATTGCCGAAACAATTATCCCCAAAACTAATACACCAGGAGCCAAGGATGCAAAAACCGGCGAATTCATGGCAATTATGATTAAAGATTGCTATACTCCAGAAGATCAGAAAATATTCTTAGAAGGCTTACAGAAAATAGAAGATTTATCAAAAAAAGAATATTCCGGTACGTTTATCGAATGCACTCTTGAAGAGAAAAAGAAACTTTTAGAAAGTTTAGATAAAGAACAGAAAGAATATCAGCATACGAGAAAAGAAGGTGCTCCTCAGCACTTCTTTAGAATGATTAAGGAATTGGTGATTTTTGGGTACTTTACTTCTGAACAGGGAGGAAGCCAGAATTTAACGTACGTAGAAGTACCAGGTCGTTTTGATGGATGCATACCTTATAAGAAAGGCGATCCCGTTTATCTAAATCCATAATTGATGAGTAAAAAAATAAGATACGCTATGATAGGCGGTGGCCCGGGAGCTTTTATTGGCGCTGTACATAGGATTGCCGCTAGAATGGACAATTTATATGAGTTAGTTGCCGGTTGTTTTAGTAGTTCCCGAGAGAAATCATTAGCAACAGGAAGAGAAGTGGGAGTTTCAGATGATAGAATTTACGCAAGCTATCAGGAATTAATTGAAAGAGAAAAACAGCTTCCTACACATCAAAGAACACAAGTCATTTGTATAGTTACGCCCAATCACGTTCATTTCGCTCCCGCAAAAATGGCGCTGGAGAATGGTTTTCATGTTATCCTGGATAAGCCCATTACCTTAACGCTGGAAGAAGCAAAAGAGCTAAAACAGCTAAAAGAAAAAACGGGTAAAGATCTGTTACTAACACATACTTATACCGGTTATCCTATGGTTAAAGAGGCGAGGCAACAAGTAGCTTCAAAAAAACTAGGGGAAATAAAAAAAGTATATGTAGAATACCCGCAAGGCTGGTTAAGTAAGCCGGTAGAAAGCAAGCAGGCAGATTGGCGCACAGATCCCTCCAAAAGCGGAATTGCAGGCGCTATGGGCGATATAGGTACACATGCTTTTAATCTGGCCGAATACGTTACTTCTTTGCAGGTAGAAAAAATATGTGCCGATATTAATACCGTTGTAGAGAACAGAAGATTGGACGATGATGGTGCGGTATTGCTGAAATTTAACAATGGAGCAAGCGGTGTTCTAATGGCCAGCCAAATTGCTGCTGGAGAAGAAAATAAGGTGAAAATTAGAGTATATGGCGAGAATGGCGGACTGGAGTGGCATCAGGAAGATGCAAATTCGCTGGTTCTGAAATACCTGGATAAACCTGCCCAGGTTTTAAGAACGGGCGCTTCTTATTTAAGCACTTATGCTGCACACAATACCAGAACTCCGGCCGGGCATCCAGAAGGTTACTTAGAAGCTTTTGCCAATTTATATAGAAATTTTGCATTAACCATTTTGTATAAAGAACAGGGGAAGGAAGTACCCAAAGAATGTATGGATTTTCCGGGCGTAGATGAGGGGATAAGAGGAATGGCGTTTATTGAAACAGTTATTGCTTCTGGAAAATCAGACCAAAAGTGGGTTGATATGGAGATTTGAGACAAGATGCACTATAAACAAAATAATAAAGTACTATAAAAGAAAACGTTCCAGTTTCTCCTCTTCTCTGGAGAAAGGGGTAAGGCCAAAATATGAAAACAATTAAAGGACCCGGATTATTTATTGCACAGTTTATTTCTGATAGTCCGCCTTATAACAATCTGGATGATATTTGTAAATGGGCAAAAAATCTTGGATTTAAAGGTCTGCAATTGCCAACCTTAGATGATAGATTTATTGATTTGCAAAAAGCCGCTGAAAGTATAACTTATGCAGACGAACTTAAAGGTAAAATCAATTCATACGGATTAGAAATTACCGAGCTATCTACACATTTGCAAGGACAATTAGTGGCCGTTCACCCGGCTTATAATGAGCTTTTTAATGCATTTTCTCCTGAGAAATATCATAAAGATTTCAAAGCAAGAACAGAATGGGCTATTCAGCAATTAAAGTATGCAGCAAAAGCATCTGTAAATTTAGGTTTGAACGCCCATGTAACTTTTAGCGGCGCTTTGCTTTGGCCTTACGTTTATCCCTGGCCACAACGTTCTCCAGGATTGGTAGAAGCAGGTTTTGACGAATTGGCTAAACGGTGGAAACCTATTTTAGATGTGTTTGATGAAAATGGAATAGATTTGTGTTTTGAGTTACATGCAGGGGAGGATTTGCATGATGGTGTAAGCTTTGAGATGTTTCTGGAGCGGGTGAATCATCATCCAAGAGCTAATCTTTTATATGATCCTTCGCATTTCGTAATCCAATGTCTGGGCTATTTGGAATTCATAGATATCTATCAGGAAAGAATTAAGATGTTTCATGTAAAGGATGCGGAGTTTAATCCTACCGGAAGGCAGGGGGTATATGGAGGTTACCAAAACTGGGTTGACAGGGCTGGAAGATTCAGGTCATTAGGAGACGGGCAGGTAGATTTTAAATCTGTTTTTAGTAAAATGGCCCAATATGGATTTGATGGATGGGCAGTTTTAGAATGGGAATGTGCCATTAAGCATCCGGAAGACGGAGCAAAAGAAGGCGCTCAGTTTATCAAAGATCATATTATTAGAGTAACAGAAAAAGCTTTTGATGATTTTGCTAAATCTGGAGGAGATGATGAATTCAATAATAAAATCTTAGGTATATAATTTATGAAGAAAGCTTATGTATTAGTGCCGGTACTGTTCGTTTTAATATATGCGTGTGGAGGACAGGCTAATTCGGAAAATAAAAACTCTAAAGTTCAATCTGTTACTGCTGTAGAAACTAAGCCAGAGCATGTTGGTAAAGCAGCAGCCATTAGGCTAGGGTGTAATGCCTGCCATGCTGATAAACGTAAAATTGTTGGACCTTCTTACACAGATATTGCCAAAAAATATGATTACACAGATAAAAACCATCAATACCTAACCGATAGAATTATTAAAGGTGGTTCTGGTGTATGGGGAGATATTCCGATGACAGCTTACCCTCATTTAAGTGATACCGAATTGAACGATGTAGTAGATTATATTTTCACCCTCAAAAATTAATTATGAAAAACTATTTGTTCGTACTTTCCCTTATAATTGGATTAAGCACTTCCTGCTCGGCTCAGAACTCCAAACAAGATTGGGAAAGTCTCGGTAACGCCAATAAATGGCATACGTACGGGAAAGATTATGCTACCAAAGCCTGGGAATTTAAAGACGGTGTGCTGTATTTTAACTCCAGAATTTCTTATAATTCTCAAAAAGGCAACTTAATTACCAATGAAGAATATGAGAACTTCCATTTGCAGCTGGATTGGAAAATCTCTAAAAATGGTAATAGCGGTATTATATTTCTGGTTAAGGAAGATGCTTCTAAATATAAAGAACCCTATCTAACTGGTCCCGAGATGCAGATTCTGGATAACGATGGACATCCTGATGGAAAGATATTTAAACATAGAGCCGGAGATTTGTATGATCTTATTCCTAGTAAAAAAGAAATGGCAAAGCCTGTTGGTGAGTGGAATAAGGCAGAAATTATATTAAAAGATGCAAGGCTGACTTTTATTTTAAATGGAGAAAAAGTTGTAGAGACCACAATGTGGAATGATGAGTGGGATAAAATGATAGCTGAAAGTAAATTTAAATCTATGCCAGATTTTGCAAAATATAAAAAAGGAAAAATCTGTTTGCAAGATCATGGCGATGATGTATGGTATAGAAATATTCGGATTAGAAGATTGTAGCTTAGTATCAGGTATTAAGTATCAAGAATCTGGTATAAAGTATTAAGCGCTTAAAAATTAAAAAACCAAAAACCAAAAACCTAAAATGACAAGTATTACTCGAATTAAGCTATCCTTTATGATGTTTCTCGAATTTTTTATTTGGGGAGCGTGGTTCGTAACGTTAGGAACTTTTTTAGGGAACAATTTAAAAGCCGGAGGGGCACAAATAGCAGCCGCATTTTCAACGCAATCTTTTGGAGCTATTATAGCGCCATTTATTATAGGTCTTATAGCAGACAGGTATTTTAATGCTGAAAAAATTTTAGGTGTTTTACATCTACTGGGTGCATTTTTAATGTATCAAATGTTTAATTCGCAAGATTTTACCGCTTTTTATCCATATGTGTTTGCTTACATGATAGTTTATATGCCAACTCTTGCCTTGGTAAACTCAGTTTCTTTTAACCAAATGGCTGATCCTGAAAAGGAGTTTTCAAGCATTAGAGTTTGGGGTACTATAGGTTGGATTGCAGCCGGACTAACCATCAGTTACATTTTTCATTGGGATTCTTCCGCTGGAATTGAATCCGGATTTTTAAGAAATACATTTTTAATGGCCGGCGTAGCTTCTGCCGTGTTAGGAGTATTTAGTTTTATTTTACCTAAAACTCCACCTAAAGCTAATAAAGAAAAAAAGGCAAGTATATCCGGAATATTGGGGCTAGACGCATTAAAATTATTGAAAAGCAGTGATTTTCTGGTATTCTTTATCTCATCAATACTCATTTGTATTCCATTAGCTTTTTACTATCAAAATGCAAATCCTTTTCTAACTAATGTAGGTTTAGAGAATCCTACTGGTAAGATGACCATAGGGCAAATCTCCGAAGCTTTCTTTCTTTTATTGCTTCCAATTTTCTTTAAGAAATTTGGGTTTAAGAAAACTTTAATGGCTGGTATGCTGGCATGGGTGCTTCGTTATATGTTTTTTGCTTATGGCGATGCTGGTGCCGCTTCATGGATGCTAATATTAGGGATTGCTTTACATGGAATTTGTTACGATTTCTTTTTCGTTTCAGGGCAAATTTACACCAATGCAAGAGCAGGAGAGCATATAAAAAGCGCTGCACAGGGTATGATAACTTTAGCGACATATGGCGTAGGAATGCTTATAGGTTTCTGGGTTGCAGGTTTAGTTACCGATAGCTACCAATTAACAGAAAGTAGTTTCGACTGGAATATGATATGGCTAATTCCTGCCGGCATTGCTGCCGTAGTTTTGGTTATTTTCGCCATCTCTTTTAAAGAAAAGAAGAATATAGAAGCATAAAAAGAATATTATGGCAAATAGAAGAGAGGCAATAAAAGGTGTAATTGGCGGTGCAGTTGCTTTTAGCGCAGCTGGCATGTTATCGTCTTTTGATGATATTAAAAAAGAAAAGCACTTGAAACTAAAAGGAAATATAAATCACTCTGTATGTAAGTGGACTTACCAGTACCTGGGCTTAGAGCAATTATGCATAGAAGCTAAACGAATTGGAATAAAAGCTATAGATCTTGTTGGACCAGATGAATGGGACATATTGAAAAAACATGGTTTAGATTCCAGCATGTGCAATGGAGCCGAAATTAATCTGGTAGATGGTTTTGCAGAACCCAATTTCCACCAAAAACTTATTGACAGTTATACCGAAATGATTCCAAAAGTGGCTAAAGCTGGTTATAAAAATCTGATATGCTTTAGTGGTAATAGAAGAGGTATGGATGATGAAACAGGGATTAATAATTGTGTTAAAGGTTTACAAAAAATAGTCTCTATAGCAGAAAAACATAATGTTACTTTAATTATGGAGTTGCTGAATAGCAAAATAAACCATAAAGACTATTTTGCAAGTAGAACACATATCGGTGCAGAAATAGCTAAGCGACTGGGTTCAGACAATTTTAAATTGCTTTACGATATTTATCATATGCAAGTTGATGAAGGAGATGTAATTCGTACCATCCAAACCTTTCATCAATATATTGGCCATTATCATACTGCCGGTGTACCGGGCAGGAATGAAATAGATGATACGCAGGAATTATATTATCCGGCTATTATGAGAGCAATCCTAAAAACGGGATTTAAAGGGTATGTAGCACAGGAGTTTTCTCCTAAAAAAGCAGATAAATTAAAGTCCTTAGAAGAAGCGGTGGCTATTTGCGATGTTTAGTCTGCCCGTATTTGCAATTTAAAACTAACTTAAAAGCCTCCTGCTATAATGTAAGAGGCTTTGTTTTTTGTAGCCCAGGCAGTTCTTGCTTCTTTGCTGGCTATAAACACCTTAAAAAATCTCTTAATATTTATTTAACACATTAGTGATGTATCGTTAATCTATTGGTAACAGACCGGTAATATACTCATAATACTTTTGCAACAATTAAATAACGTAAAAGTGAAAGTAGTACAATTAAAACAGGTTTTAAGCATTGGATTGCTGATGTTCATTTTCTCAACGCAATTGGTTTTTGGTCAGACCGGAAAGATAGCGGGAAAAGTATTGGATAAACAAAACGGAGAAACCTTAATTGGTTTAACAGTTGGGATAGAAGGAACTACAAAAGGCGTAATTACAGATGTACAGGGTGCATATCTTATTTCTGGATTAGCGCCAGGAAAATACACTCTTAACTTTAGGTATCTGGGTTACCAAACCAAACAGGTTACTGGTGTTGAAGTTAAAAACGGTCAGGTAGCAACTCTGGATGTGCAAATGGAAGCTTCTAATACACAGCAATTAAATGAAGTTGTGGTAACTGCTTCCTATAGAAACGAGACCGTTGGGGCTTTATATGCGCAACAAAAGAATAATATTAGTATTTCGAATGGGATTAGTGCCGATCAAATAAAAAAATCGCCAGATAGAAATACTTCTGAAGTTTTAAAAAGGGTGAGTGGAACAAGCATTCAAGACAATAAGTTCGTGGTTATTCGCGGACTATCTGATAGATATAACTCCACTTTATTGAATGGGGCAGTTTTGCCTAGTACAGAGCCTGATAAAAAGGCGTTCTCCTTTGATATTATACCATCTAACTTGATAGACAATATTATTGTTAGTAAGACGGCGTCTCCGGAATTGCCTGGTGAATTTGCAGGCGGTGTAATTCAGGTTATCACAAAAGATATTCCAGATCAGAATTACGTGTCTCTTAGTGTGGGTGCAGGTTATAACACACAAAGCACCTTTAAGGATTTCAATCTGGGGGAAAAGAAAAACGGAGAATTTTTAGGTTTTGCAAATGCAGACAGAGATATCCCTCAAGGTATTCCAAATACTGTTGCGTTTAGAACCGCAGGAGCACAAGAGAAAATTAATGCAGGTAAACTGTTTGAAAATTCTTTTCATACAAAATCATCACAAGGGTTACCTTCTCAAAACTATCAGCTGAATTTAGGACTTCAAAAAAGATTTGAAAATACGGGTAAGTTTGGGCTCATATTTTCACTTTCTCAAAGGAGTGGCGAATCTATTTCTAATTCAGAAAGGTATGATTATGAATCAAATTACCAACAATTTGATTTCAATGATAAAATATTTAAACATAGCACTTCAAGCGGCGCTTTATTGAATCTGGCTTATGTAAAGGGAAATAACAAAATAGCGTTAAAGAATTTGTATAATATCTCCCTGGATAATTCATACACTTCCAGATATGGTGTTCAAATAGCTGAGAAGGATTCAATAAGAGGAAATTCATTGGATTTGGTAAATAAAACTTTATTGAATAACCAGCTTGAAGGCGATCATAAATTAAACTGGAAAGATGTTAAATTAAATTGGAATTTAAACTATTCTTATACTGAGAGAAATCAGCCTGATTTAAAATCTTTAAACTACAGATTGGATTATGACCAGGGCGCAACAAGGTATGAAGCTATTGTGCCTAACGGGACAGCATCGCGTACAGATGCGAGTAGATTTTATTCAAACATGGCAGAAGATAGTTATGGAGGAGCTTTAAATTTTACAATTCCTTTTAATCTTTTTAAAGAAAAAAGTGCTGCAAAATTAGGTTTTCTAAAACAACATAAGTTAAGAGATTTTGCTGCCAGAAAGTTTGGGTATATACGTAGCAGTTACGGCACTTTTGACCAAAGCCTGTTGTATTTGCCGATGAATGAGATTTTCGACGACCAAAATCTACATATTAATGGTTTTATTATGGATGAAGGTACTGAGAATGCAGATAAATATGATGCAGTTTCAGATCTAAATGCCGGTTATGTACAGTTTGATAATAAGATTGGAGCAAAAACTCGAGTAATTTGGGGGCTGCGCTTAGAGGATAGTTACCAATTGGTAAATACTTTTGACCCCTCTGGAAATAAGTTAAAAGTAGAAAATACTTATTTAGATGTATTACCGAGTTTGAACTTGACTTACAGTTTGAATGATAAAACAAATATCAGAATAGCTGCTTCGCAAACTGTTACCAGGCCAGAGCTAAGAGAAATGTCAAGATTTGGCTTCTTTGACTATATCTCGAAAAGAATATTACAAGGAAATCCAGATTTAAAAAGAAGTCAAAATACCAACTTAGATTTTAAATATGAAATCTATCCAAGTAATGGGCAAATACTGTCATTCTCTGCATTTTATAAAAACTTCCGAAATCCGATAGAACAAATTGTTTCGTCGGGAAATGGCGGGAAGAATGTAAGCTTTCAAAATGCTAACTCTGCCGATACTTACGGATTTGAAATTGAAGCAAGGAAAAACCTGAATTTTATAGCAGATAAAGAATTTCTTAAAAATCTGATGGTTTATACTAATGCATCATTCATTATATCAACGGTAAATTTAAATTCACTGGTTTCAGAAGTTACATCAAGAGCTTTACAAGGGCAGTCGCCATATTTGTTAAATGCGGGATTACAATATTCTTCTCCTAAGAATGATATGGCTTTTAGTTTATTATATAATAAAATTGGGCCTAGGATAGCGGAGGTAGGATATGAAGGTTATGCCGATATCTATGAAAAAGGACGTGATATTGTGGATTTTCAAATCAGTAAAAACTTTTCAAAAAAGTTCGAACTAAAATTGAATATATCAGATGTTCTTAACCAAAAACAAATCTTCTATCAAAATAACGACAGTAAAAAGACCTATGATGCGTCAAAAGACAATCTGATGAACGCAGTAAAATATGGTTCGGGAATATCTCTATCATTGAAATACGATTTATCACTAGGTAAATAACAGTAGTTATTAATTTCTTAACAAGGACTTTATTTAAACATAATCATTTAGAAATATATAGGAAATATAGCCGGTGTATTTTTATAAAAAAAAATTAAAAACATGAAAAAAATTAAATTTTTAGCACTTCTAGCAGTTTTAGCAATTTCTTTTTCGTCTTGTAGAAAAAGTGATGATGACGAGCAAATAATTGTTAAAGAGCCGCAAGAGATTTCTGGAGATATAACTTCTAATATGACTTTAACAGCAGATAGAATATGGGTGTTAGATGGTTTTGTCTTTGTGAAAAATAATGCGGTACTTACTGTTGAGCCGGGTACGGTAATTAAAGCTAAAGTAGGGCAAAAAAGTGCATTGGTAATTACACAAGGTTCAAAAATTATGGCCGAGGGTACTGCTCAAAAGCCTATTGTTTTTACTTCTGGAAGACCAGTTGGAGAGAGAGCTCCCGGAGATTGGGGCGGCCTGGTACTAGTTGGTAGAGCTTCTACTAACCGGACTACTCCGCAAGCTATTGAAGGTGGTTTGGGTTTAACTTATGGCACAGAGAAAATAGATGATGATAATTCTGGTGTATTGAAGTATGTGAGGGTAGAATATGCTGGTATTGGAACTAACGATAGTGAAATCAATGCTATAACATTTTATGCTGTTGGTAGAGGAACTACGGTAGAGCATGTTCAAACTTCTTATGCGAATGATGATGCATACGAATTTTTTGGAGGTACTGTAAATGCGAAGTATTTGGTAGCATATGCAACAGCTGATGATGATTTTGATTTCGATTTTGGTTATAGCGGCTCAATCCAATTTGCTGTAGCATTAAGAGATCCAAAGTTTGTTGATTCTGGAGATGCAGGTAACGGAATAGAGTGTGATAATGATAAAGATGGTACAACGGCTACACCAGTAACTCATCCTAAATTATCTAATTTCACGCTTATTGGTCCTAATAACGCAAGCGGAACAGCATCTAATCATAATTATGGTAATAGATGGAGAAGAGGAACTCAATTCAGCTTTAATAATTCCATTTTATTAGGAAATCAAAAAGGTGGTTTTTCTATAGAATCTGATATAAGTGCTAACGCTTATAAAAATGGACCATCAGAATTTAAAAATAATATTATTTCAGTTGTTACGGCACCATTTTTAAGTAACTCAACAGCTTTTAGTGCCGCAGAAATGGAAACAAAAGCACTAGCTGAAGGAAATGTTATTGTGCCAACTGCAGAAATTAAAATCAACTCTCCATTTAATTTAACTGCACCTAATTTCTTGCCGATAACTGGGTCATTAGCATTATCTGGTACATTTGCAGCTACACCTAATGCAACTTCGGTAAACTATAGAGGCGCTTTTGGTACAACTGATTGGACTTCAGGTTGGGCAAGCTGGACTCCTCAAACCAATGTGTACTAGTTTTATAAGTAATTAATCTGCCTATAATAAAAATCCGCTTCCTATATACTGGGAGCGGATTTTTGTGTTTTATCTGTTTTGTCAATAAACCGTAATTTATGTAAAGCGTTGTGCTTTATTTCCTAAAATAGCTCCAAACATTTTTTATCCCTAATTATGTTTAAATCTTATGCTTGTAGAGTGGATACGCAAATAAATAGTTTCCGTTATACAAAATGCGTTGCCAATAGATTCGTTAAACTTCCTATTCTTGTACTGTTCTAAATAGCTACATAGGTTAGTGAATTAATTTTAAACTGGCGACTATACACCTGTTTCTGTTATTTTGATTTTATGCCAAGCTTAACCTTAATTTATGTTAATCTACGCCTTGCTGTATGCTTTTGGTATGTTCTTTTAGTTCCGGAGTTGATGTTTCGTAAGTGCTTTGCTGGTGGGGTGTGAGATAAGTCTGGTTGCTGATGTTTATTTGTTTATAGGAGTTGTTAACATTGGGAGGAACTGTTATTACGGAAGCACAACCGAGTTTTTG
>PJUF01000131.1_pt1 | contig 71380 bp, 69 predicted proteins | sample 1512191 | NCBI WGS metagenome assembly PJUF01 (sample SAMN08177673, study PRJNA422409) | Feces metagenome, whole genome shotgun sequencing project. | isolation source: Chicken feces (3) enriched on wood chips | host: Gallus gallus | place: USA: Madison | collected 2015-01-15 | reverse complement strand
GACCATCGGCCACCAGGCCCGGCGCAGTCCTGAATGCGCGCTGGCGCTCCTTCAGTGCCGCCCGCACCTCCGGGATGGCTGCAATGGCCGAGGCCAACGCCCCGGTGGTTTCCAGCCGCAGCTCATCGGTGGCATCGGTGCCGTTTACCAGCACCCGCAGGTTTTCCCCTTGTTCAGCAAACTGCACCTTGGTGTCAAAGGTGCAGCGCACCAGAGCCGAGGCGTCGGAGGTATCCAGGTCGGCCCAACTCGCCGCCACACCCACTGCGCGGTACAGCGCGCCGGAATCGAGGTAATGCCAGCCCAGCTGCCGCGCGACAATGCGACTGACAGTCCCCTTGCCTGCGCCGGACGGGCCATCAATGGTAAGGACGGGGGGGAGCTGGCTCATCTGGCTGCCTGATCTGAACGGGAATCAGGCTATTCTAGCGCCCTGCGGCGCAGCATCGGCGGCCGATTTTGTGCAAGCACTTGAACCTGCATGGAATTGCCCGGTAGAATGGCGGGCTTGAACGAGCGTCATCCTGCATATCCGCGGCCGCGCTCCTGAGATCCCTACAGTTATCCGCCGAGGTATGCCATGAAAGTCCTGTCCTCCCTGAAGTCGGCGAAGGCCCGTCACCGTGATTGCAAGGTTGTGCGCCGTCGCGGCAAGATCTTCGTGATCTGCAAGTCGAACCCGCGCTTCAAGGCTCGCCAGCGCTGAGCCAACTGGCACAAGCCAGTGCCTGCTCCGCAAGGAACAGGCAATGCCAAAAAGCCGCCTCCGGGCGGCTTTTTGCATGCCGGACGTCACCCCGACGCAGGGCTGACGATGACGCATTGCTGAGCACCCGGCTTAATAGCGACGCCGGACCGTTCTTTTGCCCGCTTTTTTTGCTGTAATCGCAGCCTGTCCTCTGGGGAGATGTGACCATGAAGCAAGCAATCAAGATTCTGGGCCTGATCGCGGTGCTGGCAACAGCACCGGCGGCGATGGCCGACACCCTGCTGATCGAACGCGCGCAGGAAAAGCCGGCCGAGGCCATCCCGGCCCGCGGCCAGACCATGGCGCAGGTGGAAGCCCGCTTTGGCGCACCCAGCGAGCGCATGGACCCGCGCGGCGGCCAGAAGCGCCAGTGGCCCACCATCAACCGCTGGGTCTACCCCGCCTTCACCGTGTACTTCGAAAAGCAGCGCGTGATCGACGTGGTGGCCCGCCAGGCCAGCCCGGACGAGGTCGGCCCGAAGCCGCCCATCCGCTGACGCACTTCCGGCAGCAGGCGCACACCTGCTGCCCCAACGCCCTGACGGGCCGACCGTAAACGAGAAGAATGAACGACACGCTCCGCTTTCCAGCCGAATGGGAAACCCAGTCCGGCGTATTGATTGCCTGGCCGAACGCCGACACCGACTGGGCCGAACGCCTGGCCGAGGTCGAGGAAACCTACATCGCGCTGGTCAGCGCCATCACCCGCTTCCAGCCGGTGCTGATCTGTGTGGCCGACGATGACGTCGAGACCTACGCGGAAATGCGCCTGCGCTCGAACCGCGTGGACATGGAGCGCGTGCATTTCGTCACCGCCGCCTACGACGACACCTGGCTGCGCGACTCCGGCCCGATCACCCTCAAGCGCGCCGATGGCAGCTTCCAGCTGCTGGACTTCCGTTTCACCGGCTGGGGCGGCAAGTTCGACGCCAGCCTGGATGACCAACTGGTCGGCGTGCTCGACCAGGCCCAGGTGTTCAACAACGCCCAGGTGCGCAGCATCCCGTTCGCACTGGAAGGCGGCGCCATCGACACCGATGGTGCCGGCACCCTGCTGACCACCTGGCAGTGCCTGCACGAGCGTCACCCGGAGCGCGACCGCGCCTCGCTCAGCGCCGACATGGCCGACTGGATGCAGCAGGAGCGCGTGCTGTGGCTGGACCACGGCTACCTGGAAGGCGACGACACCGACGCCCACGTCGACACCCTCGCCCGCTTCGCTTCGGTCGACAGCATCGTCTACCAGAACTGCGATGACCCGCAGGACTCGCATTACAGCGAGCTGCAGGCCATGGGCGCCGAACTGGCCGCATTGCGTACCCACGACGGTCAGCCCTACCGCCTGTTCCCGCTGCCGTGGGCACAGCCGGTGCTGGACGAAGGCCGCCGCCTGGCTGCCTCGTATGCCAACTTCCTGATCATCAACGGCGCGGTATTGATGCCGGCCTATGGCGATGCCGCCGATGACGCAGCGCGTGACGTGCTGGCACAGGCCTTCCCCGACCGCGAGATCGTGCAGGTACCCTGCCGCTCGCTGATCTGGCAGAACGGCAGCCTGCACTGCATCACCATGCAATTGCCGGCCGGCCTGCTGAAGCACTAACGCGGCACCCGTAGTGCCGAGCCATGCTCGGCAGGAGCTTCACCAGCGAAAGGCCACCCTCACCCCAACCCCTCTCCCGCACACGGGAGAGGGGCTCAAGCCGTGGAGCCGAGCATGGCTCGGCTCTACCTTAGAAGCGCAAGCAACCGCACGGGCGCCACAGCCCCCCCTCTGTTCAGCCCTGACCACATAGCCAACGCGCATCCGCGTTAACATGCGCGTTTTCCACCGCAGGATCGCAGCATGAACTCGCGCAGCCCCCTTACCGTCGCCCTTGTCCAGGAGCGCAACCACGGTGACGCCGCCGCCAACCTGGCAGTGATCGATGCACGCGTGGCCGAAGCTGCCGCGCAGGGCGCGAAACTGGTGCTGCTGCAGGAACTGCACAACGGCCCGTACTTCTGCCAGCACGAGTCGGTGGACGAGTTCGACCTGGCCGAGCCTATCCCCGGCCCCAGCACCGAACACCTTGGCGCGCTGGCCAAAAAGCATGGCGTGGTCATCGTCGGCTCGCTGTTCGAGCGCCGCGCCGCCGGCCTGTACCACAACACCGCCGTGGTCTTTGAAAAAGACGGCACCCTGCTCGGCAAGTACCGCAAGATGCATATCCCCGATGACCCGGGCTTCTACGAGAAGTTCTACTTCACCCCGGGCGACCTCGGCTTCACCCCCATCGACACCTCGGTCGGCCGCCTCGGCGTGCTGGTCTGCTGGGACCAGTGGTACCCGGAAGCCGCGCGCCTGATGGCGCTGGCCGGCGCCGAGCTGCTGCTCTACCCCACCGCCATCGGCTGGGACCCGGACGATGTGCAGGACGAGAAGAACCGCCAGCGCGATGCCTGGGTGCTGAGCCACCGCGGCCACGCCGTGGCCAACGGCGTGCCGGTGCTGAGCTGCAACCGCGTGGGTCACGAAGCGTCGCCGCTGGGCGCCTCCGGCATCAACTTCTGGGGCAACAGCCACGTGCTCGGCCCGCAGGGTGAATTCATCGCCGAGGCCGGCACCGACCCGACCCTGCTGGTCTGCGAGATCGACCTGCAGCGCAGCGAACACGTGCGCCGCATCTGGCCCTTCCTGCGTGATCGTCGCATCGATGCCTACGGCGACCTGCTCAAGCGCTACATCGACTGACGGACCCGCAATGAACCTGCAGCTACGCCCCGCAACCCCCGCCGACGTCCCGGCCATCACCGCGATCTACGCGGTGGAAGTACGCGAACTGGTCAACACCTACGAATACGAGGTGCCCAGCGAAGCAGAAATGGCGCAGCGCATGCAGAGCATCACCGAACACGGCTATCCCTACCTCGTCGCCACCTTGGGTGACGAGGTGGCCGGCTATGCCTATGCCAACAGCTACCGCGCCCGTATCGCCTACCAGTGGACCGTGGAGAACTCGGTCTACGTGGATGCGCGCTTCCACGGCCAAGGCGTTGGCAAGGCGTTGATGCAGGCCCTGATCGACGAATGCACCGCCCGCGGTTACCGGCAGATGATCGCGGTGATCGGCGAGCCCACCAATACCGCCTCGATCAGGCTGCACGAGCGCTTCGGCTTCGAGCTGATCGGCGTGTTCCGCGGCTTGGGCCGCAAGCACGGGCGCTGGCTGGACACCGTGCAGATGCAACGCGCACTCGGCGACGGTGCCGACAGCGCCCCCACCAATGAATGAAGCAATGACTGACACCTCTGTTGAAACCGGCGGCGAGCTGCTGGCCGGCCAGCCTGTGCGCGTGGTTGAACGCGACGGCGTGCGTTACACCTTGCTGGGTACTGCCCACGTCTCCGTCGCCAGCGTGCAGGCCGTCGAGCAGGCCATTGGCTCCGGCCAGTACGACGCGGTTGCCGTCGAGCTCGACCCGCAACGCCTGCAGGCGCTGACCAACCCCAATGCACTTGCCCAGCTCGATCTGGTCGAAGTGATCCGCAAGGGGCGCGTGGCGCTGTTTGCCGCCAACCTCGCCCTGGCCGCCTACCAGCGACGTCTAGCCGAGCAGCTCGGCATCGAGCCTGGCGCCGAACTGAAGCGCGCGGTGGAACTGGCCAAGGCCAATGATCTGCCGGTGCACCTGATTGATCGCGATGTCGGCCTGACCTTCCGCCGCGCCTCGCAGAGCCTGGGCTTCTTCGGCAAGATCAAGCTGGTGATGGGCCTGGGTGCCGGCCTGTTCTCGTCCGAGGACGTGGGCGAGGACGAAATCGAGAAACTCAAGCAAGGCGACATGTTGGAGTCGAGCTTCGGCGAGTTCGCCAATGAAAGCCCGGCGCTGTACCAGGCCATCATCGGCGAGCGCGACCGCTACATGGCCACGCGCCTGCGTGAGGAGCACAACAGCGAGAAGCGCAATGTGCTGGCGGTGGTGGGCGCAGGCCATCTGGCTGGTCTTGCCCGTTACCTGGAGACCGACACCGACGCCCCCGGCCCGCTGCGTGAGCAGCTGGAAGCGGTACCGAAGAAGCGCAACATCCCCTGGATCACCCTGGCCATCCTGGCCATCGTGCTGGGCGGCATTGGCTTTGGCTTCTGGAAGGGCGGCATGGGCATGGGTGCCGACATGCTGCTGACCTGGGCGATGTATACCGGCGGCCTGGCTGGCCTGGGTGCCTTGTTGGCGGCCAGCCATCCGCTGAGCATCCTGACCGCGATTGTGGTCGCACCGTTCAAGCCGTTCCGCCTGAGCATTCCTACCGGCGCCTTCGCCGCCCTGGTGGAAACGCGTCTGCGCAAGCCAACGTACCAGGATTTCCTGCAGCTGCGTGATGACGCGCAGAGCGCCAAGGGCTGGTACAGGAACCGCGTCACCCGCATCGTGCTGACCTTCATGCTGACCAACCTGGGCAGCATGCTGGGGCTGTGGCTTACCGGCTTCAGCGTTTATGGGAAGTTGGCGGGATGAGGTTTTGGGGATTTTGAAGCCGTAGAGCTTCGAGAGCTTCAAACTCTTCAAAAGCTGAAAAGCTGCCCTCACCCCTACCCCGCTCCGCACCCTGGCCCTTGCGCGGACGCAAGGGCGTCCGACGGGCAGCGAACCGTTGGTTCGCAAGCTGCCCCTCTCACCCCGCACGCGGGAGAGGGGATTGGCTCTCATGCATTTTCTTTTGCTGTCGCCCCATCGGCTCCGGCAACAGAAGCCAGATCGCCTGCTTTGGCTTTGGCTACTGCTTTGGCTACTGCTTTGGCTACTGCTTTGGCTACTGCTTTGGCTACTGCTTTGGCTACTGCTTTGGCTACTGCTTTGGCTACTGCTTTGGCTACTGCTTTGGCTTTGGCTTTGGCTTTGGCTGCTGCTTTGGCTGCTGCTTTGGCTTTGGCTGTCCCCTCTCCCGTTTACGGGAGAGGGGCTGGGGTGAGGGCAGCTTTTGCTTGTGATGTTGCTGTAGCGCTGGCTTTTCGCAAACTCAACAACTACAACCCATCAGCCCTCTGCAACAGCAGCATGCTCCACCGGCGGCAAGCCGCGCGCACGCCGCACCAGGCGTGCGGTGCCGGTGCGCAGGTCATCCAGCAAGGCATAGATGGTCGGCAGGAACAGCAGGCTCACCACGGTCGAGAACGCCAGGCCGCCGGCGATCGCGCGTGCCATCGGGTAGTACGGCGGCATGCCATCGGCGGTCTGCGTATTCAAGGCAATCGGAATCATCGCCAGGATCGCCGTACCCATCGTCATCATGATCGGCCGCAGACGCTCACGGCTACCTTCGATCAGCGCCTCGGTGCGTGGCATACCACGCCGCCGCAGATTGTTGATGTGCTCGATCATCACGATGCCGTTGTTCACCACCACGCCCATCAGCACCAGGATGCCGATCACCGCCATGATGTTCATCTCGGTACCGGTCAGCCAGAACAGCCAGTACACACCGAAAATCGAGAACAGCACGCAGGACATGATCGCAGCGGGGAACAACAGCGACTCGAACACCGCCGCCATGATCACCACCATCAGGATCAGCGCGATGAAGATCGCATGCACCATCTGGTCCATGCCATCGAAGTTGATGTTGAAGCCGGCACCGTTGAAGGTATAGCCATAGCCCGGCGGGAACTGCACGCGGTCCAGCGTCTGTTCCACCGACTTGCGCGCCTGGTCCATCGGCACGTCCTTGGCCAGCCCCGCCTCGATGCGCAGCATGGTCTGCCGGTTCAGGCGCTGGATCGAGTTGGCCGCCGGATTGACGTTGACATCCACCATCGCCAGCAAGGGAATCTCCTTGCCGCTGGAACTGCGCACCATGAACGATGACAGGTCCTCGATGCTGTAGTTCTCCGAGCCGGCGAACCGCACGTTGACCGGGATCTCGACGTCATCACGGTGGAAATCACGCAGCGACGAACCACGCAGCGCCATGCCAACGAACTGCGCCACCTGCTGCGCGCTGAAACCATAGGAGGCGGCGCGCTCGCGGTTCACCCGCACCGCCAACTCGGCGTTGGCGTCGCCGACATCCACCCGCACGTCGCGCAGCTTGGGATCACGCGCCAGGATGGGCACGATGTCGTCGGCCAACTCACGCAAAGTCTGGCTGGAATCACCGACAAGGCTGAACCGCAGGCCTCCCCCATCGCTACCCATGCCGCCTGGCCAGCCGATACCGATCTTGGCACGTGCCGACTGTGGCAGCCCCTTGCGAACTTCTTCCTCGATCTTCTTGCTCTGCTCGCGGTCGTCAATGCTCAGGTACAGGCGGGTCTGCGCCCAGCCCTGCTCGGCAAATCGGCTGTACACGCGCTTGATCTTGAAGGCGTCACGGTTGGCGTTGACGAAGTCCTCCACCCGCTGCACTTCCTTGCCCATCTCCTCCTTGGAATAGGAGCCCTTCCATTGGTAGAAGATGTTGATCTCATCCGGATCGTTGTCGTCGCCACCACCGCTGGTATGGGTCATCGGCCAGACGCTGATCAGCGACACCAGCACGATACCGGCCACACTCCAGCCACGGTTCTGCAGGGTCCAGCGCAGCGCGCGCGCGTAGCGGGCCTGCAGGCGGCTGATCAGCGGCGACTTCACCGCCGGCGGGGTTTTCATGCGTGCCGACAGCATCGGGATCAGGCTCACCGCCACCAACCACGAGGCCAGCAACGAGAACGAGATGGTCACCGCCAGCTGCGACAGGTAGATGGTGATGATGTTCTTCTCGCCGAACATCATCGGCAGGAACACCACGCAGTGGCACAGCGTACCGGCCGACAGGGCGATGGCGACATGGCGGGTGCCGATGATGGAGGCCATCGCCGGCTGCCCGGGGTACTTCTCCCGCTCCTGGTAGATGCTCTCCACCACCACCACGGCGTTGTCCACCAGCATGCCCACCGCCAACAGCAGGCCCATCATCGAAATGATGTTCAGGCTGATGCCGGTGAAGTACATGAAGCCCAGGGTCATGATGAAACAGATCGGGATCGCCATCGACACCATCAGCGTTGACGGCCAATGGCGCAGGAAGGCGTACAGCACGATCACCGACAGCAGCAGGCCGATCGCCCCGGCCTCGGCCAGCGCCAGCAACGAGCTGGTCACCGCCTTGCCCGAATCGTAGGCCACCTCGATATCAACGCCGCGCAGGGCCGGGTCCTCGCCCAGCCGCTCCACTTCCTTGCCCACAGCGCGCGACAGATCCACCAGGTTCGCCGAGCGCTCCTTGTAGATGTCCACGCCCACGCTGGGCTTGCCTTCCATGCGCCGCACATAGCTCATGCGCTGCGGCTGCAGGCTGACCTCGGCGATATCGGACAGGCGCGTACCACGGTTGTTGATCGGCAGGTCACGCAGTTCCTGCACCTCCAGCAGCTCACCGCGAGGCTGCACGCGCAGGCGGCGGCCGTCCTCGGTGATCTGCCCAGCGGAGACAGCGAAGTTCGCCGCCTGCAGCTTCTGCACCAGTTCGTTGAGCGCTACGCCGTGGGCACTGATGCGATCCTTGTCCAGCGCGATCAGGACTTCCTGCTTGGCCACGCCCTCCACTTCCACCCGCGCCACGCCGGGCAACCGCTCCAGGCGCTGCTTGATGGCGCGTTCGATCATGTCCGCGCGCGCGGTCAGGTCTTCCTTGCTGTTCAGGCGCAGGCTGATTGCTTCCTGGTCGCTGGTGCTCCAGCGCTGCACGTAATAGCGGCGGAAATCATCCGGCAGTTCGTCACGCACCGCATCGATGCGCTCGCGCGCTTCGGATGCGGCCATGGCGATGTCGCGGTCCCAGTCACTGAACTCGACCTGGATCTGCCCGCCCTCGGCATTGGCGCGCGAGTTCATCGTCTTGATGCCGGGCATCGTGGCGATGGCCTCCTCCACCGGCCGCAGCAGGTTGCGTTCCACCTCTTCCGGGGTCGAGCCCGGATACGGCAGGGACACGAAGAAGAACGGGATGGAGGCTTCCGGCTCGGACTCCAGCGGCAGCTTGAACGAGGCGATCAGGCCGATCACCACCATCGACACGAACAGCATGATGGTGGTGACCGGACGACGGATGGACAACTCGGTGATGTTCATCCGTATCAGTCCTTGATGCCGCCGATGGCGTCCTGCTCGTGCGCCAGCACCTGCTCGGCCTGGGCCACTGCCTGGCGCGCACGACGGCCGCGTTCGGCGTAGTACTCGTCCGGCTTGCGGTCCAGCAGGTCATAGACCACCGGGATGACCAGCAGGGTCAACAGGGTCGATACCAGCAGGCCGCCGATCACTGTGATGGCCATCGGCGAGCGCACTTCGGCACCTTCGCCGACGGCCAGGGCCAGCGGCAGGAAGCCGAACACCGCGCACAAGGTGGTCATCATGATCGGGCGCAGACGTGAGCGCGCACCTTCCACCAGCGCCTCCCGCTTGGCCACGCCCTCCTCGCGCAACTGGTTGACCTTGTCGATCAGGATGATGGCGTTCTTCACCACCAGGCCGACCAGCAGGATCAAACCAATGAACACCACCACCGACACCGGCGAGCGCGCCAGCAGCAAGGCAGCCACCGCACCGACCAGGGCCAAGGGAATGGTGAACAGGATGACGAAGGGATGCAGCAGCGATTCAAACTGCGAGGCCATCACCAGGTAGACCAGGAACACCGCCAGGCCAAAGGCAAACAGCAGTGAGCGGATCGATTCGCCCAGCTCCTGGCCCTGGCCGCCAATGTGCATGCCCACATCGGTGCCCAAGGGGTTCTTGGCAACCATGCTCTGCACCTCGGCCATCGCCGCGCCCAGGTCGATGTCGCGCAGATTGGCGGAGACGATCGCGACGCGGCGCTGGTCGGCGCGGTGGATCTCGCTCGGGCCGGTCGTGGCGACCACATCGGCAACCGAGCCCAACTCGATCGGCTTGGCGCCACTTGGGTTGACGATCAGGCGGCGGATATCGTCCACCGAGGAACGCTCCGATTCCTGCACGCGCACCAGCACGTCGATCTTGCGGTCACGGAAGCTGTAGCGGGTGGCCACATTGCCCTTGACCTTGTTGACCACGGCATCGGCGATCTGGCGGGTGGTCAGGCCCAGCGCGGCCGCGCGGTCCTGGTCGAACACCACCTGGATCTCCGGGAAGCCCTGCTCCACCGTCGACTTCACGTCGGCGTAGTGCGGGCTTTCGCGCAGCATGCCGGCCAGCCGATTGCCGGCCACGCGGATGTCATCGAGGTTGTTGCCCTCGATCTCGATCTCCAGCGGCGGCGACAGCGCGAACAGTTCCGGGCGGGCGAAATCGACCTGCGCCGACGGCCAGGCCTTCATGGTCTCGCGCAGCTTCTCGGTCAGTGCCGGCTCCAGCTTGGTGTCATTCATCACCACCGACAGCTTGCCGATGTTCTCGCCGCTCTCGGTCGGGCTGGCATCCAGTCGCGTACCGGTACCGGAGACGCCATACAGCAGGCGCACGCCGTCTTCGTTGGCATGCTTGCGCTGCACTTCGCGCACCAGTGCATCGGTCTGCGCCAGCGGCGTGCCCGGGGGCAGCTTGGCGGTCATCTCGAAGCGGTCCTGGGCAAGCTGCGGCAGCAGGTCCACGCCCAGCAGCGGCAGTGCAGCCAAGGTCAGGCCGAAGGCCAAGGTGGCAAAGCCCAGCACCGGCCAAGGCCGCTTCAATGCCGCCGGCAGCATGCGCAGGTAGCCCGCCTCGGCACGCCCATAAGGCGCCATTGCCAGATCGCTGGCCTTGCGCATCACCGGGCCCACCACCGCGGCAATGCCACGGAAGATGCGCACCACGCTCCAGGCCAAGGCATAGAAGCCGTAGCGGAACATCGCGCCGATACCACGGCCTGCGTAGGCCGCCGGCTTCTTCCAGCGGCTTTCGGGCCGCCACGGCTGGCGCGGGTCTTCGGCCGGGAATTCCAGCGGCGGACGGCCCTTGAGCGCGCTCAGCATCGGGATCAGGGTCATCGACACCACCAGCGACACGGCAATGGCGATGGACACCGTCAAGGCCTGGTCGCGGAACAACTGGCCGGCAATGCCTTCGACGAACACCAGCGGCAGGAACACCGCGATGGTGGTCAGGGTGGAGGCCACCACCGCCATGAATACTTCGCGGGTGCCCTTGATCGCCGCTTCCAGGATGCCCATGCCACGCTCGCGCGCCTTGGCGATGGATTCCAGCACCACGATCGAGTCATCCACCACCAGGCCGGTGGCCAACGCCAGGCCGCCCAGCGACATCACGTTCAAGCTCAGGCCCAACTGGCCCATGAAGAAGAACGTGGCGATGATCGAGATCGGCAGCGACAGCGAGATCACGAAGGTGCTCCAGCCATCACGCAGGAACAGGAAGATGATCAGCACCGACAGCAGGCCGCCGATCACCGCATCGACCTTGACGTCCTTGATGGCGTGGCGGATGAAGACCGACTGGTCCTCCACCATGGTCATCTCGATGTCCTTGGGCATCTCCTTGCGGATCTGTTCCAGCTTGGCTTCCAGCGCATCGGCGGTGGAAACGGTGTTGGCGTCGCCTTCCTTGTAGACCGCCAGCTCGACCGCCTCATGGCCGGCCGCACGGATGACGGCTTCGCGTTCCTTGTAGCCCTGGCTTACCTGGGCCACGTCCTTCAGGCGCACGCTGGGCGCACTGCTGCTGCCATCACTGCGCAGCGCCGCGATCACATTGGGGTCGCTGCTGCCAAGGATGGCCGACATCAGCTGGCGGTTCTCACCGGTGGAGCTGGCCGAGCTGGAACCACTGGCGGTGGTCAGCAACATCTCGCGCATCTGCTCGACGGTGGCGAACTGGTTGACGGTACGCACCAGATAACGCTGCGAACCTTCTTCCAGACGTCCGCCGGACAGGTTGACGTTCTCCTGCTGCAGGCGCTGGATCACCGTATCCAGTGACAGGCCCAGCGCGGCCAGCTTGCGCTGGTCGATATCCACCTGGATTTCATCTTCCAGGCCGCCACCGACCTTGACCGCGGCCACGCCACTAACCGGCTCCAGCTTGCGCTTGAGGTCCTCGTCGGCATAACGGCGCAGTTCCATCAGCCGGCGCACGGCATCGGCGTCGTTGCCGGCTTCCTGCTTGGACGACAATGCCAGCCGCATGATCGGCTGGGTGGACGGATTGAAGCGCAGCAACACCGGCGGCTTGGCCTCCAGCGGCAGCTGCAGCGTCTCCATCTTGTCGCGCACGTCCAGGCCGGCCTGCTGCATGTCCGTGCCCCAGGCAAACTCCAGCACCACGTCACTCTGGCCGGTGCGCGAGATCGACTTGAGCTTGCGCAGGCCCTTGACGATGCCCAGCGCCTCCTCGGCCGGCTGCGAGATCAGGGTCTCCACCTCGGCCGGTGCCGCGCCTTCGTAATCGGTGCGTACGGTCAGGGTGGGATAGCTCAGGTCCGGCAGCAGTTCGACCTTCAGGCTGGACAGCGAGATCAGGCCGAACAACACCAGGGTCAGCGTCATCATCGCGATGGTGACGCGGCGGCGGGTGGCGAACTCGATCAGGTCGAAGCCACCGCCGGAAGCCGATGGTCCGTGGTCACTCATTGCTTGGTCGCCTGTGCAGCGGCCGGTGCCTTGGCAGCCGCAGCCACCGCCTTCTCCTTGCCGATTACCTGCACCGCGCTGCCTTCGCGCAGTGCGGCCTTGCCGGCAATGACGACTTCATCGCCCTGCTGCAGACCGTTGCGCACCTCGATGAAGCCCGCATCGTCATAGCCCAGCGCCAACTCGGTACGCACAGCCTTGCCGTCACGCACCACATAGACCGCCGGCTTGCCACCGTCTTCCAGCAGCGCCGTGCGCGGTACCACCAGGGCATCGGCGCGCTGGTCGTAGTTGATGCTCAAGCGGCCGAACATGCCGGCCTGCAGCGCGTCTTCGCCGGAGAAGGTGGTGACCACGCGGAAGGTACCGGTGCCGTTGTCGACCACCGGTGCGACGCGATCTACAGTGCCGGTGAAGGGCTTGCCTGGCAGCGCGTCCACCTGCAGCGTCACCGCCTGGCCCGGCTTGAGCTTGGCGATCTCACGCTCCGGCACATTCAAGGTCGCCTCCAGTTGGCTGCTGTCGACGATGCGGATGATCGGCGAGTTGATCTGCACGAAGTTGCCCGGCTTGATGTCGCGTGAGGCCACCACGCCGGAGATCGGCGCCACCACCGTGGTGTAGGACAGCTCCAGCGTCGCCATGCGGTACATCGCACGCGCGTTCTCCAGGTCGTAACGCAGCTGGTCAACGTCGGCGGCACTGACCAGTTGCTGCTGCACCAGCTTCTCGGCGCGGTGGTAGCTGTTCTCCAGCTTGCGCATCTGCGCCTCGCTCTGCGCAACGCTCAGCCGCGCGCGGTCTGGATCCAGCCGCACCAGCGGCTGCCCGGCGCGCACCAGCTGCCCTTCTTCGACCAGCACGGCCAGCGCCACGCCCGAGGTCTTGGCCACCACCTGCGATTCGGCGCGCGGCTCCAGCGCCGCCGTGCCGGCATAGCTGGCAGCAATGCCGCGGCGTTCGGCCTTGGCCACTTCCACCGGCACTGCATCACTGGCCTTCTGCTCGTCCGGGGTCTTGGCCTTGGCTTCTTCGCCGCCGGCCTTGCAGCCTCCCAGCAACAGCGAGGTGGTGATCAGGAGTGCAGCAGCGCAGCTTCCGGTGCGGGCGTGCAGAGTGAAAAGTCGCGACATCGTCTTGTCCCTGGGGATGCGTAGGCAGGTGTTGTAGCTAAGTATTGCACCACCCCACAGCAACACCATGCCCCGAAAGTCATGCATCCCCATGCCCAGCCTGGATTGCCCCGGGCTACCGCACTGCAGCATCCACAGCCTGTTTCGAACCGGTAAATACGCGGGCTATACTCGGGCCGTTCCGTATCCCACGGCGGAACCCCAGACCCGCTCACCGGATAAGGAAACCATGCGCCCGCAGCCGCTCGCCGCTTGTTTCGCTCTGGCTTTTGCCCTGACCTTCGGGGCCGCCCAAGCTGATCCGCAGTCTGCAACACCCGCCGTCGCCCCTGCCCCAGCCGCCACGCCCGCAGCCGCGGTCACCGGCAATGCCGACGCTGGCCGCACCCTGGCCTATACCTGCCAGGGCTGCCACGGGCTCACCGGCTACAAGAACGCCTACCCCAGCTACAAGGTGCCCAAGATCGGCGGCCAATCGCCGCAGTACCTGACCCAGGCACTGACCGAATACCGAGAAGGCAAGCGCAAGCACCCGACCATGCAGGCGCAAGCGACGAGCTTCAGCGTGCAGGACATCGCTGACCTGTCCGCCTACCTGTCCACCATCAAATAAGCGCCGATCATGACGAAAGCCACGCACGCAATGCGTTTGTCCATCGCCCTGTTCGCCGCCATTGGTCTGGCCGCGTGTACGCAGTCAGAGGTGGAGTCCAGCGGCAAGTCCGCCGCCGACCCCGGCCACGCCAGCGGTGAACACGGGTCCAGTTCCTCCGCCGGCCTGCCGAACGGCCGCATCGCCGCCGGCGAGCACCTGGCCGCCGCCAAGGGCAAGGCCACCGGCCAAAGCTGCATCGATTGCCACGGCGCCGACGGCAACAACCCGATCGACCCGACCTATCCCAAGCTTGGCGGGCAGTATGGCGACTACCTCGCCCATGCCCTGCAGGGTTACCGCAGCGGCACCCGCGACCACATGCTGATGACCCCGCAGGCCAAGAGCCTGAGCGACCAGGACATCGCCGACCTGGCCGCCTACTTCGGCAGTCGCCCCAGCCAGTTGCGCGACCTGCACGGCGTCGACTGATCCCCATCTACACACCAGCACACGCAAAGCCGCCCCAAGGGCGGCTTCGTTTTACCCGCTCCATTGCCGCCGGTGCCGACCTCAATGCCACTGTTCCGATGCAGCATCTGCGGTGAAAACTTCCCCGGCATCCTGGTGGGGCAAAACGCTCCGGTTGGCTTTTACGCAACCCGTTTCATCGAGGCAGCCAGCCCCGAGGAAGCCGAGGCCATCGCGTTGGAACGACTTCGCGCGGAACCGACGCTGGATGTGCCCGCGGGGTTCCGCACTGAAGATGCACGCGTCCTGTTCGAGGCGATCGTTGAAGTAACCCCGCACACCGAGCGCGGGCCGGAGAGCGGCTTCAGCTTTTTCATCATGGGCAGCTGACGGCGCGCGCAACGCGCACCTGCTGTCGTCCAGGCTCAGCGGCTGCCGTTGTCTTCCTGCAGCGCTTTCTTGAAGGGGATGTCCGGCGGCGGTCGTGCCTCGGCTGGCTGCTCCTGCATGTTGGGGTTGCTCAAACTGCAGCCGCCACCGAACTGCAGCATCGATACCACGCAGGAAATGCTGGTGTTGGTGCCCGGGATCGGGATCTTGATGTCCTTGATGCCCTTGCGGACCCACTCGGCCAGCAAGGACTCGTTCGGCACCCAGTATTTGTCGAACGAGGTCGGGGTGAATTCATAGGGCGGACGCTTGAGCCACGTACCCGACTCGGCAATGCGCTCCCTGCTCCAGGTGTCGGCGTCGCCACCCGGCGCGCCCCTGTCCGCTTGACGCGCCGCCTGCTCGCCCTCACCGGCCAAGCGCACACTGCCGTCGGCGTTGAACAGGCCACGCCCCTGGTCCGCCTGCCCCCCTGCCTTGCCTGCTACCTGTCGCGTGGACGCACCCCAGTCGTCAGCGCGCGCCTGCGCATCCCAACCACCACTGCGATCCTGCGGCTTGGGGCCGGCACCGGCACTGCTGCCATTTTGTGCGCTCGGGCGGTTTGCGGCTGCACCGCTACCGGTCGACATGCTCGCGGTTGATGCCGATGCTGAGGCGGTTGCCGACGCCGGTGCGGGCGAGGCCGCGCTGCTACTGGCATTGGCTGCCGCGTTCGCAGCAGGCGCGGCGCTTGCCGCAGCTGCGTCCGCCACGCCCGGCAACTGCCGCTCACGCACGGCCAATGCCGGCGTCCTGATCTGCGCCTGGGCCTGGGGAGCGCGCACCTGCGCCATGGCCACCGACTGATTCGGCGCCACCTGCACGTCGCGCTCGCGCACGGTGATGTCCTGACCACGCAGCTGTACCTGACGCTCGGCCACAGCCGTGCGCGCCATGGTTACCGTCTGCTGCTGCGCCGTTTCCACCTGTCGCTCGCGCACCTGCACCTCAGGCATCACAGGCTGCCGCGCCTGGATCGTGGACTGCACTACCGGCCGTACCTGCATGGGCGTTTCCGTCGCGGTCTCGATGCTGCGCTCACGCACCTGCGGCACCTGCACACGCGGCATTGCTTCGATGACGGTGGTTTGCGGCAGCACGAAATCGCGGGTGGGTTGCGGCGCTTCAGTCACCTGCAACGGCTGCTCCACTGCAACCGCGCTTGCAGGCTGTGCCGTTGGCACAGGTACCGGCTTGGACGCATCCACCGGCATGGATTCGGCTTGATCATCGTGGCTTGCTGACGCCGCACTGGCCTGCGGGGCGGGCTCGGACGTTGCAACATCAGGTGAGGCAAGCGCTTGCGCTGCAGCCGCTGCGCTCGCCTGCGCCTGCTGGGCAGCGGGCTGCTCAGCGCTTGCCGGGGTGCCACCGCCCTCCTGCTCCGGCGTGCCGCGCCCGATGTACTCCACCTGCACGCGCTCCCCCTGCTCGCCACTTTCCTCAGCCACATTGCTGCGCACCAGCGCCACCCACAGCAGCAACAACGCAAACAGCACATGCAGCGCCGCACTGAAGAAACCGGCAAACCAGCGTAGACGCCGCTGATCGCGTGGCGGCGGATCGCCGCCATGCCAGAACATCGCCAGGATGATCCACCACAAGGGCTGCGCGACGGGAACGCCGCTGGCAGGCGCAGGCGCCCGCGCGCCCATCAGCCCCACCATGTCGGCAGTAGCGAACGCCGACGCGGCCCGGGATGCACGGGTGCGCAGCCAGTTGCTCCAGCTGTACGGCATGCCGGTGCGGCGATCGTGCAGGATGCTGCCCTGCCGACGTGAAGCCAGCAGGTTGATCACATCGGCAACCGTCGTCACCGGCATGCGGGTCCGGCTCAGCCTGCGCTGTCGCGCGGGATATACGGGGCCTGACCACTGTCGTGGTCAGTGGCGTCGCGCACGGCGGTGATGCCCGGCACACGTCCCATCAAGGTCTTCTCGATCCCCTGCTTCAAGGTCACGTCCGCCATGCCGCAGCCGTGGCAACCGCCACCAAAGCGCAGCAGGACCACGCCATCGGCCGATACTTCCTGCACCGCAACGCGGCCACCATGCGAGGCCAGCTGCGGGTTGATCTCATTCTCGATCACCCAACGCACGCGCTCGACGATGGAGGCAGCCTCATCCGGGGCTTCCCCCTTGATCTTGGGTGCCTTGATGGTCAGCTGCTGGGCGCCAGCGGCCTGGGTGACGAAATCAATCTCGGCCCCATCCAGCCAGGCCACGCTGGTGGCGGCAACATAAAGCGTGAAGCCATCGCAATCGACCGCCCATTCGTCACCCAGCAGGTCGGCAGGCTCGGCAAACTCCAGGCGTGCATCGGCACGCGGGGTTCCTGGCTCGACCGCGCTCAGGCGCACCCCCATGCCGGGCACGGCCTCGCGTTCGATCAGCTTGCGGAAATAGTTCTGGGCGGTATCTGAGATCTGGATCATGCGGGTATTCTAGCCGTGTCCAGCTTGCCGCTGATGGGACACTGATTCCACAGGCGGCATCATTCAGTCACTCGCTTCATGGAGGTTCCCGATGGCCCCCGACCTGATCCCACTGGTACAGGCCCACTGCATTCCCCGCAAGGGCAGTGAACAACGCCTGGGCCAGGCACGGCTGGCCGAGCTGCTGCCGCAGGTGCCTGGCTGGGAGCTGGCCGAGAACGGCCAGGCCCTGCTGCGTACATTCCGCTTTGACAACTACCACGGCACCATGGCCTTCGTGAACGCGCTGGCATGGATTGCCCACCGCGAAGACCACCACCCCGACCTGGGCGTGCATTACGACCGTGCAGTCGTGCGTTTTTCCACCCACGATGTGGGCGGCCTGAGCGAGAACGACTTCATCTGTGCCGCCAAGGCATCAGCGCTGACGGAGCAATGAGATGAAACTGCAACTAGTGTTGGGTTCCCTGGCAGCCGCCATGCTGCTCAGCGCCTGCGGCGAGGGCCAGCCGGATGCACCGGCGATCGCCCCGACCGAGGTGGCCGCGGTACAGACGCCGCCGCCGGACTATCCGGCCGAACTGGCCTGCACCGGCGTCGGCGGCAAGAGCGTGCTGAAGGTAGTGATTGGCCCGGAAGGCAGCCCTACCGACGTCTCCCTGGTAACCAGCAGCGGCAACAGCCAGTTGGACGACTCGGCGGCGGCCCGCGTGCGCGAGTGGAAGTTCAAGGCAGCCACCCGCAATGGCCAGCCGGTGCCGACCACCATCCAGGTGCCGGTGAGCTTCAATCCGCCTGACCCCAAGCCGGATGAGTGCTTTGCCATTGAAGAACGCGTCAGGCGCGGTGGTTGATAGCCGCTGATGCACCCTGTAACCCCCGATAATCTCTGGATCGCCTTCGGGCTGACCGCGGCTGCCGGCCTGGCCACAGCCGTCGGCAGCCTGCTGGTGCTGTTCTCCAAGCGCCCCAACCCGCGCCTGCTGGCCTTCGGCCTTGCCTTTGCCGGCGGCGCCATGGTGTATGTGTCGCTGTCGGAAATCCTGAACAAATCAGTGGCTTCGTTCGCCCAGGCCTATGGCGACCGCCTCGGCTTCACCTACGGCACGCTGTGGTTCCTGGGCGGCGTGCTGCTGGTGGTATTGATTGACCATCTGGTGCCCAACCCGCACGAAACCCTGGACAAGCAGGACCCGGCGTTCAAGGACAAGAACCGCAGCAGCATCCGCCGGGTTGGCCTGCTCAGCGCAGTGGCCATCACCGCGCACAACTTCCCGGAAGGCCTGGCCACCTTCTTCGCCACCCTGGAAAGCCCCTCGGTCGGCCTGCCACTGGCCTTTGCCATCGCCATCCACAACATTCCCGAAGGCATCGCCATCGCGGTGCCGGTGTACTTCGCCACCGGACGCAAATCCTATGCTTTTGGCGCCAGCCTGCTGTCAGGCCTTGCCGAGCCGATCGGCGCGGCCATCGGCTATTTCGCACTGGCGGGGTCGCTGTCGCACGCCACCTTCGGCGCGGTATTTGGTCTGATCGCCGGCATCATGGTGTTCCTGGCCCTGGACGAACTGCTACCGGCAGCCAAGCGCTATGCCAAGGGGCACGAGACCGTTTACGGGCTGGTGATCGGCATGGCCACCATCGCCATCAGCCTGGTGCTGTTCAAGTGGTAGTGAAGCGGGGATTGGGGATTGGGGATTCGGGATTGGGGATTCGTAAAAGCGGCAACTGGCCGCTGGCAGGAGATGAGGTACTGGCCTTTGCCAATCTCAAATCCCGAATCCCCTATCCCTGCCTCAGGGGATTGGGGATTGGTAAAAGCGGCAACTGGCCGCTGACGGGACATGAGGTGCCGGCCTTTGCCAATCTCAGATCCCGAATCCCCTATCCCTGCCTCAGGGGATTGGGGATTCGTAAAAGCGGCAACTGGCCGCTGACAGGAGATGAGGTACTGGCCTTTGCCAATCTCAAATCCCGAATCCCCTATCCCTGCCTCGGGGATTGGGGATTCGTAAAAGCAGCAACTGGCTGCTGACAGGACATGAGGTACTGGCCTTTGCCAATCTCAAATCCCGAATCCCCTATCCCTGCCTCACTTGCCGATCCCGGCCTCAAAGCCTGTCCATCGCCTCGACCAACTCGGGCGCCAACGGCGCATTCAATAGATAAGGTGTCTTGCCACCGTCCAGCGCGAACTCCAGCGAGGCCGCGTGCAGGAACAGGCGTTTGAGCCCGATCTGCTCACGAAAGCGCTTGTTGACGGCCGGATCGCCGTATTTGTCGTCACCTGCCACCGGGTGCCCGATGTGCTGGGCATGTACACGGATCTGGTGGGTACGGCCGGTCTCAATCCGCACTTCGCAGTAGGAATGGCCACCGCGCCGCTCCAGCACCTTGAAATGGCTCAGGGACGGCTTGCCGATCGCGTTCACCTGGACATGGCGCTCGCCCCCCTGGCGCAGGCCGACATGCAGCGGTGCGTCCACGCTCATCACCCCGTCGGGCATGCGCCCGGCCAGCAGGGTCAGGTAGCGTTTCTGGATGCCACCATGGTCTTCACGCAGCAGGGCCTGCAGCTCGACCAGCGCCGAGCGCTTCTTGGCCATGATCAGCAGGCCCGAGGTGTCCCGGTCCAGCCGGTGCACCAGTTCCAGATTCATGTTCGGGCGCAGCGCCCGCATGGTCTCGATCGCCCCATGGCTGATACCACTGCCACCATGGCTGGCCACCCCGGTCGGCTTGTTGATCACCAGCAGTTTGGCATCCTCGAAGACGATGGCCTGCTCCATGCGCTGCAGGAAGCTGACCGGCGGCGGCGCCTTGTCTCCCACCTCATTGAGATTAACAGGAGGCACCCGCACCTCCTCGCCCGCCTCCAGCTTGCGCTCGGCCTTGGCGCGGCCGCCATTGACCCGCACCTGGCCGCTGCGCACCAGTTTGTAGATCAGGCTGCGCGGGGCACCCTTCAGTTGGCCCAGCAGGAAGTTGTCCAGCCGCTGTCCGGCCCTGTCTTCAGGAACCTTGATCAGGCGCACACTGGATTTGCCCGCAGGCGATTGTTGGCGGTTATCGGAGTCAGTCATCAGCCTATTTATTCTGCTACACTCGGGGGGCGAGATAAGGGTTTGATTTCGTTGGAAGTTGGTCAGGGCCAGAAGCCCCGCTCCCGACGGATCCGGCACAGTACGCGGCCACCGCCCCCGGGGCGGCCATGTTAGCGGCTCGTCGGCGCTCCCGGCCATCGCCGGATGCCAAAAGCATCCGTGCTGGACGAAACCAATGTCCCGTGCGACGCCACTGACCCCGGTCTGGGGCGGCCGCCGGCCCTGAAACACCTAAAACAAGAAAGAAGCGCTCCCGCGGCCTGCCGTGGTGTCGTAGCGCTGGAAACCCAAGCTGCCCTGCCCGCGCCTGCGCGAATGGGTGGCCACCCGTGACCAGAGGCGAAACCCCATGGCGTTCCGCGCGGTAGCAGCGCGCGAGGAACGCACAATGAAGCGAATGCTGATCAATGCCACGCAGGCTGAAGAACTGCGCGTGGCCATCGTCGACGGGCAGAACCTGTACGACATCGATATCGAGCAGCCGTCCAAGGAACAGAAGAAGTCCAACATCTACAAGGGCCGCATCACCCGCCTGGAGCCGTCGCTCGAGGCTGCCTTTGTCGAGTACGGCGGTGACCGCCACGGCTTCCTGCCACTGAAGGAAATCTCCCGCGATTACTTCCAGGCGGGCGTGGACCACAACAAGGCCACCATCAAGGAACTCCTGCGCGAAGGCCAGGAAATCGTCGTCCAGGTCGACAAGGAAGAGCGTGGCAACAAGGGCGCCGCCCTGACCACCTTCATCTCCCTGGCCGGCCGCTACATGGTGCTGATGCCCAACTCCCCCTCTGCCGGCGGCGTTTCCCGTCGCATCGAGGGTGAAGACCGCGCCGCGCTGAAGGAAGCGCTGGACAAGCTGAACATCCCCGACGACATGGGCGTGATCATCCGCACCGCCGGCGTCGGCCGTGATGCCGAAGAGCTGCAGTGGGATCTGGACTATCTGCTGCAGGTCTGGCGCTCGATCGCCGAAGCCGCACTGACCAAGCCGGCCCCGTTCCTGATCTACCAGGAATCGCGCCTGATCGTGCGCGCCCTGCGCGACTACCTGCGCTCGGACGTGGGCGAGATCCTGGTCGACACCGAAGAGCTGTACGAGACTGCCCGCGATTTCATGCAGCAGGTGATGCCGCAGACCCTGCGCAAGCTCAAGCACTACAAGGACGACATCCCGCTGTTCAACCGCTTCCAGATCGAATCGCAGATCGAGGCGATCTACGAGCGCAACGTGCGCCTGCCCTCGGGCGGCTCGATCGTGGTTGACCAGACCGAGGCGCTGACCGCCATCGACGTCAACTCGGCCCGCTCCACCAAGGGCAGCGACATCGAGGACACCGCGTTCCAGACCAACCTGGAGGCCGCCGAAGAAGTGGCCCGCCAGCTGCGCCTGCGCGACCTGGGCGGCCTGGTGGTCATCGACTTCATCGACATGTCCTCGAACAAGCACCAGCGCGAAGTCGAGAACCGCCTGCAGAATGCCCTGAAGTACGACCGCGCCCGCGTTCAGCTGGGCCGCATTTCGCGCTTCGGCCTGATGGAAATGAGCCGCCAGCGCCTGCGTCCGAGCCTGGGTGAATCCAGCCAGATCGTTTGCCCGCGCTGTGACGGCCAGGGCCGCATGCGCAGCGTCGAGTCGCTGTCGCTGTCCATCATCCGCGTTGCCGAGGAGCACGCGATGAAGGAGAACACCGGACAGGTGCTGGTCCAGGCCCCGGTGGAAATCGCCAACTTCCTGCTCAACGAGAAGCGCGGTGCCCTGCGTGAGATCGAGCGCCGCCACGACGCGCCGATCGTCATCGTTGCCGACGAGCAGTTGCATACCCCGCACTACGAGGTCACGCGCCTGCGTGACAACGAGCTGGGCGAAGAGTCGAACAAGCCCAGCTACCAGCGCGGCACCCCGCGCAAGTTGCCGGTGCATGCGCTGACCAAGGCCCAGCTGAACATCCCGCCGGCACCGGCGGTCACCCAGGTAAAGCACAGCCAGCCGGCCCCGGTTCGTGAAGTGGTCGAGCCGGTTGCAGCGCCTGCGCCTGCACCGGTCGCCGCTGCCCCGGCAGCAGGCGGCGTGATGGGCTGGCTCAAGCGCGTGTTCGGCGGCGACGCCGCAGCACCGGCACAGCCGGCCCCGCAGCAACGCCAGGACGGCGGCCGCAACAACCGCAATGACCGCGGCAACCAGCGCCGTGATGGCCGCAACGGCAACGCGGGCAACAATGCCCAGCAGCCCCGTGGCAACAATGGCAACGGTAATCGCCGTGACGAGCAGCGCCGCGATGAGCGTCGTGAGGACCGTCGCGATGATCGCCGCCAAGGCAATGACAAGCAGCAGCCGCAGGGCCAGAACAACGGCCAGCAGCAGCCCAAGCAGCGCAACGAGCAGGCCCAGCCGCAGCAGGGCAAGCCGCGCAACGAGCAGCAGCCCAAGGCGCAGAAGCAGCCCAAGCAACCCAAGCCGCAGCAGGACGCCGACAAGGCACAGCAGCCGGCCGCCGACAAGCCCGCGCGCCAGCAGCAACCTGCAGCCGAAGCGCCGCGCACCAACGTGGCGGCAGTCGCTGCCGTGCCGGTAGCGGCCGTTGCCGCCACCGCCGACGCCGTCAGCAATGTCGCCGCACCGGTCCCGGCACAGGACAAGCTGGCACAGGAGCCCGCAGCGCAGGTCACCACCGCCGTCGACAGCACTGAAGAAGTGATCGTGGCTGCCCTCAGCGGCAGCGACGAAGTGGGTGCAGGCAGTGATGAGGCCGCAAGCGAAGGCGGCAGCCGCCGTCGACGTGGCCGTCGCGGCGGTCGTCGCCGTCGCCGCGGCAACGGTGAAGGTGCCGCAGGCGCCGAGCTGGGCTCCAACGACGAAGACGGTATCGACGGTATCGACGATGCCGATGGCAGCGACGGCGAGGCCGACAGCACCGCCGCGGCTCCGGCACCGGCCCGCAAGGCCAGCAGCCAGCCCGAGTTCGACTTTGACGACGACGCTGCTGCTGTCGAGACCAAGACGGAAACCAAGCCGATGGCAGTCGCTCCGGTTGTGGCCGCCGCAGCCACCGAGGTCGCCACCTCGGCCGCCGATGCAGTGGCCAGCGTCACCGCGCCGGTGATCGAAGTCGCCCAGCCGCAGGCCCCCCAGCACGAACCGGCAGCACCGTCGGCCCCGGCCGAAACGCCGGCACCGGCCGTGGTCGAATCTGTCCCGGCGGCGGCTGAGGCAGCACCGGCTGAAGCAACACCGGCTCCGATTGCCGCCCCGGTGGCAGAAGCACCGGCGGCAGTTCCCGCCGTGGTTGAGGCGGCTCCGCCGGCAGTTGCCGACTCCGCGCCAGCAGTTGCCATCACCGCAGAACCCGAAGTCATTGCCGCACCGGCAGCAGTGGCACCGGCGACTCCCGAGAACGGCCAGCTGTTTGCATCACCTGCCGCCATCGAACCGACCACCGACGCAGCAAGCGTGCAGACGCACGCCGAGCAGAAGGTGGAAGACGAGGCAGCGCAGGCGCAAGCTCAAGCTGATGCCGAAACCAGGAAGTCCGATACCTGATTGAAAGGCTGCAGCATCTGCAGCCTCCAGCAGGAAAAAAAGCGGCCTCAGGGCCGCTTTTTTTTGCTCGGGTGGAAGGTGAACAACGCGCTTCTGGAAAGCTCCAAGCATCGCTCGCTTGCTACGCCACGGCAGCGCGCCACAGCGCCAGGAATGATATATCTCGCGAGTCTGGCATCTGGCAGAAAAGGCTACTCCTCCCAGACCGCCCCTCTTTTACGCAAACGGGAGGGAGCAACAGCCGTACCAATCCTCTCCGCTACTTGGAAATGGAAGGGGCAACAGCCGTGTCAGCCCTCCCCTTGCTAGGCGCAAGAAAAAAGCGGCAGCCGCTGGAACCGCAACTGCATATGCTCCAAAAAAAACAGCGGCCCTCAAGCCGCTGTTTCATCACCTGCAACACATCAGAGAAAAGCCAGTCAGATCGGCCGCGTAGGATCCACCACGCCATACTGCGCCGCCAGGCGCGCCAGGGCGATGTTGTCCTGCACATTGAGCTTCTGGAACAGACGCGCCTTGTGCGTATTGACGGTCTTTGCACTCAAGCTCAAGCGCCGCGCGATCTCTTCCTGGCGGTGCCCCTGGATCAGCAGCAATGCCACTTCCAGCTCACGCGGTGACAACAGATCAAACGGCGACTCGCCCCCTTCCAGATTGGACAAGGCCAGGTTCTGCGCAATGCTGTTGGCCAGATAGCGCCGCCCCAGGGCCACATCATGTACCGCGCGGATCAGCTCCTTTGAATCGCCGGCCTTGCCGACATAGCCTGACGCCCCCGCTTCGAGCAGCCGCTTGGGCATGGGCCCATCTTCAAGCACCGACACGATGATCACCTTGGTGCCGTGATCCCCCTTGACGATGCGTTCGGTGATCTCCAATCCACTGAGCCCCGGCAGGTGCAGGTCACACAGCACGACATCCGGCTTGAGGCGGCGAACCAATGGCAACGCAACTTCGCCGCTGTCCGCTTCCCCGACAACGTCGATGCCAGGCTGACCGGAAAGAATCATCCGGATGCCTGTGCGCACTAAGGCGTGGTCATCGATAAGAAAAACACTGATGGACATGACGGATTCCTCGCAACGAGGTAAAGGTTGAGATCGTGGCCACGTCCCGTACCGGGCATCCAAGGCGACGGCCTCCCCCGTCCCCTCTTGGCGAAAGCCATGCGTATTATCGAACAGAAGTGGCCTTCCGGCGCACCAGCAGGCCTTCACGCAGGGGCTGGACCTTGTTTTCCCGGGTGCCGGGGGTGTTGGATTGGTGCCCTGCGAAGGCGGGTCCACTATGCCGATCACGCCGTCGGGCCGCCCATCAGGTCAACGCGCCCAACTACTTAGGGGTTTTCTTACGCAAGCGACAGCAGCGCTGACAGCTCCACAGATGTCATCAAATCGCAGGCAACGACCAGCGCTTGCGGAACATCACCGTATGCACCCCCACCACCCAAACCAGTGCCGCGCACCAGCCGGCCAGGATGTCCGAGGGGTAATGCACGCCCAGATACACCCGCGACAGGCCCACCAGCGGCACGAACAACAGCGCTGCGGCCACGACCGGCCAACGCCAACGCGTATTCCAGGCCAGGAACACCACGGTCAACGCCAGGGTCATCGAGCCCATCGCATGACCACTGGGAAAGCTGAAAGTGCTCTCCGGCGCCACCGATTCCCACAGGCTCGGCCGGTCGCGCTGGAACATCTGCTTGCTGGCCAGGTTCAACAAGGCCGAGCCAATGAAGGCGGTAGCGGCAAAGGCCGCTTTGCGCCAGCGTCGCGCGATCAGCATCGCGACGACGATAAGCACATCCAGTGGAATCACGCCCCATTGGTAGCCCAGCTTGGACAACAGCACGAAGAAGGCATCCAGTGCCGGCGAGGCCATTGCATGCATGCGCAGCAACAGCGCATCGTCGAAATGCAGTGACTCGGCCTCGTGTATTTCCTCGGCCAAGCTGGCAAAGCCTGCCAGCGGCAGCAGCACACCGACAAACAGCAACAGCAGGCGCCAATTATTGTGCGCCAGCCATCGCCGCAGGCCTGCGGCTTCAGCCCGGGACTCAGCCGGGGTTTCGCGCATAGCGGGTTTCAACGTAATCGTCGATCAAGGCGACGAAATCCTGGGCGATGTTCTCGCCACGCAGGGTGACCTTCTTCTCACCGTCGACAAATACCGGCGCTGCCGGGGTCTCGCCGGTGCCCGGCAGGGAAATGCCGATATTGGCGTGACGCGATTCACCCGGGCCGTTGACGATGCAGCCCATCACCGCCAGGGTCATGTTCTCCGCACCCGGATGGCTGACACGCCACACCGGCATCTTCTCGCGCACATGGTTCTGCACGACCTTGGCCAGCTCCTGGAAGAACTCGGAGGTGGTGCGGCCACAGCCCGGGCAGGCCGTGACCATCGGCGTGAACGCACGCTGGCCGGTGGTCTGCAGCAACTCCTGGGCAACAATGACTTCCTGCGTGCGCGGCTGGCCCGGTTCGGGCGTGAGCGAGATACGGATGGTGTCGCCAATGCCTTCCTGCAACAGCACGGCCAGCGCCGCCGAGGAGGCAACGATGCCCTTGCTGCCGATACCGGCTTCGGTCAGCCCCAGGTGCAGGGCGAAGTCCGAACGCAGCGCCAAGTCGCGGTACACCGCGATCAACTCCTGCACACCGCTGACCTTGGCCGACAACACGATGCGATCACGCGGCAGGCCCAGCTCAACCGCAGTCTCGGCCGAATCCAACGCCGAGCGGATCAAGGCCTCGCGCAGCACGCGACCGGCGTCCCAGGGCTGGGCACGCTGGCTGTTTTCATCCATCAGCCTGGCCGCCAGGGCCTGGTCCAGCGAGCCCCAGTTGGCGCCGATGCGCACCGGCTTGTTGTACTTGATCGCGAACTCGATCAGCTGCGCGAACTGGGTGTCCTTCTTCTTGCCGAAGCCGACATTGCCGGGGTTGATGCGGTACTTGGCCAGCGCTTCGGCGCAGGCCGGCTCGCCGCTCAGCAGCTGGTGGCCGTTGTAATGGAAGTCCCCGATCAACGGCACCTCGATGCCCATCATTCGCAGCTTCTCGACGATGCGCGGAATGGCGGCGGCAGACTCGGGGTTGTTGACGGTAAGCCGCACCATCTCCGAGCCCGCGCGCCACAGTTCGGCCACCTGCTTGACGCTGGCAGCCACATCGGCGGTATCGGTATTGGTCATCGACTGCACCACCACGGGGCTGCCCCCACCCACTTTCACGCCGCCGATATCGACAGCCTGGGGGATGCGGCGGGGCCACGCGGTAGCGTCGGTGGGCGGTGTTGGGCGGGTCACGGCGTCATGCATGGGCAGCATTTTAGCGCGCCCTGCACCCGCACGGGATGAACCTTCCGTTGCGTTGTAGCGGCCCGGACAGCATACGATTGCGCCATGCAGACCCAAGACACCTCCTTCCTGCGCACCCTGTGCAGCCTGCGCTGGCTGGCCACCGCCGGCCAGGCCGCCACCATCCTGGTCGCCACCTGGCTGCTGGGCCTGGATCTGCCGCAGCAGCCCTTGTGGGCCGGCGTGGCGGTCCTGGCCTTGTTCAACCTCTACGTGCAGCTGCGCGTGCACGACAGCGACCCTGCCCCGGTCACCGCCTTTGGCCACATCCTGGTCGATGTCACCGTGCTGACCTGGATGGTGGGCTGGAGCGGCGGCATCGCCAATCCGTTCGGCTCGCTGTTCCTGATCCTGATCGCCCTTGCCGCCCTGGCCCTGCCCCTGCGCTGGACCCATGCCGTGGCGGCGGCCTGCGTGGCCGGCTATGCACTGAGCGCGGTATTCGGCCTGCCGCTGAAGGGCGGCTATTTCGACACGATGAGCCTGCACCTATGGGGCGCGGCCGCCAATTTCCTGCTATCCAGCGTGGTGGTGCTGGTGTTCTCCACACGCCTGGCCGCGGCGCTGCGCGAGCGCGAGAACCAACTGGCACTGCTGCGCGAGCGTTTCGTCCGCAACGAAGGCATCGTCGCCCTGGCCACCCATGCCGCCTCGGTTGCGCACGAGCTCAATACCCCGCTTGCCACCATGACCCTGCTCACCGACGATATCGCCGAGCAATGCGCGGACAACCCGGAGATGCGCGACGACCTGGAAACCCTGCGCGAACTGCTGGTGCAATGCAGGGAGAGGGTCATGGCGCTGGCCGCACCGGCCGAGGGCGCACGCAGCCGCGCCCAGGTGTCCATCGGCAGCGTGCTGGAACAGTGGCGTCTGGTGCGCCCCACCATCGAGCTGCGGCGCAACGCCGATGCGCCGCTGCAACTGCAACTGGAACCGGGCATCGGCCACCTGCTGCAGGTGCTGCTCAACAACGCCGCCGACGCGGGTGAGAACAGTGGCCGCGCGCAGATCGACCTGGACATCCGCGTCCGTGACGGCCAGCTCTATGGCGAGGTGCGCGACTACGGGCCGGGTTTCAACGCCAATGACGCCGCCCTGCCAGGCACCTTGTTCAACAGCGGCAAGACCGATGGCATGGGTGTCGGCCTGGCGCTGTCCCATGCCACCATTGAACGCCTGCATGGTGAGTTGTGGACGCGCCCGGCCGATGGCCAGGGAGCACGCGTCGGCTTCCGCCTGCCACTGCACCACACCGAGGCTACCGAATGAATGCTCCTGCCGCCCACGGCCTGCTGGTCGACGACGACCCGCTGTACCTGCGCACCCTGCAACGCACGTTGGCGCGTCGCGGTATCGACACGGTCACCGCCACCGATACGGCCGGTGCGCTGCAACTGGCACTGCAGTCCGCGCCGGCCTTTGCCCTGATCGACCTGAAGCTGGGCAGCGAGTCGGGGCTGACCTTGATCCAGCCGCTGCGTGAGCTGCGCAAGGACATGCGCATCCTGCTGGTTACCGGCTACGCCTCCATCGCCACTGCGGTGGAAGCGATCAAACTGGGCGCGGACGACTACCTGCCCAAGCCCGCCACGGTGCAGATGATCATGCGCGCGCTGGGTGAGGACGAGGAAGGTGCGGAAGAACCGGAAGAACTGGAACCACCGGATGCGATGACGCCGATCAGCCGCCTGCAGTGGGAGCACATCCAGCAGGCGCTGCATGAAACCGGCGGCAATGTGTCGGCGGCCGCGCGCCTGCTTGGCATGCACCGCCGTTCGCTGCAACGCAAGCTGACCAAGCGGCCCAGCCCTGAGCGCGACCCGAACAGGTAACCCAGCTTTCTGTAGTGCCGAGCCATGCTCGGCAGGGGCCTTCACCCGTAATGCAAAGAGCCTTACCCCTCCCCAGCCCTCCCCTTGCCTTCGGCAAAGGGAGGGAGCATGAAAATGCAAAGGGCACGCCACCCCAACCCTCCCCTCGCCAACGGCAAAGAGATCTGTAGTGCCGAGCCATGCTCGGCAGGGGCCTTCCCCCGTAACGCAAAGAGCCTTACCCCTCCCCAGCCCTCCCCTTGCCTTCGGCAAGGGGAGGGAGCATGAAAAAGCCGCGCATCTCTGCGCGGCTTTCCCCAAACAACAACCCGCTATCAGCGCAACCGCGCCAACAACTCCCGGGTCAGCGGATCCGCAATCTCCACCGCCTCGCCCTGCACGGCCGGCAGCAACTGGCTGGCCAACTGTTTGCCCAGCTCGACACCGAACTGATCGAAGGCATTGATGTCCCAGATCACCGACTGCACGTAGACCGCGTGTTCGTACATCGCGATCAGCGCACCCAGCGACTGCGGTGTCAGCGCATCGAGCAGGATCATCGTGCTCGGGCGCCCACCCGGGTACTGGCGGTGCGGGTCCTCGCTGTCCTGACCATTGGCCAGGGCTTCGGTCTGCGCCAGCAAGTTGGCCAGCAACGCCTGGTGGTTGATCTCGTAGGGATCGTCGCTGCGCACGCAGCCGATGAAATCGGCCGGCACGATGCTGGTGCCCTGGTGCAGGGCCTGGAAGAAGCTGTGCTGCACATCGGTGCCTGCACCGCCCCACCATACCGACACGGTGTCACCATCAACTGGGCTGCCATCCCGCTTCACCCGCTTGCCCAGGCTCTCCATCACCAGCTGCTGCAGGTAGGCCGGCAACAAGGCCATGCGCTGGTCATAGGTCATCACCGCATGCGTGGCATAACCCAGCACATTGCGATTCCAGATATCGGTCAGCGCATGCAGCACCGGCAGGTTGCTGGCCAACGGCGCACTGGCCGCATGTGCGTCCATCTGCGCAGCGCCTTCCAGCAGCTGGCCAAACCGTTCAAAACCAATGGCCAATGCAATCGGGAAGCCCACCGCCGACCACAGCGAGTAACGCCCACCGACCCAATCCCACATCGGCAGTACGCGCTCAGCGGCGATATCGAAGGCCTTGGCAGCGCGCTCGGGATTGGCACTGACCGCATACAGCCGCTCGCTGCCGCCCAGCCAATCGCACAGAATGCGGCCGTTGAGCAGGGTTTCCTGGGTGCCAAAGGTCTTGGAAATAAGGATACCGGCGGTGGTCGCCGGGTCCAGCGTCGCCAAGGTGCGCTGCATCGCCGCACCATCGACATTGGAAACAAAATGCACGCGGAAGCGCGCGCCGGTCACCGGCCGCAGCGCATCGGCGACCAGGCGCGGCCCCAGGTCCGAGCCGCCAATGCCGACACTGACGATATCGGTAACGTTGCTGGACGCCAGCGCCTGGATCAGGCCTTCCATCTGCGCCAGCACGGCCACCGCTTCGGCACGCGCGGCCACCGCAACCGGAGCGTCGCTGGCGTCACCGCGCAGCGCGCTGTGCAGCACCGCGCGGTCCTCGGTGTGGTTGATCTTCTGGCCGGAAAACAGGCGCTGGAAACCGCCGGCGACATCGCGCGCGGCGGCCAGTTCCAACAACGCGTCCAGGGCGGCGCGGTCGTATTTCTGCCGCGCGAAGTTCACATACAACGGACCGACCTTCAGCGCCAGGCGCTGCACCCGGTCAGGCTCTGCGGCCATCAGCGAGGGAATGCCGGTGCCCTGCAGACGCTGGGCGTGGGCGTGCAATACGTCGTATCCGTTGTTGGTGATCATGCGGCCTGTGTGGGGATGCTGTCGTTGGTGTGGGAAATGCGGTTGTCGCCGTCGACGTAGACCAGCTTCGGCTTGAAGCTGTCAGCCTCGGCTTCGCTCATGCTGGCGAAGGCGGCGATGATGATGATGTCGCCCACCTGCACGTGGCGCGCGGCGCCGCCGTTGAGCGAGATCACGCCGCTGCCGGCTTCGGCACGCAACGCATAGGTGGTGAAACGGGCACCGTTGGTCACGTCCCAGATGTGCACCTGTTCAAACTCGCGGATGCCGGTCGCCTGCAGCAGGTTGTCGTCGATCGCGATGGAGCCTTCGTAGTTCAGCTCCGAATGGGTGACGGTGGCGCGGTGAATCTTGGTCTTGAGCAGGGAGAGTTGCATGACAATGCCGAAACTGCGTGAGAAAGAGCGCAGTCTAGCACCGCTGCGCGGCCTTGCCCGCACTGCAACATGACCTGTCCCGGCTGGCCCGGTCACATACGACAATGGCGCCACCAGGGCGCCATCAAGGGTCTTGCAGGACATCGACAAGGGACAAGGACAGTCCCTTCATTGCCCCATTCAGAACTCGATATTGTCGATCAGACGGGTATTGCCCAGCTTGGCCGCGACCAACGCCACCCGGGCGCCGTGGGGGTCGTCCAGGCCCGGCTCGCTCAGATTGGGCAGCCGCACCACGGCGTAGTCCACCACGAAACCGGCGGCCTGCAACGCGGCCGCACCCTCGGCCTCCACCTGCCCCCGCTCGGCACCTGCCTGGTAGGCGTCACGCATGCCCAGCAGCACTTTGCGGATGACGGTTGCCTGCGGACGCACGTCGGCGGTCAGGTACTGGTTGCGCGAACTCATCGCCAGGCCGTCCTCCTCGCGCACGATGTCGCCACCGAGGATCTCGATCGGGAACGCGAGGTCGGCCACCATCTGCTGGATGACGGCCAACTGCTGGTAATCCTTGCGACCAAAGGCAGCCACGTCCGGCTGCACCTGGTTGAACAGGCGGCTCACCACCGTGCACACGCCATCGAAGTGGCCTGGGCGGTGCGCACCTTCCAGCAGCGAGCTCACCCCGGGCACATGCACATTGGCGGCCAGCTCCACGCCAAACGGATACATCGACTCCACCGTCGGCAGCCACAACACGTCACAGCCAGCCTTCTCCAGGCCACTGGTATCGGCTTCGGGCGTGCGCGGGTAACGGGTGAAATCTTCGTTCGGCCCAAACTGGGTCGGGTTGACGAACACGCTGGACACCACTTTGTCAGCGTGCTGACGCGCCAGCTTGACCAGCGAGTAATGGCCTGCGTGCAGGTTGCCCATCGTGGGCACCAGCGCAACGCGCAGGCCCTGGCGCTTCCAGCCGCTGACAACGGCGCGCAGCCGGGAAAGTTCGGTAACGGTCTCAATCATGATGCGTACGCATGCTCCGCGTCGGGGAAGGTGCCAGCGCGCACGGCGTCGGCATAGGCCTGCACGGCACCTGCCACGGAACCGCCTTCGGCAAGGAAATCCTTGACGAACTTGGGCCGGCGGTGGCCGCTGTCCAGACCGAGGAAATCATGCAGCACCAGCACCTGCCCATCGCATTGCGGGCCGGCGCCGATGCCGATGGTGGGCGCGCTGATCTCTGCCGTCACCCGCGCAGCCACAGGGGTGGGCACGCATTCGAGCACCAGCAGGCTGGCACCTGCCTCGACCACGGCCTTGGCATCGTCCAGCAACTGCTGGGCGGCGTCGCCACGGCCCTGTACGCGGTAGCCCCCCAGGCGCAGCACCGACTGCGGGGTCAACCCCAGATGCGAACAGACGGGGATTTCGCGCTCGACCAGATAACGGATGATGTCCAGCTTGAAGCCGGCACCTTCGATCTTCACCATCTCCGCGCCCGCCTGCAGCAGCTGCAGCGAGGCCTCCAGGGCGCGCTCGGGGGTGGCGTCGGCGCCGAATGGCAGGTCGGCCACCAGCAGCGCACGCTGCAGTACGCGGGCCACCACGGTGGTGTGGTAGACCATGTCGGCGACGCTGACCGGCAGCGTCGAATCGTGGCCCTGCACCACCATGCCCAGCGAATCACCGATAAGAATCAGGTCAACGCCATTGGCATCGAGGGTGCGGGCAAAGCCGGCGTCATAGGCGGTCAACATCACCAGCTTCTGGCCATTGCGCTTGGCCTCGGCCAATGCCGGGACGGTCCAGGGCTTGCTGTCTGCGTGCGTGCTCATGTGGGGATAACAGTGGCGTATGAGCCGACCATTATCCCCCTATCGGAGTGATGTCGCAGGTTTTCATGCCTACCAGCGCGTCACGCACCGTCCCATGCCCGGGTATGCAGGCGTCGGCCGCCACCTCGGCCAGCGGCAGCAGGGCGAACGCCCGCTGGTGCAGGTAGGGGTGCGGCACCTGCAGCTGCGGCAGGTCGATCACCTGTTCGCCATACAGCAGCAGGTCCAGGTCCAGTGTGCGCGGGCCCCACTGCTGGCCCTCCTGGCGCACCCGGCCGAACTGCTGCTCGGTCGCCAGCAGTTGCTCCAGCAGCACCGGCGCCGGCAGGTCGGTCTCCAGGGCCACTGCGGCATTGATGAAATCCGGCTGTGCCTCGTTACCCCAGGCGGGGGTCCGGTACAAACGCGATGCCGCCAGCAGACGCGTCTGCGGCAGCACCGCCAACGCGTTGATCGCCGCGCGCAGGGTGGCCTGCGCGTCGCCCAGGTTGGCGCCCAGGCCTACGCAGGCCAACACCATGTTTACTCGCCCGCCGCTGCGGGGCCGCTACGACGGCGGCGCCGACGGCGGCGCCGCGGAGCATCGCCCTCTTCGGCCATCTCGGCCTGCGCGGCTTCCAGTGCCGATTCCAGCTCCGGCCCCTTCTGTTGCTGCGCCTCGCGCCAGAACGCAATGTCCTCCTGGTGCTCGTCCGAACCCGCCTGGCGCAGCGCCAGGAAGTCGAACGCGGCACGGAAGCGCGGATGCGCCAAGGTGCGGAACACCCGCTTGCGCTGGCGCGACCCGAACCGCGACTGCAGCAACCAGATCTCCTGCATTGGCAACGAGAACCGGCGCGGCAGGGCAATGGTGGTCAGTTGATGCAGGGTGACCCGGTCGGCGGCGCGACGCTGCGCCTCTTCCGGCGCCAGGCCCTGCCGCTGCAGGGCGATGAGGTTGCGGCAGAATGCGGGCCATAGCAGCAGCGCGAACAGGAAGGCCGGCGACACCGGCTCCTCGTTGGCCACCCGCTCATCGGTGTTGCGCAGGCCTTCGATCAGCACCCGGCGCAGCGCACCGCTGCGGTTGCTCTTCAGCGCGGCAGCGCTTTCAGGGAACAACACGGCCAGCAGGCCGTAACGCTCCAGGCCCTCGAAGCTGGCCACGCCGTGCCCGGACAGGAACAGCTTGAGCACTTCCTCGAACAGACGGGCCGGCGCGGCTTCGTTCAACAGCCCGGCCAGGCGCGGGATCGGCTCGGCCGTGGCCGGCTCGATCTCGAACCGCAGCTTGGCTGCCAGCCGCACCGCGCGCAGCATGCGTACCGGGTCCTCGCGATAACGCTGCTCGGGGTCGCCGATCAGCTTCATGCGCCGTGCCAGCACGTCCTCGAAGCCGCCGGTGTAATCACGCACCGAGAAATCCTCGATGGCGTAATACAAGGCGTTGCAGGTGAAGTCGCGGCGTACCGCATCGTCCTCGATGCTGCCATAGACATTGTCGCGGACCAGCATGCCGTTCTCGACCTCGCGGTCGCCGCTGCCGTCATCGCTGTTGGCGCGGAAAGTCGCCACCTCGATGATCTCGCGGCCAAATACGACATGGGCAAGCCGGAACCGGCGGCCGATCAGGCGGCAGTTGCGGAACAACTGCTTGACCTGCTCCGGCGTGGCATCGGTGGCGACGTCGAAATCCTTGGGGCGCCCACCTACCAGCAGGTCACGGACGGCACCACCTACAAGGTAGGCACCGAAACCGGACTCGCGCAGGCGGTAGAGGACCCGCAGCGCGTTGGGGCTGATGTCCTTGCGCGAGATCGTGTGCTGATCGCGCGGAATGACGTGCAGAGTGAACGGCGTTGTAACTGTGGAATTGATGGTGGCGCTTCCAGTTGGGTTTACGGGATTGCCGAGCGGCAACCAGATGCATATACTAGCGCGCTCGCCAGACGCGACCAAACGCTCCCTTCGTCTAGTGGTTAGGACGTGGCCCTCTCAAGGCTAAAACAGGGGTTCGAGTCCCCTAGGGAGCGCCAACTCCGTCTGCGAAACCGAAAAGCCCCGCCCTGCGGGGTTTTTTGCTTTAACGGCCCGCTCCGCCACGCGCGATCAACCGCCTGCGCCCGGAAGCGAGGATTCCCCGCCCCAGCCCTGGCAAGCTGCACTAGAATTGCCAGGCTCAAAGCCGGACCCCGTCATGCCTTTTGTCGTCACCGAAAACTGCATCAAGTGCAAACACACCGATTGCGTTGAAGTCTGCCCGGTGGATTGCTTCCACGAAGGCCCCAACTTCCTGGTCATCGACCCGGACGAGTGCATCGACTGCACCCTGTGCGAGCCCGAATGCCCGGTCAACGCGATCTTCCCGGAAGACGACGTGCCAGCCGGCCAGGAAGGCTTCGTCGCGCTGAACGCCGAACTGGCCAAGGCCTGGCCGGTACTGACCGTGCGCAAGGACCCGCCGGCCGATGCGGCCGAATGGGACGGCAAGCCGGACAAACTGAAGCTGCTGGAGCGCTGATCAGCGCCGCAGCCACAAAAAAGGGCGCCTTGGGCGCCCTTTTTTGTTCATCTGACCCGCCGGACTCAGCCGCCCAGCTTGGTCTTCAGCGCAGCCACCAGCTTGGTCGCAGCCGCATCGGTGGCCGGCAGGCCACGCGGGTCCACCGCCGACACATAGGCCCCGGCATCGGTGGCCACGACGCGCACCAGGAAGTTGCTGCCTTCATAGGCCACGTCATAGGAGCCCAGCAGCTGGGCGCGGCTGGCGATGGTCAGACCTTCGACCCCGGCCAGCGCGTCGCCCACCTTGCCAAACACCTCGTCGCGGCTGCCGCTGACGGTGAAGCCGTTGGCGGCGGCAGCCGGTGCAGCGACGGCAGCCGGCTTGGTGGCCGAAGCCAGCGCCGGGATCGCGGTCGCACCCGAGGTGTTGGGCAGGTTCAGGTCCGGCGGCACTTCCAGCGGACGGGCTTCCGGGGCCAACGCGTAGTCACCGCGCGCACCGCGCTTGAAGAAGCAGCCGGAGGTGGCGACGGCGGTTACCACGCCCAGCACCAGCAGCGAGAACACGCGGACGGTTGAGGTTTGACGCATGGGTGAATCTCCAGGGTTCAGGCCGCCAGATCAGCGGCTGGATAGTTCTTCCAACGCGCCCACGTCCGCCGCCAGGTGGTCGGCATGGGCGTGATGCGGCGCAGAAAGCGGGAGCAGCGGCAAACGCAGCCCCTGACCGAAACCAAGCCGCTGCAGCAGCGCCTTGACCGGGATGGGGTTGGATTCAACGCCACAGAAATCGTGGTACGGCTGCAGGCGGTCGTCCCAGGCCTCGGCCGCCTCGCGCTGGCCAGCACGGGCCAGGTCGCAGAGCGTGCGGTAGGCACCGGGCAGCACATTGGAGCCGACCGAAATCAGGCCGTCGGCACCGGCCAGCATCGAGCGCGCGGCGCTGCCGTCATCGCCACTGAGCAGGGCAAAGCTGTCGCTGCGCAGTTCCAGCAGCGCCTTGACCCGGGTGGTATCGCCCACCGCCTCCTTGATGGCGACGATGTTCGGGTGCCCGGCAAGCAGCGCCACGGTTTCCGGCAGCAGATCGCAGCCGGTGCGCCCGGGCACGTTGTACAGCACCACCGGCAGGCCACCCTGCTCGGCCACCGCCAGATAGTGCTGGCGCAGGCCCTCCTGGGTGGGCCGCACATACGGCGGTGCCACCACCAGCGCATGGGTGGCGCCATTGGCGGCCGCGCGCCGGGTCAGGGCGATGGTACGGGCGGTACCGGACAGGCCGGTACCGGCCAGTACCGGCATTTTGCCGCCCAGCGTGGCCACTGCGCTGCGCAGCAGGTTGTCGTATTCATCATCGGACAGGGTCGAGGCTTCGCCGGTGGAGCCGGCAACGACGACGCCCTGCACGCCGCCGGAGATCTGCTGGGCCAGCAGGCGCTGCCAAGCGTCGGTATCGAGTGCACCGTCCGCCAGGAACGGCGTTGCCAGTGCGGTGATCAGGCCATGGATGGACAAGAGGTTTGTCGCTCTTCGTGGGGGTAAAGAGGCCCGCCAGACGGCGGGTTCGTGACCGAAAGCATGTTACTTGCCGGTCGAAAGCAGGGGCAAGTATGCTGGACACCAGCGAACGGCCCGCCCGGCGGCGCCGTTCAGACTCTCCAGCATTCCGGAACCACCTTGACCGACACCACGCCGCGGCCGTTGCCGACCGAAAACCACCTCCTGATCAACGCGTATACGACGCATCCGGAGTCCCCCCTGCTGTCCGTCACCCGTCGCATTGCCGACAGCGGCTGCAACCTGGTCGACGCCCGCCTGGCCACCGTCGGCCGCGACGTCTCCGTCACCACCCTGGCCACCGGCTCCTGGGATGCCGTTGCCAAGCTCGAAGCCATGCTGGCGCGGCTGGAGCGCGAGGAAGGGCTCAAGCTGGTGTGGTACCGCACCGCCGCCAAGCAGGCCCAATCCAACCTGCTGCCCTACATCGTTGAAGTCATTGCCGCCGACAAGCCGGGCATCCTGTTCCAGCTGGCCGATTTCTTCGACCGCCAGGGCATCACCATCGAGAACCTGCAGAGCACCCGTTACCAGGCCATGCAGACCGGTGCGGAGATGTTCTCGGCGCAGATCACCATCGGCGTGCCCGCCAACATGCATATCGCCGCCCTGCGCGACGATTTCCTCGAATTCTGCGACCACCTCAACCTGGACGCGATCATGGACCCGATGAAGTTCTGATGGTTTCGCGCACCCATCACGGGTGCGCGGCGTTTCATGTAACTGCAATCGAATACCCCCAGGCTCCGGAAAGGATCTGATGAACATCGGCGATACCCTGGACCGAACCACTCTCACCCTGCCACTGGCCCTGTCCGGCGGCGCCACCACCACCCTCGGCGAGCTCGCCGGCCAGTGGCTGGTGCTGTATTTCTACCCCAAGGACAGCACCCCCGGCTGCACCACTGAAGGCCTGGATTTCAATGCCCTGCTGCCCAGGTTCAAGCGTGCCGGCGCGCAGGTGTTCGGCGTCTCCCGCGACTCACTGAAGTCCCACGACAACTTCTGCGCCAAGCAGGGCTTCAAGTTCCCGTTGATCAGCGACAGCGACGAAGCGCTGTGCAACGCCTTCGACGTGATCAAGATGAAGAACATGTACGGCAAGCAGGTGCGCGGCATCGAACGCAGCACCTTCCTGATCTCGCCTGACAGCCAACTCGTGCAGGAATGGCGCAAGGTCAAGGTTGCCGGCCATGCCGATGCCGTGCTCGACGCACTGAAGGCCGCTCAAACCAAGTGACCCACCTCCTGTTCCAACCCACCCCATCGCCCTGCCCTGCAGGTGCGATGGCGTGACCCTGTCCCGCCACCAGGAATCGACGATGACCCGAGGCAAGCGCATCTACGTACTGGATACCAACGTGCTGATGCACGATCCGACCGCGCTGTTCAAATTCGAGGAACACGATGTCTACCTGCCCATGCAGGTGATCGAGGAGCTGGACAACGGCAAGAAGGGCACCACCGAAGCGAGCCGCAACGCCCGCCAGGTGAGCCGCTTCCTCAACGAGCTGATCGAAGAAGCCGGTATCGGCAGCGTGCAGAACGGCGTGCCACTGGCCCGCCCCAAGGGCCTGCAGCTGCGCGGCGCGCAGAGCGCCGGCAACCTGTACTTCCAGACCAGCCACTTCGAGGCCGGCAAGAGCTTTGGCAAGGTGATCCCGGACAACGCCATCCTCGGCGCCATCCTGGCCCTGAAGGAACAGCACCCGGAAACCCCGGTGGTGTTCATCTCCAAGGACATCAACCTGCGCATCAAGGCCGCCATCGCCGGCATCGATTCGGAGGATTACGAAAACGACCGCGCGCTGGACGATTTCAGCCTGCTCTATACCGGTGCCACCGCACTGCCGGAAGACTTCTGGAAGAAACACAGCGACAACCTGCGCAGCTGGAGTGACAAGGGCCGCACCAGCTACGAGATCCTCGCCGCCGACGACGAGGACTGGCACCCGAACCAGTACGCCTACCTGCCCGGCGATGACGAAGTCGAGCTGAAGGTCGCCAAGGTGGAGAGCGATGGCCGCGTCACCCTGTCGCTGGTCAATGACTTCCGCCACGGCTCGCACTCGGTGTGGGGCATCACCGCGCGCAACCGCGAGCAGAACTTCGCGCTCAACGCGCTGATGGACCCGGAAATCGACTTCGTCACCCTGCTCGGCACCGCCGGCACCGGCAAGACCCTGCTGGCGCTGGCCGCCGGCCTGGCACAGACCATGGACACCCAGCGCTACCGCGAGATCATCATGACCCGCGCCACGGTCAGCGTCGGCGAGGACATCGGCTTCCTGCCCGGCACCGAGGAAGAAAAGATGACGCCATGGATGGGCGCGCTCACCGACAACCTGGAAGTGCTCACCCACAACCAGGAGGGCGGCGCCTGGGGCCGTGCGGCCACCAACGACCTGTTGGCCAGCCGTATCAAGATCCGCTCGCTGAACTTCATGCGTGGACGCACCTTCCTGTCGCGCTACCTGATCCTGGACGAGGCGCAGAACCTCACCCCCAAGCAGATGAAGACCCTGATCACCCGCGCCGGCCCCGGCACCAAGATCGTCTGCCTGGGCAACGTCGAGCAGATCGACACGCCCTACCTCACCGAGACCACCTCCGGCCTCACCTATGCGGTGGACCGATTCAAGAATTGGCCGCACAGTGCACATATCACGTTGCGCCGGGGCGAACGCTCGCGCCTGGCCGATTACGCCTCGGAGGTTTTGTGAAACAGCTGCACACCCTGTCCCTGTTGGCCACGGCATGTCTTGCCGTGGCCGCCTGCACCCCGTCAAACACGCGCCCGGGCAGCAGCGTGCCAACGGCCGTCAAGGCAGGGCAATCCTGGGTGGTCACCCGCCCGGTCGTCGCCGCGCAGGTGCTGGACACCTGCTCGCGCGACAGCCCCGCCAAGCATGCCGGTGAAGTCACCGGCTACTGGGCGCCCAGCCGCGCCGATATCGACGCACTGGAAAGCCGGCTGGCGCAGCTGCAGCCGAGCATCGCCGAACCCGGCCAGTCCGGCCGTCAGTACGTGGGCTTTGAAAGCAACGGCAAGCGCCTGGTCTACATCAACGCCTTCAGCCTGCCCGACCACAGCAAGATCGATCCCGCGCGCGAGGCCATCCGCGTCTGTGATGGTGGCGCACAGTTCTGGGGCGCAGTGTATGACCCGCAGGACGGCAGCTTCTCCAGCATCGAACGCAACGGCACGCTGTAGGTAAAGGCACCGCCACATGGGCATCCGCCTCCCCACCTGGGTATGGGTTGGTGCGGTCGCACTGTCGTGTGTGGCCGGCATGGTCAACGTGGTTGGCTTCCTGGGGTTTGAACACCAGGCCGTCAGCCACCTGACCGGCAGCACCAGCCAGCTGGGCATCGCCCTGGCCGAACGTGACTGGCGCTCGGTCGGGCACCTGTGGGGCTTGCTGATCGCTTTTTCGCTGGGTGCCATGCTCAGCGGCCTGATCATCCAGGGCGAAAGCCTGCAGTTGGGACGCCGCTACGGTGCCGCACTGGCATTGGAATCGGCCCTGCTGCTCGTTGCCATCCCACTGTTCAAGCAGCAACAGGTGTGGGGCGCACTGGCTGCGGCCATGGCCTGTGGCCTGCAGAACGCCCTGGCCACCACCTTCAGTGGCGCGGTGGTGCGCACCACCCACCTCAGCGGCATGTTCACCGATCTGGGCATCGGCCTTGGCCATCTGCTGCGCGGCCTGCCATTGCAACTGCGGCGACTGACACTGAGCGGCCTGATCATCAGCGGCTTCCTTGCCGGCGGCGTCATTGGCGCCTGGTTGTTCCTGCGCTGGCAATACGACGCATTGCTGGCACCGGCACTGCTCACCGGCGTCAGCGGGCTGGGCTACGTGCTGTACCGGCAATGGGTGTTGCTGCGGCAGCGCTGAGGCAAGCGCCGGGCAAACATTGCACAATCCCGGCATGAGCCCTTCTACCCCCGTTTCCGCGCTGACCATCGCCGGCTCCGACTCCGGCGGTGGCGCCGGCATCCAGGCCGACCTCAAGGCCTTCGCCGCACATCGCGTGCATGGCCTGTCCGCCATCGCCGCCCTCACCGCCCAACACACGCGTGGCGTCACCGCCGTGCACGTCCCACCGCTGGATTTCCTGCAGGCACAGATCGATGCCTGCTTCGAGGACTTCGACATCCATGCGGTGAAGCTGGGCATGCTGGCCAATGCCGAGGTGATCCACCTGGTGGCCGATGCACTGGAGCGCCACCGGCCGCCACACATCGTGCTGGACCCGGTGATGATCGCCACCAGCGGCGCCAAGCTGCTGCAGGACAGCGCCCTGCAGGCACTGCGCCAACGCCTGCTGCCAATGGCCACCCTGCTCACCCCCAATACACCCGAGGCCGAGCTGTTGCTCGGCCGGCGCATCCAGAGCGCGGAGGACGCAGAGGATGCAGCCACCGCCCTGCTGGAGCTGGGTGCCAGCGCAGTGCTGCTGAAGGGCGGCCACCTGCAGGAAGGCAAGCGCGTGGTCGACCGCTATTTCGATGGCGTTGCCCGCGAGGAATTCAGCCATGTGCGCCTGCCCATCGATGCCCATGGCACCGGCTGCACCCTGGCCTCGGCCATCGCCGCACAGCTTTGCCGCGGACTGAGCATGGCCAATGCCTGCGAAGCCGCCATCGACTATGTTGCGCGCGGACTGAGTGGCGGCTACTTCCCCGGCCGCAGCGACGTCATGGTGCTTGACCATTTCGGCGCAGCACCGACGGCATGAGCAGCGCAGGAACCGCACCACACATCGAACAGTTGTCCGTCGAAAGCAGCGACGGCCATCGCTTCGAACTGCTTGCCTGCCTGCCAGAGCAGGCAACGGCCAACCTGCTCTGGCTGCCGGCGCTGGGCGTGGCTGCACGCCACTACCTGCCCTTCGCACAGGCACTGGCTGGCAAAGGCGTTGCCGTGTTCGTGCATGAGTGGCGCGGCAACGGCAGCAGCAGCCTGCGCCCCGACCGCGCGCACGACTGGGGTTACCAGGCCCTGCTGCAACAGGACCTGCCCGCAGCGGAGGCCGCAGTGCAGGCCCGGCTACCGACACTGCCCTTGCGCCTGGGCGGGCACAGCCTTGGCGGACAACTCAGTTGCTGCTACGCAGGCATGCGCGCGCTGCCATTGGACGCACTGTGGCTGGTCGCCAGCGGTACCCCGTGGTGGCGCAGCTTCCCGGGGCCACGGGGCTGGCTGCTGCCGCTGGCCTACCGCTTCCTGCCGTGGCTGGCGCAGCGCAACGGCAGTCTGCCCGGCCGCCGCGTCGGCTTCGGCGGCACCGAAGCACGCAGCCTGATCCGCGACTGGGCCGGCGTGGGCCTGAGCAACCACTACGCAGCCGCGGGACTGCCCGTCGATCTTGAGGCCGGCATGCGCTGCATCAGCGCCCCAACGCGGGCGATCGTGTTCGACAGTGATTGGCTGGCACCGGTCAGTTCCATGCGCGCGCTGCTGGCAAAGCTGAGCGCCTCGCCCAGCAGCCTGCAGGTGCTGTCCTCCGCACAACTGGGCGTGCGTGCCGATCATTTCCAATGGATGAAATCACCGCAATCGGTGGCCGATGCGTTGTTTCATCACAATGATTAAGAATTTTTCACAAAACCGTTGACGCAAACGCCGCATATCCGCATAATCTCGCTCCTGGCAACGACGCGCTCGTAGCTCAGTTGGATAGAGTACCTGGCTACGAACCAGGTGGTCGGGAGTTCGAATCTCTCCGAGCGCACCATGTCAGAACGCAGATTCAATCTGCACCGCTTCAAACTACAACAGCAATGTTGAGCGCTCGTAGCTCAGTTGGATAGAGTACCTGGCTACGAACCAGGTGGTCGGGAGTTCGAATCTCTCCGAGCGCACCAATACCAAAAACAGCAGGCCTTGCCTGCTGTTTTTTTATGCGCGCTTTTTGATGGCACATCAGCCAAGCAGGTAGTGCCGAGCCATGCTCGGCAGAGGCCTTCCTGGGAAAGCTCCAGCCGAGCATGGCTCGGCTCTACAGTGGCCTGGCGCCAGCGCGCCCTACAAGCCCCTTAGCGATGCATCCCGTAGTGCCGAGCCATGCTCGGCAGCGGCCTTGCCGGTAAAGCTCCAGCCGAGCATGGCTCGGCTCTACAGTGGGCACCGCATTACCTGGCGCCAGCGCGCCCTACAAGCCCCTCAGCGATGCATCCCGTAGTGCCGAGCCATGCTCGGCAGAAGCCTTACCGGGAAAGCTCCAGCCGAGCATGGCCCGGCTCTACAGTGGCACCGCAATCCCCGGCACCAGCGCGCCCTACAAGCCCCTCAGCGATGCACCAGGTAGTGCCATGCTCGGCAGAGGCCCTCCCGGGAAAGCTCCAAGCCGCGCACGACCCGACTCCACGACACAGCTTTTCGGCAATGCTCCGGAACGGCACCCTGAAGCACCATCGTTGCGCACACATCGGCCACAACACCCTGGCGCAACAGCCCTCAAAACAGAAACGCGAAGAGACTGCGGAATGAAAAACCTGCAGGCACAAAAAAGCCCCTGATCAGGGGCTTTTTTGAAACTGGCGGAGTGAGAGGGATTCGAACCCTCGATAGAGCTTTTGACCCTATACTCCCTTAGCAGGGGAGCCCCTTCGGCCTCTCGGGCATCACTCCGTTTTTCTTGCCCCGCTGCGTGTATTCCGAAGCGGGGCGCGAAGAATAACGTTAAACGAGGTGAAAGGTAAACCCTTATTCGGAAGTTTCTTCACTTCCCGATGCAGCGGGCTCATCACCACGCTGGATACGCTGGAAAATCTCCTCGCGATGTACTGCAACATCCTTCGGAGCGGTGATACCGATACGTACCTGGTTGCCCTTGACGCCAAGCACAGTCACGCTGACCGAGTCGCCGATCATCAAGGTTTCGCCTACACGGCGAGTCAGGATCAACATTGTGAAAATCTCCATGGAACCGGTGGATTTCCCACCGGCATTGGCGCGCTTAGAGCTATGCGCCCCACGACAAAGGGGAAAGACTCCCCATGGTAACGGCAGGGCGCAAACAGCTTCAAGGTATTAGGCTTGATGCATTCAGGCCAGATGCGGCTTGACCCAATCCACCACCCCATCGAGGGCTGCCACCAGCTGCGGACCGTCATCACCGCCGCCCTGGGCCATGTCCGGGCGCCCGCCGCCCTTGCCGCCCACCTGCTTGGCGACGTGGGACAGCAGCTCACCGGCCTTGACCTTGCCCAGCGCCGAACCACTGACGCCAGCCACCAGAGCCGCCTTGCCTTCCTGGGTACCTGCCAGCAGGATCACCGCGTCACCCAGCTGCTGCTTCAGGCGATCCATGGCATCACGCAGGGCCTTGGCGTCAAAACCTTCCAGACGGGCTGCCAGCACCTTCACGCCGCCAACCTCGACCGCCGCAGCGCCCAGATCCGCGGTAGCACCCGAGGCGACCTTGGCCTTGAGTGCCTCCAGTTCGCGCTCCAGCTTCTTCTGCCGCTCGCCCAGCTGACGGATCTTGTCGACCACATCACCTGCACTGCCGCCCAGCAGCTGCGCGGCCTCGTGCAGACGGGCCTCCTCGGCCGACACGTAATCCAGCGCGCCCTGCCCGGTCACCGCCTCGATACGACGTACACCTGAGGACACACCACCTTCGGAAGTGATCTTGAACAGACCGATATCGCCGGTGCGTGAAACGTGGGTGCCACCGCACAGCTCGGTGGAGTACTCGCCCATTTTCAGCACGCGCACGTTCTCGCCGTACTTCTCGCCGAACAGCGCCATCGCACCGAAATCCAGCGCTTCCTGCATGCCCATGTTGTGCACTTCGGCCGCATTGTTGGCACGCACCTGCTCGTTGACCTTGCGCTCGATGATCGCCAGCTCTTCGGCAGTGATCGGCTGGAAGTGCGAGAAGTCGAAGCGCAGGCGGTCCGGCGCCACCAGCGAGCCCTTCTGCTGCACATGGGTGCCCAGCACTTCGCGCAGGGCGGCGTGCAGCAGGTGGGTCGCCGAGTGGTTGAGGATGGTGGCGCCACGGCGCGCACCGTCCACGGTACCGGCCAGCACATCACCCAGCTTGATGGTGCCCTGCTCCAGCGTGCCGACGTGGCCATGGAACTGGCCTGCGAACTTCTGCGTATCGGTCACGGCCAGCTTCACACCAGCGGCCGACAGCATGCCGGTATCGCCGACCTGGCCGCCGGATTCGGCGTAGAACGGGGTCTGCGCGGTGAACACGATCACCTCGTCACCGGCCTGCACAGCGTCCACCGGACGGCCACCCTTGATCAGCGCAACGACCTTCTGGCCTTCGGCCTGCAGGGCGTCATAGCCCAGGAAAACCGTGGGCGACAAGGTCGCCACCAGCTCGGCCGGCAGGGTCACGCCGCCACCGAACTTGCCGGCGGCACGCGCGGTCTCACGCTGGTGCTCCATCGAGGCCTCGAAGCCCTCCATATCCACGCGCATGCCACGCTCGCGGGCGATGTCGGCGGTCAGGTCAACCGGGAAACCATAGGTGTCGTACAGGCGGAACGCGTCCACGCCGGGAATGACGCCATCGCTGACCTTGGCCGCGACGTCGTCGAAAATCTTCATGCCAGCGTCCAGCGTCTCGGCAAAACGCTCTTCCTCCGCCTGCAGGGCGCGCACCACGGTGTCGGCCTGGGCCGGCAGCTCCGGGTAAGCATGGCCCATCTGCTCGATCAGGGTCGGCACCAGCTTGCTGAAGAACGGCTGGCGAACACCCAGCATCCAGCCGTGGCGCAGGGCGCGGCGGATGATGCGTCGCAGGACGTAGCCGCGGCCTTCGTTGGACGGCAACACGCCGTCGACGATCAGGAACGAGCAGGCGCGGATGTGATCGGCGATCACCCGAAGCGACTTGTTCTCCAGGTCGGCCATGCCGGTCAGCTCGCTGGCCTTGCGGATCAGCGCCTGGAACAGGTCGATTTCATAGTTGGTGTGCACGTGCTGCAGGATCGCCGCCAGGCGCTCCAGGCCCATGCCGGTATCCACGCACGGCGCCGGCAGCGGCTGCAGCGAACCATCGGGCTGGCGGTCGAACTGCATGAACACCAAGTTCCAGATTTCGATGAAACGGTCACCGTCCTCATCCGGCGAGCCCGGGGGGCCACCGGCGATATGGTCACCATGGTCGAAGAAGATCTCGGTGCAGGGACCGCAGGGGCCGGTATCGGCCATCTGCCAGAAGTTGTCCGAGGCGTAGGGCGCGCCCTTGTTGTCACCGATGCGCACGATGCGCTCTTCCGGGATGCCGACCATGTCGCGCCACAGCGCGAAGGCCTCGTCGTCGGTGTGGTACACGGTGACCAGCAGGCGCTCGGCCGGCAGCTTCCAGACCTGGGTCAGCAGCTCCCAGGCCCAGGCAATGGCGTCCTTCTTGAAGTAGTCGCCAAAGGACCAGTTGCCCAGCATTTCAAAGAACGTGTGGTGGCGGGCGGTATAGCCCACCGAGTCCAGGTCGTTGTGCTTGCCGCCTGCACGCAGGCAGCGCTGGACGTCGGCAGCGCGCACGTAGCTGCGCTTTTCCGCACCCAGGAACACATCCTTGAACTGGACCATGCCGGAATTGGTGAACAACAGGGTCGGGTCGTTGCCCGGCACCAGCGGCGCCGACGGCACGATGGTGTGGCCCTTGCCCTTGAAGAACTCAAGGAAATCGCTGCGGATCTGGGAGGTTGTGAATTTGACAGGTGTATTCATGGGGACTGGCAATAAGCTGGCGAGCGGGTCCCGATCGCCCAGCGGGCGCGGGAATTCGGGACTACCGAAACCCTGAAAGGGTATCAGGCCCGGCCCGCTCAGTCCTCTGGATCGTAACGGGTGGCTTGGCGGATGCAGCTGCCATCAAAGCCACGGCGGGCCAGCAGATCCGCGGCCTTGCGCCGCTGTGCCAGCTCCTGCGGGCCGTTTTCGCCAAAACGACGGCACACCAGGTCCCGGGCGTTGTCCAGCCAGTCACCCTCGAAGGTCGCCATGGCCGCCTCGATCTGGCCGCTGTCCAGCCCATGCGTGCCCAGCTCCGCGCGGATGTGCAGCGGCCCATAGCCGGTATTGGCACGATTGCGCACCAGGGTCTCAGCGAAACGTTCGTCGTCCTGCCAGCCATCCTGCGCCAGCCGGGATATGGCCGCATCCACCTCGTCCGGGTCCAGACCACGGCTTTTCAGCTTGCGGCCCAGCTCCTTGCGCGAGTGCTCGCGCCTGACCAACAACCCCAGCGCCCGCTGCAAGGGCGTCTGTTCCCGTCGGCGCTTGCCCGCCTTGGGCGGCGTATCTTCAAAATCATTCATGGCATCAATGGCCAGCCGAAGCAGCGCCGTCCATGGCGATCAACCTCCTGGATAAAATGCCGCGGGGACGGGCAACGTCACTGACGATGCGCCGCCCGCCCCCACGGGAAACTCATTCCTCGTCGCCGTCGTCGTCGCCTTCCTCACGCGCCGCCTCGCTGGGCTGGAACTTCTCGCGCAGCTCGCCTTCCAGCTTTGCCGCCAGCTGCGGGTTGTCACGCAGGTAACCACGGGCATTGTCCTTGCCCTGGCCGATACGCTCGTCACCGTAGCTGTACCAGGCGCCAGCCTTCTCGACCAGCTTGGCCTCCACACCCATGTCGATCAGCTCACCCTCACGGCTGATGCCTTCGCCGTACAGGATCTCGGTGATCACCTGCTTGAACGGCGGCGCCAGCTTGTTCTTCACGACCTTGATCTTGGTCTGGTTACCAATGATCTCGTCGCCCTTCTTGATCGCGCCGATACGACGGATATCCAGACGCACCGAGGCGTAGAACTTCAAGGCATTGCCGCCGGTGGTCACTTCCGGGCTCTGGCCAGGCATCATCACGCCGATCTTCATGCGCAGCTGGTTGATGAAGATGACCAGGGTGTTGGAGCGCTTGATGTTGCCGGTGAGCTTGCGCAGGGCCTGACTCATCAGGCGGGCCTGCAGGCCCGGCAGCTGATCGCCCATTTCGCCTTCGATTTCCGCCTTGGGGGTCAGCGCGGCGACCGAGTCGACCACCAGGATGTCCACCGAGCCCGAACGCACCAGCATGTCGGCGATTTCCAGCGCCTGTTCACCGGTATCCGGCTGCGACAGCAGCAGGTCATCCACGTTGACGCCCAGCTTGGCCGCATAGATCGGATCCAGCGCGTGCTCGGCGTCGATGAAGGCGGCGGTGCCCCCCATTTTCTGACACTCGGCAATGGCCTGCAGGGTCAGCGTGGTCTTGCCCGAGGATTCCGGGCCGTAGATCTCAACGACGCGGCCCTTCGGCAGACCGCCAATACCCAGGGCGATATCCAGCATCAACGAACCGGTGGGGATCGCCTCGACAGGCTCGACCACACGGTCGCCCATGCGCATCACCGAACCCTTGCCGAACTGCTTCTCGATCTGGCTCAGTGCAGCGGACAGCGCGCGCTTCTTGTTCTCGTCCATCGGGTTCGTCCTCGTCGTTGATTTCGTAGATTTCGTCATGGGGTCCACTGTAGGGGAGTCGTATCGCAAAGGCTGAGACTGCAGGCGAGACGACAAAATTATTGGGCCGGCAAGGATACCGGCAGCAGCACATGCAACCACCTAACGTAAGGAAAACAGGTAGTTGCCGCTGCGATACTTCCCATCAGCGGTTGGGCCTGAGCAGGCCGCAGTACAGTCCCTCGATCGAAAAGTCCTGGTCCGGCAGCACTTCGATGGGGGCATAGTCAGGGTTGCGCGGCAGCAGGCGGATGCGGTCCTTGGCGATCTTCAGCAGCTTGACGGTAATCTCGTCATCGATGCGCGCCACCACGATCTGCCCGGAGCGGGCGTCGCGGGTGCGGTGCACCCCGATCAGGTCACCGTTGAAGATGCCCTCGTCGATCATCGAGTCGCCCTGCACCTTGAGCAGGTAATCCGGGGCCGGCGAGAAGAACACCTTGTCCAGCACCACATAGTCGTCCGAACCGATATCCGCGCCGATCGGCAGCCCCGCTGCCACCCGCCCCAGAATCGGCAGACGCAGCACGTCGTCGTTGGCGGCAGCGCCCTGCACGGCGGCCGGGCCTGCAGCGCCCTCGCCCTCCGGCCTTACCAGACGGATGCCACGGGCACGGCCCGGGACACGCTCGATGGCGCCGGCGGCCTCCAGTGCGTCCAGGTGGTACTGCGCCGAACGCACGCCCTTGAAGCCGAACGCGCGGGCGATCTCCGTCTGTGACGGCGGCATGCCCTCGGCCTCGATGCGCTCGGCGATCAGGTCGAGGATGGCTTGCTGGGTATCGGTCAGGTTCATGGTTAGTAGTATTACTACTAACATCCATCAGCGCAAGCCCCGCCCTTCAGCCCGATCCGCCTTTCCAGATCCCGCCCTGGCAGGTTTGGCCGTCATCCGCGGGGACGGCCCCGCGGCCTTCAGTGATGGCGGCCGCTGCGCCAGATCGAGAACAGTATCCAGATGCCGCACAACCCCGCGCCCAGGAAGCCCGCCAGCCCCAAGGCCAGCAGCCAGCGGCTGGAGAGGCCGCCAACGCTGTGCATCACGATCGATGAACCGATGATCAGCGCTGCGGTGATCACCCCCACCACCAGCCGATTGGCCGCGCGGTTGACCTGGTCGCCAAAGCCCTGCAACGCCGCGGTTTCGACTTTCAGCTTCAACTGTCCGCGACGGGCGGCCTTGACCAACCCGCGCAGGTCCCGGGGCAGCTCGGCGGCAAAATCCAGCAGCCCCAGCAAGCTGCGCCGGCCGCGCTTGAGCAGCGCGCGCGGTGCATAACGCTGCAACACCACCCGCTCCAGGAAGGGGCGCGCTGCACTGGCCATGTCGAAATCCGGATCCAGTTGCCGGCCCATGCCTTCCAGGGTCAGGAAGGCCTTGATCATCAGCGCCAGATCAGCCGGCAGGGTCAGGCTGTAGCTGCGCAGCAACTGGGTGATGTCACCCAGCATCAGGCCAATGCGCAGGTCCTTGAGCGGGACGCCGCGGTACTGATCGACAAACTGGCTGATGTCCTGCTGCAGCCGCGCCTCGTCCACCTCCACCGCGCCGGCCCAGTCCAGCAGCACGTCCGCCACGGCCTGTGGTTCCTGTTCCACCAGCCCATGCAGCAGCTGTGCGACCTGGAAGCGGCGCGGTTCGGACAGCGCCCCCACCATGCCGAAATCGATCACGCCAATGCGGCCATCGCGCATGTAGAAAATATTGCCGGGATGCGGATCGGCGTGGAAACAACCGTCTTCCAGCACCATCTTCAGCACGATGTCCGCCCCGCGCCTGGCCAGCGCCGCGCGGTCCAGGCCAGCGGCATCCACCGCCTCCAGCTTGCGCCCAGGGATGCCGTCCACGAAGTCCTGCACGTTGAGGCTTTCGCAGGTCCATTGCCAATGCACGGCGGGGATCAGGATGTCGTCACGCCCCTCGAAATTGCGCGCGATGCGCTCGGCATTGCGGCATTCGGCGGCGAAGTCCATCTCGCTGCGCAGCGACACCGTGAACTGCTGCACCACCTCGGCGGGGCGGTAACGACGCAGGTCGGGCAGGCGTGCCTCGACAATCTCGGCCAAGCGCGCCAGCAGGCGCAGATCGGCCTCCACCACGTCGCGGATACCCGGCCTGCGGATCTTCAGTACGACCTCACGGCCATCAAGCAGACGCGCCCGGTGCGCCTGCGCCAACGACGCCGCTGCCATCGGCGTCTCGTCCAGAAAGGCAAAGACCTCGACCGGTGATGCCCCCAGGTCAGCCTCCAGCTGCGCACGGATGGCCGCATAGGGCAATGCGGGCACAGCGTTCTGCAGCTCGGACAGTTCAGTAATCCACTCCGACGGCAGCAGGTCCACGCGCGTGGCCAGCACCTGCCCGAACTTGACGAAGGTCGGCCCCAGCTCCTGCATGGCGCTGCGCACCCGCACCGGCGCGGTCATGCGCAACATCTGTTGGCTGTCGTTCCAGCGCAGCAGGCGGCCGGCGCGCTCCAGCACATTGGCAAGGCCGGTGCGCCGCACCACGTCGCCAAAGCCATAACGGATCAGGACTGCGGCAATTTCCTGCAGTCGACCCAGATCACGGACGGTGCCCAGCGTTTCCCACATTGCAGACCTACCCCGGTTGGTACCCGGCCCAGCATGTCACAGTTGGTCGTTGATGCCCTGCAGGGCAGCAGCCACGGTCTGCCGCCGGATCGCATCCCGATCGCCATCGAACTGGAACAGCTCGGCTCGCGCATAGCCACCGCGTCGCTTCCAGCCTATCCAGACGCTGCCCACCGGCTTGTCGGGGCTGCCACCGCCCGGGCCGGCGATGCCGGTCACCGCCACGGCAATACCGGCACCGGAATTGACCAGCGCCCCGGCCACCATTTCCAGCACGGTTTCGCGGCTTACTGCGCCGTACTGCTCCAAGGTCTGCGCGTGCACGCCGAGCAGGCGCTGCTTTGCTTCATAGCTGTAGACCACCATGCCGCAGTCGAAGAACGCCGACGAGCCGGCGATATCGGTCATGCACTTGGCAATCCAGCCGCCACTGCAGCTCTCCGCGGTTACCAGTTGCAGCGAGGCTTGCCGCAGGCGTTCGCCGAGCGCGGTGGCCAGTGCATTGAGATCGGTGTCGGAGGGATTGGACATTGCGGCACGGTTGGCTGGGCGGAGAACCCTTGATGTTTTACCGCATACAGAGCCTGCGTGTCAGGGTAAGGGTGCCAGCCAAGGCCCGGTGTTGACCGCAGCGCGCCCAAGCCAGGGCTCCCCCGCCCCGGATGCCACAGCCACCAGCGGTTTCAGCCACACCGGCGGCGCGGCTTGCGCGACGTCCGCAAACAACCGCCCCAGGACACCCACCAAACAAAGAACAGCCGACACAAGGCCGGCTGTTTTTCACCCTGCAAGGGGGCGGTGAACCGCCCGGATCACCACTCGGGCGGCTTCTCCGGCAGCAATGGGCGTATCACCGCGCCATCCGCGCTGGCGGCCAGCTTTTCGGCCTCGGCGATGGGAATATCCACCTCGATCAGCCAGCCGTCCTCATCGGCCTGCTCACTGCGGATCACGTCCAACTGGTGCAGGCGTGAACGCAGGCGGCCAGCACTGGGCGGCAGGCGCACGCTGCCAGTGACGTGCTGCAGGCCCAGCCGCTTGCCCAGCACCGCTTGCAGCAACTCCAGGCCGCGCCCGTCGCGGGCAGAGATCCAGACGCGCTCGCGGCGCGCCTCGTCCGGCACACCGTCCTGCGCGTCGTGCCGTACTTCCGCGCCGTCAATGCGATCGATCTTGTTGAACACCAACAACTGCGGCAGATCGCCCGCACCCACGGCCTGCAACACTTCGTCCACCTGTGCGATGCGCTCTTCGCGCAACGGGTCGGCGGCATCCACCAGATGCAGCAGGAAGTCGGCCTCCCGCGCTTCGGACAAGGTCGAGCGGAAGGCCGCCACCAGTTCGTGCGGCAGGTCACGCACGAAACCGACGGTGTCGGCCAGCATGGCGTTGCCACCTGGCAGGGTGATACGCCGCACGGTCGGGTCCAGCGTTGCAAACAACTGGTCCGCTGCGTAGGCACCGGCACCGGTCAAGGCGTTGAAAAGCGTCGATTTGCCGGCATTGGTGTAGCCCACCAGGGCAATGCGCGGCATTTCGCTGCGCACGCGCGCGCGGCGCATCTGGGTGCGCTGCACTTCCACCTTCTCCAGCCGCTTCTGCAGCTGCTCCACACGCTTCTGCAGCAACCGGCGGTCGGTTTCCAACTGGGTTTCACCCGGCCCGCGCAGGCCGATGGAACCACCGCGCTGACGCTCAAGGTGGGTCCAACCGCGCACCAGGCGGGTAGCCAGATGGCGCAACTGGGCCAGCTCGACCTGCAGCTTGCCTTCGTGGCTATGCGCGCGTTGCGCGAAGATGTCCAGGATCAGCCCGGTACGGTCAATCACCCGCCGTTCCAGGTAGCGCTCCAGGTTGCGCTCCTGCACCGGGCTCAGCGCATGGTTGACCAGTACCAGGTCGGCACCCGTGGCCTCGGCTGCCGCCTTCACTTCTTCCAGCTTGCCGCTGCCGATCAGCGTGGACGGATTGGGCCGGTCCATGCGCGCGGTGATGGTCGCCGCGATGCTGGCGCCAGCCGAGCGCGCCAGGTCGGAGAATTCCTCCAGCACATCCTCTTCCAGCCGCCCTGCATGCGGCTGGATCAACAGCGCATGCTCGCCCTTTTTCGAGCGGTCAAACATGCGCCGCTACCTGCTTATTCGCTGTCGTTTTCGTCATCGCCTGCCTGGCTTCCGTCACCCGATTGCACGTAACCGCCGCCCGGCCCCACACGCACGTTGCGCGCCGGCACCACGGTGGAAATGGCGTGCTTGTAGACCATCTGGCTGACGGTATTGCGCAGCAGCACCACGAACTGGTCAAACGACTCGATCGTGCCCTGCAACTTGATTCCATTGACCAGGTAGACCGAAACCGGCACGCGCTCGCGACGCAGCGCGTTCAGAAACGGATCCTGCAAAGACTGCCCCTTGGACATCATCTACTCCTCTGTTCTTGTTCTTATGGGCCGGTACTGGCATCCCCCGCCAGCCCGGAACCCCGATGTTACACCGCCACGGGGCTTCCTACCTTTGCAGAAACAGCGATACCGCGTCCTGCAGGCGTCCCATTTCGCTGGCAGGGTCGAACCAGCGGGCATCCAGTTCACCGCGCAGCCAGGTCAACTGGCGTTTGGCCAGCTGGCGCGTGGCAAACACGCCCTTGTCGCGGAACTCGGCCTGGCTGCCCTGCCCGTCCAGGAACTGCCAGGCCTGGCGGTAACCCACCGCACGTATCGCCGGCAGATCCAGCGGCGCGGCCACCGCCGCCATCTCGGGGAGGGCGCGCAACCCGCGCACTTCGTCAAGGAAACCGTTCTCCAGCATCAGATCGAAACGGTGCTCGATGCGCTGGTGCAGCACCGCGCGCTCGGCCGGTGCCAGGATCACCTTCAGCACCCGCAGCGGCAACCGTGCGGTGCCCGGCTGCGCCTGCCAATAGCTGATCGGCCTGCCCGTGAGCCGATAGACCTCCAGCGCCCGCTGGATACGCTGCGGGTCGGTGGCATGGATGCGCGCCGCCGCCAGCGGGTCAACGTCGGCCAGTTGCGCATGCAGCGCTGCCCAGCCCAGGGTAGCTGCTTCAGCGCTGATCTGCGCACGCAGCCACGGGTCGGCCTCGGGCATCGCGGACAAACCCTGCAGCAACGCGCGGAAGTACAGCCCGGTGCCCCCCGCCAGGATCGGCAGCCCGCCGCGGGCGACGATACCCTGCACCGCCGCCGTCGCATCGGCAGCAAACTCCGCAGCCGAATAGGTCTGCCAGGGATCGCGCAGGTCCAGCAGATGGTGCGGCACGCCGTCCTGTTCAACCGCATCGGGCTTGGCAGCGCCAATGTCCAGCCCGCGGTACACCAGCGCCGAATCGACGCTGACGATCTCGCCGCCATGGGCCTTGGCCAAGGCGATCGCCGCGGCGGTCTTGCCCGACGCGGTAGGGCCCATCAGGGCGATGGCCAGCGGCCGCTGGTCGCTGCCCATCAGCCCTCGTCCGGCCAGCGCAGCTGTGGCGCTGCCGTGTTGGCGCGCGGCGCGGGCACCGCTGCGAGCGCAGCCTGCACCTTCAACGCATCCACGGTGGCCGCCACATCATGCACCCGCACGATCCCTGCGCCACGCTGCGCCGCCAGCAGATGCGCAGCCACCGAACCTGCCACACGCTCGCCGGCGTCAGCACGGCCGGTGACCTCGCCGATGCAGCGTTTGCGAGAGAAACCCGCCAACAGCGGCACGCCCAGGCTCAGCAGGCGCTCCTGCGCCGCCAACAGTGCGAAGTTCTGCGGGGTGTCCTTGTTGAAACCGTAGCCCGGATCCACCACCAGCCGCTTGCGCGCGATACCGGCCATCTCAGCCGCGAACAATCGCTCAGTGAGAAAGCGCTGCACCTCGCCGGCGATATCGTCATAGGCATGAGTCACACCGGCGTCATAGGGGCCGCCAACCGCATGCATCAGCACCACCGCTGCCGAGGACGCCGCCACTACTTCCAACGCACCGGGTTGGCGCAACGCCTGCACGTCGTTGACCATGCCAGCACCGGCGGCCAAAGCCGCCTGCATCACCTCCGGCTTGAACGTATCCACGCTCAGCGGCACCGCCACACGCTCAGCCAGGGCCTCGATCACCGGCACCACCCGATCGATCTCCTCCTGCACCGACACGGGCGCGGCACCGGGGCGGGTGGATTCACCGCCGATGTCGAGCAGGTCGGCGCCCTGTTCGACCAAGGCCAGAGCGTGGGCGATGGCCGCCCCGGAGCTGGCGTGCTTACCGCCATCAGAGAACGAATCAGGCGTGACATTGACGATGCCCATCACCTGTACCCGATCCAGCCGCAGCAAGCGACCTGCACAGTCCAGCGCGGGAGCAATATCGAACATGGGGTCTTCCGGTACCAATGATGGCGGGTAGTTTAAGCCGCCACCGTAGTGTTCAAGAATTACTGCCCTGAGCAGCAGAACAGGTCAATCAGCGCCCCTTGCGTGCGCGGATCCGGTTACCGATCAGGCTCAGCACGATTCCCAGCATCACGCCAATGAAGATACCCGCCAGGAAATTGTCGGTCTTCAGCCCGAACGACACACCGGCAACGGTGGCGATGACCATCTCGGGGACGTTCAACGGCGGCGGCTTGGGTTCGTTCATATCATCACCGAGGGTTACTGGAAGTCATGGTTGTCGCCCAGCCAGTGGCGGGCGCAAAAAAGAAAACGGGCCGGATGACCGGCCCGTTTCATGCTTGCTGTCGCAGACGGCCGACTCAGTGCTGGCCAGCAGGATCAGTGATCGGCGCAACCGGGCGCTGGTCATCGCCGCCCTTGCCATCATTACCGCCGCTGCTCGGCGGGGTCTTGGCAACCCAGCCTGCCGGCGGCGACGGCTCACGGCCCTCCATCAGCGCCTTGACCTGCTCGGCGTCGATGGTTTCCCACTCCAGCAGGGCAGCGGTCATGGCCTCGACCACGTCGCGCTTCTCTTCCAGGATCTTGTAGGCCACGGCGTACTGCTCGTCCAGGATACGACGGATCTCCGCGTCCACCTTCTGCTGGGTGGCCTCGGAAATGGTCTTGCTGTGCATGCCATAGCCCGCCTCTTCATCGGCGTAGACCATGGTGCCCATCACGTCGGACATGCCGTACTTGGTGACCATGCCGCGGGCCAGCTTGGTGGCGCGCTCGAAGTCGTTGGAGGCACCGGTCGACATCTCGCCGACAAAGATCTCCTCGGCGATACGGCCACCGAACAGGATCGCCAGTTCTTCCAGCATGCGGTCGCGGTACTTGCTGATGTGGTCGTGCTCCGGCAACTGCCAGGTCACGCCCAGCGCCCAGCCACGCGGCATGATGGTGACTTTGTGCACCGGGTCGGCCTTGGGCAGCGACATGGCGACAACGGCGTGGCCGGACTCGTGGTAAGCGGTGTTGCGACGCTCATCCTCGCGCATGACCATGCTGCGACGTTCCGGACCCATGTAGATCTTGTCCTTGGCGTCCTCGAAGTCCTTCATGTCGACTTCCTGCTTGTTGCGACGAGCCGCAAACAGGGCGCCTTCATTGATCAGGTTGGCCAGGTCGGCACCGGAGAAACCCGGGGTACCGCGTGCCAGCACTTCCGGACGCACGTCATCGGCGGCCGGCACCTTGCGCAGGTGTACGCGCAGGATCTGCTCGCGGCCCTTGATGTCGGGCAGGCCAACCATGACCTGGCGGTCGAAGCGGCCCGGACGCAGCAGCGCCTTGTCCAGCACGTCCGGACGGTTGGTGGCGGCGATCACGATCACGCCCTCACCACCCTCGAAGCCGTCCATCTCGACCAGCATCTGGTTCAGGGTCTGCTCGCGCTCATCGTGGCCACCGCCCATGCCCGAGCCGCGGTGACGGCCCACGGCATCGATTTCGTCGATGAAGATGATGCACGGCGCATGCTTCTTGGCCTGCTCGAACATGTCGCGCACACGGCTGGCACCGACGCCGACGAACATCTCGACGAAGTCCGAACCGGAGATGGCGAAGAACGGCACCTTGGCCTCGCCGGCAATGGCCTTGGCCAGCAGCGTCTTGCCGGTACCCGGCGGGCCCACCATCAGCACGCCACGCGGGATCTTGCCGCCCAGCTTGGTGAACTTGGTCGGGTCGCGCAGGAACTCCACCAGCTCGCCCACTTCTTCCTTGGCCTCGTCGCAACCGGCGACGTCGGCAAAGGTGACCTTGATCTGGTCCTCGCCCTGCAGCTTGGCGCGCGACTTGCCGAAGGACATCGCGCCCTTGGCACCGCCGCCACCGCCCTGCATCTGGCGCATCATGAAAATCCAGAAACCGATCAGCAGCAGCACCGGCAGGAACTGCAGCACCAGGCCCCAGAACCCTGGGCCGGTAGCCGGCTCCTGGCGCGCCACTTCAACGTTCTTGGAATACAGCTGGTCCAACAGCTTGGGGTCGGCCGGCGCGAACAGCTGGCCTTCCGAACCGTCCGAGCGCTTGAAGCGCAGGTGGTTGGTGGTCAGCGTGGTCTTGTCGGTGTACTCCACCGACTTGATCCGGCCGGAGTCCACTTCCTGCAGGAACTGGGTGTAGTTGCGTGCGTCACCAGCGGCCACCGCGCCACCGCGCGGGGCAAAGCTCTGGAACACCACCATCAGCACGACGGCGACAACCACCCATAGCAGGAGGTTCTTGGTCAGGTCGTTCATCCTCATCGGCTCCGATGTCCCTCTAATTTCTGACGCAGTTCGTATGGTTGAGCTTACTTGATCTGGCTGCGCTTGCCCTGCCCGAGGGCATAAACCTCAGGTGAACGCTTGCGTGAAGCGTCCGGCTTGCGAATGGCGACCTTGTCGTAACGACGGCGCAGTTCACGCACGTAGTCGTCAAAGCCGACGCCCTGGAACAACTTGATCAGGAACGCCCCGCCCGGCTTGAGGTGGTTGTCGGCAAAATCCATGGCCAACTCCGCCAGGTGCATCATCCGCGGCTGGTCCACCGCATCCATGCCACTCTTATTGGGGGCCATATCCGACAGTACAAGGTCCACCGGCTGATCGCCGAGCATGGCTTCGAACTGCGATAGGACGGTTTCTTCCCTGAAGTCGCCGTGAAGGAACTCCACCCCGGCCAGCGGTGGCATCTCCAGGATGTCCAGGGCCAGCACACGGCCGGTATCGCCCATCTGTCTCCGAACCTGCTGAGACCAACCGCCGGGCGCGGCACCCAGGTCCACCACCACCATGTGCGGCTTCAGCAGCCGGTCACGTTCCAGCAGTTCTTCCAGCTTATAAGCCGCGCGCGAGCGCATGCCTTCCTTCTGGGCCTTTTTCACAAAAGGATCGGAAAAGTGTTCTTTCAGCCAGCGTTGGCTGCTTTTGCTACGGGAAGGCATCGGCAATGGGGCTTACAGGGGTGGTCATGATACCCTGAACCCCCTTGATTACCTGTATTCCTGCATGTCCATCGTCCTTACCCCGGCCCAAAACCGATTTCTGCGCGGTGTCGCGCACGATCTGAAAGCACTGCTGCAGATCGGTGGCAAGGGGGTTACCCCGGCCTTCCTGGCCGAGCTGGACGAGGTGCTGGAACGCCACGAGCTGATCAAGGTGAAGATTGCCGCCGAAGATCGCGAGGCCCGCGACGCCATGATTGCCGAGCTGGTACAGGCCAGCGGCGGCGCGCTGGTGCAGCGCATCGGCCACGTCGCCGTGCTGTATCGCCCGGCCAAGGAAAAGCGCCAGATCGTGCTGCCCCGCGGCTGACCGCCGAGGAACCCATCATGCTGTTGAGCCGAGAACTGCCCGATTACACCTACTCCCTGCGTTCGGCCGATGGCCACCAGGCGCGGGTGAACGACCAGGTCCTCACCCGTAGCTTTGTGCTGGCCCCGAACCACCTGGTGGAGAACTGGCCGGTAGCTTCGGCAACCACGATGCGCGCCGACGACCTGGACGTGGCCCTGGACCAGGATCCGGAGCTGATCATCCTGGCCACCGGCGAGAGGCAGGTGTTCCCGGCTGCAGCGGTCATGGCCAGTTGCCTGACCCGGGGCATCGGCATCGAGGTGATGAACAACGCCTCGGCCGCCCGTACCTACAACGTGCTGGCCGGCGAGAACCGGCGCGTGGTCATGGCCTTCATCCTGGATGGCGCCGGCTGATCCCCGGCTCCATGAATGAAAAAACCCGGCAATGCCGGGTTTTTTCATTCATGGCCCCATCAACGCATGCGCAGTGGCTGGCCCTTGAGGCAGCACACCAACAGCAGCGCCAGTACCACTCCGCCATTGAAGGCCGCGAACGCCAACACCGAAGCCGCGGGCGGGAACAGGAAAAACCCAAGCACCAGCAGCAGCGCTACCACCGCGTACACCGCCCATCCTTGCCAGGCCAACGGCCAGCCCCAGCCAAACCCATCGGCCTTGGCCTCGAACCAGTATCTGCCCTTCTGCATCTCCCTTCCCCGGCTGTCGCCACCATCGCTCGGATGACCGCAGTGCAAGCAACAATGGCTGGATCACGCATCACCCCAGCCCAACCGGCTGCGCCGGGGCAGCAAAAAGGCCCTTTCGGGCCCTTTTGCAGACAACGCCAAACCCACCGCATTATTTCTTTGGCAGGTACAACAGCGGATCCACCGGTTTGCCGTTGTAGCGGATCTCGAAGTGCAGCATGTCGCGCGAAGTGCCGGTACGGCCCATTTCCGCGATCTGGTCCCCTGCCCTGACGTTCTGACCCTCGTTGACCAGGCGCTTGCGGTTGTGACCGTAGGCCGACAGCCACTGGTCGTTGTGCTTGATGATGATCAGTTCACCGTAGCCCACCAGGCCGGCACCGGAATAGACCACCACGCCCGGGCCTGCCGCGCGCACCGCCTGGCCACTGCTGCCGGCGATATCAATGCCCTGCTTGGTGGTTTCGCCAGCGACAAAGCGCCCAACCAAAGCCCCCTCGGCCGGCCAACGCCAACCAATGCCGCTGTTCACCGGCGTCGCCGTGGCGACTGGCGCATTGGTGCTCGGCGTGGTCGCGGTGCCGCCGCCTGACGACGGGCGGGTGGCCGCAGTGGAGCCCGCGCCCCCCGGATACAAGCGCAGCGACTGCCCGGGGTAGATCGTGTAGGGCTGGGACAGGCCATTCCATGCCGCCAGATCACCCGGGGTGATGTTGTGGATGCGGGCCAGGGCGTACAGGGTGTCACCACGGCGCACCACCGCTGTCTGGCCCGGCTTGGGCACGGAGGTGCGCGGCGTGGTGGAGGTGCCCGACGTGGCGGAACCGCCACCGGAGGGCTTGACCACCGTGGCCGTGCCACAGGCCGCCAATGCACCTACCAACAACACGCAGGCAGTTCTGCCCAACCCTTTGACCAGCACGTTTGCATTCATGCGAATTTCGCTCTCCAGACCAACCAAGCCACCAGGGCGACCACCAACGCGGTGGCGATCCAGCCCAACGGTTCTATCCAACGACGCAGCGCCTGCGCTGCGCGCGCGCCACCAAAACGGATCACCGCCGCCAGCACGAACACCCGCTTGCCACGACCCACCAGCATGCTGAGCAGATACTGCGGCAGCGGTACGCCAACGATACCCGAGGCCCATGTGAAGACCTTCATCGGGATGGGCATGAAACCGCCCAACACCAAGAAGGTGAACACCGCCCACGGCGATTCGGCCATCTTTGCCTGCAATGTGGCGATGCCCGCCTCGATCGCCGGCAGCATGCCCATCCACTCGAACACCGGCTTGAGCATCTCAAAGGCGTAATGGCCCAGTGCGTACCCCACCAGCGCGCCGGCCATGGAGCCGATCAGGCTGAGCGTGGCAAACCACCAGCCCTTGCGTGGTTGCGCCACGCACATCGGCATCAGCATCACCTCCGGCATCACCGGGAAGATGATGGCTTCGATGAAACTCAGTACCGTCAAGTAGGTGGGCGCCCGCTCATGGCTGGCCCAGACCATCGCGCGGTCGTACAACGGCCCGAAAATCTTCATTGCGCTGCAGTGTCCTTGTTAATCCAGCATGCCCGACAGCAGCGGCACGAAACTCACCGGTGCCAGCTCTTGCTGGACAATGGTGCCATCGGCCTGACGGGTAAGTTGCAACAGCACCTGTCCGCCCGCGCCCCCCACCGGCGCCACCAACCGCCCGCCAACAGCGAGCTGGTCGATCAGCGCATCCACCAGCGCCGGCGCGGCGGCTGTCACCACGATGGCGTCGTAGGGACCATGCTCGGGCCAACCGATGCGGCCGTCATCGTGCTTGGTGCGGATATTCATGCCCAACTGGCGGAAACGCTTGCGCGCCTGTCGCAGCAGATCGCCGATACGCTCGACGGTGAATACCTCCAGCCCCAGCGCGCCAAGGATCGCTGCCTGGTAGCCGGACCCTGTGCCTACTTCCAGCACTTTTTTTGGTGCTACCGCGAGCACCGCCTCGGTCATCCGCGCCACCACCCACGGCTGGGAGATGGTCTGGCCATGGCCGATCGGCAATGCGGTGTCTTCATATGCGCGCGAGGCCAGCGCCTCATCGATGAACAGATGACGCGGCACCACCCGCACGGCATTGAGCGTGGACTCGTCGGCAATGCCGGCCTCGCGCAAGCGCTCGACCAGGCGGTCACGCACACGCTGCGAGGTCATGCCGATGCCCACGGCTTCCGGTTGCAGGCGCAGGCGCGGGGTCATTGCCCCTTCCCCAACGACTCGGTCAGCCCACCCACCCAGCCGGCGACCTTTTCCAGCGCCGAATAGCGGGTCAGGTCCACCTGGATCGGGGTGATGGAGATATGCCCGGTGCGCACCGCATGAAAATCCGTACCCGGGCCGGCGTCCTGCTCGCTGCCGGCCGGGCCGATCCAGTACACGGTGTTGCCGCGCGGGTCGGTCGCCGGGATGCAGGCCTCGGCACGGTGCCGGTTGCCCAGACGGGTGACCTCGAAGCCGCGGATGTCTTCCCACGGCAGGTCAGGCACGTTGACGTTGAGGATGGTGTCGGCCGGCAGCGGGTCGGCCTTGAGCCGCGCCACGATCTGCACCGCCGCCATGGCCGCGGTGCGGAAGTTCCTGGCCTCGTGCTTGTGCGTTACCAGCGACACCGCCACCGACGGCAGGCCCAGGAAGCGGCCTTCCATCGCCGCCGATACGGTGCCCGAATAGATCACGTCATCACCGAGGTTGGCTGCATTGTTGATGCCCGACACCACGATGTCCGGTTCGTATTCCAGCATGCCGGTCAGTGCCAGATGCACGCAGTCGGTCGGCGTGCCTGCCACCGCACAGGTGTAGTGGTCGATGCGGCGCAGCCTTACCGGCTGGTCCAGTGTGAGCGAGTTGGAGGCACCAGAGCGATCACGGTCCGGCGCCACCACGGTGACTTCGTGCCCGGCGTTACGGAGCTCCTCGGCCAGCATCTTGATGCCGGGGGCATCCACACCATCGTCGTTTGATACAAGTACGCGCATTAAAGGCCTGGGTTACTGGATCAATCCGCGGCGTCCCCGTTTCCGTCGCCGCAATCGCCAATCCCCGTTCAGCACCGCTGACGGGAACCGACCTGAGCGGCCATGATACCGGAATGCGCAGCTGCACTTCCCCCTTCGCGGGGCTTGCCTGCGATCTGGCGCACGTTACGCTGTGCGCATGTCGTACCCCGAAGATGAAGATGACTCCGCGCTGTTCCGTTCAGCCATCGGCGAAGTGACCCCGATGCGGCCGGTGGAAACACCGGCCACCAGTAGACCGCGCCCCAAGCCACGCGCACGCATGGCTGAACAGGACGAATCCGAGGCACTGGGCGAGTTTGCCCGGCTGCTGCGCTCCAGCGCGCCACTGGAGGCGGGCGATGTCGCCAGCTACCGCCGTGACAACCTGCCCGCGCGCATGTTCCAGCGGCTCAAGCGTGGCCAGTATTCGGTGCAGGACGAACTGGACCTGCACGGCGCCAGCGCCGCGCAGGCGGAATCGCTGCTACGCGAATTCCTGCTGGAGGCACGCGCGCATGAACATGGCTGTGTGCGCATCATCCACGGCAAGGGCTTGCAGTCCGATGGCGGCGCGCCGGTGCTGAAGAACCTGGTCGACCGCATGCTGCGCCAACGCAATGATGTGCTGGCCTTCCATTCGGCGCCGCCCACCCAGGGCGGCACCGGCGCGGTACTGGTACTACTGGCCAACCGCTGAAACAACCAAGGCAGGCGACAGAAACCGCGTTGTAGCCCGGGTAAGCGCAGCGCACCCGGGAGGCAGGGTCCAATGGTGCTTCAAAGCTTCATCTGAACAACCACGGGTGCGCTGCGCTTACCCGGGCTACGCCATGGCCGCCAATCAGTCGGCGGCGTTTTCTTCGCTGGATGCTTCGGCGTCAGGTGCCGGGCCGCCGGCAATTTCATTGCGGCTGGCATCGGTCACGGGGCCCAGTTCATGCAGCACCGCGGTGGCATAACAGCCAGACGGCAGCGCAAACGACACCTCCAGCACGTCCTCGGCCAGCCATTGGTGCTGCATCAACAAAGGCTTGAGCCGCAGCGAGCGCCGTTCCTGCTTGAGCCCGGCCTGCTCCAGCCCGGCGCGCAAGGCCAGGGCCTGCGCATCGGACAGTGCCTGCTCTTCCACCGCCCGCGCGGCATCGCTCGAACGCAGCTCGCCCACACCCCACAAGGGCGCACTGGGATGGATGTCAAAACGTGCCAGACGCTCGGCCAACACATCCGTCATCGGCTCCGGACCGAACACCGAGCGGCTGCCATCCAGCATCCACACCTCGCCTTCCAGCGCGGTGTCCCAGTTGCCCTGTTCCACCCGTGCGGCCAGCACGCGGTTGAACAAGGCCGAGCGTGCGGCCGACAACAGCATCGAACGCTGGTCCTTGCGCACGCGGCGGCCGGCAAACATCTGCAGTGCTGCCGGAACATTGCCGCCATCGCGGCCAAAGCGCTGCTCACCAAACCAGTTCGGCAGGCCGCGCGCGGCAACGACCTGCAGCCGCTGCTCAATGGCGGCCTTGTCGCCCTGCACGCCGCGCAGCACCAGCTTGAAGCGGTTGCCCGCCAACGCGCCGCGCTGCAGCTTGCGGTTGTGCCAGGTCGAGGCCAGCACGTGCAGTTCGTCCGATTCCAGCAGGGCCAGATCCGGCGCAACCCGCTTGGGCAGGTGCACGCTGAAACGCTGCGTGGTCACCGCATGGCGATCCTTCTGCCCTGCATAGCTCACGCCCATTTCCGGCACGCCCGCCCACTGCGCCAGCTGCTTGGCGATGGCCACGGTATTGGCGCCGCGCTTGCGGATGTCCAGCAGCAGGTGCTCGCCTTCGCCGGTTGCCTCGAAGGCGGGGATTTCGTCGACCTGGAAATCTTCCGGCACGCTGCGGATCGCAGCGCTCAGTACCGGCGCGCCAAACGCCAAGGGCAGCGCGGTCATGCCGCCACCAGCAAGGCCACGGCCTGCGCGGCAATGCCCTCCTCGCGACCGGTGAAGCCCAGCTTCTCGCTGGTGGTGGCCTTGATGCTGACCCGGTCCAGGTCGATCGCCAGCAACTGCGCGACCTGCTCGCGCATGGCCTGCGCATGCGGGCCAACCTTGGGACGCTCACAGATCACGGTGATGTCGACATTGCCAACCACCCAGCCGCGCGCGCGCAGCAGCTCATTGCAATGGGTGACGAAGCGGCTGCTGTCGGCCCCCTTCCAGCGCTCGTCAGAGGGCGGGAAATGCACGCCGATATCCCCCAGCGCCAGCGCGCCGAGCATGGCATCGCACAGCGCGTGCAGGGCGACGTCGCCATCGCTGTGCGCCAGCACGCCACGGCTGTGCGGCACACGCACGCCGGCCAGCATGATGTGATCACCCTCGCCGAAGGCATGCACGTCATAGCCTTGGCCAATACGGATGGGAGGGAAGGAAACAGGAGAATTCATGGCAGGTACTTCTTGGCAGAGCCGGCGCCACTGCGCCGGCAAGGGATCAGCTGCCGCGCCGCGACAGCTCGAATTCGAAACGGGCCAGGTCGGCCGGGGTGGTGACCTTGAAATTGCTTTCCGCGCCTTCGACCAGCAAGGGCCGCACGCCCTGACGCTCCATCGCCATGGCCTCGTCGGTGACGTCGATGCCAGCTGCGGCCGCGTCGAGCAGGGCCCGGGTCAGTTGATGACGACGGAACAGCTGCGGGGTGAGCGCGCGCCACAGACGCTCGCGCGGCTCGGTGCAATCAATGCCGCCGTCGTCGCCGGCACGCTTGAGGGTGTCGCGCACAGGCGCCGCCAGGATGCCGCCGACCGGATCGGCACGCCCCACTTCCAGCAGGCGGCTCAGATCAGCGGCCGCCAGATTCGGCCGTGCTGCGTCATGCACAAGCACGAAGTCGTCGGCACGCACGCTGTCCGGCAGCGCCTGCAGGCCAGCCAACACTGACGCTGCGCGGGTCTCTCCTCCCACGCAGGTCAGTACGGGCTTGTCGGCGAACGAGCTCCAGCCCGGCCAGTCGGCGTCGTTCTCGGCAATGGCCACCATCACCCCGGCCACGCCGGGATGCGACAGCAAGGCCTGCAAGGTATGCGCCAGCAGGGGCTCACCCTCGGCCAACAGGTATTGCTTGGGCATCGGCCCGCCAAAGCGGGTACCGCGCCCGGCTGCCGGCACCACCGCCCAGGTCTGCAAGGTCACGGCACGTTCTCCGGCGGCGATTGCGGGTTGCCCTGCCCTGCTGCCGCTGCATTGGCAGGCGTGGCGGCGGGCGCAACCGGGGCCGCCACCGGCGCATCCTCGACCACCCGGTAGAACTTCTCACCGGGTTTGATCATGCCCAGCTCGCTGCGCGCACGCTCTTCGATAGCCGCCTCGCCGTCCTTCAGATCCTGGACTTCGGCGGCCAGCGAATCGTTGCGCTGCTGCAGACCATCGTTGTCACGTTTCTGGTTGGCCACCTGCGCCTCGAGCATCATCACTTCGCCCGAGTTGCCCTGGCCAAACCAGAAGCGGTACTGCAGCAATGCCAGCAGTACCGCCAGCACCAGCAGCAGCCAGCGCCAATTACGCATGACGATCAGCGCTTGAGCGAGACAAACGCGTCACGGCCAGCGTAGCGCGCGCCGCTGCCGAGGGCTTCCTCGATGCGCAGCAGCTGGTTGTACTTGGCCACGCGATCACTGCGGCACAGCGAGCCGGTCTTGATCTGGGTGGCGGTGGTGGCCACGGCGATGTCGGCGATGGTGGTGTCTTCGGTTTCACCCGAGCGGTGCGAGACGATGGCGGCATAACCGGCCTTGTCGGCCATGGCGATCGCTTCCAGGGTCTCGGTCAGGGTGCCGATCTGGTTGACCTTGATCAGGATGGCGTTGGCGGTGCCCGACTCGATGCCTTCGGCAAAGATCTTCGGGTTGGTCACGAACAGATCGTCACCCACCAGCTGCACCTTGTTGCCGATGCGCTGCGTCAGCAGCTTCCAACCGGCCCAGTCGTTCTCGGCCAGGCCGTCTTCGATGGTGATGATCGGGTACTGCGCGGTCCAGTCGGCCAGGAAATCGACGAACTGCTCGGAAGTCAGGCGCTTGTTCTCACCGACCAGGTTGTACTTGCCGTTCTCATAGAACTCGCTGGAGGCCACGTCCAGGCCCAGCAGGATGTCTTCACCGGCGTTGTAACCGGCCTTGCCGATCGCTTCCAGGATGGTGTCCAGCGCTTCGACGTTGCTGCGGAAGTCCGGCGCGAAGCCGCCTTCGTCACCCACCGCCGTGCTCAGGCCGTGGCCCTTGAGCACCGACTTGAGCGCGTGGAAGATCTCGGTGCCGGCACGCAGCGATTCGCTGAACGAGCTGAAGCCGACCGGCAGCACCATGAACTCCTGGAAGTCCACGTTGTTGTCGGCATGCGCACCACCGTTGATGATGTTCATCATCGGCACCGGCAGCGACGGTGCAACGCCATTCTTGGCGCCCAGGTACTGCCACAGCGCCTGCTTCTTCGAGGCCGCAGCGGCATGCGCGGCCGCCATCGAAACACCGAGCAGCGCGTTGGCGCCCAGGCGGCCCTTGTTCTCGGTGCCGTCCAGATCGATCAGGCGGCGGTCCAGACCCTGCTGGTCTTCGGCATCAAAGCCGACCAGGGCCGAGGCGATCGCGCCATTGATGTTGGCAACGGCGTTGCGCACGCCCTTGCCCAGGTAGCGGGTCTTGTCGCCATCGCGCAGTTCCACGGCCTCCTTGGTACCGGTCGAAGCACCGGACGGAACGGCGGCGCGGCCGAACGAGCCGTCGGCCAGGGTGACTTCGGCTTCCAGCGTGGGGTTGCCACGGCTGTCGAGGATTTCACGGGCGTGGATCTTGGCGATATTGGTCATGTCTGGGGGTCAGGCTCGTCTAGGTGCGTCGGGTTGTCGACGGGGAACACAAAAACCGTGCCGCAGTTTAGCCGAAGCGCGGGCCGACGCGGCGCGTTGCTTTCGCCTGAAAGCGGCCGGGACGCTGAAACGGACAAGGCCCGCGCGGGGCGGGCCTTGTTTGATGCCTCCTGTAGTGCCGAGCCATGCTCGGCAGAGGCGTTACCGGTGAAGCCCCCTGCCGAGCGTGGCTCGGCACTACCGCTTTTGTTCCCTCCCTTTCGTGCAGCGAAGGGGAGGGTCAGGGAGGGGTTGGCTTTTTGCTGGGAAAGCCCCTGCCGAGCATGGCTCGGCACTACCCTTTCAGGCGCGGGCTTCCTGCAGCAGCTTGCCGCCGGCCTTGTGCTCGCGTGCGGCACGGATGAAGCCGATGAACAGCGGGTGGCCACCACGCGGGGTGGACAGGAACTCCGGGTGCGCCTGGCAGGCCAGGAACCAGGGATGCTGGTCACGCGGCAGCTCAACCACTTCCACCAGCGTGTCGTCCATCGACTTGCCAGCGATCACCAGACCCGCATCTTCCAGCTGGGTGCGGTAACGGTTGTTGAACTCGTAGCGGTGACGGTGACGCTCGGCCACCACGTCCTTGCCGTACAGCTCACGGGCCAGGGTGCCCGGCTTCAGCCGCTGCTCCTGCAGGCCCAGGCGCATGGTGCCACCCAGATCGGACTTCTCGTCACGTTTCTCGACTTCACCGGTGGCGGTACGCCATTCGGTGATCAGGCCGATCACCGGGTTCGGCGACTGACGATCGTTCTCGGTACTGTTGGCGCCTTCCAGGCCGGCCACGTGGCGGGCAAAATCCACCACCGCGGCCTGCATGCCGTAGCAGATGCCGAAGTACGGCAGCTTGTGCTCACGGGCGTACTGCGAGGTCAGCACCTTGCCCTCGAAACCACGGTCGCCGAAGCCGCCCGGCACCAGGATGCCGTCGACGCCGTCCAGCGCGGACAGGCCGGAGTCTTCCAGCTCCTGCGCTTCCAGCCACTTCAGGTTGACCTTGGTGCGCTGGCGCAGGCCGCCGTGCTTGAGCGCCTCGCCCACCGACTTGTACGCATCCTGATGGTCGACGTACTTGCCGACCACGGCGATGGTGACTTCGTCCAGCGGATTCAGGGCCGCATCCAGCACCGACTCCCACTCGGACAGGTCGGCCGGGCCGGCCTTGTCGCCCAGCTTGAGCTGGTTGACCACGATCTCGTCCAGGCCCTGCGCATGCAGGCCCATCGGCACGCGGTACAGCACTTCCACGTCCGGCACGCTGATCACCGCGCGCTCGGAGACATTGGTGAACAGCGAAATCTTGCGGCGTTCCGAATCCGGGATCGCATGCTCGGAACGGCACAGCAGCACGTCCGGCTGGATGCCGATCGAGCGCAGTTCCTTGACCGAATGCTGGGTCGGCTTGGTCTTCAGCTCGCCGGCGGCGCCGATGAACGGCACCAGGGTCAGGTGCATGAACAGCGCCTTCTCCGGGCCACGCTCGGTGCGCACCTGGCGGATCGCCTCCAGGAACGGCAGCGACTCGATGTCGCCGACCGTGCCGCCGATCTCCACCAGCGCCACGTCGAAGCCTTCAGTAGCCTCGTCGATGCAGCGACGGATCTCGTCGGTGATATGCGGAATGACCTGCACGGTGGCGCCCAGGTAATCCCCGCGGCGCTCCTTGCGGATCACGTTCTCGTAGATGCGCCCGGTGGTGATCGAGTTCTTGCGGCTCAACCGGGTATGCACGAAGCGCTCGTAGTGGCCCAGGTCCAGGTCGGTCTCGGCACCGTCGTCGGTGACATAGACCTCACCATGCTGGAAGGGGCTCATCGTGCCTGGATCGACGTTGATGTAGGGATCCAGCTTCATCATGGTGACCTTCAGGCCACGCGCCTCGAGGATCGAGGCCAGGGACGCGGCTGCAATGCCCTTGCCAAGCGAGGACACCACACCACCGGTAACAAAAATAAGGGGGGTCACGGCTCACTGCCTCCCGGAAAGCCCTAGTTTAAAGGTTGTCGCCAAAACACCCAAGCACTGGATGCGGCGGATTAAAAAAAAGACGCCCCGGCCTGCGCCGGGGCGTCCTTGAAACACCGGAAAACCACGTCAGCGGCGGCGACGGGCTTCCTCTTCTTCCTCTTCACGCGGCTCGGCCTGTTGACCAGCCTGCGCCTTCTCCTGCGCAGCAGCGGCCGCGCGGCGCTTGGCCTTCTGCTCGGCCTCGCTCTGCGCCTTGTCGGCCGGCGCACTCTGCCCAGCCTGGTTGGCCTGCGGCTTGTCGGCGCTCTGCGCCATTACAAACGGCACGGCCGCGGCGACGGCAGCAACAGCGGCCACAGCAATCCACTTTGACGTTTTCATGCAGCTCCTCCTCGATAGGCCCGGCCAGCGGCCAAGGCTCACGTTGAACCGATTATAGGGTAACCAGCCCCAGCTGCCCCGCCCCTGAATGGCTGAACCGGCCACCGCCACAACGACCCGCGTGCAAAATCCGCCGCCAGACCGCACACTCCCACGTCGATTTGCGCCCTACCGAGATACATGAACGCCCGTTACAACGCCGCTGACATCGAAGTCCTTTCTGGCCTGGACCCGGTCAAACGCCGCCCTGGCATGTACACCGACACCGCGCGCCCGAACCATCTGGCGCAGGAAGTCATCGACAACTCGGTCGACGAGGCCCTGGCTGGCCATGCCCGCACGGTGGAAGTCACCCTGTTCAAGGATGGCAGCTGCGAGGTCAGCGACGACGGCCGCGGCATGCCGGTGGACATCCACCCGGAAGAGAAGATCCCGGGCGTGGAGCTGATCCTGACCCGGTTGCATGCCGGCGGCAAGTTCAGCAACCGCAACTACACCTTCTCCGGCGGCCTGCACGGCGTCGGCGTGTCGGTGGTCAACGCGCTGTCCACGCTGGTGGAGATCCACATCCGCCGCGAAGGCAGCGAGCACCGCATCACCTTCCGCGACGGCGACCGCGCCAGTCCGCTGGAAGTGGTGGGCAGCGTCGGCAAGAAGAACACCGGTACCCGCCTGCGCTTCTGGCCGGACCCGAAGTACTTCGACACCAACAAATTCAACGTCCGCGCCCTGCGCCACCTGCTGCGCGCCAAGGCCGTGCTGTGCCCAGGCCTGACCGTCAAGCTGACCGACGAAGCCACCGGCGAAGTCGACACCTGGTATTACGAGGACGGCCTGCGTGATTACCTGAAGGCCGAGCTGGGCGAGCGCGAAATGCTGCCGGCCGACCTGTTCGCCGGCTCGCTGAAGAAAGAAACCGAGATCGTGGACTGGGCCGTGGCCTGGCTGCCGGAAGGCGAGCTGGTCCAGGAGAGCTACGTCAACCTGATCCCCACCGCCCAGCACGGCACCCACGCCAACGGCCTGCGCACCGGCCTGACCGAGGCATTGCGCGAGTTCTGCGACTTCCGCAACCTGCTGCCGCGCGGCGTCAAACTGGCCCCGGAAGACGTCTGGGACCGTGTCTCCTTCGTGCTGTCGCTGAAGATGACCGACCCGCAGTTCAGCGGCCAGACCAAGGAACGCCTGTCCTCGCGCCAGGCCGCTGGCTTTGTTGAAAGCGCCGTGCACGACGCCTTCAGCCTGCTGCTGAACCAGAACGTGGAACTGGGCGAGAAGATCGCGCAGATCGCCATCGAGCGCGCCAG